>MKWU01001015.1_pt1 | contig 51434 bp, 44 predicted proteins | sample 809101 | NCBI WGS metagenome assembly MKWU01 (sample SAMN05860141, study PRJNA318959) | sponge metagenome | host: Aplysina aerophoba | place: Slovenia: Piran, Adriatic Sea, Gulf of Piran | collected 2013-05-07 | reverse complement strand
CGGGCGGTCCCGACAGCGGTCCACCGCGAACTCGCAGCGCGGGGCGAACGCGCAGCCGGCCGGCAGCCGCAGCGGGTCGGGCACCGCGCCGGTGATCGGGGTGAGCCGGGCGCCGCGCGGCGCCTCCAGGTGCGGAATCGACTGCAGCAGCGCCCGGGTATAGGGGTGGCGCGGCGCGGCGAACAGCTCCGCCGTGGTGGCCTGCTCCGCCACTTGGCCGGCATACATCACCACCACGCGCTGTGCCATCTCCGCCACCACGCCCAGGTCGTGGGTGATAATCACCACCGCGGTGCCGAAGCGCGGCGACAGGTCGCGGATCAGCTCCAGGATCTGCGCCTGGATGGTCACGTCCAGCGCCGTGGTCGGTTCGTCGGCAATCAACAACGCCGGATCGCAGCTCAGCGCCATCGCGATCATCACCCGTTGCCGCATGCCGCCGGAGAACTGGTGCGGGTAGTCGAACACGCGCTGCTCCGGCGAAGGAATGCCCACCAGGCGCAGCATTTCGAGCGTGCGTGCCAGTGCCTGCCGCTTGCGCAGGCCGCGATGGATGCGCAGCGCCTCGATGACCTGTTCGCCGATCGCATGCACCGGGTTCAGCGACGACATCGGCTCCTGGAAGATCATCGCTATCTCGTTGCCGCGGATGCGCTGCATCTGCTCCGGGGTCTTGCCGAGCAGGTCTTCGCCGCGGTAGCGGATGGAGCCGGCCACCACCCGGCCGGGTGCGTCCACCAGTCCCAGGATCGACAGCGCGGTCACCGACTTGCCGCAGCCGGACTCGCCCACCACTGCCACGGTCTCGTCGGCGAGCACCTCCAGGTCCACTCCGTTCACCGCGGCGACCACGCCCCGGTCGGTGGTGAAGTGGGTGGCCAGGCCGCGCACCTCGAGCAGCGGAGCCGGCGAATCGTTCATCGGCTCACTGCTTCATGCGCGGATCGAGAGCGTCGCGCAGGCCGTCGCCGAGGAAGTTGAAACACAGCATGGTGAGCGCTAAGGCGATGCCGGGAAAGATGGCCAGGTGAGGGTGCGAGCGCATGCTGGTGATGCCCTCGGCGATCATCGCGCCCCAACTCGGCGTGGGTGGATCGACGCCGAGTCCGATGAAGCTCAGAAACGCCTCGGTGGCGATCAGCCCCGGAATCATCAGGGTCACCTGCACGATGCCGGGACCGATCAGGTTGGGCAGCAGGTGGCGGACCACGACCCGCCCCGGGCGGGAGCCGAGGGCGCGTGCCGCCTGCACGGACTCGGTCTCGCGCACCGACAGCGGCATGCCGCGCGCCAGCCCGGCCGGCCCCACCACCCCCCCCCCGGGGGCGGGCGCCGAGGGCGCGTGCCGCCTGCACGAACTCGGTCTCGCGCAGCGACAGCGCCATGCCGCGCGCCAGCCGTGCCAGCCCCACCCACGAGGTGAGGCTGATGCCGGCCAGAATGAACAGCATGCCGCCCATTGCGCGGTCCAGCGACACCACCGCGCGCACCAGCGCACTCGGATCCTCGCGCTGGCCGAAGCCGAGCTTGAACACCACCAGGAGCAGGATGATGAACAGCAGGCTCGGGAATGCGTACAGCAGATCCACCACGCGCATCATCGCGTTGTCCGCCCGGCCCCCGGCATAGCCGGCCACGGTACCGTAGGCGACACCAATCAGAAATGCGGTCATCGCTCCGAGCATGCCCACGGTCAGGGATATGCGGGCACCGAAGATGAGCCGCGACAGCACGTCGCGGCCCAGGAAGTCGGCCCCCAGCACGAAGTCGGCGCCCGGTCGCGCAAACGTCTTCTCGAAGTCGCCTTCCGCGAAGTGCCGCGGCGCGAGCAGCGGAGCGAGCGCGGCGACGGCCAGCAGCAGCACCACCACGGCCCCGCCCGCCACAGCGAGCCGGTTGCCGAGCAGCCGCCGCCAAGCGTCCTGCCACAGGCTCTCGCCGCCTCTGCGCGAAAGCGTGCGCCGCCGGTCGGCTGCGCGCGGCGTCGCGGGCGGCGGACGAACGCCCGCCGCCACCTTCAGGTTGCCTCCAGGCGTATGCGCGGATCGATCCAGGAGTAGGCCAGGTCCACCGCCAGGTTGGCAATTACCAGCACCGCCGTGTACAGCAGCGTGGTGCCCATGATTACCGGATAGTCGCGGTCACCCACGGAGCCGACGTAGAAGTCGCCCAGGCCGGGGATGGCGAATATCTGCTCGACGACCATGGAACCGGTCACCAGCGCCGCGAACAGCGGCCCGAGCACGGTCACCACCGGGATCAGGGCGTTGCGCAGCGCGTGATGGACAATCACCCGCCGTTCGCTGACCCCCTTGGCGCGCGCCGTGCGCACGTAGTCTTCGCGGATTACCTGCAGCATGCTCGCGCGCGTCAGCCGCGCCAGGATGGCGGCCTGCCCGATTCCGAGGGTAAAGGCCGGCATTACCGCCTGTTGCCACGAACCCCAGCGCGCCACCGGCAACAACCCCAACTGGAGCGCCAGCCCCCACATCAGCAGCGGCCCCAGAGTCAGCGCCGGCACCGAGACGCCGGACACCGCCATGAACATCGAAACGTAGTCGGCGACCGTGTTCTGGCGCAGCGCCGACACGATGCCGAGTGGGATGCCGATTACCACCGCCACGCCCAGCGACAGCGTGCCGAGCACGAACGACACCGGGAAGTGGCGCGCGATGATATCGTTCACGCTGCGGTCCTTGGACAGGTAGGAAGGGCCGAGGTCGCCGCGCAACGCGCCGCCCATGTAGCGCAGGTACTGGCGCCATACCGGCTCGTCCAGGTGGTAGTGCGCCTCCAGCCGGGCGATCACCTCCGGCGGCAGCGGCTTGTCCTCCTGATCGAACGGATTGCCCGGAACCGAGTGCATCAGGAAGAAGGTGACCGCCGAGATTACGCCGAGCACCGGCACCAGCCACAGCAGCCGGCGTATCAGGTAGGTCAGCACCGCGATTCCGCGGCACGCGCGGCGGCCGAGGAGGAGGGCAGGCATTGCACTGCAACCTCCCCGCGGCCGCTCCCGCGCACCCGCGTCAAGATCAGTTGACCTCCCAGTCCTTGAACAGCTTCATGAACTGCGGCGTCTGCGGGCGATCCACGTGCGGCTTGGTAAGCGAATTGTCCGCGTACCAATAGATCGGGATCACTCCCACCTGATCCTGCACCAGGATGCGCTCCGCGATACGGTACAGTTGCTGCCGGGTTGCCAGGTCGCTCGCCACGGCGGCTTCTTCGATGATGCGGTCGTACTCCGGGTTCTTGAACGTTGCCGGCTGCCCGACGCTGCTGTGGAACAGCTCCATGTGGATGTTGTGGGCGTCCGGATAGTCCATGCCCCAGCCCATGCGCCACACGTCGTGCGCACCCTGTGCCGCGTTCACGGAGTAGGCGCGCCCCTCGACGCCGCGCAGCGAAACCGTGGCGCCCAGGGTGTCCTGCCACATCTTCTGAATCGCCTGGGCGATATTCTGGTGCAACTGGCTGGCGTTGTAACCGAGCTCGATTTCCGGCAGCCCGTCGCCGTTCGGGTAGCCAGCCTGCGCCAGCCACGCCTTGGCCTGCTCCGGGTCGTACGGAATGCCGATGCCGGTCTCGTTGGGCACGTGGCCGGTAGATCCGGGCGGTGTCATGGTGGTCGCCGGCACCTCGCCGCCGCGCGTGATGCGGCTGGTGACCGTGTCCTTGTCCAGTGCCGCGGCGAACGCCTTGCGCACCAGTACCTGGTTGAACGGCGGCTTGGCCATGTTGAAGAAGTAGTAGTACACCACGAACCGCGGGCCGTTGTAGTACTCGGGACCGAGCATGTCGTCGTCGCGGATGCGGTCCAGCTCGCCCGGCGGAATCGACTCGATAAAGTCCAGCTCGCCCGCTTCGTACATCGCCAACTGGGTGGATGCGTCCTTGACCACGAAGAAGGTGATACGCGGAATGTCCACGTTGCCGGCGTCGAAGTAGCTGTCATTGCGCTCCAGCACGTAGCGGTCCTCCGCCACCGCCTCCACCAGCTTGTAGGGGCCGTTGACCACGATGTTCTCCGGCTTCACCCAGTCGGTGCCGTGCGCTTCGCGGGCCGCGCTTGGCACACTGTGGCCCATCGAGCTGAGCGAGGAGAGAAACCAGGTTGCCGGCTCGGTCAGGGTGATGGTGAGCGTGACATCGTCGACCGCGTGTACGCCGAGCGCCGATACCGGCTGTTCGCCGGCGTTGACCGCGGCGGCATTTTCGATCACGAACGCGCGATAGGAGATCGGCGCCGCGCTCTCCGGGTCGACGATGGTCCGGAACGAATACTCGAAATCGGCGGCGGTCACCGGACTGCCGTCGGACCAGGTCAGGCCGGACCGCAGGGTGAACGTGTAGGTGCGGCCGTCCTCGGAGACGGTCCACGACTCGGCAGCGTTCGGGATCGGCTCGGAGCTTCCGTAGTCCCAGTCCACCAGGGTCAGAAACTGCTGCGCGGCCAGTATGTGCAGCCAGTTGGTCGCCGGATCGAAATTGCCCGGGTCGCCCGGCAGCGCCAGGCTGATCCCGGCTTGCCCCGTAGCACCCGATTCTCCCGCGGCATTGGCGAAACTGCCCGCCGCAACCGCGACCAACAGCGCCAGCGCAACGCCAAGTACTCGTGTCATTATGGTCCTCCTCGGCAGATTCTCTTGGTACCTGCCGTACATCTCTACCGTATTATGCACCGTGCCCGCACACACGCGTCAAACCGATAGTTGCGGTGTTGCGCCGCGTTCCTTGCTAGCGGCAGTGCGCCACGGCGCGGACGTGGTAGCCTGCCGGCATGCAACCGGTCATCCTGCACGAGACCTCTTTTTTCGGCGCGCTGTCCGTGGAGCGGCTCGACGGGGCGCTGCGGCCCTGGCGGCTGCCCGACGACCAGCTTGAACTGTACCCGGCGCCCGGCGACTCGCTGGTTGGCCGGGCGATGGAGAGCAGCGGGGTCCGGCTGCGCCTGGCAACCGATGCCCCGGAGATCGGCATTGGGTTCCGGCCGTTGCGGGGCGAGCCGATGGGGGAGGGCCACAGCCTCGACGTGACGCTCGACGGTGAGTTGGCCGCCAGCGTGCAGGTCGCACCCGGTGCGAGGAGCGCCAACTTCAGCGGGTTGCCGGCCGCCGCCAAGGTGGTGGAAGTGTGGCTGCCGCATACCAGCCCGATCGAGGTTACCGGCCTGGCGGTGAGTCCCGGCTGTTCCTGCGAGCCCGCTCCCGACCCGCGGCCGCGGTGGGTCACCTACGGCAGCTCGCTCACCCACTGCCGCCGCGCGCACAGCCCGGCGCGCACCTGGCCGGCGATCGTGGCCCGGCGGCGCGGGTGGCACCTTACCTCGCTCGGGTTCGGCGGCAACTGCTGCCTGGAGCCGATGCTCGGCATCACCATCCGCGACCTGCCGGCGGACTTCATCTCGCTCAAGCTGGGCATCAACTGCATCAACAACGGCGCGCTGTCGGCGCGCACCTTCAAGGCGGCCGTGATCGGCTTGGTGCAGATCATCCGCGAACGCCACCCCGACACCCCGCTGGCGCTGATTTCCCCGATCGGCTACCCGCCGCACGAGACCACGCCCAACCTGGTGGGTTACACGATCGGCGGCATGCGCGAGGACATCGCCGACGCCTACGCCCGCTTGGCAGGCCGCGGCGACGCCAACCTGTACCATTTCGACGGCCTCGAACTGTTCAGCCTGGACGAGATCGCGCGGTACGCCGAGGACCAGTGCCACCCCGACGCCGACGGCATCGAGCTGATGGCCGAGCACTTCCTGAACCGCGTAGCCGCCCGTATCCCGCTCCCGTAACCGACGCCGATGCCGGTCAAGGTGGGAGCGCGGGAGCGCAGGCCGCGTGGTGGCGTTGCTTACCGGGGTAACGTCATGCCGGGCGACTCCGGAGCGGAGCCGTTCCGGCTGCTGCTGGCCGAACGGGGATGGGGGCCGTGATGCGCGGAATCGCCAACGTCGGCAGGTTTCTCAGCGACAACAAGATGATCTGGGAGCGTCGCATCGCGGCGCAGCCCGAGCGTCTCTGGGATGCGATAGCCACCAGGGACGGACTGAGCCGCTGGTTCATGCCGACCAGGTACGAGATCGCGTTGCATGGGCGGTTCTCGTTCGAGGGCGGCTGGGAAGGCACCGTAGCGGAACTCAGACCGTTCCACCACGTACGGTTTGACGTGGATGGCGACAGCGGAGCGTTTCTTCGACTCGAGATGGAGGCCGGCGACGGTGTGCATTCCTTTGCGCTTGCAGACCGAATGGGTGATGGCGTGGATGCGAACCGGTGGAAGGACGAGCCGCCGCATCGGCGGTATCAGCCTGGTGGACCCGGAACCCACTGGAGCGGCGTCGCCGCCGGCTACCACGCCTTCGTCGACGCGCTGGAAGACCACCTCACCGGCCGCAGGGTTTCGTCAGACCCGTCAGACCATGACGAGCTGTGCAAGGCATACCAGCAGGTACTCAATGCTCGTTTCCGACCTCAAGGGAGGGCGGGTTGACCGGAGGCGGGGGCTTGTCTACAACAGGCTGCATGTTGATTGGTAAGGCGGGGTGCGCAGGGGGCTCCATCGGGGAGGTGGTGGACCAGTTGTGCGCCAACCCGATGGTGGCGGCGCGGCAGGCAGCCGGGGTGGGCTTCGAGCCGCCCTCGCGCGCGGCGCTCATCGACGTGCTGGAGGGCCTTCGCTCCGCCCTGTTTCCCGGCTACTTCGGCCTGGTGCAGATGACCGAAGGGCTCAGCTTCCACGTCGGCTCGATCCTGGAGGAGAAGCTGCGCCACCTGCAGGAGCAGATTCTGCGCGGCCTGGTATTCGCGCACTGGGGGGAGGAGGGCGCCCCGGAGCAGCTGCGCGACCAGAACGAGGCGCGCGCCGCGGCGGCAACCCGCCACCTGCTGACCCGCCTGCCGGAGCTGCAGCGGCTGGTGCTGCTGGACGTGGAGGCGGCCTACGCCGGCGACCCGGCGGCGATGAGCCGCGACGAGATCATCTTCAGCTACCCCGGCGTGCAGGCAATCATTCAGCACCGCATCGCCCACGAACTCTACCTGCTGCACATCCCGCTTATTCCGCGCATCATGAGCGAGCATTCGCATAGCCTTACCGGCATCGACATCCATCCCGGCGCCACCATCGGCGAGAGCTTTTTTATCGACCACGGCACCGGCGTGGTAATCGGCGAGACCTGCGAGATCGGGCGCAACGTGCGTGTCTACCAGGGCGCCACCCTGGGCGCCAAGAGCTTTCCGCTCGACGCGCACGGCCAGCCGATCAAGGGCGTACCGCGCCATCCGATCGTGGAGGACGACGTGATCATTTACTCGGGGGCCACGATTCTCGGCCGCACCCGCCTCGGCAGAGGGTCGATTATCGGCGCCAACGCCTGGGTCACGCGCGATGTCGACCCCGGCGCGATCGTGACCCGCTACCACGGCGAATCGGGCGACTTGCGGGTGGAGGCGCCGGCTACCGATGGCTGACCAGGCGGCGGTGTTCGTGGTCGGCTCCGTCAATACCGACCTGGTGGCATACATGGAACGACTGCCGGGGCGTGGCGAGACGTTGATGGGCCGGCGGTTCTCCCAGTTCGGCGGCGGCAAGGGAGCCAACCAGGCGGTGGCCGCCGCCCGCGCCGGCGCCGCGGTCTCGTTGCACGGCGCGGTCGGCGAAGATGCCTTCGGGCAGGCCGGGCGCGCCGCCCTGCGGCAGGCGGGGATAGCAGTCGACGGCCTCCTGACGCTGCCGGACCATGCCTCGGGAGTGGCATTGATCTTCGTCGAGGCCGGCGGCGAAAACCAGATCGTCGTGGTGCCGGGGGCCAACGTGGAGTTTGTGGCCAAGCAGGTACCGCCGCCGCCGTCCGGGCCGGCTGTCCTTCTGCTGCAGAACGAAATTGCCTCCGACACCACGTTCGCCTGCGCGCGCCGCTGGCACGACGCGGGAGCCCGCGTCGTATGGAACCTCGCCCCGGCGCTGCCCGGCGCTCCACCCGCCGATGCGCTCGCGGCGGCCGAGTTCATTCTGGTGAACGAGGTGGAACTGGCCGCCCTGGACGGCGGCCCGGCCGCGGTCGACGTCGGAGCGGTTGCCGCGCGCGTCGCCGGACTCATGTCCGTACCCGGCGCGGTCCTGCGCAACGTGATCGTCACCATGGGTGCCGACGGCTGCCTGTGGGCGCATCGCGCCGGCACCGGCGGCGTGGTCCTGCATCGCCAGCCCGCGTTGCCGGTCGCCGCGGTCGACACCGTCGGCGCCGGCGATTGTTTCTGCGGCGTGTTTGCGGCGACCATCGCAGCCGGCGCCGCGACGGCCGACGCTCTGCACCGCGCCACCGCCGCGGCGGCACTTGCGGTGCAGCGGCCGGGCGCGCAGCCGTCGATGCCGACGGCGGAAGAGATCGACGACGCCGTACCCGCCGTGCCCCCCGGCAGCGCCACTACCGCCTCTTGAATCCAAACGGTCCCGGGAGCGTGCCGCCGCGCACTATTGACCGAGTGCGATATCCCGCGGCCCGTCGAGGCCGGAATCGATGATCACCTCGTGGTTCTGCCCGCCGACATCCGCACGCTCGATGGTGTCGTGGTCGAAGTCCACCCAGTACACCTTGCCGTTGTCGGAATCCACCGCGATGCCACGGGGGTTGCGGTTGGTACCATTGAATACTTCGGTGCGGACCGGATTGCTCAGGTTTGCGCTTGCGACGTTGCCTCCGTCTCCGGTTTCCGTCCAGTAGATCTTTCCGTCGGCGGCATCGAGCGCGATGCCGTGAGGGCTGGCAACGTCCGACACCAGGGTCGATGCGTAGGTGCCGTCCAGATTCGAGACCCGGATGCGATCGAGCGAATTGTCGGCCCAGTATTTTTTCCCGGACACCGCATCGACCGCTATCCCGGATGGATCGTTGGGGCGGATGCCGACCCACTGACGTCCGCTGCCATCCAGGTTGGCGCGCCTGATGGTGCCGGTACCGATTTCGGTCCAGTACACCTTGCCGGCCGACACGTCGAGTGCGATTCCCGAGGGACCGTGCACGTTATCCGTCACCAGGGTCTCGGGATTGCCCCCATCCAGGTCGGCGCGGCTAACGGTATTGGAGCCGTTGTCGGTCCAGTACATCTTGCCTGCGGTCAGGTCAAGTGCAATTCCTTCGGGAGCGTTCAGCGGGGCGTACGTCGCAGAACTTAGGAGCGTTTCGACGTTGCTCCCATCCACGCCGGCCCGCTTGATCACCTTGCCGCCGCTTTCCACCCAGTAGATCTTGAGGCTCGGCTCGGCGCGTGGGGTAGCCGCTTGATCCGTCCCGGTCGTCGCCATGATCGAAGGCGACCACGCGCCGTCGCCGGTGGTGAATGTCGCACGCAACTGCACCTCGTACTCCGTGCCCGGTTCCAGGCCGGAGATGTCGACGGATGTGTCGGTACTCGCAATGTCGCGCTGCTCGATCCATTCCGTCCGGTGGCTTGGACGCCAGCGCAGTTTGTAGCCGGATATGGTCAAGTCGGTGTCGGGTTCGCTCCAGGTGACCGTGACGGTGGTCGGACCCGGCGTACCTGGCGCTACCGATGGTGGAGCCACCGTCTGCGGGTCGGTTGCCGCCAGGGTCCTCACGCGGACGGCCGCCGACCATGCACCATCGCCGGTCGCGAACACGGCACGCACCCGCACGACATACTCCGTGCCCGGTTCCAGACCTGTGATGGTGAACAAGACGGCGGTACCCGCGGTGCGCTCCTCGGACCAGCTCGAATCGGAATGCGCGCGCCAGTTCAGCACATAACCGGTAACGACGAGATCGGTGTCGGGCTTGTTCCAGGTGACTGTGACGGCGGTCGGACCGGGCGCTGCCACCTCTGCCAGTGGCGGATCGACCGCCTTCGGGTCTGGCGCCGGCGGCGGTTCGGAGCCGACGGCGCGGGATTGCTTCCCTACCATGCCGCCGCATGCGCCGAGCAGCAGGCCGGTACAGGTGAGCACGACCAGAATCCAGGCCCGCGCGGCGCGCGGGCTGTGCCGCACTACGCCTCGTGGCACGGCTTCTTCGCAAGTCGGGAACGCATCGGAAACCTCCGCCGGTACCGTCATGCCGCCCGTTGGCTGCGTGGGATGGCCTCCCGGTACGCTGTTACACCAAACGTAATTATGTCGCAACCAGGAGATCTTCTCGTACATGTAATGCTCCGTCAACCGCGGCATGCCACATGCCGTGCGCTGTTGGCTCACGACGGTCCGAGCATCGGCAACGCGTCGCACGCACGAGCGGACCCGGGGGCCAATGAGCGGCGACGACGCACGTTGACTGCAAGGTTGGCGGAAGAGCGCGTCACCCGTGCGCGCCGAGCCGTTTACCGGTCACCGGCGCGCCGCGGGAATCGGCGTGGAGAAAGGCGTGGGCGTCTGCGTCGTCTACGGTTGCACTCGGCGGAATTATTCCCTATATATTAGCGGGGCTGGCGGGCCGCGCCGCGCGGGTCGTCCGTGTGCGACTGCCGCCAACCTCAGCGAACGTCGATCACCTGATGTGAACCTCGTGATTAACAGGTATCAGCGAGAACCTTACCGCGAATGGCATATATGCCGCTGGCTCGCATGCCGTCCGGGGCCGGCGGTCCCGGCATGCCGCTGGCGCAGAGAGGAGTGAATGGCAACCATCAAGCTCAAACGGGGATACGACATTCCCCTTGAGGGGGACGCCGCCGCCGCGATCGAGGATGCACCGGCGCCGGCGACCGTGGCCATCAAACCGAGCGATTTCCACGGCCTGATCGCCCGGCTCGACATCGAAGAGGGCGCGGCCGTCAAGGTCGGCACGCCGCTGTTCCATGACAAGACGCACACCGACCTGCTGTTCACTTCGCCGGTGAGCGGCATGGTGGTAAACGTCAACCGCGGCGCCCGCCGCGCCATTGAGGAAGTGATTATCCGCCTCGACGGCGGCAGCGGCGTTGACGCCTTCAAGGTGCCCGACCCGTCCGCCGGCCGGGAGGCCGTGCTCGCCGCGCTGCTGCGTTCGGGGCTGTTCCCGTTCTTCGTGCAGCGCCCGTTGGCCCGGCTGGCCGACCCGACCGCCACCCCGCGCGACATCTTCGTTGCCGTAAACGAAACCGCCCCGCTGGCGGCGCGCTCCGAGATGCTGCTCGCCGGCCGCGAGGACCACTTCGCCGCCGGCATCGCCGCGCTGGCCGCCCTGACGCCGGGCACCGTGTACGTCTGCGTCGGCCCCGACACCCCGCCGCTGCCCGACCTGTCGGCCATCGGCAACGTGCAGGTAAACACCTTCGTCGGGCCGCATCCATCCGGCAACGTCGGCGTCCACATCCATCACCTGGCGCCGATCAGCGGGCGGGGCGACGTGGTATGGACCTGTTGCCTGAAGGGCGTGTTGATGGTTGGCGCCCTGTTCGCGACCGGCGCCCTGGACCCGAGCGTGACCGTGGCGGTGGCCGGCTCGGCGGCTCCCGAGCCGCGCTACCTGCGTACCGTGCACGGCGCGCGGATCGACGTGCTTACCGGGGACTTGGCCGACGATCAGATCCGCTACATCTCCGGCAATCCGCTTACCGGGCGCCAGATCAGCCCGGCCGGGTTCCTCGGCTTTTTTGACAGCACGCTCACCCTGCTGCCGGAGGTGGTGGAGCCGGAGCTGCTCGGCTGGGCGCTGCCGGGGTTCAAGGCGGGCAGCCGCTCGCGCACCTTCCTGTCCTCCTGGTTGGCCCGGTCGCGCCCGGTGCGCAAGCATACCGGCCTGCACGGCGGCGAGCGCGCGTTCATCGCCACCGGCATCTACCGCGAGGTGCTGCCGATGGACGTGCACCCGGAATTCCTGATGAAAAGCATCATGGCCGAGGACATCCCGGAGATGGAGGGGCTCGGCATCCACGAGATCGCGGAGGAAGATGTTGCCCTGTGCGAATACATCTGTCCGTCCAAGATCGAGTGGCAACAGATTACCCGGCGCGGCCTCGACTTCATCGAGCGCGAGACGTAGGCGACGGACGATCGGCGCCGGAGGAGCAGGACAGACGTGCAGCAGTTGCTGAAAGGGCTATTGGAGCGGGTCGAACCGCTGTTCGAAAAGGGCGGCAAGCTGGAGAAGATGTACCCGGCGTACGATGCGTTCGCGACGCTGGCGTTCGTATTGCCGAACCGCACCCACGCCGGCGCCCACATCCGCGACGACTTCGACTCCAAGCGGATGATGGTGACGGTGATTTTCGCCCTCATCCCGTGCACGCTGGTGGGCGTCTTCAACATCGGCTTCCAGCGCCTGCTGGCGATGGGGGTGGAACCCGCTTTCGGGCCGGCGGTGGTGCAGGGCCTGATCCGCTTCCTGCCGATCCTGATCGTCACCTACGCGGTGGGGCTGGGCTGGGAGTTCCTGTTCGCGGTGATTCGCCGCCACGAGGTCAGCGAGGGGTTCCTGGTCTCCGGGTTCCTGGTGGCGCTGATCGTGCCGCCGAGCATCCCGCTGTGGCAGCTCGCCGTGGCCACCACCTTTGGCGTGATCATCGGCAAGGAGATCTTCGGCGGCACCGGCATGAACATCTTCAACCCGGCGCTGGTGGTGCGCGCGTTCCTGTTTTTCGCCTACCCGGCGCAGATCTCCGGCGACCGGGTATGGGTGGCGCTGGACGGCTACGCGTCCGCATCGCCGCTGGCGATCGTCGCCGAGGGCGCCGAAGCGCCGATCGTCGACGTGCTTGCCGCGCAGGGCGTGACCTGGTTCAACTCGTTCATCGGGTTGATCCCCGGCAGCATCGGCGAAACCTCGACGCTGGCGATCCTGCTTGGCATCGGGTTGCTGCTGATCACCGGGGTGGGCAGTTGGCGCATCATGCTGTCGATGCTCGCCGGCGGCGTGGTAATGGCCGGCATCCTGAATCTCGCCGCCCCCCATCCCGGCCACTTCCTGGCGCTTCCGATACACTATCACTTGACGTTGGGAGGGTTCGCCTTCGGCCTGGCCTACATGGCCACCGATCCGGTATCCGCGGCCGCCACCGACACCGGCAAGCTGATCTACGGCTTCCTGTGCGGGGTGCTGTCGATCCTGGTGCGAATACTGAACCCGGCGTTTCCGGAAGGGGTGATGCTCGCTATCCTGTTCATGAACATGTTCGCGCCGCTGATCGACCATTTCGTGGTGCGTTCGAACGTCAAGAAGCGCCTCGCTCGCGCCACGGTGCCGGCCACCGCCGACGCCCGCGTCACGGAGTAACGAACGGTGAATCGCAGCAAAGTCTATTCGGTGGTGTTCGTCCTGATCATCACGGTGTTCTGGGGCTTCGTGCTCTCCTTCGCCGCCACCTCGCTGCGCGAGCCGCAGCAGGCCAACGAGACGCTCAACATGCGCACCAACATCTTGCTGGCGGTAGGCCTGGTGGAGCGCGACAACGACCTGGGCGCGGACGAACTGAACAGCATCTACGAAGACTCGGTGGAGAGCTTCCTGGTGGATCACGAAGGCAAGGTGATCGGGGACAGCACCGCGGAGGGAGTGGATCTGGAGGAAGAGCTGGAGAATCCGGATCCGGACGCGTGGCGGCTGCCGGTGTTCGTGGTTACCGAGGGCGGGCGCGCGAGCGTGTATGCCATTCCGGTGTTCGGCAAGGGGCTGTGGTCGACCCTGTACGGCTATCTGGCCCTGTCCGACGATCTGGACACGGTGCAGGGCATCACCTTCTACAAGCACGGCGAAACCGCCGGTCTCGGCGCTGAAATCGAGCAGGCCTGGTTCCAGGACAACTTCGTCGGCAAGAAGATCTTCGAGGGCGGCGAGTTGCGCTCGATCGAGGTGGTCAAGGGCAAGGTAGGCGACGTGTACTCCAACCCGGACGACCACACCTACGCGGTGGACGGCATCAGCGGCGCCAGCATGACCGGGCGCGGCGTGACCGATCTGCTCGAAGAAAAACTCAACATCTACGGGCCCTACATCAGAAGGGTACGAGCCGAGACGGCTCAGGGGAGGTAAGGAATGGCAGACCCGAAAGTACTCCCGCAGGCACCGGCCATCGAGCGGGAGCCGCTATTCTCGCCGCAGAATCGCACCGTGCTCAAGGATCCGCTGTCGGACAACAATCCGATCACCATCCAGGTGCTCGGCATCTGCTCGGCGCTGGCGGTGACCACGCAGGTGAAGCCGTCGCTGGTAATGGGAATTGCGGTGATCTTCGTGCTGGTGTTTTCCAACCTGATCATCTCGCTGATGCGCAACCTGATTCCCAACAACGTGCGCATCATCGTGCAGATGACGGTGGTGGCGTCGCTGGTGGTGGTGGTGGACCAGGTGCTGAAGGCGTACGCCTACGACGTGTCGCGCCAGCTCTCGGTGTTTGTGGCCCTGATCATCACCAACTGCATCATAATGGGCCGCCTGGAGGCGTTCGCGATGACCAACAAGCCGTGGCCGAGCGTGCTGGATGCCCTCGGCAACGGTCTCGGCTACGCCCTGGTGATCCTCGCCGTCGGCTTCTGCCGCGAGCTGTTCGGCAGCGGCAAGATCTTTGGTTTGCAGGTGATTCCGCAGGCGCTCTACAACGCCGGCTACGTGGACAACGGCCTGATGGTGCTGGCACCCGGGGCGTTCATCCTGATGGGACTGCTGATCTGGGCACAACGCCGCATGAGCGGCTACGCCGAGGAGGCTTAGGCGATGGAATTGGTCAACCTGGCGCTCAAGGCGATTTTCGTCGAGAACATTCTGCTCGCCTTCTTCCTGGGGATGTGTTCGTTCCTGGCGGTTTCCAAGCAGGTGAAGACCGCCATCGGCCTCGGCTTCGCGGTCATCTTCGTGCTCGGCATCACGGTGCCGATCAACTGGCTGGTGCACGAGTTTCTGCTCAAGTCGGGCAGCCTTGCCTGGGTCAGCCCGGCCATGGCGGAAGTCGACCTGAGCTTTCTCAATTTCATTGCTTTCATCGCCGTGATTGCCGCCATGGTGCAGTTGGTGGAGATGGTGATCGAGAAAACCTCGACCGGCCTGTACCATGCGCTCGGCATCTACCTGCCGCTGATCACCGTGAACTGTTCGATTCTGGGCGGCTCGCTGTTCATGGTGGAGCGCAGCTACTCGTTCAGCGAGTCGTTGGTGTTCGGCCTGTCGTCCGGCGTGGGCTGGGCCCTGGCGATTATCGCGCTCGCTTCGATCCGGGAGAAGATCCGTTACTCCAACGTGCCGCCGGCACTGCGCGGCCTGGGCATCACCATGCTGCTGACCGGCCTGATGTCGATCGGCTTCATGTCGTTCTCCGGCATCTCACTGTAAGGGGGCAGACGAACCATGTTGCAGGTATTGGGAAGCATCATCGTGTTCCCGGCCGTGATCGGCCTTCTGACGGTGGTATTGCTGGCCGCCGAGGCGCGGCTGCGTCCGCAGCGCAAGATCAAGATCACCATCAACGGCGACGAGGCGGGCGCCGTCGAAGCCGACGCCGGCGGTACCCTGCTCAATACGCTGTCGAGCAGCGGGGTCATGCTGCCGTCGGCGTGCGGCGGCGGCGGTACCTGCGGCGTGTGCCGCTGCCAGGTAATGGCCGGCGGCGGCGATATCCTGCCGACCGAGCAGCAGCACATCAACTTCCGCGACGCCAAGGAAAACTGGCGGCTGTCGTGCCAGGTGAAGGTGCGCGACGACATGCAGGTGCAGGTGCCGGATGAGGTATTCTCGATCAACAAGTGGCAGTGCGAGGTAATCTCCAACGACAGCGTTGCCACCTTCATCCGCGAATTCGTGCTGCGCTTGCCGGAGGGGGAGAACCTCAACCACCAGTCCGGCGGCTACATCCAGATCGAGGTGCCGCCCTACGAGATCGACTTCGGCAAGGATATCGAGGTCGAGGACGAGTACCGTGGCGACTGGGAGCAGATGAACCTGTTCTCGCTGAGCGCCAAGAACACAATACCCATTCAGCGCGCCTACTCGATGGCCAACCACCCGGCCGAGGGCAACATCGTGATGCTCAACGTGCGCGTTGCGACGCCGCCGCGCGGCATGGACGTGCAGCCGGGTCTGGCCTCGTCCTACGTGTACGCCCGCAAACCGGGCGACGTGGTGACCATCTCGGGTCCGTACGGCGAGTTCTTCATCCAGGAGACGGACCGGGAAATGGTGTACATTGGCGGCGGCGCCGGCATGGCCCCGCTGCGTTCGCACATCTTCCACCTGTTCCACACGCTGAAGACGGGGCGCAAGGTTTCCTACTGGTACGGCGCCCGTTCCAAGCGCGAGATTTTCTACGAAGACCACTTCCGCGACATCGAGGAGAAGTTCCCGAATTTCTCCTTCCACATCGCGCTGTCGGAGCCGCTTCCGGAAGACAACTGGACCGGTCCGGTGGGCTTCATTCACCAGGTGGTACTCGAAGAGTACCTGGGCAAGCAGGAGGCGCCGGAGGACATAGAGTACTACCTGTGCGGGCCGCCGCTGATGCTGACCGCGGTGCAGAAGATGCTGTACGACCTCGGCGTCGAACCCGAGATGATCCGCTACGACGAGTTTTGAGGCGCTAGGTCTGGCTGCTCTTCCCGGCACCATCGACGTCGCGCCGCCGGCTGGTGGCCGGGACGCCGCCCTGCAGAGGATCTATGGGTCGATCGCCCGCGACCTGCAGCTCGTCGAAGTGGGTCTGGAGAGGCAGATCCGGGCGCTCGCCGAGAACCACGAGAAGCTGGTCGACCGGCACGCTTACCTCAAGGAGGTAATCTCCTCGCTGAGCGCCATGCGCGGCAAGCTGCTGCGCCCGGCGCTGGTGCTGTTCAGTGGCGGCGCGGTGCGGGAAGCGGGCGCCGGTCCGCAGCCCGACTCGCCGCTCATCGCAACGGCGGTGGCCGCGGAACTGGTGCACGCCGCCTCCCTGATCCACGATGACATCATCGACCATGCCTTGGTGCGCCGCGCCCACGCCGCGTTGTACCGGGAGTTCGGCACCAGCATCGCGGTTCTGGTCGGCGACGTGCTGTACGCACAGTTCTTTTCCTTGCTCGCGGAACTGCGGGTACCGGCCGAGCAGCGCCTGCGGCTGGTTCAGCTGTTCTGCGCGGTTACCAAGACCATGAGCCAGGGCGAGATCTTCCAGCACGGCATCAAGCGCTACGAGTTGGAGATCACCGTCGAAGACTACCTGGCCATCATTCGCAGCAAGACAGCGGCGCTGATGTCGGCCTGCTGCGCCGCCGGAGCGTTGGTGGCCGGTGGCTCGGAACAACACGTGGCGGCCGCGGAGGAATTCGGACTGCAGTTCGGCCTGGCGTTCCAGCTCATGGACGACCAGATGGACCAGGACGCCCTGGCATCCGACCTGGCGCCGGACCGCCAGGCGCGAACGCACGCGGCATTGGCGCGCACCGCGCTCGCGGAACTGCCGCCCGGGCCGGCGTGCAACTCCCTCGACGACCTGACCGGTTTCGTGCTTGCCCAGAAGGCGGAGCCGGCAACGGCTCCGGCGCACTAGCAGTGCGCGCGTTGCTCAGCGCAGCAGTTCTTCGCCGCTGAAGAAGCAGCCGATCTCGATTGCGGCGTTGGCGTCGGAGTCGGAGCCGTGGCAGCAGTTGCGTTCGATCGATTCGGCGAAGCGCCGGCGGATGGTGCCGGGCGCCGCGTCCGCCGGGTCGGTGGCGCCCATCGCATCGCGCCAGGCGGGGACTGCGGTGCCGCCCTCCAGGACCATCGCCACGATGGTGCCGGAGGTCATGAATGCAACAAGCGAGTCAAAGAACGGCCGTTCGCGGTGCACGGCGTAGAACGCCTCCGCCTGGGCGCGGTTCAGGTTCACGCTTTTCATGGCGACGATCGTCAGGCCGGCATCGAGTGCGGCGTCGACGATCTTGCCGGTTAGCCGGCGTTCGAAAGCGTCGGGTTTGATCAAGGCGAGAGTTCGTGTAAGGTTCGGCACGCCCGCAATATAGTGTCGCGGCCGGGCGGCGATCAACGCACCGCGCGCTGCCCGGGCGGGCAGGCCGGGAAATTCAGTCCACCGATATGTAGGACATTTTCGGACTGGCCGACAATATGGTAGCAAGTCGTCAGTAACCGCGACCGTAGAGCGGCAAGAACGCACTTGGCGCGGATCTTGCTGTGACGATACTATCAGCACAGGTGGCGCGGGCCCGAGGTCCGCGTTCATCACGAGGAGGAACACTCATGGCACTCAAGACGCCCGGCGATGTAATGAAGCTGATCGCGGACGAAGGCGTGGAGGTAATCGACATTCGCTTCATGGACTTTCCCGGTCTGTGGCAGCACTTTTCGATTCCGTCGCGCGAGCTCTCGGAGGACGACTTCGAGGCCGGATTGGGGTTTGACGGCTCCAGCATCCGCGGTTGGCAGACCATCAACGAGTCGGACATGCTGGTCATGCCGATTCCGGAGACCGGCTTCATCGATCCGTTCATGGCCCGCAAGACGCTGGTGATGATCGGCAACATCAGCGATCCAATCACCGGCCAGGACTACACCCGCGATCCGCGCAACATCGCGCGCAAGGCGGAGGCCTACCTGCGCTCCAGCGGCATCGGCGAAGTCGCGCATTTCGGTCCGGAGGCGGAATTCTTCATTTTCGACGACGTGCGCTTCGACCAGAACGAGCACGAGGGCTACTACCACATCGACTCCGAGGAGGGGCGCTGGAACTCGGGGCGCGTGGAGGATCCCAACCTCGGCTACAAGCCGCGCTACAAGGAAGGCTACTTCCCGGTACCGCCGACCGACAGCCAGCAGGATCTGCGCAGCGAAATGATGATGACGCTGGAGAGCATCGGCATTCAGATCGAGGCGCAGCACCATGAGGTGGCTACCGCCGGCCAGGGTGAGATCGACATGCGCTTCGCGCCGCTGGTGACCATGGCCGACAACATGCTCAAGTACAAGTACGTGGTGAAGAACACCGCGCGGCGCTACAACAAGACGGCAACGTTCATGCCCAAGCCGTTGTTTCTGGATAATGGCAGCGGCATGCACACCCACATGTCGTTCTGGAAGGGTGGCACCAACCTGTTCGCCGGGGACGGCTACGCCGGCCTGTCCGAGATGGCACTGCACGCCATCGGTGGTCTTCTGGCGCACGCGCCGGCGCTCATCGCGTTCACCAATCCGACCACCAACAGCTTCAAACGGCTGGTGCCGGGCTTCGAGGCGCCGGTGAACCTGGCTTACTCGCGGCGCAACCGCAGCGCGGCGATCCGCCTGCCGATGTACTCCACCTCGCCCAAGGCGAAGCGGATCGAGTTCCGGTGCCCGGACGCGTCGTCCAACCCCTATCTCGGGTTCTCGGCCATGCTGATGGCCGCGGTGGACGGCATCACCAACAAGATGCACCCCGGTGAACCGCTCGACCGCGACCTGTACGACCTGCCGCCGGAGGAACTGGCCAAGGTCAAGACCACGCCGGGGTCGCTGCGCGAAGCGCTCAATGCGCTGCGCGAGGACCACGAGTTCCTGCTCAAGGGCGACGTGTTCACCGAGGACGTGCTGGAAACCTGGATCGAGTACAAGATGGAGAACGAAGTACAAGCCCTCGATCTGCGGCCCCACCCGTGGGAGTTCGCGATGTACTACGACATTTAGTACCGCCCCACCTGGTACCGCCCACCTGGTACCACGTTCGACGGCCCCCGGTGCGTGCAGCGCATCGGGGCCTTTTTTTTGCGCCGGTCGTGTACTCTTGCGCCGGTCGTGTACACTGTGGGACAGGCCATGAAGCCGCGCCGCGACTTGCTGACAGCGCATCTTGAGGGGGTGGATGAAGCCTTCATCGATGCCCACCTGACCCGCCTTGGGGAAGAGTACTACGCGGAGTTCTCGCTGCCGGAAGTGGTGCGCCACATCCGCGAGCTCAGCCGGCTGAGCAACGACCGCCCGGTGGCGATCCTGGTAGAAGAGGGCAGCGCGCCCGCCGCCGAGGCTGCCGGGGCCGCCGACGGGGCCGAAATCGCCGCCGCCGCCGCGTTGGTGTGCACTATCCTGGCGGCCGACTACGCCGGGCTGTTCTCGCTGATCACCGGCGTGTTCGCCGCCGGCGGCTTTACCATCGACGCTGGCGCCGCCTACACGTACGGCCCGGCGGTCAGTTCCGCGCGGCGCGCGGGCAGTGGCGGCCCCGCAACCACGGGCGGCGGCGGCGCCGCTGCGGCCGCTGCCGCCCGGTACCGCGGCCGGCGGCACGGCATGCGGCGCGGCGCAGCGCGGCCGCGGCAGCCCGCGGTCAGGGCCATGATCGTCAACCAGTTCCGCGGCCGCCGCGTGACCGCCCAGGCTCGCGCGCTGAGCATCGCCGCCTGGCGGCAGCAGGTGGAACAGCGTATGGCGGCGGCGGTCGCCGACCTGGAAGGCGGCGCGGCCGAGGCGGCGCGGCGGCGGGTCAGCGAGCTGGTTGCCGATACGATCCGCGGCCACTGGCAGCGCACGCCGGTGCTGCAACCGGTGCAGATCGACATCACCGACCAGACCGCGGCCACCGGCGGCGGGGCGGTGACCCGCATGCGCATCGTGGCCGAGGACACGCCGCTGTTTCTGTACAGCCTCAGCGCCGCGTTGGCGTTGCGCGGGGTGCTGATCGAGCGCGTGACCATCCGCACGGTTGCCGGCCGCATCGAGGACACCATCGACGTGGTGGACCGGGCCCGGCAGCCGATCCGCGATCCGGTGCTGCTCGACCAGCTCAAGCTGTCGATTCTGCTCACCAAGCAGTTCGCCTACTTTGTCGGCGTCGCGCCCGACCCGTACGCGGCGCTGCGGCGGTTCGAGCAGCTCAGCGAGCAGATCGCCGACCTGCCGGCCAAGGGACAGCTCCTCGCCCTGCTCGCGGATCCCGGGGTGATGGGAGACCTGGCGCTCCTGCTCGGCAGCAGCGATTACCTGTGGGAGGACTTCATCCGCCGGCAGTACGAGACGCTGCTGCCCCTGCTGCAGGGCGAGCGGCGCGACAACCTCAGCGATGCCGCCACCGTCGGGCAGCGCCTGCGCGAGCGCGTGGACGCGGCCGCGACGCCGGAGGAGCAGGTTGCCGCGCTGAATGCGTTCAAGGACCGCGAGGCGTACCTGATCGATCTCGAACACATCCTGCACCCCGAGTCGGGCGTCGCCGAACTGGCGGAACGGCTGACGCGGCTGGCTGAATTCGTGGTGGAGTGTGCGCTCGAGCTGGCCGTGGAGGCGTTGCGCCCGCGTTTCGGCACGGCTCGCACCCTCGGCGGCATCGACACGCGCGTGGCGGTCATGGGACTCGGCAAGCTGGGCGGCAGCGCCCTCGGCTACGCTTCCGACATCGAACTGATGTTCGTGTTCAGCGACCACGGCAGCACCACCGGCCCGGAGCGGATCGGCAACGCCGACTACTACGACCGGCTGGTGCTGGAGACCGTGCACCGGATCAGCGCCAAGCGGGCCGGAATCTTCGAGGTCGATCTGCGCCTGCGACCATTCGGCGACGCCGGGCCGCGCGCGGTCAGCCTGGAGAGCTTCGCCGACTATTACGGGCCGGACGGCGCGGCGCTCGCCTACGAACGGTTGGCACTGATCCGGCTGCGCGCCGTGGCCGGCAACCGCGTGCTCGGCGCGCGCATGGAACGGCTGCGCGACGAGTTGGTGTATCGCACCGGCGCGATACCGCTCGCCGACGTGCACGCCATGCGCCGCCGCCAGCTCGCCGAGCATGGCGCCGGGGAGCGCCTCAATGCGAAATTCAGCGCCGGCGCCCTGGTGGACGTGGAGTATGCGGTGCAGATGCTGCAGGTTCGCCACGGCGACACCCACGCCGCGCTGCGCACGTCGAGCGTGCACCAGGCGTTGCGGGCGCTCGCCGGAGAGGGCATTCTCGATCCCGCTGAGGCGGAGCAGGTGCGCGGTGCCTACGATTTCTATCGGCGCCTGATCAACGCCCTGCGCATCCTGCGCGGATCGGCGCGCGACCTGCATCTGCCGGCCGCCGGAGCGCTGGAGTGCGGCCACCTGGCACGGCGCATGGGCTACCGGGGGACCGCGGAGCTGACGCCGGCGCAACTCCTGTACCTGGAATTGGAACGGCGCCGCGAGCAAGTGCGCCGTTTTGTCGACACCCGTCTCGGGCACGGCGTGCTGGGCTCGGGCAGTATCGGCGGCATCGCGGACCTGGTGCTGAGCCTCGATGGGGCCGCCGAGCCGCCGGCCGAGGCGGCGTTCGTGTTCAGGCGGATGGGTTTTGCCCAGCCGGAGCGCGCGCTCGGCAACCTGGCGCGGCTGGCGCGCCGGGCGCCGGATCGCAGCGAGTTCGCGCGGCTCGCGGTGCTGGCCGCCGACCAGCTCGCCGTCCAGTCCGACCCCGACCGGGCGCTCAACAACTGGGAACGATACGTGGCCGCGGTCGACGACCCGGAGCACCATTTTCAACTGATGCTGCTGCAGCCGACCCGCCTGGACCTGTTGGTGCGGATATTCGCCACCAGCCAGTTCCTGTCCGACGCCCTGGTGCGTACGCCCGACCTGTTCGACTGGGTCACCGAGCCCAGCCGGCTGCGCCAGCGCCGGCGGCTGCAGGACGTGGTCGGCGACCTCGACAGCGGCAGCGACTGGCTGGCGCGGATCGACGCGGTGCGGCGCCGCGAGATACTGCGCATCGCGATCCGCGACTACTGCCTGCAGGCGCCGGCCACCGACGTCATGCACGAGCTGTCGGTGGTGGCCGAGGCGCTGATCAGTGCGGTGCTGGAGCAACTGACCGCCGGCCGGCCGGAGGTGCGCAAGCGCGCCTGCGTGCTGGCGTTCGGCAAGCTCGGCGGCGGCGAACTGAATTACAGTTCCGACATCGACCTGGTCGCACTGTACGACGACCGCGGTCTGCCGGAGGCGCGGCGCGCCGAAGTGGCGGCCGCGGTCACCGAGCTGGCGCGGTCACTGGATCGGGTGCTGGCCGCGCGCGCCGACGAGATGGCCGCCTACCGGGTGGATTGGCGCCTGCGCCCGTACGGCGGTTCGGGCGAGCTGGCGCATTCGCTCAGCGCACTGACCGCCTATTACGACGGCCCGGCCAATGACTGGGAGGTGCAGGCGCTGCTGCGCCTGCGCCCGATGGCCGGCAGCCGCGAACTCGGCGACGAACTGCTGGCGCGGGCACGGCGCGCGTTCGCGCGCTTCGGCGCCGACCCGGCCACCCGCGGCGCGCGCGTGTTCGCCACCATCGAGCGCCTGCGCGAGTTGGCGGTGGTCGAGCACGGGCGCAGCCAGCTGCGCCGCGGGCAGGACATCAAGTCCGGGGTCGGCGGGATACGGGACATCGAATTCCTGGTCCAGGGGCTGCAGATCCAGTACCTGGGGCGCCACCCGGAACTGATCTGCGGCAACACCGTCACCGCCATCGAGCGGCTGCAGCAGCTTGCCATTCTCACCCCCGACGGCGCCGGCCTGTTGCGCGAGGACTACCTGTTTCTGCGCGGCCTCGAGCACTACCTGCAGGTGTTCGAGGATCGCCAGGTACACGTCCTGCCGAGTTCACCCGCCACCCTCGGCGCCCTGGCCCGGCGCATGCTCGGAACCGGCGCCGGGTCGGCGGAGTTTCAGCGCGCCGTGACCGCGGTGACCGAGCGCGTGCGGGCCACCTACCTGCGGGTGGTGGGCGAAGCCAGGAAACAGGCGACCCCATAGCAGCCCGGTCCGTGTTGCCAGGGCCTGCCATGGGGCCGGATCAAGGGCGAACCGGGTCAGCCGATGGCGACCTTGCCCACCTCGCCGGAGCGGATTCGTATGCATTGATTGAGATCGAGGACGAAGATCTTGCCGTCGCCGATCTCTCCCGAGCGGGCGCCGCGCACCACGGCGTCGATGGCGCGTTCCAGGTACTCGTCATTGACGGCGATCTCCATGCGCACCTTCTTGAGCAGGTTCACTTCGATCTGCACGCCGCGGTACGTCTCGGTGTACCCCATCTGCTGCCCGCATCCGAGCGCGTTGGTCACCGACATCTTGCCGACGTCCTCCTTGAACAGCTCCTGCTTCACGTCATTCAGCTTGTGCGGCTGAATGTAGGCTATTATCAGCTTCATCCTTGTCTCCTCTTAACGTCACTTAACGTGTCGTGTACACCTCGAAGTCGGTGTACGCCTCGGCGCCATGCTCCTCGATGTCGAGGCCGCGCAGTTCCTGGTCCCGGCTCACGCGCAGTCCGATCGTGGCCTTGATCACGCTGAATAGTACCAGAGAGGCAACGAATGTCCACGCAAATACCGCCAGCACACCGACGATCTGGATGCCGAGCTGACCGAAACCGCCGCCGAAGAACAGGCCGTTGGTGCCGCCGAACTGCTCCTGAGCAAACAGTCCCACGGCGATGGTGCCCCATGCGCCGACCACGCCGTGCGCGGAAATGGCGCCGACCGGATCGTCGACCATGAGCACCCGGTCGATGAATTGAACCGCCAACACGACCAGCACGCCGCCGAGGAATCCGATGACCACCGCACTGCCCGGCGACACGTTGGCGCAGCCCGCGGTGATGGCGACCAGGCCGGCGATCGCGCCGTTGAGCGCAAACGTGGGATCGGGCTTGCCGGAGATGATCCAGGCAAGCACCAGCGCACCGACTACGCCGGCGGCCGCGGCCAGGTTGGTGGTTACCGCGATGGCGGCGATCGACAGGTCGGTACCCGCGACCGTACTGCCGGCGTTGAAGCCGAACCAGCCGAACCAGAGCAGGAACACGCCGAGGGCGGCGAGCGGCAGGTTGTGGCCCTGGATGGCGTTCACCATCACCTTGTCCTTCCCGCCCCTGGATCCCGAACCGTTGCCGTTGCCGCGTATGTACTTGCCCTCGCGGGCGCCGAGCACGATGGCTCCCGCCAGCCCGGCCCAGCCGCCGACCGAGTGCACGACCGTGGAACCGGCGAAGTCGATCATGCCGAGGTTTGACAGCCAGCCGCCGCCCCAGATCCAATGCCCGACCACCGGGTAGATCAGCGCGGTGATGAACACCGAATACACCAGGTAGGCCTTGAACTGGGTGCGCTCGGCGACCGCGCCGGACACGATGGTGGCCGCGGTAGCCGCGAACACTACCTGGAACATCCAGAAGGTGAAGTCGGAGATCCCCTCCGACACGTCCACCATGGCGCCGCCCAGGAAAAACTTGTCGGTTCCGATCAGGCCAGCGGCATCGGCGCCGAACATGATGCCGAAGCCGACCGCCCAGAACGCCAGCGAGCCGAGCGAGAAGTCCATCAGGTTCTTCATCATGATGTTGGCTGCGTTCTTGGCGCGCGTGAAGCCGGTCTCCAGCATGGCGAAGCCTGCCTGCATCAGAAATACCAGCACCGCGGCCATCAGGGTCCATACGGTGTCGATCGCTACCGCGTTGGCGGCCGAGTCGGCAAAGGCGATGGCGGCGCCGAACACCAGGAGGGCGCCGGCAATGACGAACAGTCGTCGCATGTCTTCCTATCCTCCGTGAAAGAAATGTGAGTGATGCATTTTCTTAAGCAACAGTCATGCCAAGTGTATGGCCGGGGCACCGGAGGCTTCCTGCCACGGGGCGGTTGGTAGATTCTCCTACCTGTTGGTCGGACGGAAGGGTGGGAGCTACGGATATGTGGGACTATGGGTTGCCGTCAGCTCTTGTAGGCGGTGGGATCGATCCGGTACTTGCGCACGCGCAGGCCCATGATGCGTTCGCTCACCTGCAGCGAGCGGGCGGCGCGCGCCATGTTGCCGCGGGCCCACTTCAATGCGTCCTGGATCAGTTCGCGCTCAATGGCGCCGACGGCGCTCTGCAGGCTGCCGCGCGGGGTGGTGCCGCTCGCCTCCGCGGTTTGCAGGGTGGGCGGCAGGTGGTGGCCGTGGATCACGTCGTCGTTGCTCAGCAGCACCGCGCGTTCGATGCAGTTCTCCAGCTCGCGCACGTTGCCCGGCCAGTGGTAGCTCATCAGCATGTCGATGGCCGGCGTGGTGATGCGTTTTATTTCCTTGTGGTGCTCGCGGCCGTAACGGGCGACGAAGAAATCGGCAAGCAGCAGCAGGTCGGTCTTGCGCTCGCGCAGCGGCGGGATATGGATCGGGAACACATTGAGCCGGTAGTACAGGTCGGCGCGGAATCCGCCCAACTCGATCAACTCTTCCAGGTTGCGGTTGGTGGCGGCGATCACGCGCACGTCGCTGCGCAGGGTGGCGTTGCCGCCGACGCGTTCGAACTCGCCCTCCTGCAGGACCCGCAGCAGCTTCACCTGGGTGGCCGGCGACAGGTCGCCGATCTCATCGAGAAACAGGGTGCCGCCGTGCGCCAGCTCGAAGCGCCCCTTGCGGGTAGACACCGCGCCGGTGAACGCGCCGCGCTCGTGGCCGAACAACTCGCTCTCGATCACCGATTCCGGCAGGGCGGCGCAGTTTACCTTGATGAACGGCTTGGCGGCGCGCGCGCTGTTGTAATGGATGGCGTGTGCCACCAGGTCCTTGCCGGTGCCGGTCTCGCCGCGCACCAGTACGGTGGTGTCGCTGCGGGAGACCTGTCCGACCAGGCGGAACATGCTGTTCATGCCCTCGGAGTTGCCGACCAGGTTTTTCGGCCGAAAGCGGTTCTGCAGTTCTTCCTGCAGGCGATTGTTTTCCTCCAGCAGAATGCGGCGCTCCTCCTGCGCAGCCTGGCGCAGCTTCACCGCCTGCGAAATCATCGACGAGATTATGGATAGTAGCCGCACGTCTTCCGAAAACGGCACCGCGGGCGGAAACAACTTGTCGGTACTCAGCGAACCGATCACCGAGTTTCCGGACTTGATCGGCACGCAGATGAAGGACAGCTCGGCCAGCACCGAGTTGCTGGCGGCGCCGGTGCGATGCACCATCTCCGGTTCGTCGGCAATCTTGGGCACGACGGCAGGCTCACCGGACTGGATGACCCGTCCCGTTACGCCCTCGCCGATCTTGTACGATCCGCGGCGCTGCTGACTGGCCGACAGTCCGTACGCCGCCTCTATCGAGATGCGTTCGGTGGTGCGGTTGACCAGACTCAACACGCCGAGACGTATCTGCATATGGTGTCCGAGTGCTTCGAGCACCGGGTGCACGATGTCACGCAGGTTGAGACTCGAGTCGAGGATCCGACTGATATCGAACAACAGCGTAAGCTCGTTGACCTCGCTTCGAACCCTGGGGGTGGACACAGCCGCCATGAACGCTACCGAAATGTAGCTTGATCGGGATACATTGCCAACCCGCGGGCGTCAGATCGCCGGCCGATCCCGCAGAATCCCGATAAGCGTTGACAAACGCGGCGCGGCTCGGCAAACAGTGACGCCGATGAATCCCATTGCCAAGCAACTCAATCAGACGCTTTCCGGCACCCGAATTCCGGAGCTGCTGTCGGACTTCGGACGCCGGCTCTACTTCCCGCGCGGGGTGGTTGCACAGACCGCCGAGGCCGCGCGCGGCGCGCATCGCTTCAATGCCACGGTAGGCATGGCCACCGACGGCAGCGAACCGCTGTACCTGGACTCCATTCGCAGCCTCATACCGCACCTCACACCGGAAGAGATTTTCACCTACGCACCCACGGGCGGGTTGCCCGAACTGCGCAGCCGGTGGCGCGACGAGATCGCGGCCAAGAACCCCAGCCTGCGAGGCCCGGCGTCGCTGCCGATGGTGACCAGCGGCCTGACCCACGGCATTACCGTGGCCGCCGATCTGTTTGTGGACCGCGGCGACCTGGTAATCGTGCCCGACCTGTTCTGGGGCAACTATCGGCTCATTGTGGAGGAACGGCGTCAGGCCCGCCTCGACACGGTGCCATTTTACGATGCGAACGGCGGCCTGGGCGTGTCCGCACTGGAGGCTGCCCTGAACGAGCTGCCGGCCGGCGGCAAGGCGGTGCTGGTGCTGAATTTCCCCAACAATCCGACCGGCTACACCCCCACGACCAGCGAGATGGGCGCCCTGGCCGACGTGCTGCGGGCGGCCGCCGGGCGCGGCGTCAACCTGGTGGTGATTTGCGACGACGCCTACTTCGGGCTGTTCTTCGAGTCGGAGAGCTGCCGGGAGTCGCTGTTCGCGTATCTCGCTGACGCCGACGAGCGCCTGCTCGCCGTCAAGGTGGACGGCGCCACCAAGGAAAACTACGTATGGGGCTTTCGCATCGGCTTTCTCACCTTTGCCGCCCGCGGACTGACCGACGAGCACTTCGCGGCGCTCGAACAGAAGGTGATGGGCGCCGTGCGTTCGTCGGTGTCCAGTTCCAGCATGCTTGCCCAGAGCCTGCTGTTGCGGGCGATGCGCGCCGGTACCTTTGGCGCCGAGCAGGAGGCCAACCTCGCTGCCATCGCCGAGCGTTACCGGCGGGTACGTGCCATTCTCGACGCCCGCGCCGGCGACGGCGGCCCGTTGCAGCCACTGCCGTTCAACTCCGGCTATTTTCTGACCCTGCGCGTCGCCGGCGGCAACGCCGAAGTGTTGCGCCAGGAGTTGCTGCGGCGCCGCGGGGTGGGCACCATCTCGGTGAGCGACGACTACCTCCGGGTGGCGTTCTCGACGGTGGCGAGCGCCGACCTGGAGGCGCTGTTCGAGGAGATCTACGCCGTTGCCCGAGAGGTGGCGGGCGGCTCCTGACCGGCCGCGGCGAGGCTCGGCACTGGCGCGCGGTCGCCGGCGCGGCGCTGCTGGTGGCGGTGGCCGGATGCGCACGTACCGAGGCGGTGGTCGAGTTGTGGAGCGATCGCGCCGAGCTGGCGGCATACGTCGACGCGTTCAATGCGGCCGGGGGCCCGGTCAAGGTGGAACTGACCTACAGCGCGCAGCCGGGAGGGCGGTTGTTGAGCGGCGCCGCGGCGCCCGACCTGATCTTCGGTTCCGGCCTGGCGAGTCCCCAGCTGCATCGCCTGCTCGCCCCGCTCGACCGGTTGCTCGGCGGCGAACTGGCGGCCGACGGGTACTTCCCGGAGCTGCTCGCCGCCGGCTCCGCCGATGGCCGGCAGCTCACCCTGCCATTCTCGTTCAATCTGCCGGTGGTGGTATTTGCGCGCGCGGCGATGCCGGACATCGACCAGTTCCTGATGTCCGCGGAGGAGCTGCGGCGGCTTGCCGACGAATTCGACGCCCGGGCGCGGCCGCCGGGCGAACCGCAACTCGGGGGCGGGTCCGCCGGTGCCGATCCGCCGCGGCGCGACAGCGTCGGGTTTTCGGTGCTGTGGGATGCCGGGGTGATCTACCTGCTGGCACAGGCGCGCGGCGCCGGATTCGCGGCCACCGAGGATGGCGCGGTGGTGATCGATCATGCACGGCTCGCGGCCGCGGTCGGGTCCGCTCACGACTGGTTGAGCGCCGATTCCGGCGGTATTGCCGGTCACCAGTGGTTCGCCGACACCTACCTGCACCGGCCGCTCCATCAACTGGCGCTCGACGGGCGCATTCTCCTGTTCGTTACCGATATCGCCAGCTACGCGCGTCTCCCCGAGGAGAAGCGCGAACTGCTGGACTTCCGCTGGCTGACTGTGGATGGCGGTATTCCGATCCTGGAGGACTATCGGTCGTTCGCGGTTCCGTCCGCGGCGGACAATCCGGCCGGTGCGGGGCTGTTTCTGCGCTGGATTTCGCAACCGGAGATACAGGCGCACCTGCTGGAGGCGGCGAATTTCGCGTGGTTGCACGGATTTGGCCTTGCCGGCGGGTTCCCGGCGCTGCGCGAGATAAGCAAGCGCATCCTGCCGCGGTCGCACGAGTTCCTCATTGGCCGCCTGCCCGATGCGAGCCTGTTGCGCGTGCCGGCGCCGCCGCCCGGTGGCGGGCCGTTTGCGGGGGCGGGCGCCGCCGCCGGTGGACTGGGCGGTGCCCCGGACGGAGCTGGTGGAGCCGTGGCTGCACGCCGCTGTCATCGCCGGAGCGCTGCCGCCGCCGGGCCAGCCGCCGCTCGCGCAGGCGGTCACGCGCTGGCGGCGCACCGCCGCTGCACCGTAGGCCTCCCGGTGCGGCACGGCGAAATGGCCCGATTGGCGCGTATGGCGCGTTGACACAACTCTGCGCTTTCGTTACCGTCAGTAGCGCAAACAATTCCGTTATGAAATAACCGGCCACCCGGATGACCGGCATCGCCGGGCACCGAACGCCGGCAACAAAGAGGAGCAGGATATGGCGAATGTCGAGCTCAGGAACGTGACCAAAGTGTACGAAGGCGGAGTGAAGGCGGTCGACGCCGCCAACATTGCCGTCAGCGACAAGGAATTCGTGGTACTGGTCGGACCGTCCGGTTGTGGCAAGTCGACGACGCTGAGGATGATCGCGGGTCTGGAGGAGATCACCTCCGGCGAGTTGCTCATCGACGGCAAGATCATGAACGATGTGGCGCCCAAGGATCGGGACATCGCGATGGTGTTCCAGAACTACGCCCTGTACCCGCACATGTCGGTGTACGAGAACATGGCGTTCGGTCTCAAGATCCGCAAGTACGCCAAGAAGGAAATCGACGTGCGCGTGCACGAGGCGGCCGGTATCCTCGACATTGAGGAATTGCTCGAGCGCAAGCCGAAGGCGCTGTCCGGCGGACAGCGGCAGCGGGTAGCGGTAGGCCGTGCCATCGTTCGCAAGCCGAAGGTGTTCCTGTTCGACGAGCCGCTCTCCAACCTCGACGCCAAGCTGCGCGTGCAGATGCGGGCGGAGATTTCCTCCCTGCACTCACGCCTCCAGGCCACCATGATCTACGTCACCCACGACCAGGTCGAGGCGATGACGATGGGCGACCGCATCGTCGTCATGCGGGACGGACTCATTCAGCAGATCGGTACGCCGCTCGGGCTCTACAACCGGCCGGTGAACCGCTTCGTGGCCGGTTTCATCGGCTCCCCTCCGATGAACATCGTCACCGCCAAGGTGGTGGAGTCGGGCGGCCAGTTGATGATCGACGAAGGCGATTTTCAGATTCAGCTCGATGGCGATATGGCCGACACCCTGCGTTCGCACGTCGACAAGGACGTGTTGTTCGGTATTCGCCCCGAGGACCTGCTGTATGACGAGACCGCCGCGCCCCAGAACAACATCAAGGCACGGGTGGAGGTGGTGGAGCCGCTTGGCGCCGAGATTCACCTCTACGTGAGCACCTCGCAGAACCAGATCATTGCCCGCGTGCCGCCTCGCCATGACTTCCAGGTCGGCGAGGAGGTCAACCTTCATGCGGACGTCACCAAGCTGCACGTGTTCGACATGGAGAGCGAGGCCGCCGTCGCTCAGCCGTCCGGGGTCCGCGCTTGACGAACGGACTGCGAGAAATAGAGATACGTCGGAACGGCATATGAAGATTCATCGGCTTGCCCTTGCCATCCTGCTGCCCCTTTCGCTGGTCTACTGCGCTACCACCCCGCCCGGGCAGGAGGGCGCCATGGACGCTCCCGGGGGTACGCAGGTTTCCGTGGACCTGGCCGAGGAATTGCGGCAGGCCAGAGTGGCGATTGCCCGCGCCGCCGATGCCGATGCCGCAACCTACGATCCGGTCACCCTGCAAGAAGCGCGCGAGGCTCTTGCCGAGGGCGAGCGGTTGCGCGCCAGCGACCCGAAGGCTGCCCGCGAGGCGCTGATGCTGGCGTCGTTGAAGGCGAACACCGCCTACCAGAACTCGCTCGGCCTGGCCCAGCGTGCGCTGGACCTGCAGATGACCGATCTTCTGGAGCAGTTGCGCGAGAATCAGGTAGATCAGTTTGCGCCCGAGGAATACGCCGACGCGGTCAGCGCGGTTACCGACGCCCGTGACCTGTTCGGCGCCGGCAAGTTGTCGGACGGCGCCGACGCGGCAGCGGCGGCCATCGCGCGCATGGAGTTGTTGCGCGATACGGTAGCCGATCAGCTTGCCCGGGTGCTCGAGTTGAAGAGTGCCAGCGAGGGGCTGATCGATCGTATTGAGCAGGTTGGGGCCCGCGTCGGGTCCGAACAGCGGGTTACCGAGTTGCAGGAAAGTTACGAGTCCGGCAAGGAGGCACTCGACCGGTTTGCCCTCGACGACGCCGAGCGCCAGTTCGGCGCGGCCCGCAGTGCCGGCCGCGCCGCGTTGCCGGCCGGCGACATGAGTACGGGCGAGGTCACCATGGATCAGGCGGACGAACTCATGCTCGTGGTGATGAGCGAGCTCGAGAGCGCCTCCCAGTTGAACGTGATTACCGACGACGAGATCGTGGTCGAGCCGGCGCCGTGGGATGGTTCCCCCTATGTGGAGAGCGGCGATGCCGGGTCGGACGCCGCGGCGCGGGAAGCGCTGAAGCCGATGGCCGGAGCCGGCGTGGAGGACGTGCCGCAGCACGCGCTGCTGGAACATGCCAAGGAGTTGTGGCGGCTGGGTGTCGACCAGCGCAATGGCGGAAATTACCGGCAGGCCGTGACCTACTTTGAGCAGGCGCAGCGCTACGCCGCGGCGTTCGCGGAGTTCGCAGTGACGCAGGTGTACACGGTTCGCCTGATTCCCGAGCGGCGCGAGTCGTTGTGGCGAATTGCCGAGTACGACTTCATCTACGGCAACCCCTGGTTGTGGCCGAGGATCTGGCATCGGAATCGCAAGCTCATTCAGAATCCCGACCTGATCTTTCCCGGCTGGCAACTCTACATCCCGCCGCGCTGACGCCGCGCGGCGGGATACCGCGGCAGGGGCGGTTGGAAGGGACGGCGCGCCCGTTGCTGTGTCTCAGCCTCACCGAGCCCAACCTCGGCGCGTGCCTTGACCAGGTGCGAGCCCATCGCCACTTGGTCGACATGGTGGAGTTGCGGGTTGACCTGCTGCACCCTGCGCATTGGGGCGGCATCGCGCGCTTCGCGTCCGAATGTCCGTTGCCGGCGCTGTGCACCATTCGCCGGACCCGCGACGGCGGCGGCTGGGTGGCGCCGGAGGCGGTGCGCCGCCGGCTGCTGACCGCCGCCGCCCGCGCCCCGTTCCGCTTTCTCGACCTTGAGTCGGATCTGCCGGCCGGTGCGGTCCCGCTGCCGCGCCACGGACCGCGCATCGTTCGTTCGCTGCACGACATCGCCGGCACGCCGCAGCACCTGCCGGCGCTGCTGCGCTCCCTGCCGCGCAGCGGGCGCGAGATCCCGAAGCTGGCGGTAACGCCGCACGGCTGCGCGGACCTGGCGCGCATTGTCGGTGCGGCCCAGGCGGCCCCGCGGCCGCACATCGTGATCGGCATGGGAGACTTTGGCGTGCCGACGAGGCTGCTCGCCGCCAAGCTGGGCTCCTGGTTGACGTTCACTTCTACCGGAGGCCGGACGGCGGCACCGGGGCACCTGGACCCGCACGCCATGCAGCGGCGCTACCGCTTCGGCGCGGTCGGCGCCACCACCCCGGTGTATGGCCTGATCGGCAATCCGGTTGCCCACTCGCGCTCTCCGCAGATCCACAATCGCGGCCTGGCGGCTGCCGGGGTGCCGGGGGTGTACGTGCCGTTCCTGGTCGATGAAGCAGCACGCTTCCTCGATCTCGCCGCCGCGTTGGGCGTGCGCGGGCTGTCGGTAACGATACCGCACAAGGAAACCGTGATGGACCTGCTGGACCGGGCCGACCGGTCGGTCAGCGGGGCCGGTGCCTGCAACACGTTGGTGCAGGAACGGGGCCGCTGGGCCGGCTACAACACAGACGCGGCCGGTTTCATGGAACCGTTGGCGGCCATGCTGGCCGGCGGACGCATTCGCCGCGCCACGGTGATCGGCGCCGGCGGCGCCGCCCGTGCCATCGTGTGGGCGTTGCGCGAGGAGCGAGTCGACGTACTGATTGCCAACCGCACCCTGCCGCGGGCGCAAGCGCTGGCTGCGCAGATGGACGCGGAGGCGGTGGCGCTGACGGCTCCCGACCTTGCGCAGCGCATCGCGCGCTACTCCGACCTGATCGTGCAGTCGACGAGCGTCGGCATGGAGCGGCATGACGCGGCTCCGGCTGCGCAGGATGACCCCATCGCGCACGTGCCGCTCGCCGGGCACGAGGTCGTATACGACATCGTGTACGCTCCGCCCGAGACGCCGCTTCTGAAGCGGGCGCGGGCCGCCGGGTGCGAGATCGTCTTCGGTCGCGAGATGCTGCTCGGGCAGGCGTACGCGCAATTCCACCTGTTCACCGGCGTGCAATATCCAGCCGCTGAACGCCGCCGTCTTCAAGAGGCGCGCCCCTAGCGTCGATTATTGAAGAAGAACAGGCGGCAGCGGCACGGTCGCGGCCGGCCCGGGTAGACGGCGCATCGCGGGTTCACGCGGGCACTCGAGGGGGGTGCACATGGATTCAAGGAATCGGCTCTGGTGGGTGATGGGAGGAGTAGCACTCCTGCTGGTGGTCGTGTTGACCGGCGGACTGTACTGGCTGCGTCCGGTCGACAGCGTGGCACGGGCCGACCTTGCCCTGCCTCGCCCGCAGCAGGACGCCCAGGCGTTCGAGTACGTAGCCACGCCGGGGGTGGCATTGCGCGCCGAGCCGGCGGCAGACGCGACGCCGTCTGGCGAAACGTCCGCCGCGGACACCGCGCAGGCATCCGGCCAAGACACTGCCAGCGCTGCGCAGCAGCAGCCCGCTCGGCAGCCGAGGCCACGGATCACGCTGGACACCCAGGAGCCCGCCACTCCCACCGCCGCCCCCGAGGTGCGCGCCATCGCTACGACCAGCGCAAGCCCGGAAGCGGCCGTGGCACCAGCGGCCACCGCGGCTGCACCCGCCGTGAAAAAGCCCGCCGAGGCGAAGCGCAGCGCTACTCTCGGCAAGCTTGCCCCGACGTTGCCGTTGCACGAGTTCTGGGTACAGGTCGGCAGCTTCGCCAGCCGTGCACGCGCCACCGCCCTCGAGCAGCGTCTGAGCGACCAGGGCATTGTCAGCCGCGTCACCACCCGGTCTACCGATACCGATGTATTCTTCCGGGTGCGCGTCGGTCCCTACGGCAGCCGCCACGAGGCGGAAAAGTTTCTCGCCTGGGTGCAGCGGGTGGACGGAATGGACGGAAGCTACATCTCGGAGGTGCGCGACTCCGGCGGCTGATGCGCTACTCGGCGAGCGACAGGGCGACCGCGCTGCCGACGCCGATCAGCGCCACCAGCAGCGTCATGCCCAGCCGGGCCCAGAGCTGGCGGCGGTAGGCGGTATCGATGCTCCGGAAGCCGGCAAAGCTCACCAGCACGCCGCGTCCGAGCAGTACCAGCGGCAGCAGCAGGATGGCGGCAGTCAGATCGATCGCCAGCGGGGCGAACAGCGTCAGCGCTACGAATGAATACGCCGGTTGCAGATACAGGCTGACCACCAGGCGAACGATCCACAGCGGGGCCAGGACGATCCACAGCAGCGAGTGCCAGCGGTTGCGAACCAGGTTGGCGAGCAGTACACATAGCAGTGCCCATACAAACGGATAAGCGAGCGCGACGCTCACCGTCGCCGCAACCGCTGCCAGAATGAGCAGCATCAGCGCCGCCGTCGCAAGATAGAAGCTGGTAATCGGCTCGCGGCGCTCCTGCGTGAACCATCGCCGCCCGACCGCGTAGTGGGTGACCGTGGCGATGACTGCGGCCACGCCGAGCTTCAGGCCCAGGAACAGCGCCGGTGCCTGGTGCCACAGGGTCGGATTGCCGCGTGCTCTCGTCAACAGGGCGAGGGCGGCAGAACCGGCGACGAGGGCGGCCACGGCGAGCGACGCCATCGGCGGGATGCGCCACGCGTATTGCCACAGTGTTGCCACCGCGTACCTGAGCTGCCCCGAGGCGGCAAAGGCATAGAAAATCACCGCGGCGATGGCAAACACCACCACCAGGACGTAGTCCTGTTCCGCGACAATGACCGGTGCCGTGGTGCCGCCGAGCAGGAGGTAGTTCCGGTCCCAGGCCTCAGGTATGCCATCCTCGAATTCCGCGGTGAGCAGAGAGAGAAACTGCGCCATCCGCGCCAGCCACAGGTCGGGTTCGGCACTGACGCCGGAGGCCTTGCCCGGCGCGGCGTCGTGACCGGACAAGCGCAGCGCCGGATGCCCGGCACGGAAGAACGGCGCCAGCCGCGGTTCCTCGGCCAGCCCGAGGCGTACCAGGTCGTTGGCGTGCGGGGCGGGAACGAGCACCGGATGGCCGGCCCGTTGCAGTGCGTCCACCACGCGGCGAATGAGCCACGGCGGCGCCACCTCCCGATCGCCTCCGGTGTGTAGTTCGAGGACGTCCGGGAGGCCGAAGAGGTCGAAATACAACACCGCGGTAGGAGCGTTGGCGAGATAGTCCTGCAGAAAGGAACGGCTGCCGAACGGGTACCCGCGATCGGCTTCGCCGCGCTCGCCGCCCAGAAACAGGAAGCGAACCGAAATGGGGGGACGGTCGTCGATTTGTGCGAGGAAGTGTGCGAATCCAAGAAGCAGCGCCAGGGTATGTCCGTCCGTGTACGGTTCCGTATCCGGTGCAGCGGATAGCGCGAGCGGGACGGCGATCAGCAGCGTATCGGCCCGGCGCCCGGCGATTTCCACTTCGACGATGGCCGACCGGGACTCGCCGAACGGCTCCGTTAACGAGTGCAGCCGGGGGCGCAAGCCGGAGGCAGACAGACGCCGCCGTATGTATTGCGCGGCCGTCCATTCCCTGGTCGACTCGTCGTCGCGGGCGGCGAGGGTGGTGAAAAAAGCCGCGTCCTCCGCGAATGCGTGATACCAGCGCGGCGCCTCCGTGTCCTGAGCGTGAGATGTCGCCGTCAGCGCGAGCAGCAGCAGCGCGGCGGAGATCGCTCTTGTTGCACGGAGCATGACGGTATATTAATGTGTAGCGGCCCGTTGTGCCGGGCCCCGCGATATTGATGGACTTGCTACCAGCGATAGTTTCACGGCGCAGTGCGAAGCGGTTCGACTCGCGCCCGGTCAGCACGCAGTGCCTGGAGCGTATTCTGCAGGCCGGGCGGTTGGCGCCGTCGGCGAAGAATCGGCAGGAGTGGCGGTTCATTGTCGTGAGCCGCGCCGACCTCCGGGAGAAACTGGCGGCGGCGTCGTTCGGGGCGGAACAGATCGAGACGGCATCGGCCGTCATTGCCGTGTGCACCACCAACGTCGATTACCGCATGCCGAATGGTCAGGTTTCCTACCCGGTCGATCTCGGCATCGCGGCCGCGTTCATGATGCTGCAGGCCACCCACGAAGGCGTCGCATCATGCGCCATGACGACCTTCGACGAGCAGGAGGTGCAAGACCTGCTGAGCATGCCTCACGCGATGCGCGTGGTGGTGATGCTGGCGCTCGGCTACACCGATCAGCAGCCGGCCGCGCAGACCCGCAAGCCGCTGTCTGACATCGTCGCGTACAATCACTGGTAGGGCGCACCGCGGCTATGGCAATCGATCCGGGGCGCCGGGCACGCATCGAACGGTGCACCAGCGAAACACAGATCACGGTCGGGATCGGGCTCGATGACGGCGCCGGCGGTGTGAGCATCGACACACCGGTGCCGTTCTTCAGCCACATGCTGGAAGCAATGTCGTTTCACGGCGGCTTTTCACTGTCGGTGCTGGCCCGCGGCGATATCGAAGTCGATCCACACCACCTCGTGGAAGACGTCGGGCTGGTACTCGGCGATTGTTTGCGCGCAGCGCGCGGCGATGCGCCGGTGGTGCGGTTCGCCAGTGCCCTGGTGCCGATGGACGACGCCTTGGCGGAGGTGGTGGTCGATGTCGGCGGACGCGCCTACGTGCACTACGAAGCGAGCTACCCGCAACCGGCGGCGGGCGATTTCGACGTGGCCCTGGTGCGCGAATTCCTGCTTGCGTTGGCAATGCGTGCGCAGATCAACGTGCACGCAACGGTGCGCCGCGGCGCCAATTCCCACCACATGGTCGAGGCACTGTTCAAGGCGCTCGGCCGCGCGCTGGCAGCCGCGTATGCGCCATCCGGCCGCGCGATGTCGACCAAGGGACGCGTGGGGTAGGGCCCCCGGCGGGGCCGCTAGAAATCCTCTATCTGGTGCCGGCTGGCGTCGGTCAGGAACTCCGGGATCACGTACACCAGCGGCGGCGAGCCGCTCCTGGTGGCGCGTTGCTCGGCGTGCCCCTTGCGCACCATCTCGTCGAGGAAGGCTCGCGAGTCGTCCAGAGTCCAGGGGCCGCTGGTGGCCACCTGTGCCGGAGACACCAGCCCGCCATCCGCCCTGGCGACGCGCAGAATCGCCTGTTCCAGCGATTCGGCAATCGGGGCGGCGGCTTCGCGCAGCAACTCCCGGTCATCCTGCTCGATTTCCGCATCGCGCACCATCGTCGGCATCCGGAACAGGTCCACGATCGCTCCGATCCCGAATACGCCGCCGGTCAGCAGCCACAGCAAGCCGGTGCCGTGCTTGCGCAGGTAGAAGCGGTGCACGCCGAGGGTTCCAAAACCGCCGACCGCCCACAGCAGGTATGCCAGCCCGAGAGAGTACATGCCGCTACGGTGAGTATACCCTGCTCACTTCGCGCGTGCTCAGGGATAGATGCGGCCCATGGTGCGGGGGAACGGTGCGCTCTCCCGCACATGGTGGGTGCCGGTGAGCCAGGCGACGGTTCGTTCCAGGCCGATTCCGAAGCCGGAATGCACCACGCTGCCGAAGCGCCGCAGGTCGAGATACCAGCGGTATGCTTCTTCCGGCAGACGGGCTTCGCGAATGCGGGCGCTGAGCAGCTGGTGGTCATCCTCTCGCTGCGAGCCGCCAACGATCTCGCCATAGCCCTCCGGCGCGAGCAGGTCGGCGCATAGCACCGTGCGGGCATCGTCTGGATTGCGCTTCATGTAGAACGCCTTCACGGCGCGCGGATAGTTTACCACGAACACCGGCTGCTGGTGCGCCTGCGACAGGGTCGTCTCGTCGTCCGCGCCCAGGTCCTGGCCCCAGGCAATGCTGCTCCCCGCGGCCTGCAGCCGGGCTACCGCGTCTCCATAGTCGAGGCGCGGGAACGGCGGCTGCACGGCATGCAACGGCTCGAGGTCGCGGCCGAGCGTGCGCAGTTCCGGTTCGCAGTTGGCCACCACGTCCGCCGCCACGGCGCACACCAGCTCCTCCTGCAGGTCGAGGTTGCCGCGGTTGTCCAGGAACGCGACCTCCGCCTCGAGCATCCAGAACTCGGTCAGGTGGCGCCGCGTCTTCGATTTCTCGGCGCGAAACGTGGGCCCGAAGTTGTACACCCGGCCCAACGCCGCGCAGGCGGCTTCCAGGTAGAGTTGTCCGGTCTGTGCGAGGTGGGCGTCACCGAGGTCGAAGTAGGGCAGGCTGAACAGGGTGCCGGCGCTCTCGCCGATGGAGCCGGTCAGAATCGGCGTGTCGACGTGTACGAAGCCGCGGTCGTCGAAGAACCGGCGCATGCTCGTGGCGGTACGGGCGCGCACCCGCAGCATCGCCTCCTGGCGCGTCGAGCGCAGCCAGAGGTGGCGGTGTTCGAGCAGGAAGTCGATGCCGTGCTCTTTCTTGGCAATCGGGTAATCGTCAACCGGGTTGTGCACCACCGTCACGGCGTGCACGCCGAGTTCGACACCGCTCGGCGCGCGGTCGTCCGCACGGACCTCGCCCCGCACCAGCAGACTGGCTTCCATCTTGAGCGTTGGCAGAGCGGCGAACGACTCGGGGTCGCACTCATCCTTTACCGCCACCCCCTGCACGCGGCCGCTGCCGTCACGCAACTGCAGAAACCGGATGCTGCCCTTGGAGCGGATGTTGTATAACCATCCCGCCAACTCCACCTGCCGGCCGGCGTGGGCCGGCAGGTCCGCTATCAATACGCGCGGCGCGTTCATGGCCGCTCCCATCGATGCGTCGTTCCGTTCCGGTCGATCATGCTCCGTTACTCCTCTCGCGCGGCGTGCAGGAGTGCCGCGGCGCGTTCCTCGGCGAAGGCGGCGCGCAGCAGACGGAGCGCCGCCGCGGGTCCGCCGGTAGTTGCCGAACCGCCCGGCGCCGGGTAACCGAACTCCTCCATGGTGCGCCGGCGCTCGCGCTCGTCGATGGCGCCGAGGGCGGCAACCTCGCGGGCGATGCACACCACTTCCCGCTCGCCGAGTCCGTTGAGGACCGGCGCTGACCGCTCGGCGCCGATCAGCAGCAGAAACCTGGCAACCTGTTCGAATCCACGGTCGCGTTCGGTGCCGCGTACGAAGCCGCGGGTGGCTGCATCGCTCACGGCGTCACCGGGCCGGCGGGCCGCAGCGGCGACCGCGTGTCCGGCTCCTCGTGCAACTTCTCGAACAGCTCCGGCAGCGGCAGCGGCTCACAATGCACCGGCGTGCAACTGTCGCCGTCCACGGTGGCGCCGAGGCCCTGGTTGCCGAACAGCGAGGCCAGTTCTGCAAACCATTCGCCGGTTTCCGCCGCCCCGGCGCCGGCGGCCGAAGCGGGCTGCCCGGTGTCGCCGCCAAGCCACCCGAGCATGCCGAGCAGGCGGCGCAGCTTCGGTACCACCTCCTGTTGTGCCGCGGCCATCAGGTCGAGGTAGCTGTGATCGCTTACCACCGTCGGGTCGCACGGGTGCGGCCACGGCCGGTGCCGCAGGTTGGCTGGATCGAGGTCGGCGCCCGCCGCGGCAAAGTGGAATACGGCGCTGCGCCGTTGCCGGTAGCCCTCCCGTCGGTCGACGGCGAGGGCGCGCTCCCGCATCCGCGAGTCGCGGTGGTCGGTGAGGGTGTAGAAGCGCATCGAGTCGGCGTAGGCGTTCTCGATGCGGCGCCGGTTGCGCGACTTGTAGCTGGCGGCCGGGTAGGCGTCGTCGACGCCCTTGACCAGCATTTTCAGCGTGGCGTACGGCAGACTTTCGCCACAGGTGACGTCGGCCAGAAATTCGAACTCGGCCAGTTCCTGTCCGCGCCGCGCGCGCAGAGCGGCCACGTCCAGGAGGCGCTCCAGCAGCGCGTGGCAGCGCCGGTACCGTTGTGTCGAAGGGTCCCCGTGGCGTACCCAGCCGGCACGGCAGATTATGTAGGGATGGGCGTGCCGGTCGAGGTCGGCATGGGTAGCAAAGCCGGCCAGAAAGGCGGTCTGCCCGACATCGAAGCGCCCGGTGCGATGCGCGCCGGAGATGACGGTGCGCGCCATGTGGGCAACCAGCGTGCCGAATCCGCGCCGATGAATCAGCGAACCGTAGCGCAGCGCCAGCGGCCGCGTGCGCTGATTGTGGTAGAACAGATCGGGCCCTTGCGCGCCGAGGCGGAACAGGTTGCCGGCTTCCTCCAGGAGCGCCTCGGCGTCGGGCGTGGCCTCGCGCAAGACGTCTTCTGCAAACAAGAGGTGGCTGATATGGGCAGGCATGCGGCCTGTGCACGCTATCAACGGTGCCGCCTCTTGACAACCGTCGAGGCCGTCGAGGCCGCGGCGGCGCCGTCCCCGGGAACGAAATCGTCCCGCCGTGCGCCGCTCGGATTGACCATGCGGGGACCGGGTCAGTAGACTATCGCTCGCATACCGCCGCTGTAGCTCAGATGGTAGAGCAGAGGACTGAAAATCCTCGTGTCAGCAGTTCGATTCTGCTCGGCGGCATCCATCCCGCGGTCACTCAGGCTGCCAGAAGTAGGGTCCGCTGAGGGCGCCCTTGTCCGCGCTTGGCAGCTTGCCGAACACGTACACCTCGTAACGTATCCCGGAGCGGTACTCGTCCCCGCCCAGGGCGATCTCGTCGCCGGCGGCTACCGACTCCTGCAGCACGCCCTCCGACAAGATCCACAGGCTGTAGTCCGCCGCGCCGCTCACCACGAATGTTCCTCCGCGCTGCTGCACGTCGGGCAGCGGCGTCGAACGGCGCTGTTCGGGAATGACGAACCGGGAATAGTCCCGCTCACCGCCGGCATCGACCAGCAGTACGCGGTATTCACCCGCCGGGAATGGCTGCTCGCCCGGCATGGCCAGCGAGGCGGCGCCGATCCAGGTCGCTCCGTCGCGCTCGTCACGCGTCCAGGTTTCGGCGGTGGCGCGCCAGAACAGCTCGCCGCCGTCGTGAATTACGTACAGTTCGTCGAGATCCTCCAGGCCGTCGGCATCAGCGGCGCGTACGAACACGCTGAGGCGCTCGTAGCGGCGCTCGAGTTCGCGGTCGTCGTAATCGACCAGCAGCCACTGCAGCTCGTACAACTCCGGGGCGCTGGTTTCGCAGCCCCCCAGTACTGCCAACAGGACGAGCAGGACGAGCAGGACGAGCATGGCCGTCGCGCCGGAGGCGGCCCTCGCCAACAGGGCATGATGGGCCGTCCCGATACCGCCCGTCACCTGCCCGCGCCGGAACCCGGCGCCTCCGCGTCGCGGGTGAGTTCGGCCAGCGCACGGCGCAGCGCCGCGATGAAACGCTCCAGCTCCTGCGCGGTGCCGATGCTCACGCGCAGGTATCGTGCGAGTGCCGGGTGGCGGGGCGTGCGCACGATCACTCCCTGCTCGAGGAGCCGCTGCGCCACCCCGGCCGCGGGACGCCCGACGTTCACCAGCACGAAGTTGGCATGCGACGGTACCGCCGCCAGGCCGAGTTGTTCGAATGCCGCGTACAGCTGCTGCTTGCCGCGCCGGTTGAGATTGAGCGTGCGGCGCAGGAACTGCTCGTCCTGCAGCGCTGCCAGGGCGGCCGCCTGCGCCAGCACGGAGGTGTCGAACGGCGGCCGGACGCGGTGCAGCAGGGCGGCCGTGTCCGGCGCCATGATGCCGTATCCGAACCGCACACCGGCCAGACCGTACGCCTTCGCCATGCTGCGCACCAGGATCAGGTTGTCCTGGCCGCCGGCGGCGCGCGGCCGCAGCTCGGGAAACTCCGCCGGGTCGGCGAAATCCCGGTAGACCTCGTCATGCACCAGCACCACCCGCTCCGGCAGCTCCGCCAGCAGGGCCTGCGTGGCGGCGCGCGAGAACAGCGCGCCGGTAGGGTTGTTCGGGTTGCAGACGAACACCATGCGGGTGCGCTTGCCGACCCGGTCCAGGATTGCGCCGGCGGTCAACTCCAGGTCGGGCATCGGTACCTCGACCACCGTCGCTCCCTTGGTCAGCGTCACGATCCGGTACATGTCGAAGGTAATCTGCGGCACCACCACCTCGTCGCCGGGGCGCAGGAAGGCGAGCGCCGCGGTCAGCAGAATGGAGTCGGCGCCATTGCCGGTAACCACGCATTCCGGAGCCACGCCGTTGGCCGCGCCGAGCGCCTCCTGGAGAACGGGGTTGATTACTTCCGGGTACTGGTGCCCGCGCTCGAGGGTGGCTGCCATGGCGGCCACCGCCTTGGGACTGGCACCGAGGGGATTCTCATTGGATGCAAGCTTGATGATGTCGGTGATGCCGAGTTCGCGCGCTACCTCGGCGATGGTACGGCCGGGTACGTAGTGCCCGATATCGGTGATTCCCGGGGCCGCGTTCCGCTCTGCGTCGAAGGCCATCGGTCAGGATCTGTGCTTGCTCATGGCGCTGCCGCACCGGCAGGGCGGCGCGGCACACCGCGGGTCAGCTTGTTCCCGGAGGGTTGACCCGGTGCCTGATTTTGCATATATATGCGCCGCGGTGAATGAAAATACAACTACCGAGCCTACCATAACGACCTTCCCCCATGCAACTCGCGCCGCCACCGCAAATCGCCGCCGCGCCGTTCGCGAACTGATCGCCGACGGTGCCATCAGCAGCCAGGGCCAACTTCTCGAGCACCTGTCGGCGCGCGGCCATTCTACCACTCAGGCGACCCTGTCGCGCGACCTGAAGATACTGAACGTGGGCAAGCTGCCCAATAGCCGCGGCGGCTATACCTACGCGTTCCGCGATGACGCCGTGGCCGGTTCCGAGGCGGACGTGCAGGCGATGTTTCTGCATGGCTACCTGGCGATCGCCTTTTCCGGCAACCTGGCGGTGATCCACACCCTGCCGGGCCATGCCGCCAGCGTGGCGTTTGCGCTCGACCGGCTGGCGGTGGCCGGGATCATCGGAACCGTCGCCGGCGACGACACGATTCTTGCCGTGCTGGCGGACGGAACCAGCGCGGATGCCGCGCGGGCGGCGCTTGGGCGGCGCATTCCGGGATTCGCGGAGCGCACGCCGTGACCGCTGCCATAACCGCCACCATCCTGGGCGCAACCGGCTACGCCGGTTCGCTGCTGTTGCGCCTGCTGCTCGAGCATCCGGCCGTACACACCATTGTCGCGGTGTCCTCCTCGCGCGCCGGCCAACCGCTCGCGGCTGCGCTGCCGGCGTTCGCAGGGCTGGCGACCGCGGCCTCCGACAAGCTCGGCGACGGCAACCTGGTCAGCGCCGACGATGCCGCCGAGCACCCGACCGACGTGGTGTTCTCCGCACTGCCGCCGTTGCAGTCGGCGGCGGGCGCCGCTGCCTATTTCGAGTCGGCCGTGGTGATCGACCTGGCCGCGGACTTCCGCATTCGCGACCACGCGCTGTTCGCCTCCGCGTACGGATCGGCGCCGCCGCGCCCCGACCTGCTGCCAGGCGCCGTCTACGGTCTCAGCGAGTGGCACCGCGAATCGATTGGGCAGGCGCCGATCATCGCCAACCCGGGCTGTTACCCGACCGCGGTGCTGCTGCCGCTGCTGCCGCTGGCGGCGGCCGGCGTGTTGCGCGGTACCGTGGTGGCCAACGCCATGAGCGGCATAACCGGGGCCGGGCGCAAGGTGAGCGCCGACTACCTGTTCACCGAGCTGAGCGAAAGCGTGACCGCCTACGCGCCCGCCCGCAGCCACCGCCACCATGCCGAGATGACCAGCGAACTCGGTCCGGTGGCGGACGATCTCGACCTGCTGTTTACCCCGCACCTGGTGCCGATGCGGCGCGGTCTGGCGGCTACCACGGTGGCGACGCTGCGCGAATCCGGCGCCGCGGCCCGCGTCGGCGGTATCCTGGAGCAGGCCTACGGCGGGTGCCGGTTCGTCGCCCTCACCGGCGACCGCATTCCGGCCACGGCCGACGTGTGGGGCGCTAACCGGTGCGACATCGGGTGGCACGTGAGCGGACGCGAGGTGGTGCTGTTTTCGGTCATCGACAACCTGTTGAAGGGCGCCGCCGGGCAGGCAGTGCAGAACATGAACCTGCGCTTCGGCCTGGCCGAGGGCACAGCCCTGCCGCTGCACGGCGAGGCGTAGCGCGATGCAACCCCGGCAACCGGTCGCCGCCGGCGAACTGCTGGTGATCAAGCTGGGCGGCGCCGCCGCCGATCACGAGCCGTCGCTGCACGCATTCCTGCGCGAGTTGGCGGCCCTGGCCGCGGGCGGGGCGCGCATCGTGCTGGTGCACGGCGGCGGTGCCGAGGTGAGCGCCTTGTCGCGCCGGGTGGGGCTGGAGCCGCGCTTCCGCGACGGTGTGCGGATTACCTCGCCGGAGGAGATGCCGTACGTGGACATGGTGCTGTGCGGCGCGGTCAACAAGCGGCTGGTACGCATACTGGGCGCGGCCGGCCTGCAGGCGGTGGGTCTGAGCGGGTCGGACGGCGCAATGTTCACCGGCGCGCCGCTGGCCGGCGCCGGCGCCGATGCGGACGGCAACCACACCGCGACGGTGGCGCGGGTGGACACCCGGCTGCCCCGCCTGCTGATCGAGCACGGCTACGTGCCGGTGATTGCCCCGACCAGCGTGCAGCCCCCCGCCCGGGCGGTGAACATCAACGCCGACGCGGTCGCACTGCGGCTGGCGCCGGCGCTGGCGGCCGACCGCCTGCTGTTCCTTTCCGACGTTCCCGGCATTCTGAAGCAGGGCGCCGCGCTGGCGGCGCTCACCCCGGACCAAGCGGCCGCGGAGATCGCCGCCGGCACTATCAGCGGCGGCATGATTCCGAAGGTGGAGGCCGCGCTGCATGCCCTCGCGGAGGGGGTGCGGCAGGTGGTGATCGGTCAGTTCAGGGCGCCGGGAGACCTGGCGAACCTGTTGACCGGGGCGACCGGTACCACCATGCTCCGTCACACTCACGATCTTCCAGACACTGCAACTCGGCAACCAACACAGGAGGTACGGTAATGCAACGAGATGGTGCGATAGTCAGCGAACACCCGATGCCGGGCGTCTTCACCCCGGAACTTCTGGTCCTCGACCGCGGCAGCGGTTGCCGGGTCAGCGACATCAGCGGCCGGTCCTATCTGGACTTCGGCGGCGGCATCGCCGTCAATGCGCTCGGGTACGGGCGCGAGGACCTCGCGGAAGCCGCGGCGGACCAGATGCGCAAACTGGTCCATGTGTCCAACCTGTACGCCACCGAACCCGCTCTGGCCCTCGCGGAAAAGCTCATCGCGTCGGCGCCCACACGGGCCGCGATCGGCAACGTGCAGTTTACCAACAGCGGTTCGGAGGCGAACGAGACGGCGCTCAAGTATGCCCGCCTGCTGGCCGCCCGCAGCGGGCGCACCGGCAAGCACCGCATTGCGTGTTTCAGCGGCGCGTTCCACGGGCGCACCATGGGCGCACTCAGTTGCACGCCCACCGAGAAGTACCAGGAGCCGTATGCGCCGCTGATCGGCGGCGTTACCGCGCTGCCGTTCAATGACGCCGATGCCGCAGCAGCCGCCCTCGACGACTCGTTCTGCGCCGTGATCGTCGAGGTGGTGCAGGGCGAGGGTGGCCTGGACGTGATGAGCGAGCGGTTCGCGCACACCCTCAATGAGCTGTGCCGCCGGCATGCCATCATGCTGATTGCCGACGAGGTGCAGACCGGCCTCAGCCGCACCGGCGAGCTGTACGCCAGCTCCCTGGTGGGACTGGAGCCGGATCTGATCACGCTCGCCAAGCCGCTCGGCGGTGGCCTGCCGCTGGCCGCGACGCTGATTCCGCGGCCGATCAATGCGTTGCTGCACATCGGCGACCACGGTACCACCTTCGGCGGCGGCCCGGTGACCTGCGCGGTCGGCAACGTGGTGTGGGATATCGTGGCGGCGCCCGCATTCGTGGCCACCGTACGCGCCCGCGGGCGGTACCTGCAGGCCGGTCTGCAGAAGCTGGCCGACGCCAGTCCGATGCTTGGTGCGGTGAAGGGCGCGGGCCTGCTTACCGGCGTCACGGTGACCGGCGAGGTGGACGGCGCACCGGCCATCGGCAAGCTGGTGCCCGCACTGCGCGACGCCGGCATGCTGGCGCTGCGCTCCGGGGACGACGTACTGCGGCTGGCGCCGCCGCTGATCGTCAGCGAAGCGGAAATCGACGAGGCGCTAGCCATTATCGCGGCTGCGGTCGCCGCCCTCGGAGGAGAGTAGGTGGCCGAGTTGGGCAAGGTCGTCCTCGCCTATTCCGGTGGTCTGGATACTTCGATCATCATCCCCTGGCTCAAGGACCGCTATCCCGGCGCGGAGGTAATCGCGTATTGCGCCGATGTCGGGCAGGCTGACGACACCAGCGGTCTGGAAGCGCGCGCCCTGGCTTCCGGCGCCAGCAAGCTGCACCTGCGCGATCTGCGCGACGAATTCGTGACCGAATACCTGTTCCCGTTGCTGCGCTCGGGCGCGGTATACGAGGGCAAATACCTGCTCGGCACGTCGATCGCCCGCCCGCTGCAGGCCAAGCACCAGGTGGCCGTGGCGCTCGAAGAGGGGGCCGACGCCGTCGCGCACGGCTGCACCGGCAAGGGCAACGACCAGGTGCGGTTCGAGATGACCTATCGTGCCCTGGCGCCGCAACTTGCGGTCATTGCGCCGTGGCGGCTGTGGGACATCCGCTCGCGCGAGCAGGCGATCGACTACGCCGCGGCGCATGGCATTGACCTGGCCGGCATTTCGCGCCGCAACATCTACTCACGCGACGACAACCTGTGGCACATCAGCCACGAGGGCGGCGACCTGGAAGACCCCGCCAACCGCCCCGGCGAGGCGCTGTTCCAGCGTTCGGTTGCACCGCGGGAAGCACCCGACCGCGAGACGGCCGTGACCATCGAATTCGAGGCCGGGGTGCCGGTGGCGGTGGACGGCGAGCGCCTGCAGCCGGTGCCGTTGCTCACCCGCCTGAACCGGTTTGGCGGCGCCAACGCGATCGGGCGCGCCGACCTGGTCGAGTCGCGGCTGGTGGGCATGAAGAGCCGCGGTGTGTACGAGACCCCCGGCGGTACCATCCTCTGGACCGCGCTGCGGGAGCTGGAAGCGTTGACGCTCGACGCCGACGCGCTGCACGCCAAGCAGGAACTGGCGCTGCGGTACGCGGAGTTGGTGTACAACGGCAAGTGGTTCACGCCGCTGCGCGGCGCGCTGGAGGCGTTCTGCGAGCGGCTGTGCCGGGTGGTGAGCGGATCGGTCAGCCTGGCGCTGTACAAGGGCAACCTGACCGTGATCGGCCGCGAGTCGGACAACGGGCTATACCGCCATGACCTGGCGTCGTTCGGGGCCGGCAGCTACGACCACGCCGACGCCACCGGCTTCATCAACCTGTACGGCTTGCCCGAGCAGGTACGCGCCGTCAGCCAGCGAGGCTAGTGCTGGCTTTGTCGGCTGAGGATTCCGCCGAGCGCGCGGCGCGGCGGTTGCGCAGGGAGCGCAAGCAGGCCGAAGGAGAGCTCGCCAGCGGCCTCACGTTCAGCGCGGTGTTCGTTGTCCTGCTGCTGGTACAGGGCGGCTGGTTCTGGATCTTCCCGTTGGCGTTCGCCGGCTTTCTGCCCGCCGTCAAGGGCTTCTTGTCGCTGCGCCGGATCGGTTCCCTGCGGCGTTTGCGCGCCCCGGCGCCCGACCCGCAAACCGAGGTGTTGAAGATCGCGCGCCGGCAGGGCGGGCGGGTCACTCCCGCACTGGTCGCGGTTGACACGCCGTTATCGGTGGAGGAGGCGGAGCGCGCCCTCGACCAGATGGTGAGCGGCGGCTACGCAACCATGGCGGTAGCCGACGACGGGCGCGTGGAGTACGAGTTCCGCGAGTTTCTGCCCCCGCCGGACCCGGGCCGGTGAGCGGGCGGCGTTGACCCGCCTCCGGCCGGGTGCTACATTCGCGGCACAATCGGGCTGTGGCGCAGTTGGTAGCGTACACGTCTGGGGGGCGTGGGGTCGGCGGTTCAAGTCCGCCCAGCCCGATATTTTTTCGGTTCGTGCCGGATCAGGATGAACAGCAAGCGCAGGCACGCAAGCGTGCCGTGCGGGCGCGCATGCGCGTCGCGTTGCGCGGCGTCACGGCTGCGCGGCGTACCGCGGCCGGGTACGCCCTGGCTGCGGCGCTCGCGTCCCATCCACGTTGGCCGGCGTGGCGCTGCATGCTGGGGTTCGCCGCCACCGGGCGCGAGCCGGCCACGGCGCCGGCGTTGAGCGCAGCGCACGAGGCCAAGCTGGTAGTCGGCCTGCCGCGGGTTGCGGGGGACCTGCTTCATTTCCACAGGGTGGCGCCGGCAGGCGCGTCCGCCGGGTTGCAGCCGGGGTATCGCGGCGTCGCCGAACCGGCCGCGGCCGCGCCGTTGCTGGATTTCGATTGCCTGCCGCCGGCTACGGTGGTGCTGGTTCCGGGCGCCGCGTTTGACCGTAGCGGTGGCCGGCTCGGCTGGGGCGGCGGCCACTACGACCGCGCTCTGGCCGCGCTGTCGCGCTCATGCGCCACCGCCTTCCTGGTCGGGGTCTGTTTCGCCGAGCAACTGATCGACCTGGTACCGCGCGCCGGCCACGATCTGCCGGTCGATCTCGTCATTGCCGAGCGGACGGTGGTGGTGGCGCGGCGCAGCCCGATGTCCGCCCCGTGAGTGATGGCCGCGGCAGCCGTTTCGTGGCATTGTAAGTGCATCGCAGGCGTCGGCCGGGCCAATCGCGCCCATGCCGGCAGGAGGGGAGCCGCCTTTGAGTATCAAGTCGTCGTTGGAAATCGCACTCGAACGCACCAGGGATGTGCAGGCCGATCCGGACACGCTCAAGGCCAGCAGTTTCGCCACCGCCGGCAAGAAGCTGGTGTCGCAGTTCCTTGGCGACCCGGAGCTGTCGCTCGCCAAGAAGGTGCGCGAGCACGACGGCAAGGAGCGCGGCTGGGTAAGCGGAGGCGTGTTCGATGCGTTGTTGTCCAACCTGGCGCTGCCCGCGGACGAATATGGCCTGAAGCGAAACCGCCGCACGATGGAGGGATTCTCCGCCATCCTGCGCGATCAACGCCGGCTGCGCATCATGGGGCAGCAACTGGAGCAGTTCTTCACCGAGTACATCCAGGAACGCCAGCAACTCAAGCAGAACGTTGACCGTCAGTACGCACCGCGCCTGCAGCAGAAGGAAGAGGAACTCGCGCGCCGAACCGGCAGCCGGGTGCGCATCGATCCGGCCACCGACCCCGAGTACGTGCAACTGCTGCGCCAGCAGATGGCGCTGCTCGAAGACCGCTACGGCACCGCGCTGCACCAGGTCAAGCAGGACCTTGGCAGCATGTTCGGACGCGGCTGAGCAGGGACCAGCCGGGCAGCACCTCGCCGCAATCCGGAACGACGCCTGTTGCCGGGGCAGACCCTGCTCAAAGCTGCGCTTGCAGTTCGCGGTAGCGGGCGAACCCATCCGCGTACAGCGCCGCGTGCCGCCTGTCCGGCTCGATTGTTGCGCTGATCTTCACCAGCCGCGCGGCCGCCTTGCCCACGCTGGCGTCGACGCCCAGCGCGCGCGCCGCGACGCACGCGCAGCCGGTCAGTTCCGCGTCCAGCACCTCCGGTATCAGCAGCGGGCGGCCGGCAATATCGGCCTTGATCTGGTTCAGGCGGCGGTTGCCGGCGCGCGCGCCGGATAGCCGGATCGCCTCGATCGGGCCGGCCGCCTCCTCGATCACCGCCACCGAGTCGCGCAGCGCGTAGCCGACCGCTTCCAGCACCGCGCGCGCCATCTGCTCAACGCCATGCTCCAGGCCGAGCCCGCTGAAAACGGCACGCACGTCGTTGCGCCATAGCGGTGTCCGTTCTCCGGCCAGGTAGGGCAGGAACAACACGCCGCCCGCGCCCGGCGCGTTGCGCGCGGCGCGCTCGTACAACGTGCCGTCATCCTGCGCGATGCGCGCAAACCACTCCATCGCCTTGCCGGTGGTGGAAATCAGCCCCGCCACGCTGAACAGGCCGTCGACGATGTGCGGCAGGCACAGCAGCCGCGGGTCGCCAACCGGGCGTCCTGAACAGTAGTTTACCCCGTCCGAGCTTCCCGACCGGTTGCAGGTCACCCCCTCCGTAACCGCCGCGGTGCCCAGCATGGCCATCACGTAGTCGGGTGCGCCGGCGTACACCGGCACGGCCGGCGGAATGCCCAGCACGGCCGCCGCGGATGCCGTGGTGGTGCCGAGCGGCGCACCGGTGGCCACGAACGGGGGCAGCTTGGCAGGGTCGATGGCGAGCGCTTCGACCAGTTCGTCATCCCAGTAGTAGCGCTGAAACGGCGGTGCCGGCAGCGCCGTATGCCAGCGCCCGGTAAGGCGCAACGCGACATACTCGGGGCCGGAGACGAAACCGCGGGTCTGCCGGTACAGTTCCGGGGCATGGCGATACACCCAGTAGATCTTGGCCAGGAAGAAGCTCGCCTCGCGGGCGCGGCCGGTGCGCTCCGCGATCAACTCGACTTCGGCGCCGCTGCGGCGGTCGAGCCAGGTGATCGCCGGGTGCAGCGGCTCGCCGTCCGCGCCGGCGGGTACCACGGTGGGCCCGTTGCCGGTTACCACCACCGCCGCCAACTCGGGCG
>MKWU01001014.1_pt1 | contig 51437 bp, 32 predicted proteins | sample 809101 | NCBI WGS metagenome assembly MKWU01 (sample SAMN05860141, study PRJNA318959) | sponge metagenome | host: Aplysina aerophoba | place: Slovenia: Piran, Adriatic Sea, Gulf of Piran | collected 2013-05-07 | reverse complement strand
CCCCTCCGGGCATCCGGTCGGCCCCGCGGCCTACGCACCCGCAGGACCGCCACGCAACGCCCGGGCCGCGGGCGCACGGCAGGTGGATCCGCCTGCCGATCCCCCACACCCGGAGCCTCTCACATATGCCTGTCAAGGGGTCGGACCGGGGTGGCGGACGCTTGCAACAGGCAGGCCGCGGCGAATCCGGGGGATTCGCCGCCGATTCAGATGGGTTTGGGCTCGATTTGGCCCAAGGCGAGCAGTTCCTGCAGGGCCTCCGGGTATTTCTGCAGGGTCGGGCGCAGCCCGTCCCAGGCCAAAAGCCGCTGCAGCATCATTTCCAGGAAGGCTTTGAGCTTGACGTTGGCCATCGAAAAGCGCGCCAGGGCCCGGTCGGCGGCGTGGCGCAGTTCGAGGCGGGTCCAGGTCAGGGCCGCGAGCACGGCGTTGACGTGGAAGTGGTGGCGTGCGGCGGTGCGGGCTTGGCAGGCGGCCAGCCCCAGGTGCTGCTTGGCGTCGCGGAAGTTGAACTCGATTTGGAAGCGGTCGCGGTAGATGCGGTAAATCCGCTCCGGCGCCATGTCCGGGTCGCTGGCGAACAGGGTCGTGGGCCGGGTCTCCTGCGCGGGGTCGGCGTCGGCATCCTGGATGAAGACCACCCGGAGCAGTTTCTGGAAGGGCTTGTAGTACAGCTGGGCGTGGTACAGCCGCTGGCCCTCGTCCCGCAGCTCGATCAGGGGCAGCTCGCCGATGCGGCTGCGGTCGAAGCGGCCGGCGTACTTGCGCGGGCGCCCGGGGCGGCCGGTGGGTGGCTCGGTCCAAGGCACCCACAGGGCCGCGTCGCGGCGCAGCTTGCCGGCCAGGACCCAATCGCGGGCCGCCTACCCCGCGACCATGGGCTCGCAGGCGTAGTGGCCGTCGCCCACGAAGATGTCGATGTCCGGCCGGTGCGCCACGGCTAGGGCCTCGTCCAGCAGGGCCAGCATCTTCGTCACCTCGGCCCACGGCGGTCGCGGGGTGCGGCCGTCTCCTGCAGGCCGCCGTGGACAGGATAGGAACAGTGCTCGTCCAGGTCCAGGACCGACAGGACCTCCAACTGCTGACCCCAGGCCACCCGCCCCCGGGCAGCTTGCGGCCGCTCTTGGGCAGGAAGGTGCTGTCCCCGGCCCAGGCCAACTCGTGTGGGTAGGGCACCACTTCGCACAACCCGGCCAGGTTGAGGGCCGCAAAGTCGCAGGCGCGGGCCGCCTGGCGACCGTGGGTGTGGGGGCAGCGGTCGCCGAAGCGAGCCAGGTTGCGATGCGTGGGCCGGACCGGCAGCGGCAGCAGGGCGCCGAGGTAGTCCCTTTGCGGTTTGCCGAAGGGCAGGTCGGCCAGTATAGTGGGCAGCAGGGGCACGGAACACCTCCCGGAATGGCGTGGCGTAGATACCAACACCATAACAGGAGCCGTGCCCCCTTCAGCGGCCGCCGCCCCAGGCCTCCGCGCAAGCCAAAATAGGAGAATTAATCCCCACCCAGGCCAAGGAAATCTTTATCTCAAAAACTGTTCATACCATTGTCGTTTTTGAACTTCAGGAAAAGGAACTGGAGCAGGAAACCCTGAGCAAGTTCGGCGAAGCTCTGGCTGATCGCTACCGTATCGTTCCGGCAGAGAATGGTAGCGTGGCCGTGTTCTTCCCTGCCGAAAAGGAGACCTCCAACCTTCGCTTCCACCTTCACGCACCCTTCATTCCTGAACTCAGCAGGGCGAGCATCAAGAAGCATCCCCACAACACTGCTCTCATCGGTCGTTTGGCTAAACTGGTTGCTGAATCACTGTCAACCATCCGTGACATGGGCTTCCTCAACAGGGAGTTCTTGGGAGTATTGCCCAACTCAAAGGATTCTCTTCGTCTGGGGCCTACATACATGGCTAGACGCGGGGTGAAGCACCCTAGGAGGCAGCGTGAGCACAGCATGGGCACTGTTTCAATTTTGTTGATATTGGCCCGGAGCTATAGGCGGCTGCAGGTGCGCTGTGTTGAGTGTTGTCAAAGCCGTTGGTGCCGGACACGGTGGGACACAGGAAGCTGGCCCGTCTTCAGTGGGTGAATGTCCCGTATCAACGAGATTGAAACAGTGCCCACAGCATGACACCATGACCACCCGCAAGGCAGAGTGTGGTATACTACACCCTGCACGGCAACCCCATGGTGCCCTCGTACCCCCGGCAGGATTTGAACCTGTAACCTCTCCAGTCGTAAGTTGGACGCTCTTTCCATTGAGCTACGGGGGCCAATTGGGGCACCATGGGGTTGCCGTGCTAACGTAAGTATACAGCACTGTTGGTGTGTCATGTTTGCGCGCCCGCTCGGCCTCCCCCTATACCTTCCACAGGCACTTCGGCTTGGTGGGACGATGATTGATGCTATAATCACAGGTAGACATGACCTTTCTCCATTTGAAAATCTAGGTTTTGTCTCTCTTACCTGACTGGTTTCGCATTCAGGTGAACACTGACCCTTGGTGCTATTCAGGGGTCAGTGTTTTAGCGGGGCCTACATGCTTGGCTAGACGCGGGGCGCGGGGACCAGTGGTATAGTCATGCACCTGCGGAAGGAGAGGAAACCATGAACAACGAGAAACGACCCAATTGGGTGAAGGCCCGCGCCCACTGCACGCTAGAGGACACGTTTGAGCAGGTGGTTGATGCGATCAAGCACGATGTCAAGTGCTTCAACGGATTGCCACCGGACAAGCGGGTGTTGCCTACCGTCCGGCATGAAAGGATCGAAAATACGGTTCATTTTGGGTTTGAACACCCTGCCGGGATGCACCAGGGGCCGCTTGTCACGGTACGCATCGAGAGCGCGAAGGTTCAGGTGTTGCGCGACCGTACGTTTCTGTTTGAAGTTGATCGCCAATGGAACGAACAGACACTCACATGCGATCTTCTCATCGAAGGTAAGACCTATTTCCTGTGGCAGATCAGCCAGAAGGCCATCGGCGATCTTCTGTTTGAGTGAAATGGGTTGAGGGTAACTAATCAGTCCTCCGCTGCCTTTCGCTGTGGCAGCCCCGCAGGCGCACAGAGCGCGCAGCCCGTGGCTGTCGGGTACAGCGCGCGGCCTCTCGTCACGATGCCTACTCTGAACCAAAAACGTACTTGAACCATCCCAATAGGACAAAGATCCCAAGTACTGGCACGGTGAACATCAGGGCCACGCCAGCAATGAACCATAGGGCACCCAAATAGTCTGGTCCTCGGTAACGCGGTGTCATGTTAGTGGACTTCGTGGTCTCTGTTCGGTCGCGCCTTCCGACTGACGTAGTACCTAGTGTCTCCTCCCATGTCGAACGATCCTAATGGTTCAGATCAGGATCAGTTGCCGTTTCACGAATCAAGACCGTCAATGACTCGATTCCGCCCAAGTCTGTTATGTAGTCAAGCTCCTTGATGGCATCGTTCAAGGGCTGGATGACCTCGTCATAGAGAGAGTCGTCGTCTCCGAGTTCTTTGGAAATGGTTGGCTCTACGTCCCTGACTACCTGTTCCAGGTGTTCTAGGGCATGAAGGCGCAGTCTAGCCATCAGAGTCTCGTCAAGGTTGAAAGCGTTTGTGTGTGGGTTCTCTTGCGGGCTTTGTTCAGTCACGGTGTTTGTTGGTCTCTCTGTCGGCTATGATGGACAGGGAGAAGTATATCCCACCCGGGATGGGGACGGTCTCGGCTTCGTAAGCTTCGACCAGCGCGAACAGGGCCGACAGTTCGTCGTCCTCTAGTGTGCCTTCTTGGGCATTGAAGAGTTCTTCGATTCTTGACAGGGCGACTTCCAAGTCTTCGGGACACCGGATCACCTTCATCGAGCTCATGATGGGTTCTTGTTGTTGATGGCAAACGGGTCAAGCGGGCCCAACGCACACGGACATCCCAACAGTTGCGGGAGCGAGCCGGTTGGCCGTCCTTATGGGAACCAAACCACTTGATTTGGACGAGAGCGTGCCGGTGGTTGATTCATGTGACATGGCGATCTCCTGCGTACATTGGAACACCACGCGATCGTCTCCGATGCTGGAATATTCCCACAATCTGGTTGCCTTGGGGCAGTTTGACTTTGACTTGCTGTACAACCCTTGGGATGTGCTGTACTCCAGCCATCCGCGGAAAGCCTGGCTCGACACCCGGAACCACCCCTTCCACGCTGACAGGGGTAGGTAAAGCCCCAATCCGCATCTTTGTGCCAAAAAGGAGCTACCCGGCGGGCGGGTCCACCTGCTGCATCCCGTTGGGCGGATCCGGTCCCGGCAGGGGCCGCGCTGGACCCGCGCCCAGGCATGGCCGCGGTGCAGCAGCCGCTGGGCCTGGTACCAGCCCAGCTGAAACACACTCAGGGGCCGGTGGTCGGGGGCGGCCGGCTCCGGGGGCGGTCGGCGCACCCGGCCGGGGGCCAGGCCGCGCAGGCGGGCCTCCTCCACGCGCGTGCCGTAGGCCAGGATCCAGAGGGTGGCCACAGCCAGAACCAGCCAGTGCCGGTCCACGCGCGCCGGATCCAGGCGGCGGGTGCGGTGCCACTGCCAGCCCATGCGCTTCAGCGTGCGGAAGCCCTGTTCGATCCAGACCCGCAGGCCGTAGGCGCCGAGGTCCACGTCGTCGGGGGCCTCGTCCGTGAGCACCACCCAGGGGTGGTCCTGGCCGGGAACCCAGAGCACGATCAGGGTGCAGGCCCGCTTGCGTGCGCGGAAGGCCTTCCCGGCCGTCACCGTGTACTGGCCTTCCCGGGCCACGAAGCGCCAGGCCGCCAGCGCGCGGTCCGGTGGTCGCCTGGAAGGTCATGTGGCGGTCGTAGCGCATGTAGGGGTGCCAGCCCTGGCGGCGGATGGCCTTCCACAGGCGGGGGCTCTGCAGACCCCGGTCGCAGAGCACGCGCACGGTCATGTGCGGGGGCACGACCGGACCCAGGTGGTCCAGCAGGTCGCAGAGGTCCGGCATCCAGGGCCCGGCTTGGCCGCCGGTCTGGATGCGCCAGGCCACGGGGATGGCCAGGCCCCGGTAGACGACGCTGACGACCAGGGCCGGCGCCTGCCCCCATTGCGGAGCCTGTGCCTGGCGCCGCAACGGCACCTATCCCCGCCATCTGGTCGTCCTCGGCCGGCTGCGCGTCCAGCGCTGGCCGTGCAAGGCCTGCCGGGGCAGCGCCTCGCCCCTGCCGCCCGACGTGACCTCCCGCCAGCGGCCGCAGACCTTCCGCGAGTTGGTAGCCGACCTGTATGTGCACAGCGTCAGTTTCCGGGGCCTGTCCCGGATCCTGGCCCTGCTGGGCTGCGGGGTGGGGGCCGCCACCCTGTGGCGGGACGTGCAGGCGGTGGCCCCGAGCCTGGCGCCCGACCCGCAGGCGGACCTGCCGTCGTGGGTCGAGGTGGACGAGACCTGGCTGTCCCTCGGGGGTGCCAAGCGTCCCGTGGCCGTGGTCCTGGGCCCCCAGGGCGAACGGCTGGACCTGCGCCTGAGCGGTCCCGGCCTCGACTGGGCCAACTGGTTCACGGACCTGGCCGCGCGCGGGGTGCAGGGGCTGACGACCGACGACGATCCCGTCTACGGACCGGCCCTGGAGGCGGCGGGCCTGGACCGGCAGCAGTGCGCCGTGCACATGCAGCGCACCGTGGAGCGGCACATCCGGGGTCTCGACAAGCACGACCTGACCCACCGGGACCGGGTCCTGCTGCCCATCCTGCGACGCCTGGCCCGGGCGCGACCGCCGGAGGCCGGGCCCGTCCTGCGGGCCCTCTGGGAGGCGGTGATGCAGGGCCGCGTGCGCCTGCACCCGGAGGTGCGCAAGCTGCTGTGGCACCTCGTGGAACGCTGGCATGAGCTGGTGCGCAGCCAAGACCACCCCAGGGTGCCCGCCTCCACCAACCGCTTGGAAGGTTGGTCGGGTGCCCTCCGGGCGCGCTTCAAGCCCCGGGCCCGCCTGAAGTAATTCATAACCGGGATCCGCGCACCGACCGCGGTTGGTCCTCAATGTGAGTGCAGCGGACGTTCAGGTCGGTGTTGTGGACGCTGGTGCCCGCCGAGTTACGGTGTCGGTCCAGCCCGAACGGCCTGTAGGAGTCCGGGGACGCCGGTCTTCAGACGGGAACAAGGTGCAAGGACAGCCGGTTGTTTCTGGTGCACCTGCGGTCTACGGTAGTCCGACACTGAGAGCAGCTGGAGAAGGTTCTGGCCGAGGCAATCCTGTTGGGTCGGCTGGCTCGCCACCCAAGATTGGTCTGGTTGCCCATCTGATGCACCCTGGTCCATGGTACGTGGACTTTGGAGATCCCCAATCGGAACCTACTGGCTGAAGGCTGTTTCGGGTAGTTCGAGCCATAGGTACAGCTGCCTCGGTGGCTGAAGACGAAGGCGAAGTGCCTCTGCTGCCTACGACTGAGGGCACCATGGCCTTACCCGAACGAACCAGACTTTACACAGGACTCGCACCACCTTCAACGAGACTGCACCGGGTCGTCTCGATGCGAGTTGATATCCATGTCCGGCCCGGTAAGTATGATTGGACAACTATCCCAGAGGCGGAGCCGGTTGATCCCTGTTCACCGCCGGCCTGATCCCATTTGCCTCACCTTCTGCATTTCGACTCCTCCAACTGCCGGGACAGTTGGAGTTCCCGAACTCCCGTCATCCAAACACTCAGTGCAACAACGTTGAACCGGCTGTGCAAACTTCGCCCTTGGACCCGTCCACGCCCTTCACCGGCATCCTCCCCCTCGACTTGACCGAACAGGCCAAGACCGCGGTCAAGGAGGTTCTGCGCGCCTCCTACAGGCCGTCGACGTCTGTTTTCTCAGACCTCATCGACGGCTTCATCGCACAACCGGCAAACCTCTTCAGGGGACCGTACCTGAGCCTGGACCTGCCTTACACCAGCGCCGACAGTGACACAAAGCCCTTCACCTCGGTCCCTCTCGGCCACACTCCCTACGCCCACCAACTGGAAGCCTTCCAGAGACTGCAATCCGACGCCCCTCGGTCAACGATCATTGCCACCGGTACGGGCTCCGGCAAGACCGAATGCTTCCAACTGCCGATCCTCGACTGGTGCTACCAACACGCGGACCAACCGGGCATCAAGGCCATCGTCATCTATCCCATGAATGCCTTGGCGGAGGACCAGGCCAGGCGCATTGCAACCCGCATCTGGAACTCGCCGGAACTCAGAGGCCGGGTCACGGCCGGCATGTACGCGGACGCGGAACCGCAGGACGCATCTCCCTCCATGTTGGAGGATGACATCATCCGATCCCGTCAGGAGATGCACGAGCACCCTCCGGACATCCTGCTGACCAACTACAGGATGCTGGACAGTCTCCTAGTCCGTCCGGAACGCAAGGGCCTCTGGGAACAGAACACACCCGAGACACTGCGCTTTCTGGTCGTGGACGAACTCCACACCTTCGACGGAGCCCAAGGCACCGATCTCGCCTGTCTCATTCGCCGGCTGAAGGACCGCCTGGCCGTGTCCAAGGGGTCCCTGTGCTGCATCGGAACCTCCGCAACCTTGGGAGACCAGAACGACACCGAACCTGTCATTGATTACGCCAAGGCGTTATTCGACGAGGAGTTCGAGCCAGACGCGGTGGTCACGGAAGACCGCCAGGACCTCTCCGAGTACCTCGAAACCGACGAAGGCCTCGTACTGTTCAACCGTCTCCCCGACAAGACGCTGGTGGCAGACCTTGCCGGCCACACAGGCATGCAGGATCCCGTCCAATTGATACGCCGTCTGTATCAAGCCTGGTTTGGGAGCGAGACGCCGGAGGACATCGGTGGCACCTGGCGCGCCGAGCTGGGCTGCCAGTTGCGCTTGCACGAATTCCTGGCCGCCCTGCTCGGTGCCTTGAACGGAGGCATTCGTCCGGTTGATGAGGTTGTAGCCCACCTCCAGAGGTCGTTCCCGGACCTTGGTTCGTGGTCCGAGCCCGAAATACGAAACCTGCTTCAGGGTTTCATGGCACTGCTGGCCTTCGCCAGAAGTTCCGAGGAGGGAACCGACGAACTGCGTCCCTTCCTCTCCATCCGTGTCCACTTCTGGATTCGGGAGCTGAAGCGCATGGTGGTGTCGTTGCCGCCGGATCCGGTCCCGGAACACACCGACACACCCGGCGACGTCAACAGCAATGAGCTACGGGACGATTTCAACACAGCGATCCGGAACCAGGAAGCCGAACCGCGCCTGCTGCACTCCGACGACCTTCCCGACAACTTTGGAGAAGCAGTCCTGCCCGTTGTCCACTGTCGAGAATGCTCCGGCATGGCATGGGTGACCGCCACCAGCCCGGACAACAGCGGCTTCGTGGAGGACAGGGACACTATCTACCGGGAGTACTTCGCCAAACCCTTGTCCCACAGGCTGGTCTACCTGCTGGCCCAACCTCCGGACGCGGCCCTCGTCTCGGGGTCAAGGGTGGTGCCCGGGCATGTCTGTTGCCGGTGCCTCCGGTGGCAGGCCTCGGCGGCCGGACGGCACGCAAGGTCTCCCGACGCGTGCCCGGAATGCAACGCAAACGCCTGGCGTCGAGCGTGGAGGATGGCTCCCGGCAAGAGTGGCGGTGAAGGTTCGAGCCGCCGGCGCGAATGGGCCTGCGCCTATTGCGGTTCGGCAACCGGCCTCGGCATCTTCGGCATGGCCTCAACCTCCATGGCCAGCTTCCTGACCTCCACACTATTCGCATCCACGGTCAACGAGGATCCCAAGCTGCTGGCCTTCGCCGACTCGGTGCAGGACGTGGCCCACAAGGCAGGCTTCATCGAAGCCCGCAGCTTCCGCACGGTATTGCGCCAGCAGGTGGCTGCATGGCTGGCGGACCAACCCGAAACCCCGGCACTGCCTGCCCTGATGGACGGGTTCGCGCCCTGGGTCAAAGCCGACTTCTCCGACGAACGGGAGTTTGTCGGGGCCATGACCCACGTGGACCTCAAGTGGTTCAGCGCCGTCAACGACCTGTTCGAAGGCGACACCGGCGGGAGACTGCCGGAAATCCCCGAACGCGACATTGAGGATGTGGGGCTGCGCCTAACCTGGGAGGCCTTTGCCGAACTCACCTTCCTGTCCCGGTTCGGTCGCACCCTGGAAAACACGGGCAGGCTGTGCCTGGGTATCGACGCGTCCCTGTTGCAACGGACCGGACAGGGACTGGCCGCAGACGTAGGCGAACGCCTGGGCTCCCTCTTTGAGGATGCAGATAGTGATGCCTGTACCTGGTTCCTCCTTGGGGTCGTGCACAGGATGATTCATGACGGCGCGATCCGGATCGATCTCAAAGGCCTGGACCCAATCGGCGGCCTGGCCCGGTCCAACGGAAGCTGGATTGGCATGGTCAGATCCCGAAACATGGGCCACGTCCTGCCCGCATACAGCCCGCGCGCCCGCAAGCCCCTGTTACCCAGCCTCAACGGACGGGATGAGTTCGCACCCCTCGGCGATGCCGGCTCATCGGCCCGGTGGTATCCCCACTGGGCGCGCAAATGCCTGCCTGCCGGCCCCAACCTCAGGGGAGATGTCCTTGAAGATCTCTACATCCTCGCCTTCAGGCACTTGGAAGAAGCCGGCATTGCGGAACAGGTTCAACAGACCGGCAAATCCCTCATCTGGGCACTGCGGGCCGAGCACATCACGGTTGAGAGGGAAACCGTCGCCCTGGCATGTGACAGTTGCGGACGGCGCATGCAGGTTCAGGCAGCGCAGACACAGGCCTGGACCGGCATGTTCTGCCCCAATCCGGGTTGCCCCAACGGCAGGATCGCGAACCGGCCAACTGAAATCCCGGCACCGCTGTTGGGTTCGCAGCTGACCCGCGGCCAGCGCCGCCGGGTCAACGCCCGGGACCACTCCGGCCTGCTTGAAGCCGAGACCCGCAGACGCCTCGAACAGCAGTTCATGGACGGGGACCACAGCTGGTTCCCCAACGTCCTGTCCACTACCTCCACTCTGGAATTGGGCGTGGACATCGGCGATCTCTCGTCGGTGATGCTCTACGCGGTGCCTCCCTCCCAGGCGAATTATGTCCAGCGGCTGGGCCGTGCCGGTCGGCGGGACGGCAACTCCCTCGGCCTGACGGTGGTGAATGCCCGTCCCCACGACCTCTACTTCTGGCAGGACACCCTGGACATGATCCAAGGCTCGGTGGAGGTTCCCGGCCTCTACCTCGAGGCCTACGCCATCCTGCGCCGCCAGTTCAACGCCTATACCCTCGAACGGTTCATCACGGACACCGACAGGAACGTTCCCTTCGGGACGCTTGCGAATGCAGCCTCCAGGACCAAGGGGCAGGCTGGCACGGGAGCACTGGATGCCTGGATCGGCTTCGTGCGGGCCAACCGGCAGGATCTGCTGTCGGGATTCCGGGCAATGTTCGATCTGCCTGCCGAAGGCGATCTCTTCACCAAGCTGACGGGTTTCGTCGAAGGAACCTTGCCGGGCGATGCCTTCGCAAGTTCCATCCGAAACTGCCTTGAAGAAGCACGGGAAGAGCGCAGGACGTGGACCAACCGGGCCAGGGCCGTGTCCCGGCAACTCGACCGCCTCAAGTCGAACAAGGCCCCGCCCAAGGACCGCGACGACCAGATCCAGCAACTGGAAAGGGACATGCGGGCCTTCCGCCGCGTTGCCTCCGAACTCGGCCGGCAGGATCTGCTGCAGCTCCTGACCGAACGCGGCGTCCTGCCCAACTACGCCTTCCCCGCAGAAGGCATTCGCCTGCGCTCGATCATCCTCTACCGAGCCGCGGAAGGGGCCGACCGGAACTGGGTGAACAGAACCTACGAATACGCCCGACCCGCCGCCTCCGGACTGTCGGAGTTGGCCCCGGAGGCGTTCTTCTATGCCGAAGGCCACCGCGTCACGGTCAATTCCGTGGATCTCAAAATCTCGGAACCGGAACGATGGCGCTTCTGCCCAAACTGCCCCCACATGGCACTGGACGGCGAAGGGCAGGCCAAGACCTGCCCCGCCTGCGGCTCGCGGCAGTGGGGCGACCTGGGCCAAGTCCACGAAATGGTGCGCCTGCGGCAGGTGCATGCGCACAACAAGGACCGGGATTCCCGCATCAGGGACGACCACGAGGATCGAACCCTGACCCGGCACTTCCGGAACCTGTATCCCTCCTTCGACCGCCACGCGGCAGAGAGCGCCTACCTGATTCAGTCCCTGCCCCAGCCGTTCGGCTTCGAGTTCCTGCGCGAGGTGGAGTTCACGGACATCAACTTCGGTCGCGAAATCGACGAAAGGGACCTGGTCCACAATCGGCGCGTGGGTGGCAAGTACATCCTGGCCAACCCGTTCCGTCTGTGCCAGAAATGTGGACACGCCCTGAAACGCCACCGCGAGTCGGAACACATCACCGATGTGCTCACCGGTCCCTCCCGCGAACCGGCCTGGAAGGACGAGCACGCTGTCCAATGCCCCGTCCGCCAACGGGACAGCGATGAAGACAGCGCATTCGAAACCTATCTGTACTACGGCTTCCCGTCCGAGGCGGTGCGCATCCGCCTGCCGTTCAGCAGCGAACAGGAGACGGAGGTCGCCTCGTTTGCGGCAGCCCTGCACCTGGGCCTGCGGTTGGTGTTCCAGGGCAAGGTGGACCATCTGCGTTCCCTGCCCCTGTCCCTGCAGGAGAACCAGTACACGTCGCACTGGCTGTTCCTGTACGACACGGTGCCCGGCGGCACGGGCTACCTGGAACGGCTGGCCTCGGCGGACATCTTCGAGAACGTGCTGCGCCGCGCGTTGCAGACCATGCTCGAATGCACCTGCAACCAGCATCAGGATGCGGACGAAGCCCAGCGCAAGGACGGGTGCTACCGCTGTCTCTACCGGTACCAGGACAACCGCTACGACAGCGTTGTCTCGCGCGATGCCGCCATTCGCATCCTCCGCTCCGTCCTCGACCAGTGGTACAAGATCCATCCCGTCGCCAGCGTGGAGACCGTCGAGCCGGACCGACTGGCCGAGAGCGAGCTTGAGGACCGCTTTGAGTCCTGGCTGGAAAAGCGGGTGCGCCGGGACGGCGGACGCATTGAACGCTCCCCTCTGCCCGACGGCGGCTCCGGCTATCGAGTGGTGCTGGGGGACCGGCTCTGGGAACTGAAGCGGCAGGTCCGTCTGGGTTCGGGAGACAGTGTGGCCGTGCCGTCCCAAGCGGACTTCATCCTGCAGCCCGTGGGCAACACAGACCCCGAGGTTCTACCGGTGGTCCTGTTCATGGATGGATGGCGCTACCACAAGACCCGGGTGATCAAGGACGTGCACCAACGGCTGTCGATACACGCCTCCGGGAAGTTCCGGGTCTGGTCACTGACCTGGGACGACATCGTGCAGGGCAACGACCCCAGCGGCAATCGTTCCGCCTGGAACCCGTTCCGGGACCTGAAGATACCGGCCCTTCCGGCAACCGACGAGACCCAGGTCCTGGACGGCATGGTGCGCAACGCCTCGGCCGCGGACCTGCTGTTCCACTACCTGCACAATCCGACACCGAAGCTCTGGCGGGACCTGGCCTGCCGCCTGGCCCTTAACACCCTGGTCGTCCACAATGCATCATGGGATGACTGGCGGGAGACCTTGGACGGCCTGAACGACATCTGCAACGACTTCGCTCAATCCCTGCCCTGGCACTCCCGGCTGGGCACGGCCCGGAGCGGGAGCTCCTTTGTCGTGGCCGGTGCAGAAGACCAGGTCCTCACGGGCATGCCCAGGCCGGCCGATCTCCATCCCCTGCTGTACCTCAATACAGAGGGGGATCTGTCCCAGGCCGAGTGGGCGGGGGCATTGGGGACCTTCAACCTGCTGCAATTCCTGCCTCTGATGCACTGGGTCTGCGCCTCGGATCCCAATCCGCCCCCCTTCCCTACCGCGCCGGTGGCCGACGACACGCCGGAGGACGGGTGGGAGGAAGCCGCGGAGTTTGTGGCGGAAGCGGCACGCCCCTTGTTGGAGGACCTCCGCTCGCAATCGATTCAGCCGCCGGCAGTGGGTTGGGAGATACTCTCTTCCGGGGAAGTTGTCGTCGAACTCGAATTGGCCTGGCCGGACGGTCGGATCGGGATCCACAATGCACCCCTGACCCAAGCCGAAACCCGACAATTGCAGTCCGAGGGCTGGAGCCTGTTCCCGCTTGAGAACGCCGGGAACCAAGTTGCGGAGCTACGGAACCTGTTGACGGACAAGTGTTCAGTATGAACAAGATAGCGATACACGACGGCTTCCTTGATTCGTTGCTGGAGTTGCCGCGTCCCATCCAGCACAAGACCAAGATCCTCCTGCGAAAGCTGCAGCGGAATCCGAATGCACCCGGACTCCACCTGGAAAAAATCCAGGATACAGGCAACCTGTATTCGGTGCGGATTGACCAGACCTACCGGGGCGTGCTGGCGAGGTCCCGCGAGCAGGGCTCGGTTGTAATCCTGCATGTGGACAGCCACGACGACGCTTATGCCTGGGCCCGGCGGCACCGGGCCGGCGTCAACCCGGATTCAGGCATCTTCGAAGTCATGCGGTCCAACCCGCAACCAGCGGCCGCCGCCGCGTCAAGGGAACCTGCCGAGGCTGCCGGGACACCCATCGGTGGCCTGTTTGAAGGATTGAGGGACCGCAACCTGCGCAAGCTCAACATCTCGGACGATCTGATTCCCCTCGCCAGGTCCATCACCGACGAGGACGAATTCGCCGCGGTTGCCGATCGTTTCCCCCTAGAGGCCCACACCGCCGTCGAGATGCTGCTGGCGGGGTACACATACCAGGAAGCCCTTGACGAACTGCACACACCTGCAACGGACGTGGATGCGGACGACATCGACGCAGTCCTGGACTTCGGTTCGCAGGGCCGCCTTTGGGTCGTGGACAACGAAGAGGAACTGAAGCGGATGCTGGACGCGCCCCAAGAGAAGTGGCGTGTGTTCCTGCACCCGTCCCAAAGGCGGCTGGTCGACCGCGACTGGAATGGCCCCGTCCGTGTCCTGGGAGGTGCCGGCACCGGCAAGACCGTGGTTGCCATGCACCGGGCCAAGTGGCTCGCAAGGCACCGGGCACAGCAGACCGACGGCAAGGTCCTGTTCCTTACCTTCACGGCCAATCTGGCTGCGGACCTGCGGCGGAACCTTGAGGACCTCGTCACGCATGAAGAGGACTTGGCCCGGGTGGAGGTGGTCCACCTCGACCAGTGGGTCTACCGCTTCCTGAACCAGCACAACTTCCCGCAACGAATCGTGTACGACCACCACGACTCGGGCCGGCAACAGGCATGGGACGAAGCCCTGAAGGCTGCGGACCCCGACCTTGCCCTCGAACCGGAGTTCTACAAGGAAGAATGGTCCAAGGTGGTCCTGGCCCAAGGTGTCCTCAGCCGGAACGAGTATCTGCATGCATTCCGGAAGGGACGCGGCACCCCTGTCACCCGTCCCAAGCGAGCCCGCATCTGGCAGGTCTTTGAGGCCTACCGCGCCCACTTGGCGGCCAACGGCCTGATTGAGAAGGAAGATGCCTACAGGGCCGCGCGGCACCTGGTGGATGCCAACACCGGTCAGCTGCCGTACGTGTCCGTCATTGTCGATGAGGCCCAGGATCTGGGTTACGAGGCATTCCGTTTGATTGCCTCCCTGGCACGCATCAATCCCGGAGGGGAATCGATGGAGCAGCCCGGCCCCAACAGCCTGTTCATCGTGGGCGACCCCCACCAGCGGATTTACGACCAGCAGGTGGTGCTGGGACGGTGCGGGATCAACATCAGGGGTCGCAGCTCGCGTCTGCGGGTCAACTACCGCACCTCAAGGGAAATCCTGCACACCGCGGTATCCGTGCTCAGCGACATGCCGGTGGACGATCTGGACGGAGGTACCGACACCCTGGCTGGCTATCGCAGTCTCTTCGGTGGTCCGGAGCCCAAGTTCCTGGAAATGCAGAACATGGAACACGGGGCGGCCTTGTTACAACAGTGGATCGCCAATCTTCAGCAGGAGTTCGACTACGGGTTGCAGGACATCTGCCTTGTGTGCCGAACCAATTCCCAGTGCGACAAATGGGACGAGGCCATCCGGGATGGGAACCTGCCCACCCACAGGATCCAGACCGCCCGGGACACCCGTCAAACCGGAGCCGTACAACTGGCCACCACCCACCGGGTCAAGGGCTTGGAGTTTCCTGCGGTCGCTATCCTGGATGCCGGTCCCGGCAACTTCCCCCTCATGGTTGCCATGAATTCCGCCGGCAGCCGAGCGGACCGGGAACTGGCGCTGCACAGGGAGCGGTCCCTGTTGCATGTGGCGGTGTCCAGGGCCAAGCGACACCTGTTGGTTTGCACCCGTACGAGGTTCTCTCCATTCCTCAAGCCTATGCTGGAGGCAGCGGGCACCCGGTCGGATGATTGAAGACATCCACCCGGCTTCAGTGGCAAGCCCAATGGCCTGCTATGTCAGACCGATACGAGCCATTCCGTACGGTCCCTGTGCAGCCAAGTACAATTCGGGCGGCCCGCAAGGCTTGCGTGGAAACCCGTCCTCGCTTTCTGACCATGGATGTGCCGTTTCTGCACCCGGATCTGTCCGAGTTCATCCCAATTCGCCGTGCCGGCGGCCTGCACGTTGACTAGACCGGACAGCGCGGCGTGGCGGTCGGCCTGAACTTCGTCGGCGGCACCTCCTGACAGGGGCAGGTAAAGCTGTGCCAAGGGCCAAATCCAGTCAAGGAAGCGAAACAAGTATGGTCTGCAAGTACATTGTCCTCGTATTCCGAGCCTGAACAGGAGTCCCTGTCCCACGCCCGTTCCACCCGCATTCTGCCGGTTATGAGACTCCGCACCGTCGGCATTTTTTCCGTTTGTGGCTGGCTCAGGTCAAGAAGCTTCCCAATGCACCCAGTCGAGACCATCACGATGGACGTGGCCATACGCTGCAAGCGCAACCTCGGCTGGATGCCCGTAGCCATGGGCAATGATGGCGAGCCCTGCAACGTTCAGTCCGAGGGACCAAGGGACCAGAAGCCCTGCATTGAGGTCAAGGGCTACGCGCAGTCCGAGGGCCTCCTCGTCACCAACCCCGAAAGGAACAGGCTGCAGCAACTCGGCGAACAGACCACGCTCTGCACCGTCACGTGCTGCAAGGGCGAGCAGTCTCTGTGGCGCACAATCCAAGACCCGTTTTCAAAGCCGACCTCCAAGATGCTGCGTCGCCAAGTGCCAAACTTCGTCAAGGAAGAAGATTGGGCGTGGCAAGGCTGGGAAGTCGAGACGGCAGGCGATGCCCTGGGATGACGAATATGACGGTAGGAAACGTCGACCTTATGAAGGCTCACTCCCCAGGTGGTGCTCGTTTCTATCAGTGCGCGCTACAAGTGAACCCGCATCACTATGCACAGACCTATCGGGGACAGGCCACTCCAGGCGATGCGCTCAGCTACGCACTGGAGATCGTTGACAAGGCCGTGGAGTTGGGCATCGAGGTGCTGGCCATCACGGATCACAACAACGTGGACGGTGTCGCAACCTTTCGCTCCGCGTCGCACAACCGTCCGGTTCACATCTTCCCAGGCTTCGAACTGTCCTCGTTCGAGGGCGTACACCTATTGTGCCTATACCCTCTGGACACGAGCGACGACCAACTCGGTCGGTACCTCGGGGAGTTCGGCATCCGTGACACGAGTCCGTCCCCCGGCCTCGCCACCAAAACATTTTTGGAGATTTTGGAGGCGGTTCACAGTCAGGGGGGAATTGCCATTGCGGCGCACGCGACCAACAATGGTGGCCTGTTCAAGGTCTTGTCCGGCCAGGCACGAATTCGCGCCTGGCAGGATGAGAACCTTCTTGCCATCCAGATTCCGGGACCGATCAAGGATTTGCGGCCGGACATCCTTCCAATCGTCAAGAATCAGAACACCGCGTATCATCGCGCCCACGCCCCGGAAGACGGTCTCGCAATCGCCGTCGTCAATGCGAAGGACGTCACGGAACCGCAAGAACTCGATCATCGGTCGGCCACTTGCTGGATCAAGATGCAGGACGTCACGATCGACGGATTGCGCCAAGCCTTCCTGGATCCGGGCTCACGCGTGCGCTTGAACCCCAAGGAAGGCAAATTTGAGCCAGACGAACACATGGAAATTGTCAATGTAGGTTGGGAAGGCGGATTTCTCGACGGTGTAACCGTGCACCTCAATCCCAATTTGAATGTCCTCATCGGCGGGCGCGGCACCGGCAAGTCGACCGTTGTCGAGAGCATCCGCAGCGCGCTTGGCCTCGACCCGGTCGGCGACGAGGCGCGCAAGGCGCACGACGGAATTGTGCGCCAGGTGCTGGGCAACGGCACGAAGATCTCCCTCCTTGTCCGTGTGCAGCATCCTAGACCCGGACCTCACGAGTATCGCATCGAGCGAACCATTCCCAATCCACCGCTGGTCCGTGAAGTAAGCGGCGAGGTGCTGCATCGCGCGCCAATCGATATTCTTCCCAGGGTCGAAGCCTACGGCCAGCACGAAATATCGGAGTTGGCGAGAAGTCCCGAGAAGCTCACCCGGTTGCTCGACCGTTTTGTCCCACGCGATGAGGCCCTCGCTCACCGGAAGGCATCGGTGAGCCGCGACCTCGCCAGGAATCGTGGTGCCTTGTGCGACACACGCGCCGAGATCGACTCGATTGAAGAACGTCTAGCCGCGCTTCCTGGACTGGAAGAAACGCTTGCGCGCTTCCAGGAAGTGGGCCTTGAGGACCGCCTGCGGGAACAGAGCCTGCTCCTGCGCGAGGAAAGGGTGCTTGGTTCAGTTCCTCAACGTCTGGCACCGTTCAGGGAGGCACTGGACATTCTGCGCAGAGAGCTGCCGATTGACCTTGCCTTTCTGTCAAGACGGGCACTTGAGGAACTGCCTGGCCGGAACATCCTTTCTCAGGCGACCGGTATGCTCACCGATTTAGAGGAAGACGTCAAGCAGATTGCAGACGGTCTGGAGCAGGCGTTGGCACGCGCAGATGAACGCATCGACCAAGTCCGGACTTCCTGGGACGTACGACGACAACGGGTTCAGACCGAGTACGAGAAGATTCTGCGCGAGCTGCAAAAATCACGTGTGGACGGGGAGGAGTTCATCAGTCTTCGCCGCCAAATCGAGGAACTGCGCCCACTTCAAGAGCGTTTTGCGCTACTGCAGCAATTGGAAAAGGAGCACACCAATCGGCGTCGCACGCTACTCGCCGAGTGGGAAGATGTCAAGGCTGCCGAGTTTCGCACCTTGGACAAGGCAGCAAAGAAGGTCAGCAGGCAGCTTCGCGACCGCGTACAGGTGAAAGTAACGGGCGCGGGCAATCGCGAGCCACTCTTCAAGCTGCTGCGTGACGAGATCGGCGGCCGCCTTTCGGAGGCTGTCGAGAGCTTGCACAACGCCCCGGAGCTGTCTCTGACGCAATTCGTCGACGCATGCCGGTCCGGAGTCGATGCGTTGCGTGAGACTTACGGCATTACGCCCGGTCAGGCGAAACGGCTCGCGGGCGGCGAAGCCGAGGTGTTCATGCGGATCGAGGAACTGGAGCTCGCGTCGACAACAGCAATTCATCTCAACACTGCGTCGGCGGGGGAACCTCAGACATGGCAACCTCTGAAAAGTCTCTCGACAGGACAGAAGGCAACGGCGGTACTCCTGCTTCTGCTCCTCGAGTCGGGCGCTCCGCTGATCGTGGACCAGCCGGAGGACGACCTCGACAATCGCTTCATTACCGAGGGAATTGTGCCGCGCATGCGCGAGGAGAAGCAGCGCCGGCAATTCATCTTCTCGACCCACAACGCAAACATTCCCGTGCTTGGCGATGCCGAGTTGATCGTTGGGCTGTCGGCTGCTGGGGAGGCGGACAACGGGCGGGCGCGTGTCGCGCCCGAGCACACGGGATCGATCGACTCCCGATCCGTACGCGAACTCGTGGAAGAAATTCTCGAGGGCGGACGCGAGGCATTCGAGACACGGCGCCGGAAGTACGGTTTCTGAGTCATGAACAGAACGGAACTGTTCGAACTCATCGCCCATCACGAGAACTCGCGTGTCGAATTCAAGCGTGACGACTGTCACCCGGATGACCTCGCGAAGGAGATGTCTGCACTGCTGAACCTGGAAGGCGGTGTCATTCTGCTCGGGGTGGAGGACGACGGACGCATCTCCGGTTTGACCAGAAACCGCGAGGCTGCGGAGGAATGGGTGATGAACATCACTCGCCAGAATCTTCAGCCTGCCATCATCCCCGTCTGGACCTGTATGACGATGGAGGCCGGCCAGGAAGTGGGCATCATCGAGCTTGCTGCCGACAGTCCGGGGAAGCCGTACAAGGCACGACGAGGCAAGGCATGGGTGACGTTCATCCGGGTCGGGAGCACCTCCCGAGAGGCGACACGCGAGGAGGAAGGCCGACTTTACCAGGCCGCGCGGCTGATCCGGTACGAAATCAAGGTGGTGTCGGACACCGGACTGGAAAGTCTCGACATGGATCGGATCGAGAACTACTACCGGGATGTCCTGAAGCGATCCGTGCCGGCTCGGGCGGATCTTGAGAACCGGCGACGACTGCTGCTCAACTCGGATCTACTGGTCGCGCAGGGAGATGACGAAGTTGGCGCATCGGTCTCCGGGCTCCTGCTGTTTGGCAAAAACCCGAACCGACGCCTGCCTCAGGCTGGTGTGACCGCGGTGGCGTTTCCAGGTCGCGCGAAGGAATACAACACGGTCGATGAAGAGAGGATTCGGGGGCCCCTGACCTCAAGAGTCTCGAAGCGCGGTGCAGCGGTGGAGAAGGGGGTAATCGACCGTACGGTGGACTTCGTGAAACGCAACATGGGAAGTATCGCGTGGCTTGATGGAGGCCGTCGGCGCCGCAAGCGAGCCTTCCCTCTTGACGCGGTGCGGGAAGCGATTGTGAATGCGGTAGCGCATCGCGACTACGCGCGCGAAGGGACCGACATCGAGGTCTCGCTATATGAAGATCGCCTCGAAGTGATTTCACCGGGTCGGCTACCGAACGGCGTCACTGTGGAGAAGATGAAGGAGGGAGTCGTCCGGGTGGCCCGCAACGAGTTGCTCAAGGAGATTCTCCGCGACTACGGCTACATCGAGCACTACGGAATGGGGGTCCGCAAACGGATCATCGAATCGATGCGGCGCCACAATGGCACCGAGCCGGACTTGATCGAGGAAGATGATCGCTTCATCGTTCGGCTTTGCAAGATGCCTCGACAGTCATAACGGAAGAATCCAGAGAGTAGGACGGTTGTTCGAAGCTGATCGAGAGGTTCCGTGCGCGGCACCGGCCAATCGAACAGTTGCCGGCCCGGCCGGTATACGATAACGGTCGGACTGGCCTTTTGGCGGTGCAAGCGGCCCTGCTCCCTGATTGTGATCCGGGTCTCGGACCAGGGACCTTGGGGGCGTGCCCGCGGACCGCGGGGCCCCTGGGGCCTACAGCATGCGGGTCTGGACCAAACAGGACTTCCGTACACTCAATCGCATGGGACTGCACCACACCCGTCACTGAGGCGGCTGGTCGACCGCGACTGGAACGGCCCCGTCCGCGTCCTGGGAGGTGCCGGCACCGGCAAGACCGTGGTCGCCATGCTCCGGGCCAAGTAGCTCGCGCGGCACCGGGCGCGGGTGGCCGACGACAAGGTCCCTATTCCTGACCTTCACGGCCAACTTGGCTGCAGACCTGCGGCGGAGCCTTGAGGACCTTACAGGCGCGGAGGTGATCCATCTCGACCAGTGGATCTATCGCTTCCTGACCCAGCACAACTTCCCACAACTCTCCAATCACTACTTCAATGTTCTATCGACGGCGCCTCCTGTTGGCACTCCTGGAAACTCTGGACGGAGAGGCAGGTCCAAGGGACTTTCAGGAGCACGCGTTCCTGCTCACCCGAGGCCAGTCACGGCCGTCATATGACTTCATCCCATGCCGCTGTGGATGCCACTCGTTCACCTTGGAGGCGGACCGCAAGGCCCTGATCCGCCATGGATGGCTACGCGACCGACCCAACTGGATCCTCGACAACAAACCTCTCCCGGCCGGACAAGCTTCCAATCCACACTCCACCTTGCTCACAAGCGATGACCAGACCACGCTCGAACTCCATACGCAACGATGGGGAATACTGAGAGGAGATCACCTTGTCAGAGAGGTGTACACTCGCCATCCGTTCTACGCTACGCGCAGTGAAATCGCAGGGCAGCACCTCTCGCATGCCGAGTTGCTCAAGGTTCATGAGTGCATACCCGCTCCGATGCCAGGACCTGCACTGTTCACGATTGGCTACGAAGGCAAGTCGTTCGAAAGCTACCTGCAACAGCTGATCAACTCACAAGTGAACGTGCTTTGCGATGTCCGGCGCAATCCGACAAGCCAGAAGATGGGCTTCTCCGGTGGCTCAATGCGTCGTGTCCTGAATGAACTGGGAATTGAGTACCGGCACTTCCCTCGCCTTGGTATTGCATCGGCTGCACGACGCAATCTCCAGACTCCAAGTGATTATGAACAACTGTTTGCCGAGTACCGTCAAACCACGTTGCAAACCAATAAAGCCGACCAGCGAGCGATCGTTCAGTTGTTGGCCCAACGCAAGCGAGTGGCACTCACTTGTTTTGAGTTGGAATCCCACCAATGCCACCGCAGTAGCCTCGCAAAAGCCATTGTAAGCAGATTCACATGCCAAGACTTACAGTCGCTGACTTGCGACAATCTCTGATCGAACGCAAACGAGTATTGATAGCGGAATGTAGATTCGTCAGACGCTTGGGTGTGTTCATGCCACGGCATGGGCCAAGTGTGGCCATGGCATCCAAGCGAACTCTGTGAGCACCACCGCAACGCTCCGCGCCGTCGACTAGAATGGGAGACCCACCGGCCTCTTCGGTCGGGAGGGAACTTTCCGCCGCGTACGGCCACCGAGGAGGAAAACCGATGCGTTTGCCACCGCCTGCCCCCGCCCCGCCACGGGCCCTCGAACGCGCGGAACTGGACGCCCTCTATCCCCTGGAGACCGACGAGCCCATGGCCTCTTCCTTGTCTCACGGCCTCGCCATGCAGTACGCCCAGCTGGCCATGAGCTACCACCTGCGCGACGTGGAGTGCCTGGTGGCCGCGGACTACATTTTCTACTACCGGGAACTGTCGCCCGGCGCCACCGGGCCGGCCCCGTCGGTGACGCCCGACGTCATGGTGGTCTTGGATTTCACCCCGCCGCGGGACACCTCCTACCGGTTGTGGGAGGCGGGCAAGGCCCCGGATCTGGTGATGGAGATGTCCAGCCGCGCCACGCATCGGCAGGATCAGTTCCACAAGCACCATCTGTACGCCGAACTGGGCATCCGCGAATACTGGCTGTACGACCCGCACGGCGGCTACCTGGAGCCGCGCCTGGAGGGTTGGCGGCTGGAGGAGGGCCTCTACCGGCCAATCGCCGGCGAGCTGCAGACGGAGCTGGGGGCGGAGACGTTTTACAGCGAGGTGCTGGGCACCCACTGGGGACGTCTGCTGGCCACCGAGGCGCTGCGCCTGTGGGACGAGGAGCGGGGCGACTGGTTTCTGCCTCCGGCCGAATCCGAAGCGGACCGTCTCCAGCAGACCCGCCGTGCGGACCGGGAAGCTCGACGTGTGGCTCAAGAGACACGCCGCGCAGACCAGGAAGCACGCCGTGCAGACCGGGAGGCACAGGCCCGCGCGGAATTGGAGCAGGAAGTAGCCAGGCTGCGGGCACAGCTGAAAGGTCTCTCCGAGTCGGCAGAATCCTGACCGATCCCGGGGACGCTTGGAACGTGGGGCGTCTCGGAGGGTCCTTGCTTGAACTACTCAGTCATCATCCGCCAATGGCAACTGCACAGGCATTCCCGTGGTGGCGGAACGATAGATGGCGCGCACAATCTCCACAGCCTTGCGGCCTTCATCCCCGGCGACGGCTGGGGCCCGATCACCGTGTATGGCCTCGATGAGATCCTGGATCTGCAGACGATGGTTTTCGGAACCGATGCCCATGGGATCCTGTGAGCTGCTGCCGGTGTCCGCCTCCAGGGACAGCATGGCCGCTTCCTCTTCGTCGTCGGCGTCGGCCAACTGCCACGTGACAATCCGCCCTTCCTCCAGCACGATCGTCCCTTGGGGACCCTGCAGCTCGATCCGCGCCGCAGTGCCTGGCCAACAGCTGGTGGCACCTTGAATCACCCCCATGCCGCCGTGGGCAAATCCAAGCAAGGCAGTGGCCGTGTCCTCTGTCTCAATATCGTGACTTAGGGTCGCTGTGCGCGCGAACACGTAGTCCACCGGTCCGGCCAACCATTGGAGCAAATCAATGCTGTGTATCGACTGGTTCATCAGTGCCCCGCCACCGTCCAGCTCCCAGGTGCCTCGCCAACCCACCTCATAGTAGGAAGGGGGACGAAACCACTTGACATAGGCATCGGCCATCGTCAAGCGACCCAGTCGCCCGGCATCGAGGGCTTGCTTGGCCTGGTGCACGCCTTTCATGAAGCGCAATGGGAACACACTCGCCAGGATCACGTTGGCACGGCTGGCAGCGGACAGTATGCGATCCACCCTGGGCAGTGTGATGTCGAGCGGTTTCTCCACCAGGAGGTGCTTGCCGGCTGCGGCCGCGGTCTCGGCGATTTCGGCGTGCGTGCCGCTGGGCGTGCAAATGGACACGACATCCACCTCGGGGTGCTGCACCGCGTCTTGATAGTGCGGACTCCATTCGGCACCGTGGGCCTTTGCCAAGTCCATGCCCGCCCTTGAACCCCGATTACACACTACGGTCAGGCGTGCATCGGGAATCCGGGCAATGGCTTCGGCTTGGATGCGGCCGATATTTCCGGCACCGATGATGGCGAAACTGAGGTGTCTCATGTTCAAAGCCCTGGAAACTGGTTTGCCGGACTTGGCCCCATAAGGTCAACCCGGCTCGGTTGCAGGGGGTTTCGGGCCATGGGATCCCCAACGGGCATGGCACAGGGACCAGAATCGTGCGGGAGCAAGAATCGGAATGCCCCATTTGCGGGCGTTCCGGGCCTTGGTGGAGTGGCTGTCCGGATCCGTGACGAGCACCCCGCATCCCCTCTTGGTGACGGTGGCAACAGGCTTGAGACCGATTGCCCTTGCCATGGCCTCCAACTCGCTGCGCGGGACAGGCATTCCATCCATGAACGCCTCGCCGGAAAAGCAGACGCTGGTACCCATGGGTATGGTGCTGCCGGGGTCGTTCGCTGCGTCGGCCTTGGGCAAATCCCCGGCCGGCAACATCAAGGCGGCATGCACCTTTTTGAGCAAACGATGTTCCGCGGCGGTGATGACATTGTCCCGTTGGGCAGCGTCGACAAGGGACTGGAAGTAGGCCGTATGAACTTCCCTGCGCTGGTGGGATGTCATGCCCAGCGTAGTCGCCAGTTCGTTCAGAGTGTCCTGTTCCGCCGCCTCTATCACGAAGTCATCCAACACATAGTCAAGGGCGTTCAGATACAGCCGGGTGACTTCATCCGTCTCCGGGTATCGGGCACGTTCGATGATCCGGCCCAGGCGACTGGCGGAATCTCGATTGCGGCGCAGTGTGTGCACGGCCTGAACCTCCGCACAAACCTCTGCCTGTGCGGAACCATGGGCGTCAAGGCTCAGCGTCTTCCGCGCCAACAACGCCGTGGCGCGGGCATCCGCCAAGGCGGAGTGTGCATCGGACAACGGGATGTCATGATCCCGGCAGGCGACGGACAGTTTCTGGCGCGTTGCCGCCAGGGTGCAACGGGGTGTACCAGGATGAAAAACCCCTCCTGCACGCGTGAACTCGTGTGCCAGGAAGGGAATGTCAAACCCTATGTTGTGGCATACCAGGACCGCATCGTGAACGTGTTCGGCCAGAATCGCGGCCACCTCGCGAAAGGTGGGTGCTCCCACCACCATGTCGGGTGAGATGCCGTGAATGTGCTGTGCCCCGATGTCCCTTTCGGGGTTGAGCAGCGTGTCGAACTCATCGCATATGGACAGGTCCGGCAGGCTTAGGGTCACTACGGCAATCTCCACAACGCGGTCGCTCCGGGGACGAAAGCCCGTGGTTTCGAGATCGACGACCGCAATGCGGGCTCCCCCGCCCACAGTCCCGGGTGCCTGTCGAGTCAACATGGTTCACAGTTCCCAACATTGCATTGGTAGGGTTTGAGACACTGGCGGCAATCGTGGCAACACGTGGTACAGCCCCTGGACCTCCAGCCGGAGTGCAGGTCGAGGAAGTGTCGGAAGGAACCGGGTGGAGGCCCCACTCCGACAAACTATGGGATGGCGGCATGGGCCGGCAACACCCCTACGTGACAACTGGCCATGCTGCCGACATGGGACAGCCAAACCGCCCGGCTGGATTTCTGCCATGATCCTAATGGAGTATGGGTATGGTTGCGAGAACCGAAGTCCCGCATCTTCCCGGCCCCCTTTGCGCGTCACCGTTGCTCCCGCCCCTATTGAAACCGTCCCCAATCATGTCCACCATGCCCTTCGGCATGCCGCGCGCAGGGCGACTGTCGCGGGCAAGGTCGATGTCACGCGCCTGGAGCAACCAGTGCCGTTCACATACGGAAACCGGGTGCCCTGCCGGACACCGTCCAGGATCATGGCTGGACTGACACGGAAAGGCCCTCCGGGGCGAAGGCGCATCTCGCCGCATCAATCAGGAACCGGAACCACTATCGTGGCAGCTACAAGGAAGGAAACTTGGACGCGAAACTCACGGAACTGACACCGAAACAGTCGATGCGGTTGTTTGCCATCGCCTTGGTTCTACTGACGACCCACCACAAATTGCCTCATCAGGCCACGATCGAGGAACTACTGGTTGGCGGGCACGAAGCGCTTGGTCTGTCGCCGCACACATGGGCAAAAGTGGAAGTGGCCAAAGATACGTCGTCCGCCGTCAAAATCCTTGTCACGGAACTGATCCAGCGCATGCCTTTGTCCGAGCGGGAGGAAAGGAAATCGGAGGCCATCCTCATAGGAGGCGAATTTGCCGAGGCGGGTGAATGCGGCCGGGATGATCTACCCTGCGGTGTGTGCGATGTGTGCATCGGGGACGCGGTGGCCTACGAACTCAACAGACTGTACCAGCAGTGGAAACGCAACCAGCCGCGACCTGCCGCCGTCGTATCGGGATGATTTCCCTTGGTCGTGGAATCGCACGGCCTTGCACAAAGGGGACTGGTAGGGTGTGAGGGGTTGTGGTGTGGCAACCCCATGCTGGTCCCTCCCATAACCGCCGTCTGCGCTCATTGCCCAAGTATGTTGGACGACACGGGCCAGGTTGCGGTGCATGGGCCAGGCCGGCAGGAGCAGCAAGGCACTGAGGTAGTGCCGCTGTGGGTTGCCGCCGGGCAGGACGGCCCGTATAGTGGATAGCAGAAGCACGGAACATCTCCCGGCATGGTGCTGTCAGTCTCATGCACACTCCATGGCAGGGAACTGTGCTCCCCTGCCTCGGGCAGTGGCTGCCACTTCCCCGAGTATCTGCGCAAGCCAAAACAGGGTGATTGATCCCGGCCCAGGCCAAGGAATTTCGAAAACCGTTCACACCATTGTTGGAAGGAAGCACCATGCCGGAAACCAGACCCAATCTTCTCGTGGTGTTCTGCGACCAGTTGCGACGGGATGCCATCGCCGCTTTCGGAGATCCCAATGTTGAAACACCCCACATCGATCGCTTGGCACAAAACGGCGTGTCCTTCACCAACGCCTGCTCCTCCTATCCCATCTGCGTTCCCTTCCGCTTCACCCTGATGACGGGAGAATATGCCCATTCCCGGTTCGTTCCCGGCATTGAATGGCGCATGTCTCCGGCGGAACGAACCTTGGCTGATGAATTCAACGCCGGTGGCTATGAGTCCATCTACCTGGGCAAATGGCATCTCTACGGGGGGCATGCCCTGCTTCCAGGCCACTCCACTCGCAAGGCCAACCTGACTCCTGTGCCCCGGGTCCACCAAGGCCGCTGGCAAAAATGGCTGGGTTTCGAACTGCGCAACGGCCATTTTGACACCTGCTACTACGAAGATGACGATCCCACGCCGCGTCCTATTGAAACCTACCAGACAGATGGTCTCTTCAATCTGGCCATGGAGCACCTTGAGGACCGTAGGGACACGGACAAACCCTTCGCGTGCGTCATTTCGGTGGAACCCCCCCATTTCCCCTATGAAGCCCCGGCGGCCCTGGAGGCGAGGTGGAAGGATCGTCCCATGTCCGTTCCCCCCAGTTTCCAGGCCCGGGATCAGGAGGAACGGGAACGTTTCTTGACCTTGCGCCGTCTCTACTACGCCATGGTGGAGAACCTGGACATGAATGTAGGCCGCCTGCGGGCATGGCTGGAAAAGACGGGTTTGGCCCAAGACACGATCGTGGTTTTTTTCTCAGACCACGGAGAGATGGGTGGCTGTCACGGAATTCCCACTGCGCACAAGCAGTACCCCTACGAAGAATCCATAGGGATTCCCCTCATCGTCCATGATCCCCGTTACCCGGAACGTGCCAATCTGCGGCTGCCAGCCCCTACCTGTACGGAGGACCTGTTTCCCACCCTGCTGGGACTGTGTGGTCTTGAACCCGCCAACTCCCTGCCTGGGACCAACCTGGCTCCCCTGATCCGGAATGAGGATGCCGGACCGGATCGTCCCGGCGTGTTACTCGAATATGTGGCCGAAACACGAGCGAACAGCCTCTTTCACGTGGAAACCTGGCGCGGTTTCCGCAGTGAACGCTTCAAGTACACAGTGTTGGGGGATGTGAATGGAGGCAAACCCTGGCAGTTCTTCGATCTGGAAACAGATCCCCATGAAATGAACAACCTGATAGACGATCCTGCTTGGGAGGAGGAGATCCGGTGTCATCACGGCTGGATGCGAGACCGCATGGTCGAGACGGAGGATCTCTACATCCTCAAACCCGCCTGGGGTATGGAAGGCCTCAACATTTGGGACGTGGATGTGCCACGAATCGATCCGGCAATCGTCAGCCAGGATCTCGACCTGTGACTTTCCCCAAAATGATCACTCCCTGTGATGGCCGAAGCCGAAGCTGTGCCAAGCCTTCCTCATGGCGGTGAGGAAGGCCATCATGCTGGAGGTGGCCAGCCGAGACAAACCTCCTCCCCTCAGGATCAGGCACTGGCCGGACTGTGACCGCGCACTGACGGGTTCGGTGGGCACTGTTTCAATCTCGTTGATACTGGTCTGGACGCACAGACGGCGCGGGGTCCCTGCAACGGTGTTGTCGTGACAACCAAAGAGAACCCCTCGTCGTGGACTTCAGTCCCAGCTCCTGGACATCCCGAACGCCAACGGCCCCTACCCGATTCCCTGCCCGCCTAGCACCGCAGCAGTGCCTGTTCCCGTCACCTGGTCTTCCTCGGCCGACTCCGCATCCAACGCTGGCAGTACAAGACCTGCCTCTCCCGCGCCTCGTCCCTGCCGTCCGGCGTGACCTCCCACCAGCGTCCGCAGTCCTTCCGACAACGGGTGGCCCGACTGTATGTGCACTGCGTCAGCCTGCGGGGTCTGTCCCGGATCCTGGTCCTGCCGGATCGGCTGGACCCCGCCGTGCTGTCCACCCTGACGGTGCGCATCCTCCGCGACCGAGGCCTTCAGCACCCCGCCTGTGGCAGGCCATCCGGTGACAGGACTGGCATCCCTACATGCGCTACGAACTCCACATGATCTTCCAGGCGGAGACGGGACCCCGGCGGGCCGGCCGAGCCTTCCGCCGACGTGAAGCTCAATGCCCACGCCCATCCCGTGGGCATCGAACAGGGCTTCCGGTCCCTCAAGCGCCTGCGCGGCCCGGCCCCCGGTCGGGCGCGACGACCGCACTTGGAGACGCCTGTGGCACAGCCCGCTCCCGTCAACCCCACCGGCCTCCACAGGCCGTCAGGCAGCCAGCATCAGGGGCACCTGAACAGGTACGATTCGAGGCTGTAGAGCTCTCTTTCCACGTGGGTATAATCAGGCTGTCTTTTCTCTGAACGTTCTTGCTTCAGGACAGACGCCGAGACCGGTACTCGGTGTCTGTGGCTTGCCGCAGAAGGGCGGTCTCGCTTGAGCTTTCAGTTCGATTGATTTGGGGAGGAAAACCATGAACAGTCGAGTAACGCGTCGTAGTTTTCTGCAAGTCGCCGGCGGCGGGCTGGCACTGTCCGTGTTGAGTGCTTGTGCGGTGGCACCGACCGCCGCGCCGGGTGAAGATGGGCAAATGGCTGAGCCAGTCACCATTCAACTCATGTTCTGGCCGGTAGGGGGCGAACGTGGGATCGAAAGTATGGAAAAGGCGCTGGAACCGTTTGAAGCAGCCAACCCGGATATTGTCGTGGAACGGCTCGCCACGCCCTGGGGCGACCTGCATGACAAATTCCTTACCACGTCAGCCGGTGGCGTACCTCCGGATGTGTCCGCCGTGGACAATTACTATCTGACCCAGTTTGCCTCCAGGGGCATCCTGCTGGCCTTGGACGAACGGGTGGACGCAGACCCGAACGTGAACGATGAAGATTATTTCGAGGCCGCCTGGAATGAAGGGGTCTGGGAAGGAGAGCGCTGGTCCATGCCCTACATCGGCAGTACCCGCGTAATGTATTTCAACGTGGACCTGTTTGAAGCCGCAGGTGTGCCCCGCCCGGATGAACAGTGGGAGGCTGGGGAATGGACCTGGGACGCCTTCCTCGAATCGGCCGCCGCGCTTACGGATACGTCCGGTGATGTCATGGATACCGTGTACGGAACCATGGCCGATACTTCCATGTGGGGCGGACTGCAGCCCTGGATCTGGGGAGCGGGCGGCGATGAACTGAACGATGATCGCACGCAGAGCCTGTTGAATACCCCGGAAGCCGTAGCCGGCTACGAGTTTTGCCAAAACCTGATTCACGATCATGGCGTGGCTCCGACCCGCGAAACTACCCAGGATGTGAATCTGGTAGGCACCGGCCGCATTGGCATATGGGCCTCCTGGCGAGGGTTGGTCATGGCCTACCGCAGCTATGACTACAACTGGGAGGTAGTGCCTTTCCCGATGGGAGCGGAAGGCAAACTGACCCTCTACAAGGGCAACTCCATGGTGGTGGCCAAGGCGGGGGAGAATCTGGACCAGGCGTGGCAACTGTGCAAGTACATGTCCAGTCAGGAGGCGGATGCCATCTGGATTACCAATGGAGGAGCCACGCCGCGCAGGGACAACACCGATGTATTGCTCAACAGCAGGCCGCCTGAGAACAACGCCTATTTCTATCAGCCGTTGGCCGAAGGCTGGGCCAAGACGATTCCCTTTACGCCGCTGTGGGTCGAGTGGACCCGCAGTCTGAATCCTTTCCTGGATCGGATTTTCCTGGACAACGAGGATGTCCAGACGGTGATGGATGAGGCCGTCGTTACCATCGATGGCATCCTGCAAGGGGAGTCGTAAAGGGGTAGGCTGTTTGCCCATTCCCCCACGCATGGTTGGCGGCAGCCGGTGTTCCTGGCCGACACCGGCTGCTGCCCCTTGCCGGCAGCACGATCCTAATCGGTTGTCCCGGATCGCATGTTCAAGTTACGGTACGCCCAGCTGGAGGAACTCTACGGCTGGCTGTTTGTCACACCCTGGCTGTTTGGGTTTCTGGCCTTCATTGTGGGCCCCATGCTGGTGTCGGTGTATCTGGCCTTTACCAACTGGGATATTCTGACTCCCGCCCAGATGGTGGGTTTTGATAATTTTGTCAAGTTGACCACAGGGGACCCGCTGGTGGGCCAGGCCCTGAAAGTAACCACCATCTATGCCGGCGTCTCCATACCCCTGCAGGTTGTACTGGGACTAATCCTGGCCCTGCTGCTCAACGAAAAAATCAAGGCCATGTCCTTTGTGCGCACGGTCTTCTACTTGCCCAGTGTGGTCGCCGGTGTGGCGGTAGCCTTGCTGTGGCGCTGGATTTTTTCCCCGGATTTCGGTCTCCTCAATGCCGGACTTGACCTCGTGGGCATCGACGGCCCCGCATGGCTGGCGGATAGCCGGACGGCTCTGTCCGCCCTGATCCTCATGAGCCTCTGGGGCGTGGGCGGGGGCATGCTGATCGTGCTTGCCGGACTGCAGGGGGTACCCACCACTCTGTACGAGGCAGCCGAAGTGGATGGGGCCAATAGCTGGGTGCGCTTCTGGAACGTCACCTTGCCCATGATATCGCCGGTCATTCTCTTTCAGACTGTGATGGGCATCATTGGGGCCTTGCAGGTGTTTACCGAAGCCTACGTGATGACCGAGGGTGGACCCAAGTACGCCACCCTGTTTTACATGCTGTATCTGTATCAGAATGCCTTCGAATTCCTCAAGATGGGGTACGCGTCGGCTCTGGCTTGGGTACTTTTTGCGTACATCCTGCTGCTGACCCTGTTGGTCCTCCGGTTCTCCGCGGCTTGGGTCTATTATGAGGGTGTATCGTCCAAGACGGGGCGGTAATGGACATCACGACCCGCCCACTGACCCGACCGGCAGCCCCGGTTGGCTGGCGGACGAACCGGCGCTTGCATTATGCCCTCAAGATGACCGTGGTCTATCTTTGCCTGGCGTCCGGCGGCTTCTTAGTCTCCGTGCCCTTTGCCTGGATGCTGTCCACATCATTGAAGACCTTGGGCCAGACCTTTGTCTTTCCCCCCATCTGGGTTCCCGTCCCGCTGCAGTGGGCCAATTACGTCAAGGTTTTTGAAGTATTGCCTTTCATGCGGTATTTTATTAATACCGTATATGTCTCCGGGCTCAGCGTGGCGGGTACTCTCTTTGCCAGCAGTTTGGCCGGATTCTCGTTTGCCCGACTGCGCTGGCGAGGCAGTACCGTCCTGTTTGTCGTCGTATTGAGCACCATGATGTTGCCCCCTCAGGTCACCATGATCCCCAAGTTCATTCTGTTCCGGATACTGGAATGGATTGACACCTACAATCCCCTCATTGTGCCCTCGCTTTTCGGGACCGGGTTTCAGATCTTCCTGTTTCGTCAGTTTTTCTCCACCATCCCCCAGGAAATTGATGAGGCTGCCCGCATGGACGGCTGCAGCTTTGTGGGTACCTACGCCCGCATCATCCTGCCCCTGTCGGGACCTGCGATCATCACCGGATTTCTGTTTGCCTTCCGGTACAACTGGAATGAATTCCTGGAACCCCTGATCTATCTCAACACCCATTCCAAGTTCACGCTGGCGCTGGGCCTGCGCCTGTTTCAGGGAGAGTTCACCACCAATTGGCCCCTGCTCATGGCGGCTTCCACCATCGCCATGCTACCGGTGTTGCTTACTTTCTACTTTGGCCAGCGTTACTTCATACAGGGTGTAGTGATTTCCGGGGTCAAAGGCTGAGGTCCTACCTGACCATCTCGGGGTCCGCCCGCATACCTCTTCCGAATTCTGAAAGCCACGCCGCAACCACCACCTGTGGCAGACCCGAGGCGGAACCGGTGGCGGCCTGCGCCATCGCGCCGGCAAGAAGGTGCGCCGCTCGGGCCACGCGGTGCGGGACCTCGCCCTGCACGCACATCCAGCGGCACAACCGAGGTGCGGCGACCGGAATAGAAACGGAAACCGACGGTGACTGTATCCAGGTTTGCACGTACGTCTGCGGGCACCCGCGCGATGTCGCCTTCCAGGCGTGTGGACAGACTGCTGCATGAACTTGAACGGCAATTCGATGCCCCTCCGGTGGTCCCGATTGACAAGTACGATGCTCCGCTAATCCATCTACTAGGCCAGAGACCCGGACTCGGAGCCCTGCATCTCGGTCCTGCGCGGGTTCTTCGGCCTGTTCAAGCACCTTGAACTTGACTCGTCGGGGCCATTCGGCGAGACCGGGGCTTGGAATGTTGCGGTCCCACGGCGGAATCCTTGGCGCGTCCCAGCCAGTCTGATCGGTTGGGAAGGGCCTGAATCCGAAGTGGTTCCGAAGTGAACGGACAATGGCACAATTCCACCGGGACCTCCACCTGCTGCCAACTGCTTCCTTGCCATCCCGGTCCGGCACTCGCGTTCCGGCAGTCTCTTCCCGCACAGCACCGTTCACCACAAGGATGATCAAGACCATGCACGGTCTCATGATGTCCATGCCCATGACGATGGGCAGCATTCTGGAACATGCTCAACGCGTCTTCGGATCGAAGCTCATTGTCACGCGGCAGCCCGATCGTTCCCTCCATGTCATGACCTACCGGGACCTGCACGCGCGGGTCAAGAAACTGGCCAATGCCTTGACGGCCCTGGGCATCCAACCCGGCGATCGGGTGGGCACGTTGGGCTGGAACCACCACCAGCATGTGGAGGCCTACTTCGGCATACCGGAGATGGGAGGCGTCATCCACACCCTCAACATCCGACTGTCTTCGGACCAGCTGGCCTACATCATCAACCATGCCGAGGACCGCGCCATTCTGGTGGATGGTTCACAGGTACCGCTGTTGGAAGACATCAAGGACCGGATCCGAGGGGTCGAACACTTCATCATCTGGTCCGGCGCAGACCAGGTCGCCTGCAACCTGCCCGGCACGATTCACCGGTACGAAGACCTGCTGGAAGAGGCCGACGCGTCCCATGAGTGTCCTGTCCAGGATGAATGGACGGCCATGGGTCTGTGCTACACAAGCGGCACCACCGGACACCCCAAGGGCGTCCTCTACACCCATCGTTCCATGTACCTCCATACCATGGGCGTCAACCAGGCCAACGCGTTCGGCTTGACGGAACGGGACAACGTGTTGGCCGTGGTGCCCCAGTTTCACGCCATGTGCTGGGGATTGCCATATGCCGCCGCATGGGCCGGTTCCAATCTGGTGCTGCCGGGCCCGTTTCTGGATGCCGCCTCGTTGGCCGAGTTGCTGCACGACCGGCGCATCACAGTCGCATCCGGGGTCCCGACCATCTGGAATTCCCTGTACCACGAGTTGAAGCGCAACCCGGTGGACATCTCCTCCATCAGGGCCCTCATCGTGGGCGGATCGGCCATGCCCCGCCCGTTGATAAAAGCCTACGAACAGGAATTGGGCGTCTCGGTCATGCATGCCTGGGGCATGACCGAGACGTCACCCATTGGTTCCGTGTGCGTGCCTCTGACCCGACACCGGGATCTGGATCCGGAGGCTGTATGGGACATCAAAGCCCGCCAGGGACCGCCCGTGGCCGGCGTCGACCTGCGTATCGCACGGGATGAAGAGGAACAGCCTTGGGACGATCGCTCCACCGGCGAAATCCAGGTCAAGGGACACTGGGTGGCGTCGCAGTACTACCGAACCGAACACCAGGCCGAGCACTTCACTTCCAGCGGCTGGTTCCGCACGGGTGACATCGCCGCCATCGATCCCGACGGATACATCCGGATCACGGATCGCACCAAGGACCTCATCAAAAGCGGAGGCGAGTGGATCTCCTCGGTGGAATTGGAGAACACGCTCCTGTCGCACCCCAACATTCGAGAGACGGCATTCGTCGCCCTGTCCGACGAGAAATGGGGGGAGCGTCCGTTGGCGGTCATCGTGCCGCATGGTCGGGACGAAGGCATCTCACTGCAGGAGGTACGCCGGCATCTGACACCGAAATTCCCCAGCTTCTGGTTGCCGGACGCCATGGCCCTGGTATCGGACATTCCCAAGACCAGTGTGGGCAAGTTCGACAAGAAGGTCATCCGACAACAGATCCTGAACGGAGAGCTTGAAATCATTCGGGAATAGCTTGGTTGCGCAGCACGACGACAACGCGGGCGTGGTGCACAGCCACCGGCCGCGAACCAGGCAACCTACCAAACCAACTCGGCTGTGCAACAACCCGCACAATGGGCTACAATTACAGGAGTGGCCCCGTTGCCCTACACACCGAATCTTGGACGCGCCTCAGGAGGAGAGAACGTCACCATGCAGAAGTGGACCAAACCCGTGTTGGTAAAGCTGGACATCGCCGAGACCCTTAGGGGTTCGGGACCTTGTCCGGACGGTGATGGTGGCTCCGAGGCCATGTAACACTGACGAGACAAACGGCCGGCCGTCATTGACGGCCGGCGGAGACAGCCCCGGATACCCGGGGCTGTCTTGATTCCCGGGCTCGGAAGCACCCGTCACCCGGGGCAGTGGAGCCGTCCGGGATACGGCGGACCCGTTCGAAACCGGGTTGATTCAACCCCCTCGGCACGGTTGGGTGTACCGGAACCGGAAGCAGCCGCGGCCCGCAACAGGCTCCAAACGCCCATGTAGAATCCCTTCGGCCTCCGCTCCGGCGGCAGGACCGTCGCCCCTCCTTTCCCAACCAAGACCCCGGACCCCATGCAGCATCCGCAAGCCGGCAAACCCAACATCATTCACATCATGGCCGACGACATGGGCTGGGGGGATGTCGGCTGCTACAACCCGGACTCCCGTATTCCAACCCCCAACATGGACCGCGTGGCGCGCGAGGGCATGCGGTTCACCGACGCCCATTCGCCGTCCGCCGTCTGCACCCCGACCCGGTACGGCGTCCTGACCGGGCGCTTCTGCTGGCGCTCGCACCTCCGCAGCAACGTCCTCTACGGCTACGAGCCGCCCCTGATCGAGCCCACCCGGCGAACCGTGGCCCGTCTGCTCGGGGAAGCCGGCTACCACACGGCCGCCATCGGCAAGTGGCACCTTGGTTTGGGTTACACCCCGCGCCCGGGCGTCTTCTTCGATTTCAACCGCGCCCTGCCCTGGACCAACGCCACCCGCGAGATGGAGGAGCTGGTCGACTTCACCCAGCCGATCATCGGCGGCCCCAATGCCCTGGGTTTCGATTACTTCTTCGGCGCCTCCGGCTGTCCCACCTGCCAGCCGCCCTACGGGTTCATCGAAAACGAACACTTCGTGGATCTGCCGTCCGAGTACCACGAAGTCCCCGTCTTCACCAGCCGCCCCGGCATGATGGCGCCCGGCTGGCAGCACAAGGATGCCGATCCCCGCATCGCGGAGGAGGCGGTCCGCTACATCCGGGAACAGGCCGAAGCCGACGAACCCTTCTTCCTCTACCTCAACTCCGACGCACCCCATGAACCGTGCACGCGCGCGGACGTGCCGGAGTTCGCCCGCGATCAGTCCGGAGCCGGCCCGCGCGGCGATCTGGTGTGGCTGTTCGACTGGATGGTGGGCCAGGTCCTGGATGTGCTGGACGAGACGGGCCAGGCCGACAACACCTTGGTCCTGGTCACCAGCGACAACGGTGCCCTGCCGGGGGATCGGCAACCCGGCGGAACCGGCATGGCGGCCTACAACACCTACGGACACCGCTCCTCGGCGGACTGGCGGGGCTACAAGGCCCACATCTGGGAAGGCGGCCACCGGGAACCGCTGCTGGCGCGCTGGCCTGGCCAAGTGCAAGCCGGAACCGTGAGCAACGCCCTGGTCTCGCTGGTGGACTTCATGGCCACCTGTGCCGACATCACCGACCGGCCGCTGGACAACCTGTGTGCCGAGGACAGCGTCTCCTTCCTGCCCGTCCTGCGCGATCCGGACGCATCCGTGCGCACCGATCTGATTCACCACTCGCAGACGGGCGTCTTCTCGCTCCGCTCCGGCGACTGGAAGGCCATCTTCGAGACGGAAGGGTCCGGAGGCTGGGCCCCTCCGACCGGCACGCCACCGGAGCCGCTCGCGCCGGGCCAGCTTTACAACATGCGCGAGGATCCGGGCGAAACCCGCAACCTCTGGGACGAGCGTCCGGATGTCCGCGGGGAACTGGCTACGCGCCTGGTGCAGTACCGCCAGGCCGGCTGCACCGTGCAGCACGACGCCCCCGCCTGAACCACACCAGTCAGCCAAAGGCAAACGGCATGTTCGACACCAGTTGGGATTCGCTGCGCACCTACGGGATTCCGGACTGGTTCCGGGATGCCAAGCTCGGCATCTTCATCCACTGGGGGGTCTACTCGGTGCCCGCCTGGGACAACGAGTGGTATCCCCGATTCATGTACCGGGACGAAATGTCCCGCAAGGGCCAGAACTACTACCGGCACCATTGCGACACCTGGGGCCATCCGGGCACGTTCGGCTACAAGGACTTCATCCCCATGTTCAAGGCCGAGCACTGGGATCCGGAGCAGTGGGTGGATCTGTTCCAGGCCGCCGGGGCACGCTACGTGGTCCCGGTTGGCGAACACCACGACGGTTTCCCCATGTACAAATCGCAGTACACGAAGTGGAATGCCGCCGACATGGGTCCCCAAAGGGATGTGGTGGCCGAACTGGAAAGGATTGTGCGGCGGCGCAACCTGAAGTTCGGGGTCTCCTCCCACCGGGCCTTCAACTGGCGCTACTACACCTACCGGGACGACTTCGACACCTCCGATCCCGCCCATGCCGGCCTCTATTCCCCGGCCCATGCGGAGGACGAGCCAACGCCCAAGGAGTGGATTGAGGACTGGTACCGGCGCACGCAGGAGATGATCGACCGCTTCGAGCCGGACGTGCTCTGGTTCGACTTCGGCTGGCATGCCGACGAGTTCGCCGACTGGCGCCCGCAGGTCCTGGCCTACTACTACAACCAGTCGCGCCGGTGGGGCCGGGACGTGGTCCTGCAGTACAAGGACAAGTTCCCGCCCGGTGTGGCCTGTTACGACATCGAGCGCGGCAAGCTGGACGACATCCGGGAGGAATACTGGCAGACGGACACGGCTGTGTCCTACAAGTCCTGGAGCCACATTGAGAACGACGAGTTCAAGACTGCGACCACGCTGGTCCACGACCTCGTCGACATTGTGAGCAAGAACGGCAACCTGCTGCTCAACGTCGGCCCGCGGGCCGACGGCATCATCCCCGACGCAGCCGCGGATCTGCTGCGCGATCTGGGTGCCTGGCTCAACGTGAACGGGGAAGCCATCTACGGCACCCGTCACTGGCACACCTTCGGCGAAGGTCCGACCCAGGTCACCACCGGCCACCTGACCGAACGGGAGAACGCCGGCATGACCGCCGAGGATATTCGCTTCACAACCACCAAGGACGCCCTGTACGCCATCCTGCTGGGCTGGCCCGGAAACACGGCCCGGGTCCAGTCCGTCACCCCGGAACGACTTGACCCGGCGCGTGTCGCCGACGTTTCGCTGCTAGGCGGTCCCAGTGGATTGGACTGGACGATGACCAAGGAGGGGTTGACGGTTCAGCTGCCGGACTCACCGACAGGGGCCCATGCCCACAGCCTAAAACTCTCCCTCAAGCCGCACTGACTTCCTGTTGCCACTGTCGTCCTGGCGGTCGCCGGTGGTGAAACAATATGGGGTGGGCCGCATGGCCGCTGCCTGTCCGGCCCGCCCGGCGGCAATACCCGAATGGTTCCCGGTCCATGCCGGCGTTCGCAAGCACAAGGAACTCGAACATGCCCATCAAGACCTTGACGTTCGATCTGTTCGGCACGATTCTGGATTTGGGCTCCAGCCTGAGACCCTATATCGGGGACATGCTGGCTGCGCAGGACACAATTGTCACGACCGAGGAATTCTGGGACAGGCAGCGCGCCCGGCAGCGATTGGAACAGTTTCAGGATTCCCTTATGTTGCAGGGACATGGTGGCTATCTGGAAACGGTCCGGCGCGCCTATCTGCACACATTGCGCAGCTTTGGCCTGGACCATGTCGCGCAGGACGGGGACCAGATTGATGCCTTCATGGCACAGTGGCAGGGGTTGCGCCCCTTTCCCGATGTCCTGCCCGCCCTGCCGATCCTGCATCGGAACTTCCGGCTGGTAGTCCTGTCCAATGGGGACCCGGCCTTCCTGGACCATCTGGTAACGCATCAGGTACCCTGGAACTTCGACGACGTGATTTCCGTCACCTCCGTCGGAATGTTCAAGCCCCACCCCACGGTCTACCAATACGCGGCCCATCGCCTGGGTGCAACCAGCCGGGACCTGTGCATGGTGTCTTCCAACTCGTTTGATGTGGTGGGAGCCGTGGCCTGCGGCTATGCCGGTGCCTATGTGAATCGCTATGGCATGCCCTACGAGGAGACTCCCTTCCGTCCTTCGCTGGAGGTAACGGACTTCTCGGAATTGAACGGTGCGCTGCAGGCCTTGCCGACCCGGTGATCGGCGGAAGCCCCAACGTCAAGCCAACACGGGTCAAACCTGCTTTTCGGTTGCGCATCCTGCCCTGTGTCAGATTGGAACAGACCGGAGGGCAGGCCCGAACCGTTTCCCGATTGGCTGACCCGGATCGTGAAAACCGGTCCGGACCAAGTGCGCTCGATGTCGAACAGGACCCAACCTGCCGCGACCCGGGGTCCTCAGCCGGGATTGGCCGGTTCCGGAAACATCACCGTCAGGTCACGGGATTGCGCCAGTTGCCCAAAGAGATGATTCTGGTAAATGCTGCTCATGAGAAACCCGAAGGGGAGTGTCACAATCAAGCCGACACCCAAGGCCAGAGCACCGGTCAGGGCGGCCGCCACCGAGATAAGCAAGGACACCAAGCCGGCGACAACGCTAGCCAATAGGCACTGTACCCAGTTCCGGGCCACCCAGGCAAGTACATTCCCGAATTTGAAAGCATCAGCCAGTTCCATGCGCTGGGCCAAGGCAATCATAATGGCGGGACCAAGGATCCAGCCCGCGACAGTGGGCAGCAAACTCGCCAAGCTTGCGCCCAAGCCGATGGACGCCAGACTGTGTGAAAATGTGCCCCCAAACGCATCCAAGCTGTAGCTATCCGTAAGCGGGAGTGCTGTCTGATTGTTCCCAACCAGATTCACGGCTACTAATACAGCGAAGAAAGGCAACAACCAAACCACATAGGCCACAAACAAGAAGAAGCCGTTTCGCAGATCAGTCTGCCATTGATCCCATTCCGGGAGTGGGTGTTCCTGATTGGTTCGGACATTGCGCAACAGGCGCAGAGAATATCCGCCTACTATGAAGAAACCGAGAATGCCGACCAGCACCACGGACAGAACCATACAGACCAGGACATACAGGGTGCCTGTCATGAGCTTTTTGCGGATTCTGGGATCGGTGGAACTGAAGACTATCTGAAAAGGCAGACCGTATTGCATGATCGCTCCTCCTTGGGTGCACTCTGCAATGGCGGCCAGTATAGCCTCGCCCCCAAGGTGAATTCGCTTCACGCCCACCAAGGACACTTTGTTGCCATGCTGCCGGGTCAGGCCGGGAATACGGTCAAAGTCAGGCCGTCACCCCTTGCTCACGATGCTCGTTATCAACATCACTGCTGTCTCACCATCCTTGACGTAACACAACTGTCATCGTTGTCCTGAAAGTCGTTGGTCCGTCTGGCTCACACGGCCGACGAACCAACCGACCTTGTCAGGCATGGCCAACACCGACAGGCAGCATGTATCCCCGGGCAGATATGCTTGTGGCCCGAACGCACGAAGAAGGCAGCGAAGAGGCAGCCTGTCAACCTCCACCGCCCGACAGCCTGGGCCGGAGCATATTCCACGGACCAGGGTGCCCGGTGTGGCACCCGTCACCTTGGTGGATACAAGACCTAAAACCAGTATCGGCGTCGCTGGAACGGATAACCCGGCAGCGAGATGCGCCGCCGCTGCTCCCCGGCGAACATCCCGGCAAAGGCAACCGGCAAGCCCGCCTCGTATGCCTTGGCAACTGCTTCCGCAAATCCGATCCCTTCCTCCGCTGACCGCCCATGGGTGGCGGAATGCTCCCGACTCCGCACCGCGAACGGAACCCGCACACACCCCGGAGTGCCCGACGCATCCGGCCAGGCTAAGGCTTCCTGTGGTCCCAGCACCGAGTCCGGGCCGATTTCCACAATGGCATCCACTTCCAGCCCTGCAAGTGTCCCGACGCAGGCATCCAAGGCCGCCGGCTCACTCATCTGGCGATGCCAAAAGGCTCCGTCCAGCCGGTCGTCCGCAGCCACAACGCGCCCCGTAACGTGGCTTACCAGAGTCGGTGACGGCGGCGCACTGGCCGCATCGGCGAGGGATGCTTCGAAACCCGACAGGAACGGTTCCCCCTCCTTTTGGCCTTGGAGTTCCGACAACCGCGTGCCACACGCCATCGCCAGTTGAAGACCTTCCTTCATGCCGAACGCCCCCGCTTGCTGAGCCGCTACCAGGGCACCGGGTCCGTGTCCCAGCACCACGCTCGGACGGATGGACAATGCCGACCAGAGAGCCGTGAGCGCGCTCTCCATGGCATAGAGTGCCGGTACGCCCCATGCCGGATCGTCCAGGTCGCCTGATGCCCCGGTGCGGCCAAACACTGTGTCCAGCAGGGAAACGCTCTGTTCTTCCCAGAAAACGGAATCGCAATAGTCCAAAACCGCCCGCGCGACGGGCTCGCTTTCGTACAGTGCCGCGCCCATGCCAACCCACGGGCTGCCCAGGCCACCGTAGAGGAACGCCACGTTTGTCACCGGCCGCGAGCCTGGCTGCCCAATGCCTTCGGGATTGTCCCTGAGCACCTGCAACTGTTCACGCAGTGACGGCCCATCGCGGAACACCACCCCGGCACGGTAGGTGAAGTGGCTGCGCCCGACACCCGCCGTCCAAGCCAAGTTCGAGATCAGCGCGTCCGATGCCGAACCGTCGCCGGCCAGTTCCTCGGCATGTTGATCGAGCCAGACCAGATAGCGTCCGGCGAGTTCGCCCAGGGCCTTGGGCGTCCTGCCCGACAGGGGCAGCAGCCGCACCGCACGGGAACCGGCCACGCCCTCGGGCAGAAAGTCGGTCGTCTCCTCGGGCAGGGATGCTCCGACGGTTCGTACGGAACCCTCCGGCCAGCACTGTACAGAGTCCCTTCCGGAACCACCGTCCCGGCCCTCGTACCCCTCGACCACCACATGGACATTGGAACCCGAAATACCGAAGGCGTTCACTCCCGCCAGGAAGGGACGACCGGGTGCCGACGGCCAGTCCGTGGACTCCGAAGTGACCTGCAGCGGCATTCGTCTCCAGTCAACCTCCGGAGTGGGATTGTTGAAGTGCAGATGCTTCGGAATGGTTCCATGCCTCATGGCCAACACCGTTTTGATCAGGCCGGCAATCGCGCCCGCACTTTCCAGGTGTCCCATGTTGGTCTTCACGGACCCGACCAGCAGAGGCTGACCTGTTCCCCGACCAGGGCCATAGACTGTAGCCGCGGCACTCAGTTCGACTTCATCTCCCACGGCATTGCCCGGCCCGTGGGCCTCCAGGTAGTCCACCTCGGCAGGGTCCACCCCGGCGCGCATCAGGGCCTCCGTCATCACCCGTTCCTGAGCCGGACCACTCGGCAGCGTCAGGCCCAGGCCCGCGCCGTTTTGGTTGACGGCCGATCCGCGAATCACGGCCCAAACGCGATCACCGTCGGCCTCCGCCCGGCTCAGGGGTTTCAGGACCACCACACCACAGCCCTCACCGCGCACGTAACCATCTGCGGCCGCGTCGAAACTCCAGCACTGTCCGCTCTGCGACAACATGCCCAAATCGGCAAGGAACCGGGCCACCTTGGGAAACAGAATCGCATTCACCCCGCCGGCCAAGGCCAGATCGGCATCGCCGCGCTGCAAGCTGGCAACCGCCTGGTGCACCGCCACCAGCGAGGAAGTGCAGGCCAAATCGAAAGGCACCGCCGGTCCCTCCAGGCCCAGCGTGAACGCAATCCTGCCGACCGCGACACTGCCGGCCGTGCCGAAGAAATCACCGTCCGCGCCCTTCGCTTCCATCAACCGGCGATACTCGCTGGCGCCCACTCCCATGTATACCCCGGACCGACTGCCCTTCAACTGGTCCGGATCAATGCCGGCATCCTCAAGGGCCTGCCAGCTGGTCTCCAGCAGCATGCGCTGCTGCGGATCCATGGTGCGCGCCTCGATCGGGGCAATCCGGAAGAACCCGGCATCAAACCGATCGATGCCGTCCACGAACGCGCCCCGGCGACTCGCGGCATCGTCGCTGTCGGGATCGCCCGCGACCCCCTGCCAGTCGCCGGAGTCCGTGCGCCCATCCGTCACGGCATTGGCACCGGTTGCCAGCAACTCCCAGAAGGCGGCCAGATCCTCCGCTCCGGGGAAACGGCAGGCCATGCCCACGATCGCGATGGCATCTTCTTCCGGCAGCGCACGCGGCGTGACAGGCGCTTGGCGCGGAGTCGGCTCCGGCGCATCGCCGAACTCGCCGGCCAGGTGACGGGCCAGCTCCGCAATACTGGGAAAGTCGAACACCACCGTGTTGGATGCCACGTACTCTCCGGCAAAGGCCCGGTTCAGGCGGTTGCGCAACTCGACCGCCATCAGCGAATCCATCCCCAAGTCGGAGAACTCCGCCACCGGCGGCGGCAGGTTTGGCAGCCGCATCACCGCCTGCAGCTCATTCTGGAGGAACGAGACCAGCACCTGCTCGCGCGCCTCCGGCAGTGCAAGACTGAGACCGGACAGCAAGTCCGCCTGCACATCCCCCTGCTCGGCGGGAACTTCGTCCTCCGTGGCCAGCAGGCTTTCGAGCAAAGGTGCCGGCCGGCCGATGTGCTCGGCCAGGATGGACCAGTCCACCGATGCCACCATGCCGGTGGCCGTGCCCTTGTGCACGAGGCGCTCGAAGGCGCGCAGACCCTGGCGCGGCGAGATCCAGCCGGTGCCGCTGGCTTCCAGTTGCCCGGCGATGCGCTCCCGCTGCTCCTCGGCTTCACCGAGCCCGGCCCACGCCCCCCAGGCGATGGACTGCCCGGCCAACCCCTGTGCGCGCCGATGTCCCGCGAGCTGGTCCAGGAACGCGTTGGCGGCGCCGTGGTTGGCCTGGCCGGCATTGCCCAAGACGCCGGTCACGCTGGAAAACAGGACGAACAGATCCAGGCCCCGGTCCGCCGTTGCCCGGTGCAGATGCCAGGCCCCCAGCATCTTGGGCCACAGGACATCCTCGAAGCTTTGCCAGGTCTGGTTTGTCAACGCGGCGTCCGACAACACGCCTACGCTGTGAATCACACCGCCCAGCGGCGGCAGGGATGCGTCCATGCGCGCCAGCATCGCGTCCACGGCCGCTCCGTCCGTTACGTCGGCCAGTTCCGCCCGGATGGTCACCCCGCGTGCCTGCAGTGCACTGATGGCTTCCCGGGCGGGGGCATCGGGTTCGCGACGTCCGTTCAATACGATGGCACCGGCGCCCCGATCCGCCAGCCAACCCGCGACGGCACACCCGATTCCACCCAGTCCACCTGTTACCAGATAGGTCCGGTCCGCGCGCAGCGATCCTCGTTCGATGGGCGACGGCGTCAGGACAATCTTTCCGATGTGCCGGGCACCGCGCATGAAATCCATGGCCGCGCCGGCCTCGGTCAGGGACCACCGGCTGTGAACCAGCGGCCCGACCTCGCCCGCTGCCAACTGCAGCATCACTTTCCGGAGCGCGGCTCCCGGCACCTCCGGATGGAATTCCTTCAGCACATCCAGTTCCAGGATGGTGTAGGCGACATCGGGCCGCGCCGCCGCCATCTCCTCCTCGCTGAAAATGTCGACCCTGGCCATTTCCACGAACCGGCCGCCTTGGGCCAGGCAGGACAGGCTCGTGTCGATGAAGCCCTCTCCCGTCAGGCTGTTCAGCACCACGTGCACGCCCTCGCCCCCGGTGGCTTCCCGAATCTGTTCTCCGAACTTCGTCCGGCGGCTGTCGAACACGTGCTTCACGCCCAGCGACCGGAGATAGGCCTGTTTGGGTGCGCTCGCCGTTGCGAACACTTCCGCGCCCGCAGCCTGCGCCAGCTGGATGGCGGCCAGCTCCACACCGCCTGCGCCGGCGTGGATGAGAACCCGCTCGCCGGCCTTCAGTTCGGCGGCATCGAACGACAGTGCGGCCGACACGAACGCGGTGGGAATCGTCGCCAGGGACGTTGCCGGGAACCCGGATGGCGCCGGGGCCACCATTTCCTCGCGTGTAACCGTCTCGGGTCCGAACGTTCCAAATGCCAGGCCCACAACGAGATCGCCCGGAGCGAACGCCGACACCTCGGATCCGACATCGAGGATCCGCCCGCAGAACTCTCCGCCCAGCAACCCTTCGTCGATTACACCAAGCGCACGGAACAGGTCCCAGAAATTGAGCCCGGTGGCATCGACGGCAACCCGAACTTCCCTCGCCTCCAACGGTCGCTTGGGCCATGGCTGGGCGTGCAGGCCTTCAAGGGCGCCGCCGACGTCGGGCTCCAGCAACCAGCCGGACTCTTCCGACACGGACAGCGAATCCACTGCGGTCCGCTCCAGGCGGGAAGCCTGGCGGAGTCCCCGACGGTAGGCGATGTGATCTTCGTCGTCCGGATACAGGAATTCGTCAACCAGGTCGGCAAAGGCCACCGGCGCGCCCGGGTCCAGATCAAGCATCCTCGGCTGCAGATGGCCCGCTTCCCGGGCAACCACCTTGCCCAATCCCCACAGCGTGGCGCCGACGAGGTGCCCTTGGCCTTCCCGCTCCAGCACCTGTGCACCTCGCGTCACCAGCCACACGCCATTCCCCGGAAGCAGATCCTGGTCCGTCAGGCCCTGCACCAGGGCCAGGGCGCTGGCACACGCCAACCGTGTGTCCTCCGCCAACTGTTGGGTTGTCGCCTCTGCTCCGTGCCCGTCCAGGGACATGAGATGGATGATGCCGGCGAACGGAACATCATCGGGCAGCTCCTCGAACAGGGAACTCCAGGACTCGCGCTGCCCGGGCTCCACGGAGGCCTTGGTCACACCGGATCCCGTCACGGCGGAATCGTCGTCCAACGGCCAATCCCTGCCGGCCAGGATGACCTGTTGGTTCCGTGCGACCAGGGCGGCGGCCAGTGCCTCCGCGGCATCGCCGCCATCCGCCGCCAGAACCCACAAACCGGCGGCCTCCGCGACCTCGGCCGGCCCCTGCGCCATGATCACGCCCCGGTCCGGCGTCTCGGCGGAGTCCGCCCCGGCTACGCCCAGAACCTCCGTCTGCCTGAATCCCGCGTCGTCCAGGGCCTGCCGCCACACGGCCGGGCCGGCCAGCGCATGGTGCAGGCGGTAGTGGTCCGCAAAGCGCCACCAGCCGTCCAGTTGACCGAAGGTCAAGTCCAGCCAGCCCTGGCCGCGCAGGTTCTCAAGCGCCACCAAATGGCCGGACGGAGCCAGGAGCATCCGGCAGTGGGCCAGGGTTTCCTGCAGGTACCGCGTGGCATGCAGGACGTTGGAGGCAATTACCAGGTCGTAGGCGTGCTCCTCGAATCCCTGGTCGACCGGATCCTTCTCGATATCCAGCACCCGGTACTCGATCGAGGCTTCCGCTCCCCCGAATCGGGATTCCGCTTCCGCAAAAAAGCCCGCGGAAATGTCCGTATAGACATAGTCGAACCGGTCCTCCGGAAGTTCCGGCAGCACGGAGGCCGTCGCCGATCCCGTGCCGGCTCCGACTTCCAGCACGCGCAACCGGCGTCCGTCGGGAATTTCGCTCAGAAGGGCTACCATCGCGTCGGCCAGCATCCGGTTGGCCGCACGGGCCACCGGAGCCTTCAGATACAGGTCGGCGGCACTGGGCTCGCCGCTGCTGAACAGCAGGGTCAGCGGATCCGCCAGGCCGCGCAGCACGTCCGCCAAGGCTCCGGCCGACCTTTGAAACAGCCCGATCTCGGTGGTGCCGTGCGGATAGGCCGTTTCCATCCAGCGGGCAAACTCCACGGGATCGCCAACCGCCGCCTCCGGCAGCGGATCCCCCGTGCCGATGGTCACGACAAAGCCCTCGGGCTGTTCCTCCAAGACCCCGATCCTGGCCGCCATTTCCAGCATGCGGCGGAACAGTTTCCGGTGTACCTCATCCACTTGCAGGCGTTGCCGCAAGGTGTCCGGGTCGATCACCTGGCCGACCTTGCGTGTCCATCCCAATGTGTCCAGCGCGGCAAGGGCATAGGCCCACGACAGACGTTCCAGGTCCGTCAACAGGTCGGCGCGGGACTGGGCTGCGACCCCTTCGGCCGACAAATACGCGGTGAAGGGTTGTGAACCGGCGGCAACGGCGGTCGGACACGGCAGGAAATCCGCGGGCAGGATTCCCGGCACCAGAGGACGATCCCTCCACACGATTTCATACAGAAGATCCTTCACCCCTTCGGTGGCCGACAACAGGGCGGCTCGCGTCGCCCGCTTCACGGTGTACCCGTTCAGGCCACCCAACTCGACCCCGTCCGGCGTGTAGAACCGCAGATCCCCGGCCAGAACTTCCGGCGGTTCGCCGCCGGCGTCCTCCGGCTGGGCGGCCCGCGCGCTTTCCCGCATGCGGGCATGACAAAGCATGCGGTCCGGCAGGGGTGTGTTCAACCACAGTCGTTCCCACCCGAAGGGCAGATAGGTTCCCCCTTCCTCGACCCCGGCCATACGACGGGCCGCCGCCATGACCTGCAGGCAGCCGTCCAGCAGGAGTGGATGGGCCGTCAGCTCACCCGAGCCGATGGATTCCGGGAGCACAATCTCCCCCAGGGCCTCGCCCGTCCCGGACCAAAGGGTCCGGAGTGTGCGAAAGCCCGGTCCCAGGTTCACCCCGGCCTCTGCCCGGGCGCGGTAGAACGCGGCGGTGTCTTCTTCCTGCAGGCCGTCCTGCAAGTCGGCGGGATCGATCCGCTCCCCGGTCCGGGACGCAGCCGACGACGATGCCCGGCCCTCCGCATGGAGGGTCCATTCTTCTTCGTCTTCCCCCCTGCTGAAAATCTCGAAGGCCTGCGGCAACCCGGAGGCATCCAGTACCAACTCCACGTTCCGTACACTCGACCCGCCTTCCTCGCCCTGGTCTTCCGCAGGCACGAGCAAGGGGTTGTGCAACTGCAAATCCTCCACTGTCACCGAGACGTTGCTTCCCGACCCGACGGCGGAGGCGGCCATGGCGGCATAGAGGGCGCCCGGAGCCACCAGCCAGCCAAACACCTTGTGGTCTTCCAGCCAGGTCGGCTCGGAGGCCGATATCTCGGTCTCAAACAGAATCTCATTCCGGGGCGACTCGTGCCGCACGCCCAGCAGCGGATGACCAGTCCGGGACGTGCGTCGCCTGCGGGTTTCGACCCAGTGCCGGCGGCGTTGGAACGGATAGGCGGGCAGGGCAATCCGCCGGCGCGCCTCGCCGACAAACAGGCCTTCCAGATGTACCGGGAGACCTGCCGTGTACGCCTCGCCCACGGCTTCGACGAATCCGCTGTCGCACTCGCCTCTCTCCCGATCTTCGGCGGTGGGTCGGATCAGGCTTGACAGGATGGCCGGGGGCTCTTCCGGCGCCACGGGCCAGTTCGTGGCCATCAGCGGTCCGAGCACCGCCCGGGGACCGAGTTCCACAACAACCTGGATGCCCAGGTCCACCAGGGTCTCGATGCAGGTGCGGAACTTCACGGGCTGTCGAGTCTGCCTGCACCAGTACTCGCTGCCCAGCGTCGTCCCCGGTGCCACCACCCGACCCGTCATGCTGCTGACGAAGGTTCCCGTGACGGTCGAGGGTGCAAGAGTGTCAACGATCGCTTCCAAGTCGCCCAGCACCGGCTCCAACAGGGCACTGTGATAGGCCTGGCTGTTCCTGAGTTTCCTGACCCAAAGACCCTCTGCCTCGAACTGCCCGACCACGGCATCAACGGCGGCGGCGGGACCGGTGACGACCTGTTGCGCGCCATTGTCGGCGGCAATGCTCAACCTTGGGTCGTCGGATATCGCATTCCGTGCATCCACGGCCTCCTGCACCTGGGCAGGGGAGGCAAACACCGCCGCCATGGCGCCATCATCCGGAATGGAGTTCATGAGCGCACCGCGCGCCGCGGCAAACCGCAAGCCGTCCTCAAGCGAAAAGATCCCCGCAGCCTGGGCGGCTGCAATTTCTCCCAGACTGTGGCCCACAACCGCGTCCGGCTCAATCCCCACACTCCGCCAGAGGGCGGTCAAGGCACACTCCAGGGCATAGATGGCCGGCTGTGTCCAGGCCGGGTCGTCCAAGTCCGCCTCCGGGCTCGCCTGACCGAACATCACGGCCAACAGGGAAGTGCCGCGTTCTTCCCGCAGGATTCGGTCACAGCGATCCAATATGGACCGGGCCACGGGCTCGCGTTCGTAGAGCGTCTGCCCCATGCCCACCCACTGGCTGGCCTGGCCCGTGTACGCAAAGGCAACCTTGGCCCCGGGGCGCGGGTTCGTGTCCGGGTTCGTGTCCGCCAGGACTTGCAGCTGTTCCCGCAAGGAATCGGCATCCTGGAACGTCAGGGCCGCCCGGTGGGCAAAGTGACTACGTCCCGTACTGGCTGTCCATGCCATGTCCGCCAGCAGCCGGTCCGCAGCCGAATCCGCGAGGTCAAGCTGTGCCGCATGTGCATCAAGCCACGACAGGTACCGCCCCGCCAGGGCCGGCAGGACATTGCCCGACTTTCCGGACAGGGGCAGCAGCCGTGTCGCACGCGGGCCGGGGGCAGCCGCCGCGGGGTCCGGCAGGCAAACGGGAATCGCCTGCGGAGAACCCGCCGGCCACCTGCCTTGGGATGATGCTTGGATGTCTTCGTCGGGCGACTCGTAGCCTTCCACCACGACGTGCGCATTGGTACCCGACCAGCCAAAGCCGCTCACTCCCGCCAACGGCTTGCGATCGGCATGGATGGGCCACTCCGTGGCCTCCGATGTCACCTTGACGGGCAACTGATCCCAGTCGACTTCCGGCGTCGGGATGCGGAAGTTCAGGTGCTTGGGGATTACCCCCTTCCGCATGGCCAGGACAACCTTGATGAGGCCGGCCGCACCCGCGGCCGACTCCAGGTGCCCGAAGTTGGTCTTGACCGATCCAATCAGCAGCGGGACATCGGCTGTGCGTCCACTGCTGTAGGCCGACCCTGTCGCCTGCAACTCAATGGGATCGCCTACGGGCGTGCCTGTGCCATGGGCTTCCACATAGTCCACTTGGGACGGCAGGACGCCCGCACGGGCCAGGGCATCCTCGATGACCCCCACCTGTGCCTCTCCATTGGGCACGGTCAGGCCCGGACTGGCTCCGTCCTGGTTCAGGGCGGTCCCCCGAATCACGCCCCAGATGCGATCGCCGTCCGCTTCCGCCTCCTGCAGCCGCTTCAGGACCAGGATGCCGCAGCCTTCGCCCCGCACATAGCCGTTGGCCGAGGCGTCGAAGGTCTTGCACCGGCCATCGGGGGCCAACATCCCGGCATTGCCGCGCAATTCCAGCAATCGCCCTGAAAGGATGGTGTGTACGCCTCCGGCCAAGGCCAGATCCGACTCGCCCCGCTGCAACCCCGTGACTGCCTGGTGCACGGCCACCAGGGAGGACGAACAAGCGGTGTCCACCGCCATGGCTGGGCCCTGCAGGCCCAGCACGAAGGCCACCCGGCCAATGGCCGTGTTGAAGGAGGTGCCCGTCACCGAATACAGGCTGGCCGCCGGCTCCGCCGTGTCGCTGGCGTCCAGGATCAGGCCCCGGTACTCGTTGTTGCTGATCCCGGCATAGACTCCGGTACGGCTGCCATGCAGCCGATCGGGGTCCATGCCCGCGTCCTCGAGGGCGCGCCAGCTGGTTTCCAGCATCAACCGCTGCTGCGGATCCAGCAATTGCGCCTCTATGGGAGATATGCGGAAAAACCCGGCGTCAAACTGATCTATATCTTCAAGATAGGCACCAAAACGACAGGCTTCGCTCTGTACGTCCCCGTCCAGGAAGAGCTCGCCCACACGCCCGATGCCGGAACCCGGGCTCCCCTCCTCAACCGCACTCTCGCCGGTGGCCAGCAGATGCCAAAAAGCATCGAGATCCCCTGCACGGGGAAAACGGCAAGCCATACCCACGATGGCTATGGGCATGTCCGGACCGAATCCGCGCTGTGGCGCATGGTCAGGATCGCCGGATCGTGGACTTGCAGGGTTGGCGTGACCGTTCTGCTCTGGCATGGCTTGCTCCTGGAACCAAATCGGCCCGCCATTGTGCCAGCGGCCGACGAAGACAAGGAATCCGCATCCTTGGCATGGAAAGATACCATGATTCCGAAGGGTATACCCGAATCAAACCAGGGAAGTCCGTCGGCAATGCCTATATATTAAAGGCATTGCCGATTTATTTCATATATATGTTTCATACATTTAACCTTGGGATGGATGCATCGGATCTTCCACCCAGAATCAACTCCATGACAATATTGAAAAAGGTGGCTGAACCGGCTTGGGCCAATATGGTGCCCACTCGATGGCGGGGTTCGGTTTGGGTAGCCCCCAAAAGCCGGCAGTGGGGCAGCATCCGTCGGTCGTGTGAGGTTCGTCGGGGGTTCCTTTCAGGACGTGTCGCCAACGAGCTATGGTTTGGACAGTTTTGAGCCGGTTTCACGCTCCCAATTCGGGCTTTACGGGACCATTGGCCTGACCGGCGGATAAATCGGGGGGGGGGCTTCCGACCCCCAAAAGGAACCGCACGGGACCTGCTATCGTTGATGTAGTTCAGGCATCATCGAAAGAGGTGTTCCGTGCGATTGCTGCGTACTATACTCGCCCTGATGCCTTGCGGC
>MKWU01001013.1_pt1 | contig 51494 bp, 41 predicted proteins | sample 809101 | NCBI WGS metagenome assembly MKWU01 (sample SAMN05860141, study PRJNA318959) | sponge metagenome | host: Aplysina aerophoba | place: Slovenia: Piran, Adriatic Sea, Gulf of Piran | collected 2013-05-07 | reverse complement strand
GATGGTTTTGTAGGGGGGCGTTGCGGGGGCGCAGCCCCTGCACAAGGGAGGGCCGAAGGCCCGACCGCCCAAAATACAACAATGAGGGGAGAAAAACACCTTTGCTCCCCTCGTTCAGATTTGCGAATCAGTTGCGGCTGAGTAGTTACGATTTGCCATAGTAGTCCGAAACGTCTATAATTTTTCGCGGTGATAGGTGGGGGAGAAAGATTGTAGGCCCTCGCCGACCTGTTTTTCAGTCCCATCCTCACTGGGAAGGCGATCTGAATCTGAACTTGAATGGTTCGGCCCTTTCTTATGGAAAGGGCAACACGAGTAACAGAGGTTGCAAGAGAATCGGAGGCGAAAATGGCCAAGAGGGGTCCACGTCAGCTAGTGAGGATGCGCAGCACCGAGAGCCATCACCTTTATCTGACGACAAAAAACCGGCGCAACAACGACAAGCGGCTTGAGCTGAAGAAGTACGATCCAGTCTTGCGCAAGCATGTCGTTTACCGGGAAACAAGGTAACGTAACCATAGGCGCGCCCCGCAGTATGCGGCAGTTGAAAGTCGTGAAATATTTGTGGGTCACCGAACAGTAAACATATAGAAACCCGCTGCCAGTTAGTTGTTCAGCAGCGGGTTTCTGGTTTTTGCGGTTTATCAGAGGGCGGCCGGCGGCACTCCTGCTACAAGGTAAAACGAGCCGGTCTATACAAAAAAAGCAGAAGACTCGGAGGAGCCTTCGGCTTCAGAATGACCCACCAGGGATTCGAACCCCGAACCCGCGGATTAAGAGTCCGCTGCTCTGCCAGTTGAGCTAGTGGGCCGTTAAGCAGGAAATATTGTAGGTATCCGGTTTAGAGTTGTCAAATTCACGGCACTCTAATTCTCTTCACCCAAACCCGATTTAGCATCTACAGGATCGAATTTTCCCATGCCTTATTCCGACAAGGACCTCGAACAGTACGCTGAACTCCTGATCAGGCTCGGCGTTAATCTGCAGCCAGGCCAGTCTCTCACCATTCGAACTGAACCGATCCATCGAGACTTCGCCCTGGTGCTGGCGTCGGCCGCCTATGATGCCGGTGCAAAATTCGTCTCATTTGAGTACAGCGACATGCGCCTGCAGAGCATACGTGTTCGCAAGAGCTCAGAGCAGGAGCTGGAGTGGCTTCCCACCTACTTCGGGGCGATGGCGCAGGAGCGAAAGGATGACAGCTGGGCCGCCATCAGTCTCGTCGGGGAAGAAGATCCTTCGTTGCCCGCCCAGCTTGACCCCAATAAACTACGAATTCTCCAGACAGCTGAGTACCGAGCAATGATGCCTTGGCGGTCTGCGATGATGGAGATGAAACAGCAGTGGAACGTGGCCGCCCTGCCAACCCCGGCATGGGCGCAAAAGGTTTTTCCCAAGCTTGAGGCTGGGGAAGCGCTGCCTCGCTTCTGGGAGGAGATACGCCGCATCATTCGCCTTGACGCCGACGACCCGCTTGCGGCATGGCAGGAGCATCTGGGCAATCTGGCTGCCGCGCGCTCGACGTTACAGTCCAAACATGTGCAGGCGCTGCATTTTCTTGACCCCGAGCCCGGCCCCGACGGCAAACCGTCCACCGACTTGACCATCGGTCTTACTGACCGGCCCCATTGGGCCGGTGGCAACAGTGGACTGGGAACAGAGGGAGACGAAAACTCGCAAGGCGAAAAGGATAGCGGGGCGCTAGAGACGCCAGTCTTTCTCCCCAACATTCCCACGGAAGAGCTATTCACGACCCCCCATCGTCTCCGTGTAAACGGCTGGATGCGTACATCACGCCCCAGCTTCCCGTTCCGCCGCGAAGTCGCCGAGGTTACATTCCGGTTCGAGGACGGCTGCATCGTCGATTTCTCGGCAGGTGAGGGTCAGGAAGTGTACGAGCAGTTCTTCGCGGTCGAAGGCACCCGCTACCTGGGGGAAGTCGCACTTGTCGATGTGTCATCGCCGATTTTTCAGAGCGGTCTCACATATTACAACACGCTCTTTGACGAAAACGCCGCCTGCCACGTAGCGTTTGGCCAGGCATATCCGATTGGCCTGGAAGGTGGTGCAGAACTGTCGGCAGAAGAGCTTTTCGAAGCCGGCGTGAATAGTTCCGATCTGCATCTGGACGTGATGATCGGTACGGCGACACTTGACGTAACCGGCCACCTCAGCGACGGCGGCGAGCTTGAAATCATGCGCCAGGGCCGCTACACCCCTGCAGTGTTGGCATGACCACCGCCGACCCTCTTCAACCATTCCTGGATGATCAGGGCGTCGTCGTCCTCGATGGCGGGCTGGCTACTGAATTGGAGAGCAGGGGCGCAGATTTACGGGATGAGCTCTGGTCTGCCAGGTTGCTGATCGAGGATCCGCAAGCGGTTCGGCAGCTCCATCTCGACTACTTCAGGGCTGGCGCAGACGTTGCAATCAGCGCCAGCTATCAGGCCAGCTTCGAGGGTTTCGCCCGCCGCGGTCTGAGCAGAGACCAGAGCGAAATGCTGATGCAGCGCAGCGTGCGCCTCGCACAGGAAGCACGCGATCAGTTCTGGGATGAACGGGCCTATGTTGATTCGGAGGCTGATCGAATCCGCCCACTGGTGGCCGCGTCGGTCGGCAGCTATGGCGCACACCTTGCTGACGGATCCGAGTACCGGGGCGCCTACGGCCTCTCAGACGAGGAACTGAGGGAGTGGCACCGCCCGCGATTGGAGGCGTTGATCGCCGCAGAGCCCGATCTGCTGGCATGCGAAACAGTCCCCTGCATGCAGGAAGGGAGAGTCCTCGTCGAGCTGTTAACCGAGTACCGGGATACCTCGGCATGGCTGAGTTTCAGCTGTCGCGATGGGAGTAACGTGAGCAGCGGTGAACCGTTTAACGCGTGTGTTGCAGTGGCCAGCAGCGCGCCAAACGTGGTCGCTGTCGGGCTGAACTGTACTGCGCCCCGCTTTGCCAGGCAGCTCTTGCTCAGCGCAAACGAAAGTACCTGCAAGCCGCTGGTCTGCTATCCAAACAGCGGGGAGGAATGGGACGCTTCATCCCGTGCTTGGGTATCCGGAAGAGAGGAAAACCAGTTCCTTGCATTGGCGGCGTCTTGGAAAACCGCCGGCGCTCTTCTTGTCGGCGGCTGTTGCCGCACTTCGCCAGACGACATACGATCACTGCGGTCGCGCCTGCTGCGGCACAGTACACATATGACTGCCGGTCGATAAGAGCAATAGAAAAGGGAGCCTGTCTTCTTCAAAAGAGCGGCTCCCTTAGTGTCAATGCTCGGAACCTGCACGATTTATAAAACCAGTCCCCTTTTTGACCCTGCCTTGAGGACATTGGCCCACGACCATGCAACTGTTCCGCATAGTACCTGGTGGTCTGCGATCCCCTAAGCATGCCAGCCTCGTTGAGAAGCCGACTGTCCGGCAGCCGTCCTATTCCGCTCTGAGCGACAATAGGTAGGTCAAAAGATCAGCCAGATCCTGCTCACTCAGATCTTCGGAATAGGTCTCGGGCATTACATCGGAATTGTAGCCAGGGACGATATAATCGTTGGGATTGGTTATACTGGTGTAAAGATACATGGCCGGTCCGGCAAGACCCAGCTGCTTCGCCCGCCCGACCGCGGTATCTGCAATTTCAGCCCAGATGGGCGCTATATCTTCTAGGCTGTTATCGATCTTATGACATCCGATGCAGTTTTGCGGAACCGTCAGATCCAAGCCTCTTTGCGCGTCGCCCGGAATCAGTGCAACGATAGCTTCCGGCAGTCCCGCAAGGACTTCCTCATCGCTGAGTTCGGCAATGCGCGGCCGCGGCGTTGGTGTGGGCGGCACAAAGACCTCGCCCTCAGCAATCACCACCATACTGGGCGAGATCAACTGCAAACGCGGGTTCGGCGCACAGGCGCTGACCACCACAAGCGCAAATAGAAAAACAATTACAGCATAGAGATATGACTTACGACGTACCATTCCCCGTCTCCACCAAGAGTTGAAGCACTGCTTTCGCATCAGTGAATTGGAATGTCAGGTAACTCAAGCGCTATTATATACCAGAACCCCGCGAATTACCGCAATTGAAACGCGCTAGAAACAAAATTCACAAGTTGCATATACTGCAGTGTGTCATGCCCTAAAGACGCACGAAGGACAACAGTCTTCGGTCCAGCAGGAAGGCAGTCAGATGACCAGGAGGAAGTCATGGAACAAACAAAAAGCATGGAGGAAGTCCGCCGTCTACTCGACGAGACCCTGCAGAACTGGGCAGTACAGGAAGATCAGCTGTACAGGCGCTACGACACAGCCAACTGGCGCGTAACACTGATGATAGCAAACGCGGTCGGATTTCTGGCCGAAGCCGCTTACCACCACCCAAGGCTGATTCTCAACTATCGTTCAGTCGAAGTATTCCTGACGACGCATGATGCAGGCGGTCTGACGCAGAAGGACTTCGAGCTTGCACAAAAAATCGAGGAGACTGTCCACTGGCCGCGCAGTGACGAGGCAACGCCAAGAAGGCGGCCCAAAGAATGGTTAGCGTAATGACAACTTCTTGAGCTTAGCGGGGATGACTCCTATCTGGGGGCCGTAGCCTGCGTTCTTCGAGAAGGCAACGTTGCGCGCACACAAACACACACGGTTTCTCTCAACCAGCTGCTTTTTCGCGTGTACGCGCCTGAAAGGCATGGAAGAGAACAATGCTTCCCGCAATCGCCGCGTTTAGACTGTCCACTGACCCTGACATTGGGATAGTAACGCAGAAGTCGCACTTCTCGCGTGCCAGCCTGCTCAGACCCTTGCCTTCATTGCCGACCACGACCGCCAGCGGACCGCTCAGATCGGCGTCGGTGAGCGACAGGGCGCCTGGCTCGAGATCGAGCCCGACGGTCCATATGTTGGACTTTTTGAGGAGATCGATCGTCCTGTTGACATTACCCACCTGCGCAACCGGGATGTGTTCAACTGCGCCTGACGAAGCGTTACTGACGGCGGGAGTAATGCCTGCTGCCCGCCGCTCCGGGAGAACGACTCCATCTACACCGAATGCCTCGCTGCTGCGAAACAAGGTTCCCAGGTTACGCGGATCCTCCAGGTGGTCCAACACCAGCAGGAGGGGATCCGGCTTGCGGCCAGCAATTTCGAGCAGATCGTCGATTTCGGAATAGGGATAGGGTCCGGTCTCGAGGGCGACGCCTTGTGGATTCAGCTGTGCGCGTTTCAAGCGGTCAAAAATTCCGCCCTCTACGTGCCGTATTGGAACTTTCACCTTGTGGGCCAGCTGTACGATTTCCCCAAGGCTACTTGCAGGTTCTTCGCCGGCTTCGCCTTCCAGCCACAGCCGGTAAAAGTGGCGTCTGTTAGCACGCAAAGATTCAAAGACGGCGTGACGGCCGACGAGAAGCTCGCTCACGTAGCGTCCTCTATCCGCCAGTCAGTTCCGTTCTGAGAGTCCTCCAACTGAACGGACAGCGCCGCCAGTCCATCCCTCACCTTGTCGGCCATGGCCCACTGCTTATCCTGACGCAGCTCGGTCCGCACTGACACCAGCAGGTCTATAAATGGCTTGGCAGCCAGGGCGTCGCCTTCGAAGCTTTCGGGATCTGCCAGCGAAAGTCCCAGGATTCCGGCCAGTTCACGCAGGGTATCCTGTGCAGCCTGGAAGAATGGGCCGGCGATGCCGGCGGTCCGAGCCGTGTTTATGGCTCTCACCAACTCAAATAGATGCGCCAGGGCTGCGCTCGTGTTGAAGTCATCGTCCATCACCTGGCGAAATCCGCTGCGAACAGCCTCGGTTACTTCTCGCAACGTGTTGACATCCTCGCCGACCGCGATTGTTCCTGTTGCCGGACGCAGTCCCCCTCTCAGGCGGGCGGTGCTGCGTACAGATGCGGCTATCGACTCGTCGGTATACGCCACCGGTTTGCGATAGTGTCCCGAGAAGATCAGCATCCGCAACGCGTCTGCAGAGTATTGCTGCAAGAAATTGTCGATGGTAACGAGATTGCCCACAGACTTGCTCATCTTTTCGCCTGAGAGCTGCAACATCCCATTGTGAACCCAGTAGCGGGAGAAGGGTTTTCCGGTAAGACTTTCGCTCTGCGCTATCTCATTCTCGTGATGCGGAAAAATCAGGTCGTTGCCGCCGCCGTGAATGTCGATCGTTTCGCCTAGATGGTGCAGGCACATAACGGAGCACTCGATGTGCCAACCGGGCCGCCCCGGACCCCACGGGCTATCCCAATAGGGCTCGCCTTCTTTTGCTCCCTTCCACAGTGCAAAATCGGCGACATTTTCCTTCCTTTCATCGGATTCGACTCGGGTTCCGGTTACAGCCTCCTCTTGACGCCGCCGGCTGAGTTTTCCGTAGTCGTCGTCGTTTTCGACCCGAAAGTAGACGCTGCCATCCATTTCGTAGGCGTATTCGGCTTCACCTAGATCCCCAATGGTGCGGATGATATTCGAGATCTCATTGGTCACGCGCGGGTAGGAATCGGCCGGCTTGATGTTGAGATCGCTCAAATGCTTCAAATACTTGTCCGTGTAAAACTGTGCTAGTTCAAATGGATCCTGGCCAGTTTCCTGGGCACGCACAATGATCTTGTCATCAACGTCGGTGAAATTCGTTACGTAAGTTACTTCGTAGCCAACATATTCGAGGTATCGGCGGATCATATCAAAGACGATCGCGCTCATTGCATGACCGATGTGGGCGTCTGCGTAAACAGTCGGGCCGCAGACGTACATGCGCACACGCCCCTCTTCGACTGATTCGAATGGTTCCCGCCGGCGAGTCAGCGTATTGTAGATGTTGAGCGTCATCGGTTTCCTTATCGTTGGCTCGCTAGTTTGTCAGGTTTGCTGCCGCCCTATTGACGGGCAGATTCGTAGGCTCTTCTGCGCTCCTGTACCTCTTCGGGTACGGCAAATATCAGTCGCCCGGCGTTCGTCTGCAACACTTTGGTGACACGCACGGAAATGCGCGCCCCCATGTGGCGCCTTCCTTGCTCGACAACCACCATTGTGCCGTCATCGAGATAGCCGACCCCCTGATTCATCTCCTTGCCTTCCTGAATCACATGGATCATCATTTCTTCGCCGGGGAGAACCACGGATTTCACCGCGTTGGCCAGCTCGTTAATGTTCAAGACGCGAACGCCTTGAAGCTTGGCCACACGGTTCAGGTTGTAATCATTGGTTACAATGGCGGCGCTCATTTCCCTACCCAGGTAAACCAGTTTTTCATCTACTTGTTGGGCCTCCGCCGGGTCCTGGTCCAGAAAGACTATCTCGACTTCATCGATCTGTTGAAGCCGGTCCAGAATCTCAAGTCCTCGCCTGCCGCGGTTTCTCCGCAACACTTCTGCTGAATCTGCAATGTATTGAAGCTCATTGAGGATAAAACGTGGAACTGCCAGTATCGCCCAAAGAAAACCGGTTTCTGCCACATCTGCGATGCGGCCATCAATGATCACACTTGTATCCAAGAGCATCATATCCGAGTACTGCTTGCGGCCGCTCTTGTCTAGAAGAGGCAGCTTCGGCAGATCCGGATTGCTTTCGCCCCCGAAGGGAAATTGGAAAAAGTTGAGGACCTCGCGATGGCGCAGCACCATCATTGTCACCCCGAGATACCCCATCACAATGACGCCGACAAAAGGCAGGATTGTGCCGAATGGCTTGGGTAGTAGTGACAAGGGATAGGCCAGCAACGCGGCGATAGCAAGACCAATTGCCAGTCCCACGGTCGCGGCCATGAGCTGAACGGTGGGGATTTGTCGCAGGCTGGAGCGAAGTGCGTTGGCTGGCTTAACAGTTAACCACGGCGCGCCAACCAAGCCTACGACACCACTAATCAGGACTATTGGAATGATGAGACGCGCTGACGAGAGGGTCAAACTCTGAAGGGCATCGACACCCGCAATCTGCCTGCCCAGTTCCCAGCCCAGCAGGGCAAAGACGAAGGTGACCAGCACCCTCAATAGCAACGCCCACCGCATATTCCAGCCCTCCACCATAACCAATTGGAAAAACAGACAATGAATTCATAATACAGCATCTGTACTTAGAGCGCAATGCGGACTTCGCTATCTTGCTTTTGAAGGCCGAATCGTGCGCTTCATTGGGCTGGTCTAGAGTAGAAACTGGCTGTTTGAGATGTTCTGTAGGGATTTGACCGGCCCAGGTCACTCTTCCTGCACTGTTTGGTACAGGGCCAGGACTTCACGGGCATTGTGGTGAGCCGAAAAACGCTGGCTGTACTGGCGAGCAGCCAGCCCCATCTTCTTACGCATTTCCGCGTCGCGCGCTATACGCATAATTCGTAGACCAAAACTGAGATCGTTGTTTTCGGTCAGGAACCCGGTCTCCTCATCCGCTATCATGTCTGCGACACCAGGGGAGTCAATACCGATAGCTGGCAGACCCGCGGCCGCGGCTTCGATAAATGTAAGTGGATGAACCTCGCTAACACTCGCGGAAACGAAGAAATCGGCCAGACCGAGAACGGCGCCGATACGCTCGTAAGAGATTGGCCCTGTAAAGGTTACCCTGCCCTCAAGACCTGATTCGCCTGCCAACTTTCGACATTCTTCCAGGGATGGGCCACCCCCTACCAGCAGGAGATGGAGGCGAGGGACTTCATCCTTCAAGGCAGCGGCAATCCTGAGAAGACGGTCTACGGCCTTTTCCTGGCTGATCCGTCCAACATAGACGCCCACTACTGCTTCCTGGGGGATGCCGAATTCCTGCCTTTTCGCCTCCTGCTCGGGCCTGTGAAACCGCCCCAGCTCAATTCCGTTGGGGATGACCGCGACCCGCCCTTGAATGCCCCAGGTTTGCATCACGGTGGCCGCGCTCTTGCTGGGGGCGATTATGGCACTGCAACGCTGGCTGAATCGCTGGAAGAATGCCTGCAGCGCGGTATCGGAAAGAGTCTCCGGCAGGAGTGGGAGATACTGCTGGACATAGAGATCGTAACGAGTATGACTAGTGAAGACTAATGGGATTTCATAGCGTCGCGAAAATGTGAGGCCAAAACTGCCGCTGATAAACGGGTGATGGACATGAATGACATCCATCCGCTTGAGGATATCACGGCAGCGGGAATCAACACGCACCGTCAGATGATAGCCGGTGTCGGCGATTGGTATGCTGGGCAGACGGATAACATTACTCTCGTCCTCAGTCTTCTTGTCCTGTTCAGGAACAAAGAGATAGACCTGTTCTCCCCAACGGTCGAAATGCTCCTTCAGCAAGCCCACGTGATTGACGACGCCATTTATGTGGGGCTTGTAAATGTCGCTAAAGAGGGCAATTCGCATAAAATTTCTTACCTTCTAATCTCTGGACTGCCAATTAATTCCAACTACGGGAAGTAATCTACCGGACCTTCACTTATCTCTGATTACGTATCGGAATCAAAATCGTTGCTGCTCCGCCGTTATTGCCGCTCTACCCACCTTCGAAAGCGCTGGTTGCCAACTCGCGTCACATAGAAATTTAGTAACTTCTCAGCCGCAACTGATTCGCAACCCTGATCGAGGCGAGCAGAGGTGTTCATTCTCTCCTCGCTGTTGTATTTTGGGCGGTCGGCCGCAAGCGGCCTCCCTTGTGCAGGGGCTGCGCCCCCGCAACGCCCCCCTACAAAAACATGCCTCACCGACCTTGTGCCTTCTTCGCAACGTGTCGGCTGGCGAGCATGACGGCGGCTGCACACCAATTGCGTCACCTAGAGCCTGAATGGTTCCAAGGATGACTGGTCGGTCAAGTACTTTGGCTAAGTAGTTACACAATTTAATCAGGATGCAAACAAAATCTTTACGTCACGCTTGCGCGTCTCACTGTCCTAGATGTCATAGCCCAGAAGTAAAGCAAACGCGGGCCAACAACGATAATCGTCGTAGAGGCCAGAGCCACAAGAGCAAACGACCAGTGGACAGTATCTGCAAAGACAGTTGCCCGTAAGCCGAAAGCGATCAGGTCTCCAACAAGCAGAGCCAGGATTGAATTAGTGGCAAAGCGGCCTACCCGAATTTGGCCTGCCCGCGGGTAAGCGCCAAAAACCATCGCCGCGATCCCCCATCCTACCAGAAACGGAGCCGCGATACGAGGCGCACTCATCAGCCAGCTCACCGGCCCTTCCGCGCTGTGGGAAATGCCCCCAACAACAGCGAAAGTCAGGATTGCGAGCACGTCAATCGCAATGAGGATCCTCGTCGACACTTTGCTATCGGCTGGGCGCATGCTGGTATTGCCATTCATATCAGGAGTCTGATCTCTGAAATCTGATCCCCGACTCGGCCGGTGGTTGCAACTTTGGCTAGGTCCCCCGCAGCCTCCAATTTGTGGACCGCAAATCTTCTCATGCGAGAGCCAACCAGGACTTGCCAAACGAATCCAGGACTTCTACTATACCATAGTGCGAAGCAGTTTCAGCCATACGAAAGGAAGGGGGCCCATGGCGCCACCGCTCTCACAGACGTTTCTGTCCGGCTTGGAATGCCTTCGGTGTGGGCGGTTCTTCCTGCCAGGCTCGATCGAATATGTCTGCCCTTGCCGTCCGAATCAAGGCAGTGATTTGGGCCACCTGGATGTTGTCTACGATTATGATTCGATTGCTTCTATGCGAAACGAAGCCGAGGGCGACGTCCATCGCGCCGAGTTGGATCGGACTGATACGCGCGGGCGCGCTGATGCCCCTTGGTCAGCTACCCGTACCCGTTCGATTGAGCGTTGGTGGCCGCTGCTACCGGTTCGACCAGAATCTCTGCCGCCTCTTCCCGTCGGAGACACGCCGTTACTACGCGCAGATCGGCTCGCTGAAGCGATCGAGGTGAACAATCTCTACATAAAGGACGATGCCCGCAATCCGTCCGGCTCCTTAAAAGATCGGGCATCTGCTATCGCAGTTGCGCGGGCCCGTGAGACGGGGCGGGAGGTCGTCGCCACGGCAAGCACAGGCAATGCCGCGGCCGCGCTGGCAGCTATGGGGGCGGCCGCGGCCCACTCGACTGTCATCTTCGTTCCCCGTTCGGCGCCGCAGGCCAAAATCGCCCAGCTCCTGGTATATGGAAGCCGGGTACTGGCGGTCGACGGCTCGTATGACGACGCTTTTGATCTCTGTGTGCGGGCTTGCGAAAAGTTCGGCTGGTACAATCGAAATACCGGATACAACCCATTCACGACGGAGGGAAAAAAGACGGTCAGTTTCGAGATCGCCGCACAACTTTCCGAGTCCAGGAGTTTCGGCGACGGGATTGATTCTGAGAGACACGGCCGTCATTTCAGTTCCCCGGACTCCGTTTTCGTCTCGGTCGGCGACGGTTCGATTATCGGCGGCGTCTACAAGGGCTTCCGGGAACTGCTGCAACTAGGGTGGATTGACAGCATCCCGCGAATCTTCGGCGTACAGTCTACTGCCAGCGCCGCAATTCACAATGCCTGGCGCGACGGCCTGGACTTGCCCTTGTCGGTTGAAGCAACGACTGCCGCCGACTCGATCAGTGTCAACAGTCCGCGCGACGCTGTCAAGGCGCTGCTGGCTGTAAGGGAAAGCGGAGGCTCCTTTGTTCTGGTCGAGGACGAAGCAATACTCCAGGCGATCCTTCCGCTGGCGCGACTTGGTGGAGTTTTCGGTGAGCCGGCCGGCGCAACCGCCCTAGCCGGCCTGCAGGCGGCCCGACGCCAAGGACGCATCCAACAAGACGAAACCGTTGTCATTATCAACACCGGCAGCGGCCTGAAGGACGTACCCGCGGCCATGCGCGTTGTTGGGGAGCCTATCGTCATTCCTCCAACACTGCGCGCTGTGGAAGAGAGTCTGGAGACTTGAGCCTGCACTTGCGTGAACTCCTCTTGGCGGAAGACAGCGTACGACCTGCTACCTGCTGTAGTTGCAGCCCTCTTTCCTAACCATCTCAAGTGCCACAATGAACCCGTCCAACCCCGTCTATTCAATCTCTCGCCTCACCAAGATATACCCGGGAATGAACACAACAGCTAATGACGCCGTCAGCTTCGACGTGGAACAGGGCGAAATCTTTGGACTGTTGGGCGACAACGGTGCGGGTAAGAGCACCCTGGTCAAGCAGATGGCGAACCTCTTGCGCCCTACGAGTGGTGTCGTCAAACTCCACGGTCAACCTGTGCAAGAGGATCCTCTGCTCGTTCCCAGATACGTAGGCTACATGCCCCAGACCGGTCGCGCTCTCAACTCCCTTACCGTGAGCGAGGCCTTGTACTTTACTTCACACCTACGCGGCTGCAGTCGCGCGGACGCGAAAAGCGAACGGGAGCGGCTCATTCAACTGTGGGACCTGCATGAGATGCGGTCTAAGTTGTGTTCACGCCTTTCCGGCGGACAGCAGCGCCTGCTGCAACTGGCCGCGGCCATGGCCGGGCAACCGCCGATTCTCACCCTGGATGAGCCGACAAATGAATTGGCCCCACAAAGGCGCCGGCATGTCTGGGAGACCTTGCGTGCAGAAAATAGACAAAGGGGCACGACAATCATTTTCATCACGCACGACGCGATAGAGGCCGAGAAGATCATTCAGCAGGTAGGCATCATGCATAAGGGCCGGCTGGTGGCTATCGGCAAACCCTCAACTCTGAAGAAGCAGTTGGAACAGCAACTTCGACTGGAGCTGCGCTTCCAACCGGAATCGCCGCCTGATCTTCCCGATGGTTTACCTACGCAGAAGCTTGCGGAAGATCACTGGCTGGTTCGACTTGATCAACACCAGGTCGAGGCCACTCTGTCGGCGATAGACCTCTCGCGAATCGACGACTTCCAGCTTCACTCCGCGACGCTGGAAGACCTGTATCTGCATTACACCTGATGCATACTCGATTGCCCTTACCGCTACATCTACAGTTCTGGGATCTGTTTCTCATTGAATTGAGCAACTGGCGCTGGGGTTGGCGGAACCTTGCCTTGACGGGAACAGTCCTGCCAATGTTCGGGATCATCCTGCTCGGCTCATTTGCTCGTGAGTTGGGCGCCCATGCGCTTGCTTTCGTCCTTGTTGGAAATCTGGTCATGGCGCTGCTCTTTGAACACATGGGAAAGCTGATCAGCCATTTCGCTTACATGAAGATGGCCGGCAGTCTTGACTATTTCGCCACCTTGCCGATTCGAAAGGCGGTTCTGATACTTGCAGCCTCTTCCGCTTTCTTCATCCTCTTTCTGCCCTCTTTGGTCGTTGTCCTTGCTGGCGGAGCCTGGATTCTGCGGCTGCAACTTCATCTTCATCCACTGGCTCTCTTCGTCATTCCGCTCTGCGCCCTGCCGCTGGCAGGAATCGGCGCTCTGATCGGCGTCAGTTTTCGAACGCCGGAAGAGGCCTCGGCAGTGGGCCGGTTGCTGACGATTCTGATGCTGACGATAGGACCTGTACTGATTCCGCCTGACCGCCTCCCCGAATGGCTGGTTTGGCTCGGTTTCCTTAGCCCTGCTACCTACGCCGCTTCTGCGCTGCGACAGGTTCTATGGGGCCCCTTCACCGCACGTCTTCTGTTGGACGCTGCTGTTTTGTCTGCCTGTATCCTCATTAGTTTCTGGTTGGTCGATCGTAAAATGGACTGGCGTGAAGGCTGAAGTTACGTTGGCCGCGGGTGAGCACAGCCTTAAATTCCCGGTACTGCCGACTCTCAACGCTTTTGTGCGGCATTTGACCACTCAACCGCTCCTGGTTCGCCAGAGATTCGCCTATCTGTTACGATTGAAATACTGTCCGCACGGCTCTCAATAGAGGCGATGCGCCATATAATTTACATGGGGAGAGTTAGCAGTGACCAGACCAATCGTACCCGGCCCTACTTACGCGGAAATGCGCGATCCTACCTGCTTGCCTGATGGCCTGCGGGCCGCGGCGACAGCTTCCTTGACTTCTGACGAGCTGGCCCCACGCAATCTCTTCAACATAAACTGGAAAAACACCGGCACTGAAGTAGAGAGCATCGTCCTGCCGAAAGAATTGACCGGCGTCCAGGCCAATATCATTGTCCTCAGCGGCCGCAACTTCCCGAGCGGGTCTATGAAGGTTGGGCCCGCCTACACAACGCTTGCCGAGGCCGAAGCGCTCAGCGGATTGCGGCCGGGCGACCGCAGCATCATTGGCCCCAGCACTGGTAATTTCGGCATTGGAACGGCTTACGTGAGCGCGTTGAAAGGCTATCAGGCGGTTGTAGTGATGCCCGACACGATGAGCCAGGAGCGGTACGAGCGTATCCGAAAATACGGTGGTGCATTGGACCTCACGCCCGGCACCGAATCCGACGTGATCCTGACCCTGGAACGCACGCACAACGAATACGTAAGCAAGCCCGATCAGTACGTAGTCCTTGCACAGTTCGAACTGATGCCCAACTACCGTTTTCACCGCTACGTCACCGGCGATGCTGTTGAGAAAGCGGCCGCCGGAGTAGGGAATGGTCAAGTGGCTGCCTTTGTCAGCGCTCCAGGAAGTGCCGGCACGCTCGCAGCAGGCGACCACATCAAGTCACTTTACGCCGATGCGCGCATTGTAGCGCTGGAGCCGCGACAGTGCTCTACGCTATTCAACGGCGGGCAGGGTCAGCACCGAATCGAAGGCATCGGCGACAAGATGGTTACCCTGATTCACAACGTCTACAACACCGATTTGTTGATGCTTATCAACGATGAGGAGACGGTGCAAGGGATGGAAGTCGTCCAGTCGGGCGCCGAGGCACTGATCGAACGGCTCGGCGTGGGCAGCGAGGATGCGCTGGCTCTGCGCGGCAAATTTGGCCCCAGCTGTATATGCAACATTGTCGGCGCCATCAAGACGGCCAAATATCTTGAATTGGGCCCGCAGGACAACGTGGTCACCATAGCCACCGATAGCTACGACCGCTATCCTTCGGTCAGCGCAGAACTCTCCCAGCGCTTCGGCGGCCAGCCGGACCTCGACACGCTTGAGGCCTGGGCCAAGTCGGTATTCCTTGGCGCCTCACTGGGGGAGATTATCGATCTGAATCAACCCAGCCAACATGACCGCCTTCAGGCAATGAAACGTGACTTGTGGACCCGTTTCGGCTACAGCGACAAGTTCATCGACGGCATGGCCAGCCAGGTATTCTGGGATGAGGAATACGGCCTGATCGAGGAAATCGATCCGGCGATCGCCGAAATCCGCGGACATCTTCCTTAGCCTCGCAGTTCCAGACTTTTCCGATTTGGGAATTTAGCCGCTGGGATTATGTCGTCTTGCCAGAAAGTTTCCTAAGGGCAAGTGCAAGGTGCAGGTAACGTGTCAGTCGCTCTCGCGCAGGACGGGGTACTCTCCCCCCGCAGAGCGAACCAGCAGCCGCTCGCCGGCCGCAGCGTGGTCTGGCGCGCTGACCACATTACCGTCAGTCGTCTGTACAATACTATAGCCGCGGGACAACACGCTGGACGGATTGAGATCACCCAGCCTCGCCTGGCCTGCATTCAGTTGCTCTTGCCGGCGGTCCAATTCGCCTGCCATGGCCCGACTGATACGGTCCGCGGCATCATCCAGGCGTTGACGAGCCAGGTCGATCTGGCGCAAAGGCGCGACCCGTTCCAGCCGGCGGCGTAACTCCTGCCACCTCGCCAAACGCTCGGCGACATCGTCCTCGCCGCTACGAAGCAACCAGGCTTGCGTCTGTCGGACTCCATCAAGCATCTCCCAACGATCAGGAGTTGCCGCAACGGCTGCCGCGGTCGGCGTTGGCGCCCGCAGATCGGCGACGAAGTCGGCAATGGTGAAGTCGGTCTCGTGTCCAACCCCGGTCACGACCGGTGTTTTGCTATCGGCAATCGCGTATGCGACCTGCTCCTCGTTAAAGGCCCACAAATCCTCTATCGAGCCGCCCCCTCGTACCAGCAGAACTGTATCAAGGCCTTCCCCGGCGACTGATACTTGACCCGGCACCATATCTGACGACTCACTCTCAAAGGAGAAGGAAAGCAGGGGCAGATCGGTCTGGCCGGAATCTGAATGACCGCCCGACGAGCCATTTCTGCCTGAGAAGCTGTTGGCGGCAGCCAGAGCGGCTGCGATTTGACCTGGCGCCTCAGTTCCCTGGACTTGCGTCGGGAAAAGAACGGCCTCTGCCAGCGGCCAGCGCTGGGCCAGGACGCGCAACACATCCTGGAGAGCGGCTGCGCCCAAGCTTGTCACTATGCCCAACCTGCGCGGGGCTGAGGGAATCGGCCGCTTGCGCGTCGCCTCGAACAGGCCTTCAGCGGCCAACCGCTCCTTTAGCGCCTCAAACTGCGCGTACAGTTGCCCGCGGCCGGCCGGCCGAATCTCGTCCGCATAGAACTGGTAGACGCCGCGCTCGGGGTACACGCCGACATACCCGTGAGCCAGTATCTGATCGCCCACATTCGGGAGCCAGGTGTGGCGGTAGGCGCTCCCCCGCCACATGACCGATGAGATTACCGCGCTGCCATCCTTCATACTGAAGTAAATGTGCCCGCTGGCTGCCCGGTTCCAACTGCTGACTTCAGACAACACCCACACATCACGGAGCGTGTCATCTTCCTCGAATAGCGAAGAGATGCGGGCAGTCAACTGGGTAATTGTGACTGGATTCATAACACCGAATTCTACCACACACGCTGTCCATCATCATCGAGAAGCCAACCTGAACTCGTCGGCTCTCGACCAGAATCTCATGGGCGGGCCCAGGATAACACCTTTGCAGGCTTAGACCTGGAGGCAAGCAGCGAAGGATTTCGCAGATTCTGAACGAGGAGTCGACCCCTTACTATATTGACAATTGTCTATATAACGATTAGACTGCTGGAGAGTGAAATCAGAACGTGACTCCTTCACCAACTTTGCCGGAGTATTTGCAAAGGTATCCAGCAGAAGGAACTGTGACAGAATATGGAAATCATATCGAAAGTTGTAAACAGGCCGCCAAATAGTAAAGGCCAAGGTCTCGGAGCAGAACTGATCGAGAATTCTCGAATCTCGGACTCTTGCCACTCCACTGCCGCGGACGAATTCGGCAGCGGTGCCAGCGCCGGCCCGCTCGCGGCCGCATTCAAGGCCGTCGGCCACCCGGTCCGTCTGCAGATCCTGGAGTTGCTTGCACTGCGGTCAGACCCCGTTTGCGCTTGCAATATCGAATCCAGATTTTCGCTGTCGCAGCCCACTATTTCGCACCACCTTCGTGTGTTGCGCAAAGCGGGGTTGGTGACGAGCGAACGGAGGGGCACTTGGATTTACTACTCAGTGAGCGAGGAAGGCATCGGGCCCATATTTTCTTTTTTGCGCTCGCTCACCAACCACTCAGGAGAATCAGCATATGTCAGCCAGAATTGAAATCTTGCAGAAGCCAAGTGAACAACAGGCGGGCGATTGCGCCGACGGTATGTGTGCACTGCCGCCAGCCGCCGGCAAGGACGCAGAGGCGATCAGGGAGGAAGTCGAAAGCTATTACGGCGATGTAGCCAGCCTTCAACTGACCGGGAGCGACCAGTCTGACTGCTGCGGCAGCGATCTCTATGAGGCCGAAGACCTCAGTCAACTGCCGGCAGCAGCTGTCAACAGCAGCCGCGGCTGCGGCAATCCTCATGCCATCGCCTCCCTGCGGACCGGGGAAATCGTCCTCGATCTAGGCTCCGGCGGCGGGTTGGACGTACTGCTTGCTGCCCGCCAGGTGGGAGACAAAGGCTACGTCTACGGCGTCGACATGACAGACAGAATGCTGGAGCTGGCGCGTGGCAACGCGGCCAAAATCGGAGCGTCAAACGTGGAGTTTCGCAAAGGCAACCTGGAAGACCTGCCACTGGAAGCCAGCGCTGTCGATGTTATCATTTCCAACTGCGTTGTGAACCTCACGCCCGACAAAGGCGTGGTACTGCGCGAGGCTTTCCGCGTGCTTAAGCCCGGCGGCCGTCTGGCAATTTCCGATATAGTGGTCGATGGTGATCTTGACGGCCTTCCTGTGAGCGAAGAACAGATTCGGGCCGGCCTGAGTTGGGCCGGTTGCATCGCCGGGGCACTTTCCGTCGCAGAATTCACCAGTCTTCTGCAAGAAGCCGGCTTCGAGGAAATCGAAATAACGGTTGAGCAGAGATACACCGCCGCCGACTTCAACGGCGACCTTCCATCTGCCCTCACCGACCTGAAGCCGCAGGTGCTGCAGAACCTGCTCCAACGCTTTACAAGCAGCAGCATCGAGGCGCGCAAGCCCCCGCAGTGAGCAGGTACTGGACGGTCTGGTCGGCAACGCTGCTCTTCTTTGGCGCGTTCTACGCCCTCCTGGTACCGATTCCACTGTACCTGGAGGCCGTAGGCCTGCCTGACTGGCAGATAGGCTTCGTCCTGGGGGCCTTTGGCGTTGCATCGCTTATTGGACGCCCGCTGGCAGGCGCCTTCAATGACAGTCTGGGCAGCCGGCCGGTCATTCTGTTCGGCACGGCCGCTCTGGCTGTAGGCGCGGCCTTGATGAGCCTTACAACCAGCCCCACAATTCTCTTCGTGCTCCGCGTCCTGCAGGCGGCTGGGTACGTCACATTTACGACGGCCGCGACCGCGCTCGTTGCCGAGCTGGCGCCGGCGGCACGCCGCGGCGCAGCCCTTGCACTGTTCGGTGTAGCAGCCAACGTCGCCATCACTTTGACGCCGGCAACGGTCAGCGCGGGTCTGGAGTTTCTCACCCAACAGTTCGGCTGCCCTACCTCCCCTTGTCCTATGTGGTGTACCTCTGCGACCAATGCACTGGACGCTGAGGCGAGCGCCAGCATGTGCCCCATGTGGGGCCGCGGCATCGGTCACAGCGCATTCATCCTGAGCGCCGGGCTGTCCCTGCTGGCTGGCGTGCTCGTCTGGCGAGTCATCCCGCGGGAGCTCGACCCCGCGGGCGGCGATTTCAGGCTTTCGCATCTGATCGCGGTGCCCCCGTCCTTGCGAGGGCCTATGCTCACGACCGCGCTCTTTGGCGTGAGTTTCGGAGCCCTCTTTGCCTTCTTGCCTCTATTGGCAGAGCGAAGGGAGTTGGCGTCGGGGGGAGCCGCTTACGGTGTTTACGGTGTCTCAATCATCGCCACGCGTGTGATAACCGGTCGCCTGTTGGACCGCCGCGACCGCAGCCAGGTCCTGTTCCCTGCTCTGCTGGTAAACGCCGGCGGCCTAGCAGGGCTTGCCGCAGCCTCCACCATGCCGCTCATGCTCGCAAGCGCCGTGTTGATGGGCATCGGATCAGGAATCACGCACCCCGCCTTGATCGCAATCTGCGTTGATCGCATGCCAGACACGCAGCGCGGTCGCGCCACGGCCAGCTTCTATTTGGCTTTCGACCTTGGAATTGGGGTGGGGAGTTGGCTGCTTGGGCTTGTTCTCAGCGCAGTCGGACTGACCTGGCTATACCTCACAGCTTCGCTTGTCAGCATTGCCGGCGCTTTGACCGCTCCGCTCTTGTCCGGGAAGCGGGAGCTCTCTGCTTAGCCGGGAAGCCGGCCCCCCCGGGCCGCCAAATGCTGACCAAATTAGGCGCGGCCGCGTCTTCGGTTGCACTCTCCAACGGCTTGTCACTACTAAGCCATATACGGGGCTGTCTTGCCCAGCCCTTTATCGCTGCCGCCATTCAGGCAATCAGATTGCGTATTCGGTAGGCGGCAGCCACGTTGGTGGAGGGGCACCGCTGGAATGAGCACACACGGTCGGTGAGCGATGGTTTTGTAGGGGGCGTTGCGGGGGCGCAGCCCCTGCACAAGGGAGGGCGCCTGCGCCCGACCGCCCAAATGCAAAGAGGGAGTAGGGAGGAGTGAGGAGAGAGTAGACAGCTCAGCTCGCCTCACTAAGCATCGCAATTTAGCTGTGGCTGAGTAGCTGCAACGGATTTACCCCGCCGTGGTTGCCTGCAGAACCCAAACCTCAGGCTCCTCGGGCAGGTTGGCTTTCTCGATAACGACTTCAGATCCATCGGCCCGTTTGACGCGCTCCGGCGAATAACGTCGGGTGAATTCGCTTACATCAGCCATCCTTGGAAACTTGCATCCGGGCAACGCATAGTGCATCGGGATCGTCACGGCTGGCCGCAAGACCGCCAAAGCATCGTGCAGATCAGACAACTCAATCGTGGGCGGGCCGCCCGTGGGCGCAATTGCCAGGTCCACGTCACCCATCTGCGCCAACTGCCAGGCCTCAAGGCGGTTGCCCACGTCGCCGAAATGGACAATACGGATTCCTTCGACGACAAAGCTGTACATGGCATTGTCACGCGGTTCCAACTTGACAAGCATCGACTCCATCGCCGGGATAGCGGTGAACTGTATGCCGGCTCGCGTCAGGACCGCGGCTTGCGCAGATGGGCTATTCTGACTCTCGCTGGCGCCGGAACTGTTCTCGCCATCATAGGGCAGAATGTGCGTAGCCGTAACAATCTCCGGCGCTCCCGGAATCATGGCAGCGTTGGCATGGGCTGAGTCGTCGTCCGAACTGCGAACGACGATGTCAGCCGTTTCGGTCACCGCGGCGAATCCAGACTTGTGCGGCGTGTATGGGTCAGTAATGATGCTGACGCCATCGCCTTCTATCCGCAGACATGCATGTGCATACCACTTGACTCTCATTTGATACCTCTTGCTCGCCTCTGTCGCAGCCAACTTACCCTGAAAACATCAGTATGGACTTCGTGCCTTCCCCTGCCTGTACTCGCTGCACGGCACCCAGAATGTCGTCCAAACCGCAACGCGTGGAAATCACTGCTTCGATATCGTCGGCGTGGTCCCTGACAAAGTCAAATGCTCTATGGAACTGTTGCACTGACGAGGCAAAAGTACCTGTCAACACTATCTCGCCGTAATGTATCCAGCGAGGATCTACCGTCATCTTTTCGCCACGCGGCGTGCCGCCAAAGATGTTGAAGACACCGCCATTGCGCACGAGAGGCAGGTAGTTCTCCATCACTCTCGGCACACCGACGGCTGCAATCACTACATCAGCACCAAGCCCGGAGAGCTCGCGCACGGCTTCCAGAGTATCTTCTCTTTCAGGGTTGACGACCCGCAGCGCGCCTACCCTTTGCGCCGTAACCAGGCGGGCCTCGTTGACGTCAACACAGACTACATCAGCGCCCCGGGCCCTGGATACAATCGTGTGCAACAGCCCAAGCGGACCCGCCCCAACCACAACAACCGTGTCTCCGGCCTTTGTCTTGCACTGTTCGGCGGCCGCAATGCAACAGGAAGTCGGCTCAATCATCGCGGCCAAATCGAACTGCATTTCTCCAATATCAATAACGCCGCCCAGCCGTACAATTTCGGGGGGCACACGGACGTACTCGGCGAATCCACCGTCGTCACCGTGACCGAGGCCGTGCTCTTGCAGACATAGGCTGTTGCGCCCCTGCCGGCAGTAGAAGCATTCGCCGCAGGCTGCAATCGGGTAGACCGCGACCCTCTGCCCGGCAAATAGGCCGCTTTCCCTGGTTCCCGCCCCCAGCTCTACGATCGTTCCCGCAACTTCATGCCCCAGGATAGCCGGAAGTTCGGCCGGAATCCCGGCGCCGCCCAGAATCTTGACGTCGGTTGCACAGATGCCGGACGCCATCACTCGCACAACAACCTCACCGGGCCCCGCTTGCGGACGCGGCACCTCGGCTATGCGAATATCATTCTTCTCGTAGACTACTGCTGCTTTCATCTGGCGGCACATCCTCTACCCGGCGACGACCAACAATCTCGATTTCCAATTGGTCGTCCAGAATCACCTTGCTGGCTACTATCCTCTCAGAACCGTCGGGCAATCCATCGATCTGTGCAATCAGTGTTGAAGCTCTATTTCGCAGGATCCGGTTAAAGCGCTCGAAATCGGCACTCTCAATCTTGCCGACGCTGTGATCGAACTCCAGCTCCCTGATCGCCTCCAACGCCACCTCTTTGCGCGTGTGCAGGTCGGCGATCTCTTCTCCTTCTGGCCGGCTCATCGGAGGCGCACTACGGAACAGAGGCCAAATGACAAATCCAACCGCGACGACACCAACTATGCCAATCAGGACGAGTGCTAACCACAACATTCTTAGTCAATGCTTTCTGGCTACGGCCAAAACGAAAGGGCACCGCCCACCATCTTGTCAACCCGGACAAGACGAATGCATCATCGGATTCGTACAGGCGATGTTGGAACTTCCCCTGTTCAGGCTGGCGCTTGTCCGGCAGGGGCCGATTCCCGGAATGGGGAATTCACGGCGCGCGGGGTTCGTGCAGGGCGAGGATGCGGCCACACGCTGACGGCTGTTCCCAGGACCACAAAAAGCCCTCCCACCCACATCCACATTGTCAGCGGGTTGATGTAGACGGTAAACGTGGCGCTGCTGCCGTCACCTTCCCAGCCGTTTAGTATTACATAAACGTCTTCAGCAGGAGTCATGCGCAGCCCAACCTCACTGGTTGGCTGGTCCGGTGCCTTATCATAAATGTTGCGGCGCGGGACTATCTCCGACAGAAACCTGCCGGTTGCGGAATCATTCACACTAATATTGGCTCTTATTTCAGTATGGTTACTTCTGCGCTCTGATTCAAGATCTGTATAGGTCAAAGTATAGCCAGCCAGGTCAACCGACGCGCCGCTTGCCAGCGTGACATGGGTTGTGGACTGGTAGAACTCATTGCCGATGATGGCGACGCCGATCAGCACGATGCCAAAGTGGATGACATAGCCTCCATAGCGGCGTCCGTTACGACGCATCAGCCCCCACAGCGCCGCGGGCAACAGTTCGCCTCTGCTCTTGCGCCGGGCAATTGTGCCACGAACAAACTCCTGCACAATCGTCGCGGCCACAAAAATGCACGTGCTGAATCCTACAACCGGGAAGACATTGCGGCTGGTCAAGAGTAAGAACGGCACGCTGACAAGAGCGGCCGCGACCGGCCAGGTGAACTGGCGGCGCAACGCCTTTGCACCAGTGCGGCGCCAGCCAAGAAGCGGCCCAACGCCCATCAACACGAACAACAGCAGGAAGAGTGGACCAGCCACTCGATTGAACCAGGGGGCGGCAACCGCGATGCGTTCGCCGGTCAGGATCTCGCTGAACATGGGATAAAACGTACCCCACAACACAACAAATGCAATACCCGCGAACAACCAGTTATTGGCCAGGAAGGCGCCCTCGCGGCTGGAAATAGAATCAATTTCATTCTCGCCCTGGAGGTAGGGAATCCGCTGATACAGCAGCAGCAGGAACCCAACTGTAGTCACTGCGAGAAACACGAGAAAATAGGGGCCAACCGGGCTCTGCGCGAAGCTGTGGACGCTGCTCAGAATCCCGCTTCTTGTGGTAAATGTGCCAAGGATGACCAGGGTAAACGTTAGCCATATCAGGGTAACGTTCCAGACCTTCAGGATGCCGCGCTGCTCCTGAATGATGACGCTGTGCAGAAAGGCGGTCGCGGTCAGCCAGGGCAGAAAACTGGCGTTCTCGACCGGGTCCCACGCCCAGTATCCTCCCCAGCCCAACTCCATGTACGCCCACTGGCTGCCCATGATGATGCCGGCCGAGAGAAACATCCATGGGATTAGCGTCCAGCGCCGTACCGTCCGCACCCAGCGCCTGTCCAGTCTCTTGCTCAACAGCGCGGCGACCGCGAATGCGAAGGGCACGGTCAACCCCACCCACCCCAGGTAGAGCATGACCGGGTGGATCACCATCCAGTAGTTTTGGAGCAATGGGTTCAACCCGCGACCGTCGCTCGGGACAATGCCGATCTGTTCAAAAGGGTTGGCGCTGAAGACGAGTAGAGTGAGGAAAAACAGCAGCGTGGCCAACAATGTCGCGTTGACAAAGGGCATCAGGTAGCGATGCTTGTTTCGAAAGGTGAGGGCTGCCGCTGTACTGAACAGGCTGAGCAAGAGGGTCCAGAAGAGCAGACTGCCCGCCTGCCCGCCCCAGATCGCGGCAAACTTGTAGAAGGTTGGTAAACTTCGCTCCGAACTGTTCCAAATATAACTGAGTTGAAACTGGTCGGTAAGCAGACCGTACCAGAGAATCACGGCTGCAACACTTACGAGCCCGCAGACGGCATAGACCGAGTGAAAGCTGCTGTCGGTCAGCCGTTCGCTCCATGGGGCACTAAACTGCTTTGCAGTATCCGGCCCCAACTTGCGAGCCGCACTCCCAGGATAAAACGCCCTCGACTCCAACTGACCGCCCCAAAAACCAGCAGCCATTCCAAAGGCGCACAGGACCAGAGACAGCACTAGCGCCAGATAACCGAAATCGAATATCATCTTTGTTCGAATCTCTGCCGCCGCAAACGCAAGGCGTTGGTGACCACACTGACGCTCGACAGTGCCATTGCGACCGCCGCCAGAATAGGGTGGAGCTGTTGCAGGAAAGGCGGCGCCCACGCAAAGGGAGCCAGGACCCCTGCTGCAATCGGTATCAGGGCGACGTTGTAGCCAAATGCCCAGCTGAGATTCTGTCTGATATTTCGCATCGTCGCCTGCGACAACTCGATTGCATGGGGAACGCTGCGCAGGTCGCCGCGGATGAGCGTCACATCGGCAGCCTCCATCGCCACGTCCGTGCCCGCGCCAATCGCGATGCCCACATCGGCCTGGGCCAGTGCCGGCGCGTCGTTAATTCCATCACCTAACATCGCGACTCGGAAGCCTTCTGCCTGCAATGCTTTCACCTGTTCGACCTTTTCGCCCGGCAACAGTTCGGCAATCACCCGGTTAATTCCAACCTCTCGTGCAATTGCGTCAGCGGTAGCTTGGTTGTCGCCCGTGAGCATTGCAACCGTCAGGCCCTTCTTCCGCAGCGCTGTGACTGCCTCTCTTGACCCTTCCTTTACAGTGTCGGCCACCGCTATCAACGCCGCGGCCTGGCCGTCTACGGCCAACCACATAGTAGACTTTGCTTCTGCTTGCAGTTCGGCGAACCGGGGCCCAAGCCCGTTCAAGTCGATATCTTCCTTTTCCATCAGCCTCAGATTGCCCAGCAGGATTCGCTGTTCCTCAATCTGCGCGGATATCCCATGGCCTTCGATCGCCTCAAATTGGGAGGGAGCGGCCAAGTCCAGTCCGTTCACCTGAGCCGCTCGCACAATTGCCTCGCCCAGCGGGTGTTCCGACCCTCGTTCAGCCGATGCTGCCAGCCGCAGCAGGTTAGACTCTTCCCCCTTTACTGTCAAACTGCCGGAAGGTCCTGCAATTCCTTTGCCCATCAGGTCCTGGCTTACAACAAGGTCTGTTACTACCGGCTCCCCTTGCGTAATCGTACCTGTCTTGTCGAGCAGGACGGCTGTGAGCTTGTGCGTCTGTTCCAGTGCAATGCTGTTTTTGAACAGAATGCCCAATCCCGCTCCCTTACCTATGCCCACCATGATTGAGGTAGGTGTCGCCAAACCCATTGCGCATGGACAGGCAATGACCAGCACCGCGACTACGCGCAGCAGGGCAGGCACAAAACCTGCGCCCGCAAGCATCCATACAACAAATGTCACACCCGACAGCCCGATGACCGCCGGCACAAAATAGGCCGCGACTTGATCTACTACACGCTGTATCGGGGCTTTGCTCCCTTGGGCTTCCTCTACCAACCTGATGATTTGCGACAGTGCTGTCTCGCGGCCAACCTTCGTCGCCTCGATTCCCAGCAGCCCAAGTTTGTTGAGGGTTGCCCCGAACACCTCGCTCCCTATCGCCTTACCAACCGGCATGCTCTCGCCGGTAAACATGCTCTCGTCAACTGCAGACCCACCTGAAATTACAACGCCGTCGACGGGGATCTTCTCTCCCGGGCGAACCACCACGATATCGCCGACCACGACCTCTTCGACAGGGATATCTACTTCTTCTCCTGCGCGCAGAATTCGAGCAGTCCTACTCTGCAGACCGATCAACTCCTTGATCGCCGCGCTGGTCCGGCCCTTGGCCCGGGCTTCCAGCAGTTTGCCCAAAACGATCAGAGTGATGATTACCGCTGAAGTTTCAAAATATACGTGGCTGCCAAGCAAATCGCTGCCGCCGGTCTGTGCAAACAGCACTGCCAGGCTGAAAACGTAGGCAACCGTTGTGCCCATTGCCACCAGTACGTCCATATTAGCGCTGCGATTGCGCAAGCTCTTGAGTGCGCCAACGTAGTAGTCCCAACCCACGTAGAATTGCACTGGCGTTGCCAGCACAAACAGCAGCCAGTTTACCCATCCGCCCTGGGCCCATACGCCGAGAAGGCCAAAGTCCCGCCCCATGCTGACAATCAGCAGCGGCAGCGAAAATAGCACGCCTACCAGCAGTCGCTTGAACTCATGCCGGACCGCGGCGGCGCGCGCTTCGGCCTCAGCATCTTCGACAGGCTCAACTTCCACAACTTTCGACCTGACCGAGGGTAGCTGTCCTCCGGTTGCAACGGCCTCGACTGTTGGTGGTGTTTCAGGCTGGGGGGAGGCAGCGACCGTATCGTAGCCGGCCTTGCGCACGGCCTCTACAAGCGGGGCGCGTGCGCCCAGCCCGCTTACGTATTCGACATGCGCCTGCTCTGAAGCAAAGTTGACACTGGCATATACGACACCGTCAACCTCGCGCAGTGCCTGCTCAACAGCACTCACACAAGCAGTGCAGGACATGCCTATTATCGGAAGGGTCAGCGTGAGGGTTGGGATCTTGTAGCCGGCCCGAGTTACCTGGCGGCGCACGTCTGCCAGCACTTCGTTGGCAGGCTTCTGGGTGGAATCGATGGTCAAAGTGAGTCGCTCACTGGCGAAGTTGACCGTCGCTTCGTCAACCGCATCGGCCTGCTTGCTGCTGGTTTCCACGGCTGCCGCGCAACCCATGCAGGTCATCCCGATAACCGGAACGGTGCGTTGTAGAGTCTCGTTCATGTGCAGTTATGCGTACCTTTCAAGTACCGGTTTGCTCTTGGCTTCGCCAAAAAAAGTGAAACGCCTTTGTTTCTAAGTATGCACAATAGCATAGCATGTTTTACACAGTCAGTCAGCCTGATCGCAATGGCTTGCCTGCTTCACTTCCAGACACGCATTTTGCCGGGGCAACCGTTGCCCGTCTCCTGGCCGGGGCACCTCCCCTTGCGACTCGGTCTTCGGTTCCTCGAATTGGCACTTCCCCTGCTTTCTTTGCTAGCGAAACTCTTACTGCCCTGCTGGCCTTGCCCCAAAGTTGGACAAATTGAACCTTTTGTAAATGTATCATGCATAAGCCAAATTAGAAAAACCATTTACGGCTAAAAGTGGGGTCTCGAATTCTACATTAACAAGGGACTGAGCACGGGGCTTGCTGTATTTTCATCCGCCCAAGCCTACTTTCATGTGCGATAGTCCGCCTTCGCGTTCTCAATTGAGATCATCCGCCCATTTGCCCTCAATTTCACGTTCTGGGCCATCCACATTCACCCCACTCGAACCTGAGTGTTTCCATATTTCAGAGTGCTCAGAACTGTCCGCTGCTCCACCGCCATTTGGCTCCAAATTCACACTTGATAAGTGTAAACGTCTGTGCTACATTCCCCGCAGTGGCGACCCTCTAGTTAGTTGCCAAACACCATTGGACAACTCTCCCTACAATGAATGTCCGACTTTCACTCCCCCGGTGCACCAATTCTACACTTTTCTGAATTAACGGTAGTTCTGCAGGCGCGCCTCCTTTGCGGTCATTTTGCCGCCTGAGTTCAAACTCGATGGGACGAAGCCGCGAAGATTGCTTGATCAGAGACACAAGCGCCGGCGGGAGCAACGGCGCAAACGTCGCGATGAGAGTTTCCATCCTGGAAACTACTCGGCCACAACTAATTTGCGAACCTGAAAGAGGGGAGCAAGGGTAGGCACTCAACTCTGTGCTCTTATATGGGCGGTCGGCCGCAAGCGGCCTCCCTTGTGCAGGGGCTGCGCCCCCGCAACGCCCCCCTCCAAAACCATCGCTAACCGACCGTGTCTGCGCATTCCAGCGGTGCCGCTCCAGCAACTCGGCTGCCGCCAACCACATACGCAATCAGATTGCCTGAATGGCGGCAGCGTTAGAGGGATGCCCAAGACAGCCACTGTATGTGGTTTAGAAGCTACCCTTCCTGTTATAGGAGCCGAGGATGACAACCGAGTTGATAGGATATACCGACAGGCTGAGCGTCGCCCCTGGTGAGTCGATTCGTTTCATGGTCAGCACTGACCTGCCGAGCTACGACACTTCGCTGGTCCGTCTGATTCATGGCGATGAGAATCCGGCTGGGCCCGGCTTCAAAGAAGAGCAAGTGGAGTCGGCCATTGACGGCACACGCGCCGGACGCCTTCAGGTCGCCCTCGCAGGCTCCTATGTCGTCATACCCGACAGTGATATCCTGGGCCAGTTATCCAGCTTCACTATCCAAGCCTGGATCTGGCCAACTACGCCGCTCAGCGGCCAAGAACAGGGCTTGCTCAGCAAGTGGTCTGCCGACGGCGCGGGGATCTGCCTTGCCATAGGAAAACAGGGCGCGCTTGAACTGTGGTTTGGTGACGGCGAAACCTCCAAGCGCGTCAGCACGGGCCGAGAGATGCGGGCTCGGGAATGGATTTTCGTCGCCGCTGCCTTCGACAACGAGACGGGGCAGCTGCGACTCATCCAGGTGCCGAAATCCAGTTGGCCTTCCGACGGCTCGGCCGTTTCCGTGAACCATGTCGTCCAGACCAGACCAAACTTGCACAACGGCTGCCCTTTTCTCCTGGCAGCATCCAACCTTGAACCAACTCACTCCGCCCGCTTCAAGGCCCAGGGACTTTTCAATGGCAAGATTGACAGCCCGCGCCTCTTCAGACGGGCCCTAGAATCCGAGGAAATCGAACGCCTGCAGCAAGGAGACTCCCCCGCAGAAGTAGCCGGGTCGGACTTGGCGGCCTCCTGGGATCTGTCATTGAATCCTGCTTCAAACCATGTGACTGACATAGGTCCCCACATGCTGCACGGCGCAACCGTCAACATGCCGGTGCGCGCCGCAACCGGCCATAACTGGGAAGCAACCGAAGTCGACTATAGACACGCCCCTCACCAGTACGGCGCCATCCATTTCCACGAGGACGACCTGGAGGATGCCGGTTGGGACCCTGACTTCGAACTTGCCGTTCCCGAGGGACTGCGCAGTGGCGTCTATGCCGCGCGGCTGAAAGGTGACGGGCAGGAAGATCATATTCCTTTCATTGTTCGGTCGCCTCGGGGGTCTGCCCAAGCCTCCATACTCTTCCTCGTCCCGACATTCACCTATCTTGCCTACGCCAATGATCGGATGGATGCTGCCAAGGAACTCTTCGCCGACCTGCCGCCCGGCGAGTTCTGTCTGGACCCACGCGACCTCTACCTTGATGAGCGGCCCGAATTCGCTATGTCCCTTTACGACCGACACACTGATGATAGCGGCTGTTGTTACTCGTCCAGTTTGCGTCCGATCGTAAACATGCGTCCCAAATACCGCCATGTCCTGACCAGGGGACCACGGCATTTCAGCGCCGACCTCTACTTGATCGACTGGCTCGAACAGAAAGACTTCTCCTATGACGTTGCAACAGATGGCGATTTGCACAACGAGCGCCAGGACCTGCTTGCCAACTACAAGGTGATTGTGACCGGAACTCATCCGGAATACTGGACTGCGCCCATGTTGGAGGCCCTGGAAGGATTCCTGGCAGGAGGGGGGCGGCTCATGTATCTGGGGGGAAACGGCTTCTTCTGGGTTACAAGCGTCGACCCGGAACGCCCCCACGTCGTTGAAGTCCGCCGCGGCCAAGCTGGCACGCGTGCATGGGACTCCGCTCCCGGCGAGTGCTATCACAGTACAACCGGCGAGTTGGGCGGGCTTTGGCGGCACCGCGGCAAACCGCCTAACCAGATCGCGGGAATCGGGTTCACGGCCCAGGGTTGGCGGGATCCCGCCCCCGGCTACGTCAGACAGCCGGGCAGCTTCGATGAACGGGCGGCATTCATTTTTGACGGCGTCTCTTCAACCGAGACGATTGGCGACTTCGGCCTGGTTTTTGGGGGTGCCTCCGGCGACGAGTTGGACCGCATCGACTACGGCCTGGGGACGCCCCACCACACGCTCTTGCTGGCTTCTTCTGAGGACCATGGACGTTCCATTTATCCGGTTATAGAGGACTTCCTTCAGGTAACCCCCGTTCTCCTAGACCGTAAGACAGACAATGTGCACGCCGACATGGTCTACTTCGAGACGCCAAATAACGGAGCCGTTTTCTCGGTGGGATCGATGTGCTGGTGCGCCAGTCTGTCGCACAACGGCTATGACAACAACGTCTCCCGGATAACCGAGAACGTACTGGACGCCTTCTCGAATTCTATCGATCTTCCACCTTCGCCGTCGCCGTGAAGCGGCTCCTCCCTGACGACATTTCAATTGAGGAAGGCGCTAGAGTACCCACAGACGATTGCATTCCTCAGCAGGCATGCCCCCTTCACGCAGTTCAGAAGGTCAAGACTTGCAATAGTCTGAGACTTCGAGCCGCGCCGGGCTTTTGAAACGCGTTTGTCCAGCCAATAGCGCTGTATTAAAATGTGGAGCAACTCCTCCAGGCTTTCCCGCCTGAATTGTAAAGTTCTGGCGCGATTCAGTATCTTCCTGTTGCGTCAGTTTTTCCTGACCATCTCCAGGGAACTCGATGACGCCGCCCTCATCGATGGTTGCCGCCGATTAGGCGTCCTCTTCCGTATTCTCCTGCCTCTCACGCGGCCGGCTCTTGCCGTTGTGGCAATATTCAATTTTACTTGGGCCTGGAACGAGTTTTTTACACCTCTTATCTATCTGAACTCGCCGAAACTGTTCCCAATTACTTTGGGCCTGCACCGCTTCATCGGCCGAACCGAAATCGACATTCAGTTCTTGATGGCAATGACCATCATCTCGACTCTCATACCAATTGCCATTTTCTTCCTCACGCAGCGATACTTCATACAGGGAATCGTCATCACGGGAATAAAAGGCTGAATTCCTGGCCGGCAGGGAAGGACCAGTACTTCCATTGCGGCCATCGGACGGCCTGATTGGCCAGATCGCAGCCGATTGCCACACTCGGCAGAAAACCACGAAAAGGGGAGCATTCAGATGCAAACAGCTAAGACTGCTGAAAGCGAGAGCGGCTATAAGGCGCTTACACAAACACAGGTTGCCAGTTTCTGGGAAGAAGGGTTCCTGGTTGTCGGCAAGGTATTGGAGGACGAGCTCATCGAAGAGATGCGCTGCGAGTATGATTCCGAGTTCGACCTTGCCCGCAGCGGCCAACGGCCTGTTCGCAACCTGGCTGTTGGCGAAGAACATCACGATCATGACGAAGAAGACCAGCAGGAGATGCTCCAGTTCATGGGGATCTCCGAGTACAATCTTCGATTTCACCAACTGATCTATCATGATGTCATCCTCGACGTCATTGAAGACCTGATCGGTCCCAATATCCAGCTGTATCACAACCAGGCTCTCTACAAGCCGCCCCACCATGGCGGACCAATCTTCTGGCACCAGGACAACGCGTACTGGAAATGTGTGCCTGCCAATCTGGTCAGCGTCTGGCTCACTCTCGATGACGTCGACTATCACAACGGCGCCATGCAGTTTATTCCCGGCTCGCACCTGCGCCCCATGATCCATGACCAGGCCCAAGGCAGCGATGTCCTCCTCGACATGGGCAAGTTGGTTGACGACAGCAAGGCGGTCGTGGGCGATCTGCCGGCCGGCGGCATCACCCTCCACCATTGCCAGACCCTGCATCGTACTGCGCCAAATACGACCGACCGTCAGCGCCGGGCGCTTGCCATTCACTACATGACGCCTGGCACAAGGTCTGCGCAGACACAAGAGTCATTCCAGGTTTCTTTCGGCAAACCCATGCTGCGGATGCGGGTCTGAGCGCACCGCGCAGCAAAAGAGACCGATTAGGATTCAAGTACCGATTTGGAAGACTCCCGTAGAGAGAAGAAAAGCGAACCAACCTCTGCGTCTCGGGCGAGTCCATTTCTGGCGGTTGGAAACTGCACGCTGGATGATGTCGTAACCCCGGACGGACGCATTTCCCCGCGGCAGCTTGGCGGCAATGCCGTATACGCGGCCGTCGGCATGCGCCTGTGGGGCGTGGACGTCAGCATAGTGAGCGTGGTCGGCGCCGACTATTCCAACGAATGGCTTGAACGGTTGGCACAAGCCGGTATTGACCTTTCAGCCGTCGCCAGAATTGAGGACCCGCACCTGCTGCGCTCGCGCGCATTCTATTTTCCTGACGGCAGCCGCACCGATCGCGTCGACGAAGCGCGATCGATGCTACCAGCCCATGCCGGCGAAATCATCGATCTCGAAAGCGAATACGCCGACACCGGCAGCCCATTGCACCGCCGCATCTGGCCGTCCTTCTGCCCGGACCTCTCCCAGTGGGCCGAATTGGCGAAACATGCCTGCCACGCCCATCTTGCCCCCGGGCCGCTTCCATGCAGCCGCGCCAACGCGGCCTTCCTCAAGCGGTTACGGGGCGATGACGTCGTCGTCAGCTTCGACTGGCCCTGGTGGGATTGGGACCGAGAAGCCCAAATCGACGCCAATTTGCTCAGAAACATCGATTTCCTGCTGCCAAGTATTGAAGAGTTAGCCATCCATGCCGACGCCGTTTTTGGTGTGGACAACGGGAGCCAAAGGCAACAGGGTCACATCTTCGAAGCAGCCAAGCAGCTGCTGGCGCTCGGTCCGCAGGGAATCGGCGTGAAAATGGGCGCGCGCGGCATGCGCTTGCTGTTGAAGGGCCAAGGTGATTGGCGTCAGGTTCCGCCATTCCCCACCAAGGCGGTAGATCCCACCGGGGCCGGCGACGCGTTCTGCGGTGGCTTCCTTGTCGGTCTGGCGCAAACAGGCAGTCCCGTGCAGGCGGCACGCTACGGCGCGGTTTCGGCCTCGTTCATTATTGAGGATTTCGGCGTGCTGCATGCACTGAACATAGAACCGGAACAGGCCCATTCAAGGTTGCAGCACCTGCAGGTTTCCCATCAGGAATCGGACGCTTGACAACGTAATACTGATTTGTTACCTTTGGCGCAGCGCTCTAAGTCAACCCGAACAGTCGTCCGCGACGCCTTCCACTCAAGACAACAACTGCATACATGCCCCTTCGAACTGTCCTAATCCACACAATTTGAGGAGATTGACATGAAATCTACGCAACGTGTGATGAGGCTGGCGTTTTTGCTGGCACTGGTGGCGGCCCTCCTGCTCGCCTGCGTCGCGCCGGCGGCTACCACCGACTCTGCCCCGGCCGACGACGCCATGGCAGCGGAATCGGCAGAGAGCGAAGGACCGAAAATGGGAGGAGTCGTGACCGGCTTTGTCTCCTCCGATCCCAAGAACTTTGACCCGGCCGCGATCGCAGGATGGGACCAGGGCGTAATTGCTCCCAACCTGCTTGAAGGCCTCTTCAGACTATCGCCGGACGGTCGCGAAATCGAACCGGCAGTCGCCGAAAGCTTCGAAGTATCGGACGACGGCAAGACGTGGACCTTCAACCTGCGCACCGGCGCGAAGTTCCACAACGGCCGTGATATCACTGCCGATGACTTCAAGTACAGTTTCGAACGCGTGCTGAACCCGGAGACCAGAAGCCCCAAGGCTTGGATGCTTTCGATAGTCGTCGGCGCCCAGGAGTTCCAGGATGGATCTGCCGATGAAGTCAGCGGCATCAGAGTCGTGGATGCGCAGACCCTGGAAATCGAGTTGGCCGAGCCGTTGGCGCCATTCAAGTCGATGCTCGCCAGCATTAACCTGGCCGTCGTACCGCAAGAAGAGGTGGAAAAGTGGGGCGAGGACTTCGGTCAGAACGTCGTCTCCGCCGGACCATTCACTCTTGGCGAGTGGAATCTGAACCAGGATGTCACCCTGAACGCCTTCGAGGACTACTGGAATGGACGTCCCTACCTGGATGCGGTCATGTTCCGCTTTATCGGTGACGAGAACACTCGCATCGTCGAGCTGGATGCCGGGCGGCTGGATATGGCCTGGGTTCCGCCAGCCCACTGGGACCGCTTCAGTACCGACCCGGTCTACAAGGAAAAGCTGGGCTGGGCTGAGACCTTCCACACTGACTTCATAGCAGTAAACCTGGACAACGAACCATTCGGCACGAATCCCAAGCTGCGCCAGGCCGTCCGCTATGCTCTGGATCTGGATGCAATCATCGCCAGTTTGCAGGGGCGGGCCACGGTTGCCCAAGGTCTCCTGCCGCCAGGACTGCTCGGCTTCGATGAGGGCATGATATTGAACTATCCGACAAACCTGGATTCGGCCAAAGCATTGATGGCCGAGGCCGGCTTTGCCGACGGCGTGCCCGGCACGTTTGATGTCATTCTGCCGCCATGGGGCAACCTGATCAAGATGCTGGAAATCTATCAGGCAAACCTCAAAGAGATCGGCATCAACATCGAAATAAAACCGACTGAATTCGGGCCCTACATGGAGGCCCTGGAAACAGGCAGCTACGACCTGGCCTGGATGTACCGTGTGACCGACTATGCCGACCCCGATGGCTTCTACTTCCCGCTCATGCACTCCGACAACCTCGGCGCAGGGGGCAACTACGCCCGCTACGCCAACGCAGATGTAGACGCCAATATCGCCGCGGCCCGCGCCACCGTCGACGATGCCGAACGCACCACGCTGTACCAGGCGGTAGACGCCCAATTCGCCGCAGATTTACCCTACATTCCGCTGACGCACAACATCTACGTGGACGTCTCAACGCCGCGTGTGCAGAACTATGTTCCTTCGCCGATGGATACGCATATGTTCCACCGTGTTTGGGTGGAGGAATAGCAGAGGGGAAAGCAAGCAGCTCAGAAGCTATGGATTGTTCTATTGAACCAACCCTGGCTGCTGCCCGGCAGAAGCATGAAATTGACTGAATTCGACCTATGACCAATATGTACGTCGCACGCGGCAGAGATGATCTGAAGCGTGCGACGTACATTTCCTTAAGGAGGCAAGAGTGAACAAGAGTGCTTCAACTATGGAGAGTTACGTCCGCGAGGGAAAGCGCATGGCCTACGAGTTGGGAAACCGCGGCCCCATCCGATTCAATGCTGACGGCACGCTCCACCAGGAGATTATAGACGCCTACTGGCGCTGCGGTTTCTACGTATTGGAAGGCGCACTCGCGGATGAGGAACTTAACGATCTGCGCGTCGATATGGAAAACGGCTTGGAACGCGCGCCCTATACCAAAGATGCAACGGTTGACGCACAGGGCCGTCCCGCGCTTGGCGTCGATTTAACGCGGCCATCGTTTCGCTTTGCAAAGCCGTTGAGCGACCCTTACGGCGGCACAGAGTTGGTTAGCGGCCGCCATCCGGCCAAAATGAGCGAGCCGGCGCCGCCCTCGGATGCTCCTGACTACGTCATCAACAGCATCGGCAGCCCCCTTCAGATTATGGACTCCTGCCTGCGGCTGTACGGACATCCTCAACTCTTAGCGATCGCCGCAGCCATCAACGGGCCCGACTTTGTTCCCTTTACCGAATCAGTCATTGTAAAACGCGCAGGGTTGGGGCCATCGGTAGCCTGGCATCATGATGGCACAACGCACTGGGATAGCCCGGATTGGGACGAGGGCACACACGGGTTCAACTTCATGGCGCAACTCTATGGCAGCACCGCCGAGAATGGCGTCTGGCTGCTGCCTGGCTCTCACAAGCTGGGAAAGATGGACATCAAAGCCATGGTGGAAGAGAACGGCTCAGACCGGCTGCCCGGCGCAGCGCCGATGATTTGCGAACCGGGCGACGTTTGCATGTCCAATCGCCAGGCCCTACACGCCTCATTCGCCAACACTTCCCCGCAAAAGCGGATTACCATCAACTTCGGCTTTCACCGCCTGCAAGCCGTTCTCAACACGCGCACCAAACACGGAGGCACCGAGGTTGTTTACGACGCCGAACGAGTCGTTGAGCGTTCACGCATCATCGCCCTCGCAATCGACGCCCGGCAGCAGCGTTTTCCCAACGAATCTCGTTACGTTTACAAACCTCTGGCCGGGCAGGAGGACGCCAATCGCTGGAACGATGACACTCGCGTAAGTCTCCTCAGGAATTACAATCTGAAGGACCTGAGCCTCTGAACTGGAATCAGTTGCCACATTGGAACTTCAGTGGTCCCGCACAGTTTGCAAGGACTCGAGAGCGAGTGCCATTCGATCCTGGTAAGACCGGCGCCGCCCCAGCATGATCGGTTACGTCGTTCGCCGCCTCCTCCAGTTTATCCCCATCCTCATCGGGCTGGTCACCGTGCTATTCGCTTTGCTGAACATTCTGCCCGGCGACCCTGCCCGCATGATGGCTGGCCCATTCGCCAACCCCGATGTCGTCGAGACGATCCGGCAGGAGATGGGTTTCGACCGCCCGCTCCTGGTCCAATACTTGGATAACCTCTGGAATTTGGCGCGGGGAGAGTTCGGCCGTTCCTACCAATCGCGCCGCCCCATTCTCAAGGACATGCTCGAGGTCTTTCCCAAGACATTCCAGCTGGCACTGGCCGCCGAAATAACCAGCGCCTTCATTGGAATCTGGCTGGGCGTCATCGCCGCAACCCGACGCAATGGCTGGGCCGACCGGTTGATCATGGCGGTGGCGGCGCTGAATCTCTCCTTTCCGCTCTTCTGGCTGGCCCTCATGCTGCAGATTGTGTTCGCCGTCTTTCTGCGCATGCTGCCGCCTTCAGGTTATGGCGCCGGTTTTGACCGCTTCATCATCTTGCCCGCCTTCACCCTGGCACTTCCATCACTGGGGCTTTTGGCCCGCATCACACGCGCCGCCCTGCTCGAAGTCATGGGCGAGGACTATATCCGCACAGCCCGCGCCAAAGGCCTCAAGGCCACACTGATCACGCGCCGCCATATCCTGCCAAACGCCCTCATCCCAATAGTGACGACCATCGGCACCGACTTTGTACGCCTGCTGGGGGGAATCCCCATTATTGAAGTGATTTTCTCCTGGCCCGGAATCGGCAAGTACGCCTATGACGCGCTCGTCTTTCGCGATCTGCCCGCCCTGCAGGCTTCCGTCATCATTCTGGCCGTTTCCGTATCCCTGGTTAACCTGGTAGTGGACCTCCTGTATGCGTTTATCAATCCGCGCATTCGCTACGTTTGACTGGCGCCGTTTTGGGCAGGCTCGTTTGCCCATGGTTGGCGTCGGCGTGATCCTCTTTCTCATACTGCTGGCCGCATTGGCTCCTTTCATCGTAGGCGATCCAACCCAGATCGAAATGCGCCGCGAAGTGAACGGAGAGACGGTCATGCCCCCCTATCCGCCAAGTCAGCACAACCTCTTCGGCACCGATCAGCTGGGAAGAGACATCTTCGCACGCGTTGTTTATGGTCTGCGCACTTCGCTCATCGTCGGCATACTGGTGCGCGGCCTGTCGATGGTAGCCGGCACCTTGCTGGGGCTCATCTCAGGATTCTTTCCCCGAATCGTCGATGACATAATCATGCGCCTCACCGACATAATGCTCGCCTTTCCCGTCATACTCCTGGCGATGACGGTCACTGCTGTTCTTGGCCCCGGTCTCGTCACGGTTTGCCTTGCTTTGGCTCTCGTCGCCTGGCCCGACGTCGCCCGCCTGGTGCGGGGTCAGGTGCTCGCCATCAAAGATCAGACCTACGTGGAAGCGGCGCGCAGTGTAGGCGCCGGCAACTGGCGCCTCCTCCTTCGCCACGTGTTGCCCAACTGCATGGGGCCCATTATCGTCGCCTTTTCTATGGGGATTCCCGGCGCGATCATGTACGAGGCCGGATTGAGCTTTTTCGGCTTCGGCATCCAACCGCCGACCCCCAGCCTGGGCTCTATCATCAGCGACGGACGCGGCTACATTACCGTTGCGCCGTGGTACCCTGGCTTCCCCGGCCTGGTATTGACCCTGCTCGTGCTCTGCGTCAACCTGGTCGGCGATGGCCTTATCGACGTGACCAGCCCGCGGGCGGCAAGAGGAGAGCGCAACCGGCGATCAGCAGACTGATTTGGATGCGCGCGTACGATTCTGCTAAACTCGATAACACATTCGCGCCTTTCCGGCATCCTCTCAGAATACGACTCCCGGCACCCTGCTCGACTCCAACTGGAATAGATTCGATGGCAACTGATAAGCAGAGCGTCCGAGTGCAACGCGTTGAACCTTCCTTCAACCCTGTCCAGGATGAAGACCTGGACCAGTACAGCGACGAACTCTCGGAACTCACCATAGTCGACGTCGACGTGCATGTCGATGACACCCTCATGTTCATGCTCGATTACATGGAGGGCCATTTCCGCAAGCGGATGGAGACAGTCTTGCAGGCGGACTTCAAAGGAGAGCCGGGCAACTCCCTGCGTAACATGATCGCGCACATCGCCTGGCTCGGCTCATCCTATGACAAGCCGCCGCGCGCAAAGCTGGCGACCCAAAAGGACCTTCTCGCCAGAATGGAGAAGGGAATTATCGACTACAGTATTCTCTTTCCCAGCGAACTCCTGCCCGTCGGCTATCTGCCGGAACCGGAATGGGCGGCTGCCCTCGCCACGGCCTACAACCAATATATGGTCGACGCCTACCAGAATCTGGACGGCGTTAAGATCGCCATCGTTGTCGCGCCCCAACACCCGGACCGGGCCGCAGCCGAGATCGACCGCCACGCCGCCCATCCCGATGTCGTGAGCGTCTGTATTCCCGACGTAGGCGTCAATCCACCGATTGGGGACGAGAAATACTGGCCTATCTTTGCCGCCGCGGCCAGGCATGACCTTCCGATCAGCTTTCATGGCATCGAGGCCCTCATCCACGATAACTACCCGCTGCGGGTGGCCCACTTCCACACGCTCATGCAGGTGAACAGCATGGGATTTCCCTTTACTTCGATGTTGCAGATCATGTCGGTGGTGTGCGCCGGTATCCCCGTGCGCTTTCCCAACCTGAAATTTGCCATCCTTGAAGCCGGCCTGACCTGGATGCCCTTTATCATGTACCGGCTCGACGCCGCATATCTGCGCTACCGCACCGAGCTGCCTGCTCTCGAGAAGAAACCCAGCGAATACATCCGTGATTGGTACATCGGCACCCACGAGCTGGAAGCGCTGCCGCGGCGGGGCGATCTCGTCAAGCTGATCGACCTATACCAGGGACGCGACACGACCATGTGGGCCTCAGACTGGCCGCACTTGGAACGCGACCTGATCGCAGGGTTCATGCGCTACGACATGGACGACGCGCTTCGCCGTAAGATCTTGGGCGAGAACGCGCTCCAGTTCTTTGGGTTGAAGCCAAGACCATGACCAGCGAAAAAGAGCCTGCTCGCACAGGCGCGTCGCGACGCAAGATTACCGTCGCGGCTGTAGACTGTTTTCCGCCTGGCGCCCGCATGGAAGTTCGGGTTGGCAGCGCCATGATCGCAGTCTTTAACGTTGGCGGCGACTATTACGCCCTGTACGGCCGCTGCCCGCACCAGTCCGCGCCTTTGAGCCGCGGCCGGCTGCAAGGCACAGTTATCTGCAATGCCGACACCGGCTGGAAGACTGAATGGGCACACGAGGGCGAAGTGCTGGTCTGCCCCGGCCACGGGATGGAATACCACGTCCGGACCGGCAAGGCATTTGGCTACAACCTTAAACTTCGCACCTACGAGGTGGTGGTCGAGGACGGGCAGGTTAAGCTGGTAATGTAGAAGCTTTGCAGGCTGGACAACTGCGCGGACGAGGCGACCGCCTTTCCGGAACGCACCTGGCGAGAGGAAAATATGAAGAAAGTAGCGATGGTAGCGCGCCCAATCCGCAAGGCTGAATTTGGCGAGCCGATCCCTGTAACGATCGACGATATGCTGAGCGAGATCAGCAATCAGGGGCCCGCCATACCGGCAGTAATGGATTCAGTCCAGCCGCAACTTGAGGCCCTGGATCCAACTCTCTTTACGTCCAATTCACACTTTTACATAACCGGCTGCGGAGACTCCTACTTCGCAGGTCTGGCCGCGCGCTATGCCTTTGCCCGCTATGCCGGCCTGCCCACCGACGCACAGGAGGCGCTCGAGTTTGGAAGGTACGCCGCCGAATTCGTTCCGCCGGATTCGCTTGTGTTCGGCATATCCAACTCCGGCAAGGCGACCCGCTCCGTCGAAGCGCTCGTGAACGCCCGTTTGGGAGGCGCACACACGGTCGCGATCACCGGCAATCCGGACGGCTGGCTGGCCCAGGAAGCCGACACCATCCTCGATCAGAGTGTCCGGCTCGCAGGCGAACTGATCGGCATGCCCAGCAATTTGGATACCAACCCTGATGACAGCAAGCCTCGCCGCGGATCTTTTGGATTGGTGAATTATCTGGCCAGCTTGACCACGCTCTATTTGATTGCCTTTCAAACTGGTGTGGCTCGCGGCCGTCTCTCCGAAAGTGAGGCCAACGCGTTGCGGGCCGAGCTGCGGTCCACCGCTGACCTGATCGCGGAGACCGTCGAGGTATGCACACCTGCGGCACAAGCCTACGCCGAGCAGGTCAAAGAAATCGACACTTATACGATTCTTGGCTCCGGCCCCAGCCTCGCCACCAGCCTATTCTATGCGGCCAAGACCTACGAACTCCCTCGTGTCTACGGTGTTTCGCAGGAATTGGAAGAGTGGGCCCACGAACAGTTTTTCCTGACCGGGCCAGGGACGCAAGTCCTTTTCATCGCACCCCAGGGACGCAGCGAAACGCGGGTCCAGGAACTTCTGCACACCACGAGGACCATGGGAGGGACCGGCGTAGTAATAACCGACCAGGGCAACAAGCGGCTGACCGAAGCGGCCGACGTGACACTTCCTGTCGCCGGCGCCGTTTCGGAAGCGCTTTCTCCGCTCGTATATTGCGTTCCCGGTCAGCTCTTCGCCACCTACCTGGCAAAATCCCGCGGCCGCCTGGCCTTCGAGTTCGACTCTCCGCTCCAATATGAAATGAACATGCGCACAATCCAGGAAAGCCAGCTGATCGAGTTTCACCCAACTCGAAGCTGAGTTCAACTGGGATGCCAAAGACTTTACTGGCGCGAAGTCCCTGTGAGTTGCATCTTTTCCTACGATAGGCTGCAAGCCAGCTGCAGTTGGCTCGCTGCCGCTACAATCCATCTCCGGGCCGCCAGCCTAGACTGCTAACGCAAAGCCCATCTCTAAACTGTGAGAACGGTTTCTTGAGCAAGAATCTCAGCAACGAGAGAATTCGCTTGTCGCCGAGGTGTGCTTGGAGGAGCCTGTGCGGGTAAGGACAACTGACAGATCAAACAGAGGGCACTTGCGGTAGATGAACTCCTGCTCCGCAACTGCCCTCGTCTATGAAACTGCTATTCCAAACGCGAAGCGTCTGACTTCTCTTAGCCGGTCGCCTCTTCTACCGGCTGAACCGGTACCTTTTCCACTGGAGTGAGTTCGTACCTCTCCCAGTGATACTGAAATTCGGTCGACTTCCACCCCTTGTAGATCTCGTCCCAGCTGAGGCGGCCTTGGTGCGGACCCAAGACCTTGTCCATGACCGGGTCCGAGGCCCGCTGGTAGCGGTAGTCCACCGATAGACGAATACGGTCTCCTGACAAGTTGGGCAATCCCCTATGCACTGTGTGGCTGTGGAAGAAAAGCAAGTCCCCATTTTCGAAGGGGCTCGAAACCCATTCACCCCCGATCTTTTCAAAGTGGGCGCGCAGTCCGCCGGCGCCCAGCGCCCGGGAAACCGGCAAAATCCCCTTCTTATGCGAACCGGTCAACACGCTTAACCCGCCCATCCTGTGGGGACAGTCACCCAACGGCAGCCACGCGGTCCAAACATCAGGCGTGCCCTGAATATGTACGAAATCCTGGTGGGCCGGCGTAGTCTGCTCCAAATTGGTCGGGAATATGAAGCGGGCGATGTTGCTGGGCTGGAGAAGTACGTCATCACCCAAAAGATTCCCAATGACGCGCATGATCGCCTTGTCGTGTGCAAGCGTGTGGAAAGACTCCAGCATCTGCACTTTGTCGTATACCGGCGAAAACTCCGGTTCTCCAGATACATGAGGAGGATGGCTGGTTATAGTCTCCAGTGGGTCGGTGCCGGCATCGATCCAACCGACTTCCTGCAAGACATTGGCAATGTCATGGCGCGCCTGTAAGACGGCCTCTTTATCTACGAAGTCGCGTATATAGAGATAGCCGTCACGATCAGCACGTTGGCACAGGGCCTTTCCGTCTTCCTTGATATCGCTGGAGTCGACAAAAGGATTCATCGTCATGTTCTCCTGTATTCCAGGCAGTTACGCCGGAAAAGTAGTGGGCCGATAGGCTGCTGCTCAAACCGTGCTAAACGTGGGTATAGGGGTCAGAAGCGTCGCGCAGACCGTCGCCGACAAAATTGAATGCCAGAATACTGACCACGATGAATACAGTCGGCAACAGAAGCCAGGGCGACAGCGCCAGAACGCGAATCGCCTGCGCTTCCTTCAGCAATACCCCCCAGCTGATGGCCGGCGCCTGCAAACCCAGACCGATAAAGCTGAGAGCCGTTTCCCCCAGAATCATCTGCGGTATCGCAAGAGTCAACCGGGCGATAATGTAACTCAAAAACGACGGCAACAAATAGCGAAAGATTATGCGCAGGTTGCTTGCGCCGTCCAGCTCCGCCGCGCCTACGAAGTCCTCCTCCCGAAGGGCGAAGAAACGTCCGCGCACAACGCGCGCTATACTTGTCCATCCAACAATCGACAAGATGAGTACAATGGCGAAATAGGTTCTTACAACCGGCCAGTCCGAGGGTAGCGCAATGCTCAAAGCCATCCACAGCGGTAGCGTAGGCAGGGCGCGTAACGATTCAATCACGCGCTGGATCACCATGTCCACTGTCCCGCCGAGGTAGCCGGACAGTCCGCCAATCAATATGCCCAGGAAAAAACTCATGGCAACGCCCACCAGACCAATCGTGAGCGAGATGCGTGCGCCGTAGACGATGCGGGTAAACAGATCGCGCCCCACCGTATCCTGGCCAAGCAGCGAAAGACGAGCCTCCGGGTCCTGCAAACCAAACAGATGAATCTCGCTCTCGAACAGACCCCACAATTCGTATGGGTCGCCGCGCACAAACAGCCCCAGCGGCTGCATTATCGTCTCGTCCTCGACGAATACCGCGGCGTAAGTTTCAGGGTCAAGCGTCTTCTTGAAAGGATGCACAAAGGGCCGCAGGTGAAAGTTCCCTTCAGGATCGATGAAGCGGATCGTGTGCGGGGGCGCCAGCGTCAGTTCTGCTCTGAAGATATACGGATCGTACGGTGCCACGAACTCTGCGAAAACCGCGACAAAGTAGAATATCCCCAGCACAACCAGCGAAATGACCGCCAGCTTGTGCTGCAGAAAGCGCCAGCGGATCAACTGCCACTGTGAAGCGACCAGTACGCGTTGGTCCGTCTGGTCTCCTGCGGCGATGCCTTCAATTGGCGCCGCGCCCGCTGCCTGCGTCATGCGTTTTCTCTCTCCTCACGCTGAATAGAGCCTGCGATCCCCGTCAATTCCAGTTTTTCCGCGAAATGGCAGGCCGCCAGATGTGATTGACCCTCCTTTTCGCTGATGTCTATCAGCTCCGGCGTCTCCTGCCTGCATCTGTCCTCTGCATAGCGGCAGCGGGGATGAAAAGCGCAGCCGCCGGGCAGGTTGCCGGGATCGGCCACTTCGCCTGCAAGCACGATTCGCTCCCGATACTTCGTGTCGGGATCGGGATTCGGCGCCGCCGAGATCAACGCCTCGGTGTAGGGATGCCTGGGATTCGTGTACAGTTCCTCTGTTTCGCCGATCTCCACGATCTTGCCCGCGTACATCACCGCCACTCGGTCGGCCTCATACTTTACGACGGCCAGGTTATGGGCAACAAAGAGGTATGTGAGCCCAAGCTGAGTCTGGAGCTCCTTCATCAGATTCAGAATCTGCGCCTGCACTGAAACGTCCAGAGCCGACACCGCCTCGTCTGCAATAACAACCTTGGGCGAGAGAGACAGGGCGCGTGCAATTGCGATACGCTGGCGCTGGCCTCCGCTGAATGCGTGCGGGTACCTGTTCAGCGTTGAAGGATCGAGTCGCACGAGACGCAGCAACTCCGCAACCCGTTCCTGCAGTTCATCCTGGTTCTCGACCATGCGATGTATGACGAGCGGCTCGCCGATAATCTGGAGCAGTGTCATTCGCGGGTTCAACGAAGAATAGGGATCCTGATAAATCATGCGGATGTTACGACGAGCTTCCTTTAGCTCCTCTTTCTCCATCCGCGTGAGATCCATCGGCTCCGCGTCACCGATTCGAAACAGAACCTGGCCTGCAGTAGGTCGTTGCGCCTGGATAATGCAGTGGCTGGTTGTCGTCTTTCCGCAACCGCTCTCCCCGACCAGGGCCAGCGTCTCGCCCTCATTCAGGTCGAAATTCACGTCATCGACTGCCTTCACAACGCCAACCTGCCGGCGTAGGAAGCCTGCTTCAATCGGGAAATACTTTACGAGGTTGCGGACCGAAATGATTGTGCGCTCGTTCATGTCCGTCTCGCGCGTGGTTTCCGTCACTCGAGCGCCTCCCTACCTCCGTACAGGAAGCAACTCACTTCGTGACCTCTTGCAACTGCCGTGAGCGGGGGTTCGTGTCTTTCGCACACGCCTTCGATAAAGTCAGGGCACCGTGTATGAAACTTGCAGCCGCTTGGCATCGCGTAGGGATTGGGCACAACGCCCTCGATCGGTTCGATTTCCACTCTGCCCGGTTCCATCTTCGGAATCGATGCCAGCAAGCCCCGTGTGTAAGGATGCTGCGGCCGGTGAAAGACATCCTCTACCGTTCCGTGCTCAACCTCCTTGCCCAGGTACATTATCATGACCCGGTCAGTCAGTTCGGCAATCACACCCAAATCGTGCGTAATCATGATGATCGCCATGCCCAGATCGGCTTGGATATCCCGAAGCAGTTCAAGCATCTGGGCCTGAATCGTCACGTCCACGGCCGTAGTCGGCTCATCCGCGATCAACAGTTTGGGTCTGCAAGAGAGCGAAAGCGCAACCATCGCCCTTTGTCGCATGCCACCGCTCAGATTAAAAGTGTACTCGTCTATGTTCCGCGCCGGATTTGGCATACCGACCCGCCGCAGCATTTCAATGGCTTGGTCATGTGCCTCCTCTTTGCTTACCTCCTGGTGGATGCGAATTGTCTCGATGATCTGGTCGCCGACGGTATGCACAGGGCTGAATGCTGACATCGGCTCCTGGAAGATCATTGCTATATCTTTGCCCCGGATATCCCTGAGAACCCGGCCATCGGCATCTTCAGTTGCCAGATCAATGAGCCGGTCCTCGTTTTGGAAGAGAATCTCCCCACCCACAATCTTGCCGTTTTTGGGAAGGATACGCAGGATCGACTGGCTTGTCACGCTCTTGCCGCAACCGCTCTCCCCGGCGATGCCGAGAATCTCGCCCGGTTTAATATCGAAACTCACGCCGTCGACAGCCTTGACCACCCCTTCGCGCGAGAAAAAATGGGTCTGCAAATCACGCACCGATAGCAGCGACCCGTTCATTCCCTCGGTTGATGGAGCCATTTCATCAATTGCGGTTCCGCCACTTTGAATCTCGGTCATACGGCGCCCCGAATACGCGGATCGACGATAGCCAGCAGAATATCCGAAAGAAGCGTGCCAACGAGCGTAAGGATTCCCAGGATCATGATTATGCTCGTCGCCAGGAACATATCCTGCTGCATTAGCGAGTCCAAAAGCACCGGCGCAATCGTTGGCAGCCCCAAAACCAGTGAAACCAGGACCTCACCCTCGACCAGCACCGGCAACAGCCAGCCAACCGTGCTTATCACAGGATTGATCGCGATGCGCAACGGGTACTTGTAGAGAAGCTTCGTCGGTTTGACCCCCCTTGCGCGCGCGACCGTGACATACTGCTTGGGCAACTCGTCCAGCAAGTTGGCGCGCATCGTCCTGATCAGTTCTGCAGTGCCTGCAGTGCCTACAATCAGAGCCGGCAACCAGATATGGCCGACCAGATCAAGGAACTTCGCCAAACCAAAGGGGGCATTCTGCATCTCCGGCGAGTAGAGACCAATCGCAACTGTTCCCGTCCATTTGAACAGCAGCCAGAGCCCGACCAGCGCCAGCAGAAAATTGGGCGTAGCCACGCCCAGAAAACCAACAACCGTAAACGAATAGTCCGCCAGCGAATACTGTTTGGTAGCCGAGAGAATGCCGATGGGGATGCCGATCACAAAGACCAGAATCAAGGAGAGCAGCGAGATCGTAAAGCTGGACGGCAGCCGCTGGGCAATGATATCCACAACCGGTTCGCGATAAATCATCGAGTAACCCAGATCGCCCTCAATAAAGCTGGAGACCCACTTGAAGTACTGTACATAGATCGGTTCACCAAGTCCGTAACGCGCCCTGAGTGAATCGATCAGTTCCGGCTCGATGATGTCACCCTGTGCCTCCAACCCGGCAATATAGGAGCTCACGAAGTCGCCGGGCGGCGCCTGGATGATAATGAATCCAATAATACTGATCAGGATCGTCACCGGAATCATGACGAGCAGTCTTCTCAAGATGTATATCAGCATCTGTATTGACTCAGAGTCGGGAGGCCACCGAGGTGGCCTCCCTTAGTTTCAGAAGAACTGCTGAAACCGTTTACTCAGACCGGTAGGCCCAGGTTTCGGGAGCGGCATAGTACCACTCGGGGGCCACCGGGTTGGGGATGTTGTACATGCGGCCCGAGAACACCGCGTACCAGACCGCTTCCAGGTCACCAGGCTGCTTGATCGAGCCAATGACCCACAAGTTGTCCTGGTGAATCTTGTACATCTCAGACTCGAGTTCGAAGCGCTTCTGGCCATCCGGCTCGGCGATGAACTCTTCGAAGATCTCGTAGAGTCGCTTGACGTCGTCCGGGGGTTCTTCGCCCTCGGCGCCGCCGGACATGACATACTGCGCCCACGGCGGGTTCACCAGCCAGCTGTTGCTGATTGGCATCGGCTCGCCGCGCATGGCGCCGATGATCGGAGCCTGGCCAGCCCAGTTGACGGGGCGGACCTGCAGCTCATAGTCGCCGGCCAGTCGACGCTCAGTATGCAGTCGACCATCCAACGGAACAATCGTTGTCTTCAGGCCAATGTCTTCCCAGCCCTGCGCGATCAGCTCGGCGATGGGAACCTGCTGTACCCAGCCGGTATGTACCTGAGCCGAAAGCTCAAAGGGGCGGCCATCGGGCAGCAGACGCTGGCTCTGATCCTCATTCCAGGTCAGACCCAGGCCATCCAGGATCTCGTTGGCGCGATCAACGTCGTGCTCGGTGTGCAGCTTGAAGCCCGGGTCGGCGCCGTTATAGACCGATGCGTCGGGCGGCGCAACCTGCGAAGGCTTGTACAGACCGTTGAAGACTACTTCGTTGATCCTGTCGCGGTCGTAACCGATCGACAGCGCAACGCGGAATTCCTTGTTGCGGAACAGCTCGCGCAACACGTCATCCTCGGTCGACATGTTGAACGTTACCACGCCCAGCACGTCCGACCAGCCAAACTGAGGCAGCACCCTGTAACCGCCGCTCCCTTCGTTCTGCTTGAGGACCGGATAGTTGGTCAGGTAACCCAGCGTATACGGGTTCATGTAGTCAGTCTGGCCAGCGATCACGTCCAGCAGAATCGCTTCGCGGTCACCCAGGTTGGGTCGGTTAATGTGGTCTACATAGGGCAACTGGTTGCCAGCAGTGTCGATCTTCCAGTAGTAGGGGTTGCGCTCCAGCTCCTGCACCGGCACACTGGCGCCGCGGGTAACGGCTTTCCAGGCGAAGATCGTCGGTTCATCAGGATTGCCGTACCAGTCATGCTCGGCCTGGAACAGTTCAACCCAGTTCGAGAAGCCCCTCTCCTCTGCAATCGCATTCACATCGTCCGCATCGGTGTAGTCAGGATGGAACTGCTTCAGATAGTGGGCGGGTGCATAAGGCATCGGGCGCCAGCGATTGAGGCGTTCGAGCAGCACACCGTAAGGAGCCTTAAACTCCATCACAATGGTATTCTCGTTGACCTTGGTGACCGTACCCATCTCGCCGCCAACCTTCATATTGTTGACGCCATTCGGGTTCAGTTCTTCGTTCGCCGCAATCGCCTCGTACCAGAATACGAAGTCGTCGGCGCCGAACGGATGGCCGTCAGACCACTTGATGCCTGGGCGAATCGTGAACGTCGTCGAGAGGCCGTCCGCGCTCGTCTCGGCATTCATGAACACGTTGGGCAGCACGCCCTGCATGTTCGAGCCGTACACGTGCGGGAATTCACGCAGCAGATCCTCGAGGAAGTCGAAGTTGCCCTCGTGCGTATTCCGCATCGTGCCGCCGTACTCGCCAATCTGGTCGGCCGGCTGCATCACCAGCGGCTCATCCGGCAAGCGCTCTTCAACCGGCGGCAGCGAACCATCGGCCACCATCGCATCCAGAATCGGAGACTGCTGGAATGTGGAAATTTCATTGCCTGTGGCCGCTTCATAGTCGGCGATGGTGTTGTACTGCACCACCTGCCCGGTGAAGTCGCCCATCATACCTTCATCGGCCATTGAATCGTCTTCAGACGCGGCCTCTTCCTCCATAGCCGGTTCCTCGGCCATTTCGGCTTCCGGCTGTGCGCCGCCGCAACCGGCAAGCACAAGGCCAAGAACGATAAAGAGACTCGCGACTAACCTGAATTGCTTCATTGAGATTCCCTCCTTTAGGGATGTGGAAAAAACGATGGGAACTGGTAGAAGAGGGCGACCGGAAACTGGTAGCGGACCGCCGCCTACCTTTATGTGGATGTAAGTTCAATCTGATTTAGGCTATAATTAAGGTGGGCATAGTTTCCACTTAAGGAGTCACGTTGTCAAATATGGAGGGCCTTCGTTTTGCAACTGAGTCAGATCATTTTTTGCCTTGCCTGGCTGGGAACCGGGCTGGGCGCTGGTTGCTGGTTCGGGGCCGAATCACCGCTTCGGCTTGTGGCGCATTGAAAACCGCGGCCAATCCGCCTGATTTCACCCCGTCATACCCAGCATTCGACGAAAGGGCGAACCAGAGGCGCCTCAGAGTTAACTGCGATTTGAGAATGTCACCGTGCCAGAGAGTTTCTCTAAAGAGGAGGTAGGTCGGGTGGGATTCGAACCCACATGGGTTTTAACCCGGCGGATTTTAAGTCCGCTGCGTCTGCCATTCCGCCACCGACCCGGCATGTCATTGTAGAAAATCGTCACAGTCGTGTCAATTCGAAGCGCCACATAGGTGCATCTCAAAGTGCGGGCGAACTTTCGCATACCTCAGGTAACGACTAAGCCATGTCCAGCTCGTAGACCCAGTCTCAGGCAATTTGCGTGGCTGCTTTCTCCTGATCGTTATATGGGCGGTCGGGCCTTCGGCCCTCCCTTGTGCAGGGGCTGCGCCCCCGCCACGCCCCCCCACAAAACCACCCCCCACCCACCGTGTTTACGCTTCCCCAGCAACGTGCCTAGCCATCAGTGTCTCCTCACCCACTTGCCGTCTCATGCCACTGACCACTGCCGTTCGCCGTTCACCAAGAATTTTGAATCAGACTACTAACAACCGCAGTTCCGCGCCCCCGCAACGCCCCGCCCTGGCTAGCCACCGTGTTTACGCTTCCCCAGCAACGTGTCTAGCCAACAGTATTCCCCCCAGACCGTCCGGTAGGGGCCGGCCTTGTGCCTGCCCTCGCGCGCCTCACCCATCGTCGTCGCCATCTACCCCCAGACCGTCCATTAGGAGCTGGCCTTGTGCCTGCCCGGCGTCTCTCTAGGAGTCAGCAAACAATTCCAGCCGCAGCCGGCGCAATCTCCCCGCCCGACTGTTCCCACCCCAATTCTGGAATGCACGCCGCCAAATGGTCGAGTACCGGCTGTGGGCACACTCACGACAGAGATTGGCCGTGAACTATTACTGGAGATCATAGTGGAACATGTCCAGAAACGGGCACGGCTGCTAAACCTCACACTAGTGTCCCACGGGCGCGTCTGCGATCCAGCTACTATCGACATTCAGTGACATTCCTGACGGTTCACTGGTTGAGATAGCGCCTTACATTTTCCAGATGTTCAGAATAGGTTTCCGCAAACACATGCCCACCGCTGCCATCAGCGGCCGCGACGTAGTAGAAGTAACCGTGGCTCTCTGGATATAGCACTGCGCGAAATGAATCCTCGCCCGGGCTGGCGATTGGGCCTGGCGGGATCCCCCGGTTCAGATAGGTGTTATAGGGGCTGATAACGCCCTGGTACTCTTCAAGAAATACAGGCGTCTTCCACCACTGTCCGCTACCTTCCTGGTAACCCATCGCGTATTGGACAGTCGCATCAATCTCAAGCAACATGCCTTGCGCCAGCCGATTAAACAAGACTCCGGCAATTGTCGGCCTGTCCTCGGCGGCAACCGCTTCCCGCTCGACTATACTGGCCAGGATCAACACATTGTAGAGATCAGGTGGATTCATTCCATCAGTTACGGCCTGCTCGTATATCGGCACCATCCGATCGGCGAACGCGTCCAGCTGGCGTACTATGAGTTCGCCGGCGGTTGGCTCGACTGCCGGTAACTGGTAAGTCGCCGGAAAGAGGAAACCCTCCAGACTCGCGGCTTGGGGTCGTTCCTCCAGGAAAGGCCAGCGACTATTTTCGCCTGCGCAGCAGGACTGCTGATCATCCTGTTGGACCGCAACTGAATGGGAAGACGCCAACTGCTGCAGGGCGCCCACGTCTGTCGACTGAGCAAGCTGGCGATACTCCTGGCCTGAAACAATCCCCTCTTGCTCCAGTGCATCGGCGACCTGCTCCAACCGCCAGCCTTCCCGAATAGTTACCGCAATCCCTGCAGCCTGTTCATCGAGCAGAGCTTCTGCAATTTCGAGTGGCGTCATGTTCGCCCGCAATAGAAATGTACCGGCTTTCAACTCCTGTGCCTGGCCTGTCGAACGCACATATGCTTCAAAGAGCTCGGCGTCGTGAATCAGCCCGGCCAGCGCCAACTGCTCTGATATCACTCGGGCGGGTGTTCCCAACGCAATCTCGAAGGCGATGACCTGATCACTGTCCGACGTCGGAACATATAGGGCAGGTCGATTTTCGTCCAGGTGGTCGTACAGCATCTCTTCTCTGGTACAAGCGGTAAGCGCGACAGCCAGGAAGAGAAGGAGCATGCCAAACGCCAGCTTGGACAAGCCCCCTGCGATAGCTGGTCCATAGAGTCGGGCTTCCAGGAACTGCTGAGGATTTTGCATAACACATTCCGCTCCTTGCTTCTTGGCTTTCACTCCTGGAATCGAAGTATAGCACTCTGAAAGGCGACATATGAATTTCACGTGTAACTACTAAGCCGCAGTGGTTGACCAGCCAGGCATACTTGGAACCATTCAGGCTCTTGGTGACGCAACCGGTGTACAGCCGTCGCCATACTCGCCAGCCGACACTTTGCGAAGAATGCACACGGTCGGTGAGGGATGGTTTTGTAGGGGGGCGTTGCGGG
>MKWU01001011.1_pt1 | contig 51517 bp, 82 predicted proteins | sample 809101 | NCBI WGS metagenome assembly MKWU01 (sample SAMN05860141, study PRJNA318959) | sponge metagenome | host: Aplysina aerophoba | place: Slovenia: Piran, Adriatic Sea, Gulf of Piran | collected 2013-05-07 | reverse complement strand
TCTGAGTCTGATGATGATCAAGATCAGCAGAGAAGAGCTGATGACTCAGCTCTCAACAAAGCAGGTGAACTGCTGGACTCAGTCGCAGACAAAGATGATTCTGAATCTCAGCAGATTGAAGAGAAACAGTGGGACGAAGCTGTGCAACAAGCTGCTCAGCTCGCTAAATCTCAAGGGCATGGCTCAGGCAGTATGTTCAGCAAACTGTTCGAAGAATCTCATCGCAACAAAGCAGATTGGCGAGCTCTGCTACAGCGATATCTGCTGGACACTACTCAGCATGACTATTCGTGGAGTCGTCCTAACAGAAGATTCATAGACAGCGGTCTGTATCTGCCATCGCTACATTCTGAAGGTATGACAGAGCTCACTCTAGCGATTGATACTTCGATGTCAGTAGACGTTGAAGAGCTACAGAGTTTTTGGTCGGAGATCAAAGAATGTGCTCATCTGATACGTCCAAACACAGTGCGAATCATTCAGTGTGACGACAGTATCAGAAGTGATGTGCGATATGACTCGCTTGATCTGCCTGATGAGATCCGTATCGCTGGCTATGGTGGGACTGAATATGCACCCGTGTTCGATCTGATAGATGAAGACAGTGATAAACCGCACGTCTTGATTTACTTCACGGACGGAATATGCTGGGACATTGTTGACGCACCTGCTTATCCAGTCATATGGGCATTGTCCGATCAGAAGACTTACGACGTGCTGGGAAGAAAAGATGAATATGAGCGACGAACTCATCAAAAGCTGACAGTTGGAGCTTTTGGAGAGTGTCTCTTATTGGATTCTTGATGTCTGCGATACTAGAACTCAGACAGTATCAAGAGCAGTCAATCAAAGCTCTCAGAGCAGGTGTCGTAAACGGACATTCAAAACAGGTCTTATCACTGCCAACAGGTGGTGGTAAGACTGAGTCTGCTATTCATCTGACGCAGGAAGCTCTACAGAAAGGTTCAAGCATTGTCATACTAGTGGACAGAATCAATCTAGTAGATCAGTGGGAATCAAAGCTACAGCACTACGGAGTTGACTGTGGGATCTTTCAAGGTGAACGAGCGGATATATGGAGTAGAGTGCTCATCTGCTCTCAGCAGACTGTAGAGCGACGTCCACATCTGCCTATAGCTGATCTCTACGTGATAGACGAATGTCACTCGCAGAGAAGAATCATCACTGACAGAATCAGAAAGCTCTCAAGTGATAAAGCAGTTGTCGGTCTGACTGCTACTCCAATGGCTCGGGGCATGGGCAGAACGTATTCGAATCTCATCACAGGCATAACGACTGACTATCTGATAAAGCACAAATATCTCGTGCCGTTGCGAGTCATGCGAGCGAAACCGATCAATACTGCTGGACTGTCAGTGCAGAAAAATGGCGAGTGGTCGGATTCAGAGCTCACGTCTAGAGCACTCCCAGTCGTCGGAGATGTCGTGAAAGAGTGGATCAAGCACACTAAAAGCTGTTTTGGCGGTGCTGTTCCTACGCTCATATTTGCAGTCAATACACGACACGGAGATGAGCTCGTTCAGCAGTTCGCTCGTGTCGGGTACAGATTTGAACAGGTCTCGTACAGAGATTCACCTGAAGCTAAAGGAGAGAAGATTGACAAGCTAGAGCGAGGACATGTTCACGGATTGATCTCTTGTGAAGCTCTTATTAAAGGTGTTGATCTGCCACTCGTGAGATGTCTGGTCGTTGCTCGTCCATATAGAAAGTCACTGACTTCACACATTCAGATGATCGGTCGCGCCATGCGATCGGATAAAGCTACGGATAAACGTTATGCACTGTTGCTCGATCACGCTGACAACTACAGCAGATTCGATGTGCAGACACAGATATTTATGAGAGATGGCATAGCAGACTTTACGGACGGAGAGCTGCTGGAGACACGATACAAGTACGAAAAGCAAGAGCAAGTTGAGCAAGAGTCATTGACTTGCAGATCATGTCAGACTCTGCTCAGTCCCAATGTGCGAGTCTGTATGTACTGTGGCACACCCGTTTACAAGAAAAAATCAAAACATGCAAGAGTGAAAGGTAAACTCGTGGAGTTTGAGACTCAAGCTCTGCACAAACAATTCGATGTATGGCCCCACATCTCAGCTATAGCTCTCAAGCTAGCAAAGCACGATGAGTCTAGAGCACTGAAATTCGCACTCGCTCAGTACAAGCAGATGACTGGATATTTCCCACAAAGGGGCATATCTTTGAATCCAACAACGCACGTGGATTCACGAGTCGCTGATCTCGTGCATGAGCAGACGTTGCAATACAGAAACAAACAAAAGAAACGAAAAACTAAAGCACTTACTCATAGGACAGCACCCGCATGGGATACCCGTTAAGAGACAATCACAAAGTTGATGAGAAGTACATTCAGTCAGCACTGACATACTGTGACGCAGATGACAGAGAGACGTGGATACGCATAGGCATGGCGCTGAAGAGCACGCTAGGCGACAAAGGTCAGACACTCTGGCACAGATACTCACAGCAGTCTTCAAAGTACAAAGAAAGAGACGCTGTCATAGCATGGCACTCATTCAGTGAGTACGGACAGATCACGATAGGCACGCTGTTTCACTATGCTAAAGAAGGCGGGTGGTCGCCACCACATCCTAATGTTCCACCAGTACGAAGATCATTTGAAAAGATTCAGAGAGAGAGAGAAAATACTTACTTTCAACGCACGAAGCAAGAGCAGGAAGAGCGGTGGGCACGTGCTTCAGCAGAAGCAAAAGCAGTGATAGCTCATGCTGAGTTGTTTCCCAGTGTCTACATGAGAAATAAAGGTCTGACTAAACGAGCTTTTACGACGCACTTTAATCGCACGTATTCCGAGCATTTGAAGCAACAGCAGCAGTACGAAGAACATCTAGATGAAGGTCTTCATGTGCCTATGAAAAGAGCCCCGTATCTGCCGTTGGAAGAGATAGTCGTGCCGATGAGAGACATAATCAGTGACGAAGTCATGGCTGTGCAGATCATTCAAGACAAAGACGGCAGCAAGTTGTTTTACCCGCCGGGCTGCAGAACATCAAATACTGCTTTCGTAATCAATAAGTCAACGCGCAATCGTAAGACTGTATGGCTATGCGAGGGAGTCGCTACAGGTTATTCGATCTATCTAGCTCTCATGAATTTGAACAGAACATCAGATTCGATCGTAGTCTGTTTCTCTGCTCACAATATGAAAACAGTCGCTAAAAGTCTGCAAACACATAGAGAGCAGTTTGAAGAGATCAAAGACATCTTTGTGTGTGCAGATCACGATAGCTGGAAATGCAATATATGCGGTCTGAAAATAGATGACACTACTGAAAGGAATTACTACGTAGAAAAAGGTTCTCACACAATGGACAATCCAGCTAAAGCATTCTGTGCAGGTACGTTCACTGAACCTACTGGAGAAAAGATTGCTAGAGAGATTGGACTTCCTTGGACTATGCCAGCAGAAAAAGGAGATTTCAACGACATGCTGCAAGAGCACGGAGTAGATGATGTCGCAGATTCACTCTATGCTCTGATTGACCCAGATAACTAACGGAGATTCACTATGGCGACGAACATCAAGATCAGTGTTGAAGATACAAGCTCGCAGACAATGACTATCACTCAGGACGGTGCGCAGATACGAATTCAACTGTACTGGCAGGGCGCACCTGATGAAAACTGGTATGTTGATCTGACTGTCAGACGTGGCGGTCAGACGTATTCAAAATACGGCAGACGAGTGCTCGTAGACGAAGCTCTGATTGAGCTTCCCAGCAGTTTCTCACTGGGCACGCTCTACTGTCGCAGACGAAGTGAAAATTCTCTGACTACTCTCACTAGAGATAGCTTTCAAACTACACACGATTTGACTTATGAGCGCGCCTGATTTTTTTCGCAGATACTGTGAGATAGACATAGATGGTCTGATTGTCACTGACCCGAAAATTGTGCTTGACATCAAGCTCTCTCTGGACCCGAGCACACAGGACAACGGGACTGTCAGCATTTATAACCTGAGCAGATTGAGAGAGAGAAGAATCAATCATCGTGGAGCTAAAATCAAGGTCGTCGCTGGATATCAGAATTTCAACGGAGTTGTCTTTGATGGAGCTGTGCAGAGAGTTGAACGAGCAAGAGAGCAGTTAGCTCGTATCACTAAGCTCTCACTGACTTCGCAGATAGCAGCAGATGACACGCTGGGCGGTGTGTCCAATCTTGGCTATCAGAGTGATGTGTCGCTGAAAACAGTCGTCGCTGATCTAGTGAACGATATTAACGGAGTTGAGCTTGGAGACACTTCAATCATCCCGGACATCAATCTGAGTTACGCATACTGGGCAGGTAAGTCGTGGAAAGGTCTCGTACACGTGCTTGACTCGCATGACATACTGCCTTACGTAGACAGCGGGTTAGTAGAATTTTCACGCGTCAATGAGGCGATCTCAGACGGAACTGCTCATCGACTGTCAGCAGGTAGCGGTCTCATTGGCGCGCCTACAGTTACAGACGATGGTGCAAGAGTCAGGTCTCTACTGGATTACAGATACAGACTGAACACTTATGTGACTGTAGAATCAGAGAGCTTCAACGACACTCTGAAAGTAGCGGCGATCACGCACGGCGGGTCAAATTGGGACGGCGAGTGGTTTACGGAGCTAGAGCTACTGACTCAAGAAGCGATTGATGAGCTTGAAGAGCAGTCAGCATGACAGCAGTCAACAAAGAGAAACGAAATAAGCAGCTAGCAAGTCTGCTGGACTTCTCTTTCAATCAGTTCATGAAAGACATCCATACTGCGATCCCCGCATTGATTGTCTCTTATGACTCTGAGACTAGACGAGCAGTCGTGCAACCTGCTATCAATCGAATACTCAATGACCCGCCCAACGAGTCAATGACTCTGCCGCCGATCGCGAATGTCCCAGTGCTCACGCCATCAGCTAGTGGATATTTACTGAGTATGCCGCTGATGACAGACGATCCAGTCATGCTGCTCATCTCTGAACGGGGTCTCACAAGATTCAAAGAGTCGTATACACAGTCAGATCCCGACAGTGAGTTCACGTTCTCATTCAGAGACGCAGTAGCACTCACAGGTTTTGGAGCGATATCAACGCAGACTGCTGAAGCAGGTTCGATGAGTATGCAGTCAGTAGACGGACTGCGACACGTGTCCATCTCTGACTCTAGAATCAGAGTGCAAGTACCTGATCACACAATAGACGTAGGAGACTCACACGTAGAAGTCGTCTCAGCTACGCAGATCAGACTGGTCAGTGATGTCGTGATCACTGGCGAGCTGACAGTGAACGGAGAGATCAACGCAGATGACAACATCAATGTCGCGAGCAACAAGACTGTGGACGGAGTTGACATAGACAAACACAGACATGGCGGTGTGCAGACGGGTGGCGGTATGTCTCTGCCACCAACGTAAAATTCATTTATCTGACAGGCAGCATTCCGTTTTAATCTTCTGTATTTCACACTTGATTAAGCTGTCTGTCAGATTCTCAATCAGAGCACTTTATAACTTGCACTTTGTCTCATATGACCCGTGTCAATCAGTGGAGTCTCAATACCTGCGAATTTTTTGTTTGCAGTTTTTTTCCCACCGAGCTTTTTTCTCTTTCTCGCAATCGTGCTCGGCGCACTGGCAGGAGAATTGAGTTTTGTGATAGACACCTGAATCTCACCCGTGCATAGAACTCCAATCATGTCAGCAGTCTGTCTGTCAAGTGTGGGATTTTTCGGGTCTAGATGAGCTTTCAGTATCGGAGAGATTTTCGGCTTGAATGTCTTGATCGCATTTCTGAAGAACGGACGTGATGGAGCTCTAGACGTTCCAAACTCGTTCCATGCAGCCACAGAAGCTACAGGTGTTCTCTTCACATCATCGTAAGTTGCAGACTTGAAAAATCCCACTTGTATTTGTTTGACCTGCTGAGACTGTGCTTTGCTCAGCATAGCTTTCAGTCTACGTCCACCTTGTACTCGTGCTGTCATGTAAAATTCCGATATGCTGACATTTTCCGCGCCTGACGGTGACATTGATTTTACTACTGTTGACGGACTTGAATCAGTGCGACAACGAGCTAGACAGCGACTGCTGTTTCTACGTGCAGAGTGGTTTCTAGACATCACACAAGGTCTGCCGTATCTAGCAGACGTGATCGGGTATCAACAGAATCTCAATCTTGCTAGACGTGCGATTACTGATGAGCTGTTGACTGTAGACGATGTGGACGAAGTGTTGAACGTTCAGATTGAGATGAATAGAAAAGAGAGAATCTTGAAATACAGTGCTGATGTCAAGACACGATTTGGGACTGCCCTTGTCACAGCGAGTCAGATAGCGTAATGGCGATTGTCAGCAGTAGTGGAATTCAGAAGACGACACTTGAGCAGTACATCACGCTGTTAGAGACTAGATACAGAGAAAAGCTGGGATCTGATGTTGCACTCGCACCAGAAACTCCACTGGGTCAACTGATCGGAGTGCAAGCACTCGCACTCACTGAACAAGATGAGTCGCTGATCAGTCTGAGCAACGCGCTGTCCGTGAGCACAGCGACAGGTGCTCAGCTGGATACGATTACAGACTATTTCTACATACAGAGAATCGAAGCTACACGTACACGAGTAGAAGCTACGCTCACAGGTGTACCAGGAACAACTGTGCCGATCAACTCAAGAGCTTCTACGGGTAATGAGTCTTTTCGATTGACTGAAGCTGTATTGCTAGATCAAACAGGTTCAGCAGTTGGAATTTTTGAAGCAGTAGAGCTGGGTGCGATTGACGTAGCAGTTGGAGCTCTCAACAGAGTAGAGACATCCGTATCTGGGTGGGAAACTGTCAACAACGCAGCAGCAGGTCAGACTGGCAGAGACAGAGAGTCTGACGATGAGCTTAGACTGAGATACAGAATCAGCACAGCTAGACAGTCTGCTGGGACTCTTCACGCGCTTCAAGCTGCACTCTTCGATGTCGGAGTGAATAATCTACGCATTGAAGTCAACGACACGGATACGCTCACTACAGTTCAGACATTCGATATTGACCCGCATAGCATAGTAGTCATAGCTCAAGGTGGACTAGACAGCGAAATAGCGACAGCGATCTCTGCTAACAAATCGTTCGGGACAGGTCTATCAGCACCTGACAACTCCCGCACAGTTGTTGTAGATGATGTGAAGTTTCAGCGAGCTTCTGAAGTAGCAGTCAGCTTGACTGCTCAGATCAGCACGAATAGCTTTTTTGCAGCAGACGGAATAGCGATCATCAAAGTCAGAGTTGAAGCATATTTTGAAGCTCTGCAGGAGATTGGCGAAGACATTGACGTTGAATCTCTCAGAGTACCTATTTATTCTGTGCTAGGTCTGCACTTAGACTCAATTTCTATGACGTTGAAGAATGGCAATGCACTTCCAGCAGCAACTGCTCTTGACGTGCTCTACACGCTGAGCATAGACGACATCACGATCACAGTGAGCGAATAGATGGCTAGAGATAAAGAAGCACTGAAACTGTCAAAGAGCTCATCAGTGTGGTCAACAACATCTGCAAACAGAGCTCCACAAGACTTGACATCACTGAGGAATCCACTTGTTAGAGAAAATGGGTGGACATCTGAATATTCAGTAGAAGCAAGTGGCGAAAATCTGCAAAGACTCGTATGGAATAGACTGCTACACGAGCTGAGTACATTCTCTGCCGATCTCAATCAGATCGGAGTGCTAGAGTATGACGCGAGCATTGACTATCAGATGGACGCTGTAGTCAATCATCGTGGTGCTCTTTTTCGTGCAGTCATAGACTCGGGTCCGAGCTCATCGAACGCGACTACGCCGGGCACGGATTCAGCAGTCTGGGTCGGATTGTTTGTCGTTTAACTAGTTGCGTAGGGCGGAGTAAACACTGTCCAGTCTGAATATTGTCCAGCTCCGTTCGCATTCGTACCTCGACCTCTTAGTGAAAAACTAGTCCCGCCCTCGAAGCCTCTAGCATTTGAATTTACATCTGATGGACGCGATGTATTTGTACCCGACAATTGATCAGTTTGAAACGGAGTGTACATCTCAATTTCATTAGGATCACTTTCAATAATTCGCGCTTCAACTCTTACGCTTGTCACAGGCGATCCGCTATTGTCGCCCGTCCATCGCCAGTCAAACGTCCATCTGTATTCGCCATCACTGTCTCTCGTTCTACGAAGATTCGTGAATACAAATCTTGCTATCGGTCTGTTCGTTAGAGTTCGTCGCTGTCTATTCGGCGACCATATAGCTTCACCCACATTATTCACAGCTCGCACTTGAATCCAATAGTTTGTGTATTGATCTAATCCAGCGAATGTGTACGAGCTAACTGTCGTTGTTCGTGTCGTCCAGTTATCTGATTGATCACTTCTACGAATACGCCACTCATATCTAGTAATCGCCGACCCGTTAGACGCGGGCACACCCGCCACCGCTGCTATCGTAGTTAAGTCAGCAGTCAGTGCAATATTCGTGATCTGACTTGGACGTGCGACCAGTGTTTGAATAGTGAATGAGTTTGACCACGCACTCTCTCCTTGCACGTTGATCGCTTGAGCTTGTATGTCATATCTGACATTTGCTAATAGTTCGTTGAATGTGTGCTGATTATCTGTGCTAGTCTCTGTCGTCCACGGTTCTGTGACTCCACTTCTCTTACGTCTAAATCTATAGCCAGTAATCGCCGACCCGTTAGACGCGGGCACTGTTGCAACTGCTGCTATTGTGAACGACCCAGCAGTCAGCGCAACGCTCGTGATCTGATTAGGCACTTGAGCAGCGGGTGTAGCAGACACAGAAGCAGAGAATGTGATCCCAACTGAATTGTCTGCACCCACTCTCACATCGTGCGCAACGCCATTAGTCAGTCCACCAATATCAATCTGTCTTGCTGAACTAGACACTGTGATCTGTCTTGCTGAAGAAAATGCCTGAGCTCCACTTTTCCACTGAATCACATAATCAGTTATCTGTGCCCCGCCATTATCTGACGGAGTTGTCCATGTCGTTCTAAGAGTCTGACTCAAAGGTGTTGAGACTGCTACAGCTCTAGGTGCAGACGGAGCAACTGCAACGATTGCACGACTCACAGTGTTGGAGAAGTCTGAATAACCTGACTCTGTGTTTCTGTATCTGACCCGCCAGTAATATGTGAGATTCACTGTCAGATTAGATTGCTGATGTGATGTGACTGTGAGATCACGTTCTAGATTTGTCTCAATCAAATCTCTAGTAAATGCACTGTTCGTCGCTCGCTGTATCTGAATTCTGTCATATGCTGACCCGCCATCATCTGCTGGAGCGACCCAGTTCAGAGTGCTAGAGCGACCGACAATTGCGACAGTTAAATTAGTCGGTGCAGTCGGTGCTGTTCTGATCCCGGGCACGAGTGTCCAGTCTGCGAGATCAAACGCTCCACTCCCTGCTCTATTTCTAGAGTAGAGCACTCCGTTGAATTGCACGATTGCGAATTGCTTATACTCAATCGAAGAATCATGCTCAAGCACACCTTTGCTCATCTGCTCTCTGAACAGAGACGTGAGCTCACAGAGAATCTGATTCAGTACAGGTCTTCGTGGATTGTCTCCACCAGCTTCAGAGAAGCTTGTGCCCCACCCGTTATTTCTAACAAGCGGCGGTCTGAGTGTAGAGTTATCTGGGTCAATGCGATCGCCATTGATCGCCCACGGCTTGATTTTCAGTGCTTCAGAGTCAATAGTCATGTGTGAATCCTATAGCTTCAAAAAGAAATTTGAAAAAACTTCAAAAAAAGTGGCACGGAGTCAACTTTTATGTCGTACAATTAAATCTCACAGCAACACTAACACTCAAACACTCAAGAGACAAAACATGAGCAAAACAATCGAAGCGAAACTTGCTGAAGAACTTAGCACAGCTTTCGCAGAATCAGAAGCAGTAGAAACCTACGGCTATGTCCAGTTCTGGAGCACTTACTGCGAGCGCTACAACGCGCGTAAAGGCGGATGGACACCTTACTACAGATTCCACGCTGGCGAGAGACATATCAATATAACCGCTGGACTAGTGATTGCGTATCTACGAAGAGACATCGAATATTTCGAAGATCCATCAAACGCGAATCAGATGGAACATCTCAAAAATCAAAAGTTCAAGTTTGAGATTCGCATAGGTGAAAAGAAACGAAAATTCTGGACCCCTTACGAAGCTCTTGACTACATTCAATCTCAACGGAGAAACTAAAACATGAACTTAGCAGACGCATTCGATATATGCAAAGACCCAGCACTTCACGACACTTCTGTTCTTCTGCTCGCTATTCCAGCATTTACAGAGCCGCTCCGCTTACTAGAACTTAGAGATTGTGAGTTGACGAATCTAGAAGTATGCGATAGAGCTTTGTTGATGGAAGGATTTGTGAAACTTACCGACACTGTAAGAGACAGATATTTGCAGAAAACTGACAGGAGAAGCCTATCGAATAATTGAAACAGAACCTCAGAGACATTTAACTAGGCGGTCGTTAGACGGCGACCGCCGCTCTATCAAAAGGAAAAACTCAAATATGAAAATCACTAATCTGAAAGAACTTCTCACTGAACAGCGGAATCTCTGTGATGAACGTGAGAGAGCAAGACTAGCTTTAGTAGCAACTAACAACGCATACATTCTTCTAGACAAGACTTCTTACTCATCGTCGTCACTTCATCAACGAGCAACTGATGCGGTCAGTGAGTATCAACAAGAAATTCATGAAACAATGAATGAACTGTCCCGTTCTCTCAAGCAAGTGGAAAAGGAGCTTTTCGATATTGCTTCTGAGATTGATCTAGCTTCTGAGATTGGAACTCTCAAAACATGACGCTGACTGCTCAAGACAATTCATCTCTGAATCTACTGCCTGAGTCGCAGTTGACACGCAAATATACTGTCTTCGTCTTTCGGTATATGAAGTCAACGATCTGGAGCGGATTCATGGACCGCAATCAAGCTCTACTCTGGCTGGATGAATTCACTCACTTAGACGTAGAGAACATTCTCATTTACATATACACATGGGAAGATATGCAGAGAATTGACGATCATTCTTTCGGCACAGTGCAAAGAGCTGTTGATTACATGAGCTCAACGAGAATCTGATATGTGGGAAGTCATTAGACACAAGGATCAGTCTGTCGTACTAAAACATGACGACTCAGATGAGATTATTGAGATCAAGATTCTGAAAGTGTCCAAAGGCACTAAAGGACGTGTCACGCTAGGTTTTGACGTGCCTAAAGGGTACGCGATCAGACGTAAAGAAAAATACGAAGCACAGCAACTGGAGACATTATGAACGCAGACAACATTACTGAAGCTCAATTGATGAAAGAGTATCAAAAGCTGATTGATGAAGAGCGATTGACGAGACGAGCGAGTGCAACTGCTCGTAAAGCTTGGGAACAGGTTTACGAAGCGATTGAACATGCAGAAGAAGCAGGTCTAGCTAAAGATCATCATAAGCTACTTACGTCTCTTCAAGCGACGTTGTCGTCGCTGCTTGATCTTGAGAGTCACGCAGACGACAAGCACACTAAAGCCACTCTGAAACTAAAAGATGAGTGGGACAGAAGCTTCAAGCGCGGTGCATACAGTGACGACTGATAAACGATTGACTGAATGGCTAGACGCTAATGTGTCTGACAAAGATCGTAAACGTTTTGGGATGGCATACACGCCAAAACCTGTGAGTGAACTGATCGCACGACACACGATTGAACATTCAAAAGAGCTGGGATTGATTCGCAAACTGCCTGACGGCAGAGACTGGCTTCCCATGCTTGAGCCTTTTGCTGGGATCGGAATTATGGTGGAAGATGTGACTGAAGTCTGTATCGAAAAAAACATCATGCCCTGCATTATTGCTTATGAACTAAACGCACTTGCTGCTAAAGAATGTCAACGACGAAACCCGCACGCATATGTAGTCAACACGGACACGTTTTTCACGCCCACATTTGTTCAGCTTCAGTGGGAAGAACACTTTATGAATCACTTTATCAGAAAGCACACGTACAACGTAAACGAAGATCATCCAGAGTTCGAAGGTTGGTTTACTGAAGATGGAAAGACACGTTTACATCACAAGCAAGAGCATGGCGACTTGTTCAAGAGCGGGGCATAAATGCTGACTGAAGCTGAAATGATGTCTGAAGCAGAAATACTAGATCGGGTCAGAGTCTGGTTAGAGAAAGAGATTGAGCGAGCTGAGCTCGGAGCTGAAGTCACAAAGACAAAATTCATGTTTGAAGGGAAGACACGTGCAGAGTGGGACTATCTGCTGAACGCTATGAAGCAAGACGTAAAAGACTTGAAGAGTGGGAGATTGAAGAGTAGGAGAATCAATGCCTAGCGCTGAAAGCAATGCCCGCGCCGCTTCACTCGGATACTGCAAAGACTGTCTGTCGCCACGTGATGAACGAAGTCCCACACACGGACGCAGATGTGACATCTGCTGGGACAAACACCTGAAACGTAAGAATCCCGGCGGTTCAATATTTACCGCCAGCTCAAGCTGGTTCGTTGAGCCTTCGAAGCAATATTGGATACGGAGAAAGAATGAGCTACTACGTGCCTAATCGAACAAAGATACCCAGTGAAGCTCAGTCTTTATTAGAAGCTTCGCTGGAAACTGTAGAAGAAAAAGAAACAGCAGAAGAACGACTGGAACGTAGAAGAAGACAGCAACGTGAGCACTATGCTCGTCACGCTGAAAGCAGACGCCAGAAACAGAAGATTTATTACGAACAGAACAAGGAACGTGAACGCGCTCGCAAACGTGAGTATTGGAAAAGAAAGCATGAACAAATGCGAAAGGGAACACATTCATGAGAGAACACGAGATAGGTGTCATTATCAAACAGCCAGTAGTAGAAGATGATTTAAATCACAGAATCAAAAAGCTACGTAAGCTGCTCAAAACAATCGAAAAGGAGTTCAAGACTGTCTCTGATGAACAGAGAAGAGAGACGATGAGAGACGACTTACTAGTTGCTCATTTTGTGCTGAAGAACAATCTGAATCAAACAACTGACGATCACAGCAAGAGTGAGTGAATAGATGACAATCCGTGAAGAAGCAAAAATAGCTCCTACTGAAAAGCTAGACGATCTGATTGAGCGAGTTGAGTCCATTCGTATTGAGCTCACTAATGAGCTTGAAACACGTGGGCATAGACAAGTCATAGACGCAGACGTTGACGTGCAGACCAAAATTGACAACATCGCAGAGATGACAAAAGAGCTTGAAGACGAAGTCGCTTGTCTAAGCAACTGCATTTTTCTAGCTCTCAATACAACGTCCACTTAGCATTGTTAGACTGCACTGGGTCTGTTGAATCACTCGTTGACGGACCCGAGCTCTCAAGACTCACGTAGAGCTTTCCACTTCTCATCGTGAAAGCAGTATGCACGTAATCAATATGCTGCGACCATTCAGCGATTGACCCATACTTGTTAGAGTCAACGATGAATCCAAACAGCTCTCTCATAAGCTGATTCCACACTTCTCTTCGCGGCACGTTCCCACCGATCTGCGAGTATGAGATATCCCAACCTTCTTCTCTATTCAGCGGTGGCGACAATGAGCTGTCGTCCGGGTCAATGCGATCGCCATTATCTGCCCATTTATCAGTGACTATTCCTGCAACGTCTCTAGTCATTCGCATAACCTCCTTGATCAAAAGCTCTGCCTGATGCATCAAATCCAAATCGTCCACTAGCTACTATTTCCAGCTCAACGCCAGCAGGTTTAGCGAGTGCTCCTACTCTGTCTGCGAGTTGCATATCTGCCAGCAGACTCGTAGTGACTTTCCCAGTCATATCGTGATTGTCAACGACAATCGCAGTATGCTCAATTTCAGCGACAGACAGTTGCATATCTCTAATAGTGCTGAACCCAGTGAGTGCATGAATCTTCGCTCTGATGAGTCTTCTATAGAGTTCATCGCCAATCGGAGCGAGTGGCTCAAGAGCTCGCACATCAGACATTCGTGATCGGTCAAAAGCAGATCCCGACTCATCAAATCCAAACACGCTGTCAGATGATTCAGCAGTCGGTCTTGCTAGTCCTAATCTTTCACCTAGATGATCTAGCCAGACACCTTGAGCTGTGTTCAATGCGAGCATTTTCTGAATCTCATTCTTCGGTCTCTGCACGTACTCATCAAGCACGTCTAGAAATATGTCTGCGACAGCTCTTAGTCTAGGAGAGTTCTGCCACTGAGAGATGAATAAGTCTGTAGTCGCCATGTGTTGAATTCTACTAGTCGCTATTTTGTAGAATTTATGTTGACACTTCACACAATCAAAAGAGAATCAATCTATGTCTTCACTTAACAGAGTCACGCTCATCGGAAATCTAGGCACTGACCCCGATCAGAAATTCACGATGAACGGCGAGTGTATCGTAAATCTTTCAATCGCAACGACAGACTCGTGGACAGACAAAAATTCAGGTCAGAGACGAGATAAAACTGAATGGCACAGAGTTGTTTGCTTCAAACAAAATGCTGACGTTGCTGCTAAATATTTGAGCAAAGGAAGTCAGGTATTTGTAGAAGGATCGCTGACGACATCATCGTGGGAAGATCGCAGAACTGGCGAGAAGAAATATCGCACTGAGATCAGAGCTCAAAAGCTCATCTTGTTAGGTTCTAGAGCAGATTCATCATCTCAGAGTCAAAATCAAGAGACTACGAGAAAGAAATATGAGTCTGCTCAAAAACGACCAGAACGCCCACAGAGCGCACCACCACTGGATAGTGAGCCTGATGATGACGTGCCCTTCTGACTCGCTGAAAAGAAATTTGAAGAAACTTCAAAAAAGATGGCACGGAGTCAACTTTTATGTCGTACAATTAAATCTCACAGCAACACTAACACTCAAACACTCAAAAGAGACAAAACATGAAAACACTTTTCTTCTCAATCGAAACTTATCGAACTTCTCAAGCTTTCGGTCCCGGCGAGTCTGCTTATCAGTTCAAAGCTGAAGCTAAGAAAGCAGCTCTCAAAAATCTCAACGACTCAACTGTTACTAAATTAGCATTGAGCGCTTGTCTCTTTGACAAGAGCACTCGCACTCGCTACTACACAGACCCCGTTGAAGTCACTTCAGCTTCTCAAGCTAATGACTTCTTCAAGTCTGTTTAACACTCACACACAGAGGAAACTCAAACATGAAAGAAGAACAACGACAGCAATACCTGCATTTTGGTGGCACAAGCTACAACTGCGAGTCAGACTTCTACGAAGCAATACTAGACTGGGACACGAGTGAGCTTTCACTGAAAGAACTCAAGTCTCTCATAGAAAACGACACTATGACGAGCGCGACCTACAAAGACTTCCTGGAACAACATGAGCAGTACAGAGAAGAGTATCTCTTCAATCCACAGTTCACTCTGGGAATTTATCGCTCAACTATCAAAGACTTGATTGAGAAGAGAGAAGCTGATACGTACAGACCTATTCTCACGTGGTTTTATCGTGGACACGATAAAGATGATCTGCTGTATCTGAAACAATCTACAGACCCAGAAGTGATGGATCAGCTCTTCAATCAGTTCATGAATCAGATCGAAGCCAATCACGAAGATGTCTACTCATCTCTCAGCGAGTTCACATATGAAAACTTTGAGCTTCATCTTGAACCTGTCTTGAAAGACATGATTGAAGAGATGGAGTGAGTATGAGCAAATACATAGAACGACTGACACTTTCAAAATTATTTGACACTCAGACTCAGGTTATACGACTCAACAATTTGGCTAGAGCTGCCAAAGCTGCTTCTCATGTCGTAGTTATCTCATCAGAGAGAATGATGGAACTTGACGACGATGAATATGAAGCGGTCAATACTGCATACAAACACGCGCTCCGTGCTCTTGTTGATCTAGAGAGTGAAGCTTCAAAATTGTCAGTCTCTAAAGTGAACGAGAAAGTTGGCGAGTATCCGTCTCTCTTTTCAAAGGCGGAATTACTATGAGCTGGACATCTGACAGACAGATTGAGATCAAGCAGAAAATCCGACAGCTTGAATCTAAGCTGTCTCAGGGATCTGACATCTATGAGTTGTATAGAACAAAGCTTGAGCTGGACCGACTGACTTTTGATCTGAAATTATGTCGTCTCACATCAATGAGAATAGCGAGACAAACATGACAATCTTTGAAAATGACCTAGTAGACATCTCTGAACACACAGAAAAATTCAATCCTTTTCCAGTGTTTGCGAGTGCTGATCTGCTCGCTGAAACTGACGACATCAAAGCATGGATGTTGTCGTTTGTGACTAGCTACTCGCGCTATCTGCGCAGATACAAAATCGTGCCTAACAATTTTTTCTTTTCGCACGTTCAACAGAACAAGACTCTGAACATCGAAGCGATTGCACATATAGCTGACGAGTATCGCACGGAGTTCATTCTTAGATCAATCACAGAGAGCAGAGACGAAGACAGCGAACATCATTGAGCGACTAGAAGCTATGCTGAGCTCAATTCATGAGATACAGCAGTATCAGGAGTCAGTAGAAGATGAGAAGTCTCTAGAGACGATTTATCTTGACTTGACTGAAGAGAAGCTTCGCTGGTCGTTGTACGGATTCAGAAACAAACAAAAAGGAGAAACAGAATGAGAGACGGTGAGAACACGAGAGACAGTGAGAACAAATATTTCGTGGAGATAGAAGTACATGAAGACGCGTGCAACTCAACAGTTTTTGAATCAGGGAGGTTTGATGATACTGATGATGAGCTAGAGCAAGCAGAGAACATTGTTCAATTACTACGCTATCAATACGGACATGAATCAGGTCGTGATCAGTTTGTGTCAGCAAGACTCTATCAAGAGTCTCCAAATGGAAATCTCAATGAGCTCTCTGTAAGTGACGAATTTATGTTGGAATCGGTAGGTGGCGAGCTGATCTTTTACGATCCCGATGATCTGTATGCAGAAGCTCGGTGGATGTCAGTCTGCCTAGCTCAGCGAGTGTATGACATGGGGACTTCGTATGTCCCAGAAGGTTTACGCAGTATGGCGATCAGCATAGCAGTTAACTCATCATCGTGGGAAAAATCAGATAAATCTCACTTTTTTTGGGCGAATGTGATTGAAGCATTGAACGGAGAAATTGACTACGTGGATACAGAAGAATGAGCAAAGCAGAAGTTAAGCCATATCGCTGGGTGCGAGATGATGATGAACAATTGAGATACGTGCTCAGAGATAATCCAGATTACATAAATCTGCACGACGCTGATGGTGGACCGTATCGAATCACAGGCTACAAGATCGCGCTGGACATACTCGATATCACTGAATACGACACGGAGTGCTTGTCGCTTGATTTTAACGTGCTAAGTACCGCACTAAAAAGTACACACTTACTACGGCAGGTATTGAACACTCATTTTGACGGAATATTCGTGATCTTATGGGCATTAGTAGAGAGTGAAGGTGGCGAAGACTGGGTTGAGATCGAAGTGGATGAAATTCATGAACGACCTAAGAACAGGCACGAGATTTAGGAGATAGAAGAATGAAACAACTGGATCTTGTCATGGATTTGATTTATCTGAAGGCAGAGCAAGTCAAAATATACGCATATATGAATAAGCACTGTGATCATGGTTTTCCCTGCTACGCTGACGTATACAAAGGTTGGGTGATGTACGCACATGAATTACGAAGAGAGATTGACTCAATTCAGAGTCAATTTGATAAGGAGATAGAAGAATGAGCAACGAACACTACACAATCGCAATCTATACGCATGGCGGAGATATGCGAGCGGATGGGTATGCAGGTATAGAATCACGGAGAATTAACGATTTGTCGTTGGCTACGTATTACGTGAGCGTGCTGAGAGAAGTTTTGACTTGTTTTGAAGGGGTGGACGTGAAACTTTCAGACAGAACTGGGAAGTCAATAAAAGTAGATATGGAGGAAGACGAATGAAAGATAATCATCCACCGCGATTCATCTACACAGACCGAGATACACAATTCGCAACGTTTGACCCAGATACTCGCAAAGCTGATGGACATATCTATCAACTCGTTCCCAGAGTCTACGCAAACAGATGTCCAGAGAAAGTGATCTGGCTAACTCCAATCTGTTCTGGATGTCTGTTTACGCTGTCTGGCGATGGAGTGCCCGTGCATAGAGAATACAGTGGGACGTGCAGAGAGCTTTTAGGTGCTGACTGCCCTGAAGATTCACACCCATATACTACTCCACATCCAGAGGTGACAACATCTGTAAGCGTTCAATCTATGAACGACAAAACGGACGACACTGTATACGGAGTATTTGAATACGGAGAATACGGAGATGATTATGACTAACGAATTCAAGCTTTACTCTAGCGACAGCGACTACAGAAAAGACTCAATGTGGTTTGCTGTCTGTCTAGCTCAGAAGATGATCTCATATGGATTTGACTCTATTCCACGAGATGTCGCAAATCTAGCAGTGACATTTATTGACAGTATCAATCTGCTTGATCGCAGACCTAATTCAGACTGGAGATTCTGGCATAACGTGGCAGATGTTCTTCTCTGTCAAGATGAAGATGATCTGCTCTCTCTGAAAGAGTGGTGGAAAAATAGAGACAGATGGATTTCTTTAGACACATATGAGCAGAAGCAAAGAAAGCTGGGACGAATTCAATGACTAAGTACATGGTCTACTCTGAGATTGAAGGTGTCTGGATAGAAGCTAAGCTCGCTGATCTTGAAGATTTGAAATTTCATGCTGACGAGATGAATGAAAAAAACAAGAGAGACTTATTTCAAGTGTTGCTGGACTGTATTGAAGCAGGAAACAGCTATGAGTACAGATTGAAAATAAGGAAAATGTGGCAAAAAGATGAGATAGACAAAGAGAGATACGTTTATCTTCATCGGTTGGCACATGTCATTAGGGATTTATGACATGAGCATTAGTCTTTTGAGAAAAGCAGTTGCACTCGCAACAATCTTGCTTAGTCTGCTGACGATTGTATATGTACTCGCTGATGTCCCATCTCTCATCGTTGTAGTATCTCTCTTTTTCATCGTCTTGATCAATGCTGGACTGTGCTGGTCAATAGCGAGTAAGAACAATGAGTGACACCCACGACATAGAAATTGTGAGAATCCCGTCTCTCTTTGACGAGATTGATGAAGACAAAATAGAGTGGCACGACAAGATCGTAGATTACTTTGTTAACTGTTTCAAGCACGGTGAGAGTGAACAAATAAAAGAAATAATCGAGTCTGAATTCAATCTCAACTATGAAGGAGTTGTCGTAGTTAGAACTCTTCTAGCTGTGATAGACAAACTGATCGAAACAAGAGAGAACGAAGAATGAACGAATATCGTGTCATTATTGAAGTGAAGGAAGATGAATACAACATAGCCACACTTGAGTCTAGGAATTTCACTAGTCTTGAGTCAGCTCGCAAAGCTCAGAAAGCACTCGTTGAGAGCTTCAAAGAGCTGGGATTAGATTACTGGCTCAAGTCAAAAGTATCAGTTGTCTTCAAAACAGATCAATGACTGAAGCTGAAGCACTCGCAATCGCAGTAATCGCAGGTGTGCCCATAGCAGTATTCATTTACTGCTGGCACGTATGGAAATATCGGAGAGAAGAATGACAATAAACTACAGAAAGAGCGACAAACCTGACATCTGTCTACAGGACATCGTAGACGACCACCATTTCTATCAAAAGAAATATCTGCATATACAGACACTCAAAGCTAGAGCTTTTGAGAAAGCTAAACGAATACGAGCTAGAAAGCTCATAGACGAAGACATTGATCTGCTCTTGCTCTACTGTAGCAAGAGACATGGGATCAGAGGCGACGACAAGACAATCATGTGTGAAGTACATGAGATTTTGAAACCCACTGGCAATCCAGTAGGGCAGATCAAAGAAGCACTACTGGATTTTGCAAGACGACAAGGTATTCGTCCCACTGAAGAAATGAAGATCATGAAAGATCAAGATGATTTCATAAAACGAGTCAGCATGGACAAGCTCACTCGAGAAGACGTGGAATTTCTATACAGTCATCACGACTGGAAATATGACCCGTTTGTGAATGGTAAAGTGACTGATCCGACTCTGCTCAGACTCAAAGACAAAATCATCTATCCATACAACAAAATCGTTGTCGCTCTAGAGCGATATGAGACTTGGATAAATTCAGACCCATTTAGCGACATCGAAGAATAAACATGACAGACAGAAAGCCACCGACTACTGACGATGATTATCTAGGTGACGGAGTTTATATCGGACGTGTCGCATATGCGAAAACGAATGACTTCATACTCTGGACTGAACGTTGGACAGAGCTAGGTGTCAGCACTCACTGGATCGCGTTGGAGTCTGACATGGTGGACAGACTGCTCAACTATCAAAAACGAATTAACCGATCACTCTAGGAGCGAGTCTTGACGGACTTGCTTTTCTGAGCTGTATGTGTATTCTGCCGTAGAAGCTCGTCGTATAGAACGACTCACCTGCACTACTCGCCTGAGTGATGTACTCTAGCTGTTTCTTTCCAATTCGCTCTACTCGCACTTCACCCTGACCGCCATCGAGCTTCTTCTCTTCAGTCTCTAGAGTCAGTATGTGAGCGACTAGAAACAACAGAGCTCGTTTTGACAGAGCATAGATCGTATATGACGTGTCAATCGCTCTCTCTATCTGCTCATCAGAAGTCTGTGCAAACTCGTTGAACAGTGCTCTGAAGTCTGCGACTGTCGGTCGGTCAATCAAAATTCTTCATCTTCATCAGCGGGAAGATCATCTTCATCTATGTACGTGTCAAGTGTGTGCTCTTCAACTGCTGAAGCTGAAGCAGGTGTCGCAGATGTACTCATCTTGCTCCAAACAGATTGAAGCTCATCAGCAGTTATGTCAGACAGACCCGATACTTGTTTGACGATGTTCAGTTTGGGAACTCCGTCTTTTCTGTACACGTCTTCGTCTTTAGGCAACATCTTGATAGCTGAGCTGACAGTATGCTCTCTAGCACTGTACCCAGTGTGATCGTCTTGCACGAGCACGATCTGCAAAGACTGTGCTGCTGTCTGTCTATGCACTGACGAAGCTTGTAGCCAGTTATGCCAGCGTTCATCGTTCAGCTCTATCTGACGACCGCCAGCTACATAAATACCTGCTACTTTGACTGTAGCTGAACTCTTGTTAATCAGTTTCATGATTTTTTCTCCACTCTGCCTGCAACTCTTGTCGTTATTCGTAACCGTGAATATGGCTCAATGTGTTTTCTCAAGTCTTCAAGAGACTTGAATTTTCCAGTAGACTGCATGATGTGCTTTCCTTTCCACATCACACTCGCATAGTGATAACCGTTCGGTCCCACTTTGTACTCAATCAGCATACTCGTGAGTATGTTTTCTATGTCGTAGATTTTGTCTCTCTTGACTTTCAGTTGAGCAAGAGCTTGCAGATATTTTCGATTGAGATTGTTGTACATCACCATTGCGACGATGAACGTGATGAATACGCAGAGCACTGAGCAGATGAGTATCGTGCCATCTACGTTCATTTACTCGCTCCAATGACACCGCCATGCAATATTGCATGTTGCACTACGCTCACAAGATGATTGACTGCATGAGCAACTTCTGGATTAGTCAAGTACAGAGCTATTCCAAAACCTGCCATGAATCTCCAACCTAGACCGACTGCGACATTCTCCAGTGTGTGCTGAGCACCTGACACTGTTGAATTCAGATGATCTTGCACTAAGTGACTGCCTAGTGTTCTAGAAGCTATAGATCCTAAGACTTTCCCAATGACTGCAAACATCAGAGAAGCACCGCCCCAGCTACAAAAGCAATAATCGCAACGACTACGCAGACTTCAAACCAACGTCTGTTCTGCGCGCCGAACTTGTCGTCCAGTCTCTTTTTCAACTCTCCAAACTTCATGTGATTCTCCTAATTAGCTCGCTCTTGCTGAGCTTCTATGAACTCAGTTCTATTGATTGACTCGTCTCTGATTCTAGCTGCTATTCGCTCAACTCGTGCTGGATTGCGAGTGTACCACACTGAGTTTACAACTTCATTAGCTGCTTGATAAAAGTCATCTTCGTTGATCGCAGCAATCATTTTTGGAAATCTCTGCAGACCTGTTCTGCCTAGCACGAAAGCCATCTCTATCAGCGACCACTTGACGTCCACGGGCAGTCTGTCAAATCTCTTGACTGATACACGTGCGTCTTCAATCGCGTTGTCAATGTCCATAGTCAGTCTGACTTCACATTGAGACTTGCTGAGAGTTTCACCTTGCTCTATGCCCTTCGCATGACCCCAGCAGATCGCATACTGTCTGCCGTCTCTGTATGCAGTCTCTGAATAACCTTCTGCTGCTTTCAGTTCAATTCTGACTGCACTGATCAGCCACTCAGGTTCTATCTCAACAGATGAATCAGTTGACACTTCGTGACTGTGCATTTTGTTCAGAATATTGATGATCAGAAATATCGCTACGACAACTCCGATCACGATGAAATAGACTGCGAATGAGCTTGAAAGAATGACAGCTTCTTTCTTAATGTCCATGTTGTTTACGCGCTGATAACGACCTTTGAGCCACCCGCAATATGAAATTTGCGATTAGCTTTCAGCACATCATCTAGTTCATCTCCGCGCTTCGTCTTTGTAGTGATCACGAGTGGGACTGTCGTCTGATTGATCACTTCCACAGACAGTCTGTCAGAGACATCGTATATTCTCAATCTAGTCTTGGGATCATCAAAAGTAAAGTGCCAGTCATCACCTGCATGAATGATTTTTTTGAAATTTGTATGTGTTGACATCACTGTACATCCGGGCAGACCTTGTGCGCCGTGAGCTTCGCCTACACATACTTTGACAGCAGGTTTCACGCGTGCACCGTGAGTCTTGCACCCGTAGGAATTTTGTACGTCTTGTTGTTTTTGAGCACGTCGTCCAACTCGTCTCCGCTGATCTTGGTGGCGAGTGTCAGCGGTACGCCACTTTGATTGTAGACCCACACTTCAGAGAATTGCGACAGAGCTTCGATGTAGATACGAGTCTTCGTGTCAGGCAGACCCAGCACCAACCGACCACCTGCGTTCACTGTTTCAGTTTTATTCGTGAGTGTGCTTCTGACAGTAGCAGCGGGTATATCTTTAGTCGTCCCAACAGCTTTGCTCGCATTGACTATCAATTGTGGACGGGGCATTATTTGCGTCCGTGTATTGCTAGATCCATTTTGTGCAGAGCTGACTTAGCTTCATCAGCAGCAGACTCAGGCAGTCTCTTCAACAGTGGACTCACATAAGATTTAGCATGAGTCAGCACGTCTGGCAGATGAGAATCACCTTTGCGAGCGTCTGCTTTCAGATGTTCGATCTGCTGCACGAATCTAGTCTTCTCATTAGCGACACCTGCTACTTTGCTTGACAGATGATGTGTGACTGCGTTCTTAATCTCATCTAGAAATTTGAGTACTCGCTCTTGCTTTTGTGAATTTGCCATGTTTGCTCCTTATTTCAATTGATTTACGGCTGCTTTCACACCGAACATACAGCCAGTTTCTATGTGAGTGATCGCTATATTTTTCCACCTAGCAACATCTGGGTCGCTGATTGCACTTAGCTCATCAATCAGTTCTGCCGCTTTTTCTTTGATTCTCCGCACGTCTCTATGTCCGCTTGGGTTAAAGTCAGTAGCTACTAAGTGATTCCCGTAGCTCATTCGCATTTCGTCTGTCATGATTTATTCCTCAATGAGTTCATAGGTTGCTTGAAATATGTCGTCTCTGACCGCCCAAATTTCGTGCGGTGGATTGGGCCCTTGCACAATCCACGCGTCAGGTTTTACGATGTGACGACCTTCTAGTGTGTAAATGGAAAGAGACGTTATCTGATCGCCGTCCATGCTGTCTATTCGCAACGATCCTTCTTTATCGTGATCAGTCTGCCATGCTTCACACAGATACTCGGGCCAGTCTTCATTGTCGTTCATGCGAGCGAGTGTCATCTGAAAAGCATTGACTGGGATGGCTTTCTTTATGTATTTGCTCATCTCTGTATTCCGATAATCCGTTCGATTGAACGTCGCTGATCGTTCACAAAAGCTGCGTGTCGTCCGTGATGTTCAAGCAACTCGCCTACTCTCTTTGTATATCCACGATACCAAGATCCTAGAACGTCTGATTTTTTCACACTCTTCAAGCTGACTTTGTATGCGTCTAAGACCGCTACAGAAACTCCATCTTGATGAAGTGTGTTTGCAATCGTGTCCATGTGCGATAGGACGTCTTTTTTGATTGAACTTAGTGTTCTAGCCATATTAGTCTCCACTCTCTTCTTCTGCTGTACTGCTGTCGTCTGAGCTCGTGTCTGAGTCGCCGCCGTCCGTGAAGTCATCAAGCTGCTCATCTGTCTTACCCAAGAACTCATCTGCTGAATCACTCGTCGGTAAATCGCCACTACTGCCCATGTCCTTTTTGATTTTTGCAAGCTGTGCGTCAGCGATTGAGCCAATAAGTTTCTGAGCTCCTTGAAACATCGCACTTCCAGCGTCTTTGATCAAGCCGACCCCCTCTGCTTCGCCCATCGGACCCATTTCAACTTTCCAGTCTATGCGTGCTCTGTAATCAGTATCTCTAGACTGAGTTGATTTTGTTCCGTGCTGCACGTTGAGCTGTTCATTCACGTGCCAGAATGGAGTCCCAACACCTGCATTAGTATTTGACTGCACAGCAGTCCTAGCAACTTCACTAGCTTTATTTGATTCAGAGACAGTCATGCCCCCGCTTATTTCAGAGTGCGTGACACCGAGTTGCTGTAGCTTCGCCATCATGATCGCTGGCAGAGTGCCACCGATTGTCATGGGATCTTGACCGCCCAGTATCTGCATTTTCAGTACAAAAGAGACGTCTTCGCGCTTCAACATCTCTTGCACCCAGTCTATGTACTTTGCACCTGCTTCAGCGTGTGCTTCAAGTATCGGTTGCGTGATTTGCTTTAAAGCATTACCCGCAGTTTCTGGATATTGTGTTTCGCGTTTCGCAGTAGCGTCGCGATCAATCAATGAGCTCATCGTTATTTCCTTGTCTTGTTGATGTGGGACTCTTTGAGAAGAGCTATACCCTCAGGTGTGTGTTCATGTGGAGCGTATTCAATTTCCAAGTCTATGAAATTCTTAGAACGACCTGCACACAAATCCACTTCTACACTGTGCGGGTCATCTGCATGGCGAACAATCGGCACTCGCATAGCGAGTCTGACTTTTCGATGATGTAGTGGGAAATGATCACGTAGAAGAATGTCTGATTCGCCAGATAGATGTTCTTTGAGTTCGCCATCGGAATTATAGTGTTGCTCTAGATAGCCAAGCTGTTCCTGCTGTGTCTCATGCTCTGCAAATTGCACAGACTCAGCAAAGTACGTAAGCAGTTGCTTGAATGTCATCTAGCATAGACTCCAACGACCGACCACGAGCTTGAACCGTTTCCAGTGATCGAAACTGCGAGCTGTCGTTCATTCGCACTCAGAGTTACTGATACGTCTGTTGATTGTGTAGTACCTTGGTTGTCCACGCGATTCTGTGCAAATGTGATATTCTTTGCTGTGCCCGGCGTCAGTTGAGCTTTGATGATTGGAACATTTCTAGGATTTGTCTGACTCTGATCAACTTCAATGAGAAACTCGCTGTCATGCTCTGATACTGTGTACGGACTGGCAGGTGTTGTAATCGGTCGCCAGTCAGTTGACTTTCTCACACCCATCCAGCACGTGTCAACGACTCCGCCATGTGTGATCTGAATCTCCACGTGTCCAGCAATCGCGTTCGCAGTTCGATCAATCGTACCCGCATTAGCAGCGTTTACACTGATACGAACAATCGTCCCTTGCGTATCAGAAGCAGCGAGTCCTTCACTTGCTGTCACTCCACTGATATTTGCGCCGTTGATACTGACCGCTAGTGCAGCTCCGTTCGCAACCGCACCAACAGGTTTCCACTCTACGAGCAGAGTCTGTGCTCCACCTGCTCTGACCCACTGATTGATCGGACGAATTCTCTGCGTTCTAGAGAGTGCTGTATCGGCAGTTGTTTCAACAGCGTCAACTGCACTGTCTCTCGCTATGTCCGCGTGTATCTTTTCTGGTGGGATTGTGTCAGTATTCCCAGTCTCCGCCCAGTCTTCTACTCCCGCTTGTACACGTGCGTCAACTTGTGATTGAGTAAGACCTCCGCTCGTGTCTCTTGAACTTAGTATGTTTCCAACTCTTGTCCAACCTGCTCGTCCCAGATAGAGTGCTACATCGCCCGCGTTTGCGTCTGTGATCCTTGTACTTGGATCGGATATGTCTGTCCAGACTAGTCCACTTGCTACGTCTTGAGTGAAAATTCTGACATCGCCATCGTTCGAAGCACTCGCTTCAGGCAGAGTTGTTCCAGCTCCGATATGTGCAGACCCAAATCTTTGTCGCCATGATTTCTGTCTAGCTGATGTATCTGCTTGAGCTTTAGCAGGTGTAATCGAATTGTCTGCAATCTCACCACCTGCGGGCAGTACAAACAGAGTTTCCAGTACGTCAGATGTCGGGGGCACATATGCGACCTGACCTGCTGAATACGTAAATCGTTCTCCACTTCTGATCCCACTAATATCAGCGTCAATCACTAATATCAGAGCTTTGTCTGAAGCTAGCTGACTGTTGAGCGTTGCTTGAAAACTGTCAGCAGTAGAGACTGTGACTGATTGAAAATCTTCAAAATCTTCAAATCGTCTGTTTATGTCTGCGATTTGAGTAGCAAGCGAATTGCGTATATCGGTATGAGCGTCAGCAGCTACATCGTGAGCTGATACACCTACATCAACTCTAGAATCAACTTCAGACTCATTTAAACCTGCCCCTGCACTACTGGATGATGTCGCTACGCTGTCGTACAGTCTTGCAGACTTAAATCGTGGTGCGTTTGTAGTCCCGCCCTGCGTTCCAAATGCAAATGTGCGAGTTGCTAATGTCCACGTGATCCACTGTCTGCTACCAGCTTCGTCCTTGTCGATGAATCCAAATCGTACATTGTCTCCGTCTTGTTGCACTGACAGCCACGATGTCGTTCCCCGCAGAACAGCAATCGTGTTCTGATCATCGCCGACGACTATCTCATAGTTCTTATAGTCAGTGTAGTCAGATGGAAGCTCTAGAGAAGTCTGACCCGATGTCGTTGTTGATCTAGACTCTGCGAGTATTTCAAACTCTCTCTCGCTGATTCCCGCTTGAATGACATCTGCTATTGACTGTGAAACTGGATTGTCATTAGCAGGTGATTCGCCGGGCTCAAAAGTAGCAATCAGCCAGTCAGTGTCTACTGCGAGTGATGAATCAGTAGTGCTGATCTCTCTAGTCACAGATGATTATCTCCACGTCAATGGCTCGCCACGAAACATCAATGTCTGTCCACGAAATGACAACTGCTTATCAGTGTTGTCGTCAGGTGTGTCAGGTATGTCAGGTGGCGGTGGAAGTGAGCCTCCACCTGCTCTGTTCAGAAATAACAGCGTCGCACTAGTGAGAGTAGCTCTGAATCTGAGCAACATATAGAATCACGTCCTGTCCACGTTAAACCCATAAGCTACTAGCAGACCAGTCGCTGATGTGCCAGTAGCTCTGATTTTTGTGACACTCGTCGGAAATATTTCTCCAGCAGCTAGTGATGTTGAGATTGCATTCCCATCGCCATCTTCGTAAACAATCGTCCCAGCGCCGACAGCTCTGATCGCAGACCCGACTTCGTTCAGTGTAGCACTGTCGCTCGGAGTGACTGACAGCCACGTGTAGAATCTAGGTGCAGTTGCACTGAACATTAAATTCCGTCTACATATCTGATAGCTTGTGGCCGCTTGACATTCAGACCTGAAATCTTGTACTCAAGAGGAACACACACTCTATAACCTTCATAGAGAGTAGAGATCGGTCGTGGAGTGATAGGCATAGCCATCTCCATGACTCGTCTGTCGTTGATAGCGATAATCATTCTGTCAGAGTCGTTGCTATTACCCGCAGCGTCTTGACCCGCTCCACTGAGCTCTTGCACCCATTTCAGCATAGGCACTTCGCCCGTGTAGTTTGTCCAGGCATTATTCGTAGAGAAATATTGCCAGACACTCATGTTCAGATCGGGCAGTCGTGCGTTCATCACTTTAGCTGCTTGTTCAATGGGCATATATATGCACAGACCTGACTTGAAGTTTCTGCCGAACACTTCTCTTGTCGTAGTGATGATGTTCAGCACTTCGTTCTGAAGCTCTGTCACTATATGATCAGAATCAGCTGAGTCATAATCACGTCCAGCTTGACTATGCTGAACAGCGTTGGGATCTGAACTGTCTACAGGAAGATTGATGAGTCCATGAAGCTGTCTGTCAGAATCGCCACTGAGACCGACTTGCTCAATGTGATCTAGAGCACCTGTCGTAGCTGCTACTACTGTCTCTGAATCAAGTGCAATTCCACCCAGCATTGATCGTCTCAAGTCTTCAAGTGTCCACTCAGGCACGATACCAGCATAGTGCAGGGGATACGGCACGATTCTTTGAGTGACAGTCGCGTTCGGTGCTTCTGTACCTTGATTGTCTATGAAACGACCTAGACCTACTCTGTCTATGACTCTATACGAGTATGTCAGTGCTCCTTCAGGCACGTCAGAGAAGATCGGAATAAACTCAGGCAGTCTGTAGTCCGTGTACATGATCTCGTCAATCATGCCCTGAATAGACTGTAGATTGTCAGTGATATATCCAACTGCTTGAGAGTCCATGTCTGCTCTTTGACCAGACAGTCGCGGTCGCATAGCATTGAAGTCATGCGAGTTGTTATGACCTGCTGTGTGTGCTCTCTCAGTCAGATACTGAGATAGATCAATGTCATTCGATGAGACTTGTAGATAGTGCTCGTAGTTTGATACTGAACGTCCAAAAATATCGGGCATTAGAAAGACCTCCATCCGCCAATTCTGAGTTCTGCGAGTCCGTCTGCTGACACAGGTTGTTGATTCACACAGACTATATTGACACTGTGCAGAGCTCGGATGATGTCCATGACTCCCGCTATGTTCGCTGGATTAGCAACATCTTTGACTGAGCTCACTACGTCCCACTTGAGATCAGCTTCATCGAACTTGACTAGATCGCCATACTCTAGAACTGCATTAGCAATCGCATAGAACGTACCCATGACAGCAACTTTAATCAAGTCATTGTTCTGATACTCAATGAACGTGTCTGAGTTGGAGTCAGTTGGAAATGTTGCAGAAGTCTGATTGACTTGCTGATCGTATGACACCATCCCAATGACTTGAGATTCTTCAGCAGCAGATGATGGAACTTTGTAAACGTTGTCTGATCTGTCGTAGAAGACTCCGTAACCCGGCCTTGCTACTCCGTTCGCACCAGACACACCCAGTCTGCCAGTGTGAAAAACATTTGGATCGTGTGGACGTGCGAGTTGACCTGCTAGTCCTCGTCTCTGATGAATCTCATACTGTCGTTGTATCGGTTTATTAGCCACTAGCTCGCTCCTTTAGCAGAATTCTTGAGCTTGATCTGATCTAATATAGACAGAGCGAGCGGGTGAGCAGCTGATCGCTGCTGATTGTTCACAGTCATCGGAATAGGCGAGTTCATCGTCTGTAGTCCACTTGACTGCTGTGGATTCTGTGTATTCGTCTGTTGCTTAGACTGTTCAACAAATGCGTCAAAACGAGCTTGGACATAATCGTCAGACCGCGATGAGTCAATCTTGACTGAATCACCTAGCGTCTTTTCCATCAGCTCTCTATTGGATAGAGCGTTTGTGTCAGTGTCTGCTGGGAGAAAACTCTTTGCTTCTGCCAGAATAGCAGCGCGCTGATTTGCTTTTTCTCGCATTTCTGACTCAAGCTTCGTAGCTCGTTCAGTCTCTTCAGCAGCTTTCTTCGTAGCTTCTTCTCGCTGCTCAAAAGCTTCTGTCATGCTAGCTGTGATCGCTGAACGAATTCCATCCACGTCAACGACTTGAGAAGTTTCTGTTTTCTGATCAGGTAGAGCCTTCTTAAGCATGTCGCTCACAAGAGCTTCAATTTCACTTTTGTCCAATTTCTTTTCTCCTTGTTGAGAACGTTGTTCATTCAGCGGCTCATCTAATACATATTGTAGTGTACTCTTTGCTAGACTCCTAACTGCGTCAGCGTCTGCTGGAATATCCACTAGAGACCACTCTCGCAGTTGTGGTGCTTCTGCTTCATTGACAGGTGTCGTCCACGTGATACTCGCTGCACGGATAAATCCTTTGTCCCATGCGTTTTTCACTCTGCTCGCAAAGACATCGTTAGGCAGAAATTCAAACTGTGCTCTTATCGCTCCGTCAGCTCTTCTGTAAATCTTGTTTGTACGAGCGATCGGCAGACCTTCATTAGTATGTCCGTGATTCCATCGCACAATCGGATTTCTCTCATACTGCGAAAACTGTAGACGAGTCAAGTCAACGGGTCGTCCATCTCCCACGTCTGAGTTCTTTGCAATCGTGATCTCACTGACATCTTGACTAATGCTTCTGTAATCAAGATCATCGTTTATTCTGCTAAGCATATCTGTCATAGACTTTGGAGTTTAGCACAAAAACTCCCTCCGTTATTTAATGTTTTAAGTGTTGACATTGCACACTTTTTCATGTAGAATTCAAGGTTAACTAATGGAGTCAACAATCATGAATGATTCTAAACAGCGTCAGAGAGAATCTGATGTCTGACCCAAATTGCATTGTGCGACCGAGCAGGTCGTTCAGAAGAATCAAGATCGAATGGAATAGTCAAGCTGGTGCATATGTCAACGGCAGAGCACCGCCCAAGATACAAGCACTCGTGACGTATCTGCATAGAGATGATCTAGAGCTACTGATACCCCCACCGCCTGTTGACCCTAATAATCGTGTCTACATACAGCCAGGCTTCAGAGTCGGTGCGATTGAGAAAGTGAACGAGTTCTACGATGAAGTCATCGGTCAGCAGACTGTCTTCAATTACACTGTGATCAGCACGACTGAAGAACTAGAGTCATAGGACGTTCTGCGCTGATCTAAGCTTCATTCTGTCTTCAAGACCTTCAAACAGATAGTCAAGCAGTTTCAGCAGAGCGGGTGATCGCTCTTTCATTTTCTTTCTGTATAAGTCATAGTCAAGCTCAGTCTCCGATCCTTTCTTCAGAAACTTTCCCTTATGATGTGTCTCAAAGTACTCAGGCAGTCTGTGCATTAAATATCGCTCTGTGTTCACAGTCAGATATTCAGGTGAAACATCAAGCAAGTCTTCAATAGGTATATCTGCTTCTTTAGCAATTGCTTGTTTGGCATTTTTCTTTGTATTGTCGTAGACCCGAGACTCGTACTTCGCCCAGAATTTCCCGATATAACTCGTGTGGTACTTCGCATTTCCCAGCTTGTTTCTAGCGACTAATCCGTCTGCTTCTTTAGCTGCTGCTTTGCCTAACTTCATCAGTGTTTTCGATTCTGCGAAGTCCCAGACTAGTGAAAAATCTTGGACACTCCACTTCTTTCCCAATAGCACAGCCAACTCTTTTCCTTTTAAATGAGAGTCCAGTGCGTGCATCATTTCATGAATAGATGTTGAAGCTGATGTCTTTCTTCCTAGTTGCTCTAGCACTGGATTGAGATTAACGAACATTTCCCCATTAACTACTTTTGTTCGTCCGTGCCATGCTGCTTGTGAGTGAGCTGAACATTGACCTAGAACTCCGTGCTTATTCACTGGAGTGATCGGAGTCTCTTTGACTATTTGAAATAATTCAGGTCGCATAGCTTGAGCTGCGTCATCTAGTCCGTCCATGATTGTCTTGAAGTGAGCAAGACCTTTCACGTTCTGAGATAGCGTCTGCTTCTCAACTGGAATTTTCGGTTTGGGTGGAGCTGCTGGTGGAGCGGGTGTCGTAGCTGGCTTGATCGGTGGAGTCTCTTCAATCGGTGCGACTGGCTTCTTTCCATCGGGTCGCTTGTATGATCGCATGACCGCGCGTGCAACACATCTGCACTGAATCTCATCGCCGGGATGTCCAGTAATCGGCGGGGAATCCCATCTGAATATCGTGCCGTCATTCGCAGCATGAGTAGCTCGCACTCGCTCATCACCTGCTGACAGCCACTCATACTCTTTAAATCCAACGTCTTGCTGTCGTTGCTTTGTAAATTGTCCAATCGCCTTCGAAGTCTGATCTCTTGCAATCAGTTTCGCGTGTGATGTCGTTGTCTTGTGTCTCTTCTGAACTGCACTGTGTACGTCAGCTCTAGAGAATGGCTTTGTCGTAGCGAGTTTCTGTAAGTCATCGCCAAGCTTGTCAACTGCGTGCTTAGGCAGTCTCGTGATCAGATCAACGTTCTCTCTGATTCTCTGCAACATATATACCTTCATCGCAGGTTCATTCAGCAGATCAGTGACATCTATGCCTAGATGTCGTCTCATGCTCTGTCTGAATACGCGCTTGTGATATGCGTTCAGACCAGCAATCGTGCCATCTGCGAGCTTCTGTGCTTCAGCAGTATATGCAGATGGATTTGTCTGTATATCTCTGAGCTTGTCTCTGATAGAGTTGTAGTTTGACTCTGCTAGTGCGAGTCTATTCTCTATCTTTTTGAATAGTGGCTCAACGATCTTGTGCTCAATCTGTGAAGCATAGACATTCGCATACTTTACGGGTGGACGTAAAGGTGGTGCTTTTCTGATGTGCTTTGACACTACTCATCATCTTCGTCTTGATCATCATCATCTTCATCGTCTTCGTTACCAAACATCTGCTCAGCGTCTTTCATTCTCTGCTCTGCAAGATCGTCTAGATCAATCTCTTCTAACGTGCCAAAGAATTCGATATTGGACAATCGCTCTCGCACTTCATTCTCGTCTATGACTTGTCTGTCTAGCAGAGTAGTCAGTGTGTTTGCTCTGATCTCATCAGTCTCTGCTTGCTCTTTATCGGAAATATCAATCAACGTAGGAAATCTGTAGCTGAACGGATCATCTCTCTGAATCCCAGCGTGTCGTATGAGCAACTTGTCCAGCTCTTTCAGCGGTTCTCGCAGAGAAAGCTCTTGTAGTGCATTGACTCTGATAGCATAGTTTGTCATATCTGAGTCGCCCGTTGCATTGAGACCGACTGGCGATCTGCCCCAGAATCTCGTTGCAGGTATATCAGCAGCAGCAGCTATTCGTATCGCAAATCGGTCAATGAGCTCGTGCAGTCCTTGAAAGTCAACTCCAACTCTCTGAAATTCATCTGAGTCAGCTAAGAACATTATTCTGAACACACTCTTCAGTTGATTCAATCGTTGTCCGATCTCTTCCATGCTGAACTCGTTCTCATCTACTTGACCTGCAATTGCGTCTTGAATACCTGCCATTTTGATCACTGGGATCGAAGCTTCTTTGCTCATCTGTGCAATAGATGTCGCTATGCTCTGATCTTGTGCGATTGACAGCATGATCGGAATAAGTTTGCTTATGCCCCACCACTGATCATACAGAGTAAATGCAGCGTCAGATATCGGTGCTATTCCGTCAAATCGTATGACTCTAGATGAATGACAGACCCACGACTTACCGCCATGTCTTGGAGTCAGTGTGTACATCAGCGGCAGTCCGTATGTCTCTGACAAGAGATTTGCGTCATACTCTGCGACAGTGCAGTCATAGCGATCTAGCACTACAAGATTGACAAGTGAATCAACAGCTAGATTCTCTACGTCAAACTCCGTGTCAAGCTCTTGATTCTTCACAATCATCACAAGCAGAGACGATCCAAAAAGACTTGCTGACTTCATCGCTTGCACGAGCTTCTGTCTGACTTTGAATTTACTCTCTGCTTTTTTGAACAGATCAATCTCATCTTCGTTCACGTCTTCAGTCATGTCTATCTCTCGCCAACGGATAGTCATGTCGTCTATGGGCACGTCAATGAATTTTCGTGCTGCCCATGATTCAACGTACACTGTCTCAAGCAGCTGTCTAGCTAAGAATCTAGTAGGAAGCCATGTTGTGTATTCCGACGAGTCTAGATCAGTGCCCATCCCAGTCTGACTGTTCTTAATTCCGCCATTGAACAGACCGCCACCAAAATGAGAATATCCTTGAGCTCCGCCATAACTCATGAAGTTTGACCCAGAGCTTCTAGGCGTAAGACTCTTTTTCTTTACTGACCGCCACGTTCTGTCAGGTTTCACTATTTCAGGCATTTCAATCTCTTAATTCGCTCGTAGACCTGCTTTGGAGTCAGAAGCAAATGCTAGAGCTGTAGCGTCGTACAGATCGGGCGACGGCTCTTCGTCAGGTATTTTTTTGATTGTCAGCTTACCCGCCATTGTCTCGTCCCACTCTGGCTGTGATAGCTGCTTCAGATACTCTTCGATGTTAGACATTTTTGGATTGATGAATAGGCATTTATGTGGATTGATTGATCCATCTCCCTGCATGAGTGCTTTTGTGCGTTCTGCTCTGAGTCTCAATGCCCATGCAAGCTGAGCACTTCTACGATTAAAGAACTGCTCGTTTGTCTGCGTTTTAGTGTACTGCGTCAGAGCACCTGCGACTTTCTGACCAAAATTGATCGGTCGTGAGATGTAGTTTTTTCCCACGATGTCTATCAGATGTGATCGCACACCTGCGCCCACTCCCCCGACATCGAAGTACATCACAGCAACGTCTTTCTGTCCGTTGAGTCTATGTGCTCTTCTCGTAGTGCTGCCTAGACTGGGAGCACTCCATTGCTCTATGTGCGTGATCGCTGCTCCACATCTGATCACATAGGCATTTTTGTTTGACCCGACATCTGCTACGTCAAGACCTGCGTGATATGGCGAGTTGTCAATCTCTTTGACTCCGTACTTCTCATACCCGTCTAGACAGCACTGAATAAGCGAATAGGGCATGACTCGTCGAACTTCACCTTCATCATCTGGCTCACCTAGCCATATATGCGTATATCGCTCAGGTTGCTTTTTCTTATCTTGTAATCGCTCTTCATCAGCAGAGCTGGGAAACCACGGGTTGCTGTCAAAATTGACTTTCTCAATGAGATCATTCTCACGTGGATTGACTATGAATCTATCCCACACCCAGTCCGTGCGATATTTGGGATTCCACGTAAACCAGAGTTCTGCGCCGTCTTTTCTGATAGTCGGAATTAAGACTTTAGCAGTCTCACTAGACAGTCGCTGAGCTTCTTCCACCCACACAATGTCCACGTCTTCCCAACCGCGTATTGACTCTCTTGAGCGTTCCATGCCTCTGAAAAAGAAATATGACCCGTTGTGTCCACGTATCACGTGCTCTTGTATATCGAACACGTGCGACAGTCCGAGTCGTCTGATTGCTACTTCAATAGCAGGTTTCGCAGACTCACTGATAGATGTCTGAAACTCTCTGCAACAAGCTACTCTGACTTTTTGCTTTGCTGCTTGCATGACAATCAGATGTGCTGTAGTCCACGTCTTTCCTGACCCGCGACCGCCATACATTGACTTGTATCGTGCTCTCTGCGTGAATCTCTCGCTCCAACGCGGCAGAGACAGATGTACGTTGTACGATGTCTTTGTTTGTGCTAGTCCCATGATGAAACAGAGTCTCCGATATATTCAAAGTTATAGAGTCTTCGTTTTGAGACCTGCTTTCTCTGCAACCTGCTCTTGTTGCCTAGTCTGACTGACTTGTATTCAAGCTCTGTGCCTAGCAGTTTCCATTGATCTGATCTGCTCATAGATGTTGCTACTGCTTTGTTTGAGAATTTTCCCAGCAGCTTGTACCCTTTTCCGTTCACTACTTTAGCAGTCTCGTTGATCACATGAATTCCTAGACCTAGACCTTGATAGTCGGGATGTATGACTGTTCTGTTAGTATGCAACTTAGTCAAGACGTTGCGTTTCATGGCGTAGTTTGACCAGAACTGACAACCTATGACTTCTCCGTCATAGACGACTGCATAGATGAACGGATTATCTGGGTATACGCTGTCAGACAAGTAGTGATATTTTGAGAATCTCTTCCATATGCTCTTGTCTGTTCTCCGTAGAGTGATCTCTAGTTTTTTTTTAGACCACTCGTGATCTCTGTAATCAGTGTATGTCTGAGTATTGCAGTCTATGACCCAATCTGGCTTTAGCCAGTCTACGATGTCTGAATGACATGAGACTAAGACAATTCGCTTCTGTCTCTTTCTAGCATATTTCTGCACACAGTGAGCCATGATCGCAGCTACTTTTCTGTCTACTCTAGATGTGAATTCGTCAACGACAATCGGTTTGTCATCGTCTTGCTCTTGCACTTCTTGATTTGCAAATCTAAGCGCGACTGTAGCTCTGTCTTGTTGACCTGTAGAGAGTGTGTTGAACGGACGACACCAGCACGGAATTGATGTGAGACCGATACCTGACAGTGCTCGCTGTCTAGCTTCGTAGTCATAAGAGTCTGGAAACTGTGCGATGATCGGCAGCGTGGGATCTAGCTTGTCTTCGTAGACAGTTCCAAACAACTCTTCTGCGAGCGTGCTCTTCCCTGAACCTGAACTTCCTACGATCACACCGACTCTGTAATCAGTCTCTGTGTCCACGTCTACAGTCAGCTCGTGCGTGAGCTTTTTGTTCAAATCCAAATCCATCGAATTCGCTGCTTTCTGCACGAAGAAACTTTTGTCTGGCGCAGTCTCTAGATGTACGTGTACTGATCTCATAGATTCAACTCTTAAACGATTGTGACGTCAAAGCCAAGATTCTTGATTGTCTCATAAGTGTTATTTTGATGATTCTCATCATCACACTTCACAAGCAAGATGTACTCTTCTTCGTCTTTCAGCGGGTTGTAGCTCGTGCTGTTGATGTTGGGATCGCCGTCTTTTGTTTTCAATCCTACATGAAACTCCATCTCTTCAATCAGCTCTGAGTGCTTCTGCCAGTCTTCTCTGTCGTCCATGAGTGTCTGCATTGTCTCTAGTGAGTGTCTGAGCTTCTCAACATCCCAACCTGATTCATCGTGCAGCTTGTTGTCAAGTATCTCGTACTCTCTACGCTCTATTTCAGACAGATGAGATGAATCTAGCACGGGTGCATATGCAGCACTATGTCCGTGAGCGAGCTCATGTTGACCCGACATCACGAGCAGCTTCGCAGCTTCAAGTCTGCCGTTACCTGCAATCACGACATCATCTGCGACTAGCAACGGTAACGTCCAGCCAAACTGTAGCAGACTCATGCCCAGTCGCTCTAGCTGCTTATCACTGTGTCGTCTCGCGTTTGTCGGGCTTGACTTCAATTCGTCCAGTCTTCTGTGTGAGATTCTCATCTCGTTCAGATTCAGTGGATTCTCCGTCAATGATGTGTCTGCCGTCTGCTCGCTCATCTCTCTCTCCGTCATCAAAATGTAAATGGATATTCAGTTTATTAGAGTCATCAGTCATATGCTCATGCTCTACTGCTCTACGTCTAAAACGATCAGGTGCTCGTAGCTCAAGATAAGCTTTTGAAGCGCGCCAGTCTGAATCAGCCATGCGTGTCGTCTGCTTCTCCGATACGACATTTCCGTCTTTGTCTAGAACTCGCTCTACAGTGATCTCTCTGACACCTTCAAGACCTGCTTTTTTGATGTTCTCTAGATGTGTCTCAAACTGTGCTTCGTGTGCGAGCGTAATTTGCTTGTAGAAAGTAGAGAACGGTGATGTCGCAGGTGCTGACCGACCTCTGTTGATCCAGTTGTAGTAAGTTTTGTGCGAAATCCCAACGCGCTTGATTGAATTTTCAATCGTCTCGCCTAGCATGATCGCATTGACCAGCTCTTCCTGCACTCGTTTATTGAGCTTAGTGTTTGCCACTGTATAAGTCTCTGATGTGCTGTCGTCGCTTTCTCACGTACTCTGTATTGTATTGAGTCCTATGCTTTCTCTTACAGCTCGCACACCTGAATTTAGGTCGTCCGTTAGTCTCTTGCTGAAATACAGTATTGCAGTCAACACAGACAGCTTCCTTTTTGACTGCTCTTAGTCGTTCATCGTGCAGTCTGCACGTCTCGCATACACGTCTAGCTCTGCCACGTCCTTTGTTCTGTTTTACAGGTCGTGAACATCTACTACACTTGATCAGTGTATCTTTTATCAGAGTCTCATTCATGCCTAACGTCGCTTTGAATCCGTTGCATAGTCCGAAGATTATCGCGCTTGAAAATGTGATTGATGGCTATCCAACAGAGAGTCATACTGCGTCTAATGAAGTCAGTTCAGCTCCACTTGAGAATGGAGCAAATATAAACGACCATGTATTTAGAAAGCCAATTGAATTGAATATGTCTGCGTCTGTCAGTGATCTCACTGAACAAGGCAGAGACCGAGTCGTCAATGCGTGGCGTGAAATTATCAAGTTGAATGTTGAAGCTACTATCATCAGAGTCTATACAGAATGGGCGAGCTATCCAGAAATGGTGATTACAGAAGCAATCGCCACTAGACAAGGCAGCGGCATGAATCTCAGTCTGACTCTGAAAGAGGTCATCCGTGTAGATGTGACTGCGACTGACAATGCGCTGCTCGAAGAGAATGTCGCTATTGATATCGCAGACAAGACCAGTCCAGTAGAGCGTGGCTTGACTGAAGCAGTCAGTGAATCTGCTGAAGAAGTCAAAGAACGTACACGACTACAAAAGTTCTTTGACAGAGCAAAAGAAGAGATTGCAAACATTGACAACACTGTTGAAGACTTAGCCAAGACGCGAATACTTGACAAAATTGGAACTGCTTTAAAGAAACTTCCCGATTAAATTGTCATGTTTAATCTTAGTTAAATGTATCCAATGCAGTTACATGGCGATGTTTGAGTCTGCCGCTTCTTCTGCGATATTGATCTGATCTCTTAACTCCGCACTGATGTTCTGTGCGATCTCTCTTGAGTCTGTAGCTTGAGTGTCAATGACCACTGAATCAATGTTTACTGTGATATTTCTAGACATGCTCTGATTCGCAGAATCCAGTCTCATCAGTTGAGCAGCGTCTGGTGGAGCAGCAGGTAACGGAGTCTGTAGTCCGGGAAGTGTGCTCACGGGTGGCGTGCCAAAACCTGCACCTGCTTCAGCTACGACTTGATCAGGTATCTCAATATTCTGATCGGTGGGATCAGTAAACTGAACAACGTTATCTCCAGCTTCAGTGATCTCTCGTTCTACTCGCTCAAGCTCTGTGACTGTCTCTGTCTCTTGATCAGGTATCTCAATATTCTGATCGGTGGGATCAGTAAACTGAACAACGTTATCTCCAGCTTCAGTGATCTCTGACTCTACTCGTTCAAGCTCTCTGACTGTCTCCGTCTCTTGCTCTACTGTTCGCTCAGCAGTCTCTTGATCAGGTATCTCCACTGTTTGCTCAGGAAACTGAATCACATTATCTTGTGTTTCAGTGATCTCTGACTCTACTCGTTCAAGCTCTCTGACAGTCTCTGTCGTCTTCTCTACTGCTTCTTTCTCATCTGCGACTGCACCTTCTTCAGCTCTAGCTGCTTTCTCCGCTTCTTCTGCTTTCTCTGCGTCTACGTCTATATCACCTGTGAAGATGTCTTTTAGCCAGTCAGGTATCAGCTCTTCAATCCACTCCATCGCTTCTGCCCACTTCTGTCCGATCCACTCTGCGACATCCGTGAATTTATCGCCTAGCCAGTCTAGAGCGGGTCCAAACACTGACTTGAGAAATGCGATTACTTCGTCCCAGTAAACGACCAGTGCGACCAATGCTGCTATCAGTGCGATAATCCCAGCGACTGCCCATGTGATTGGATTCGCCCATAATGCTGCATTGAATAGCCAAGCTGCGACTGTAGCAAGTTTTGTGCCGATTGCTGCTAAAGAAAATGAACGACCTGCAAACATCGCTGCTGCACCTGTCGCTAACATAGCGAGTCTCGCTCGCCATAGACTGACACTGAAGAGATTCGTAGCTACTGTTGAAGCTACTGTCCATGTCGTTGAAGCTGCTGTCGCTATTGCACCTGCGACTGTTGCTACTCGCATAGCTATAGAAGCTGCAACCGCTCTCCACGTACTTGCTCTGAAAAGATTGATCGCAAATGTCGTCGCTACGACCGCTCCTCTATAGAGCATGAGAGCTGCTGCTCCAATCGTGTTCTGAAGAAAAAGACCGAAACTCATCAGTCTTGCTCGCCATGCTGCTGCTGAAAACAGAGACAGTGCAAAGCTCGCAGTCTTAGTAGCTGCTGATACAGTGAATTGTGCGACCGCTAACCCCCAGAGCTGTATGCGAGTGAACAGTGAAGCTTTCCCCGCACTTCCAATTAGCCAGATGAACGGTTTCATCAATGCTGAAGCAGCTGTCAGTAGAAAGCTGAATCCACCCAGCGCGAAACTCAGTGCTCTGATCGCTAATCCAAGACCGATAATCAGCGGCCCAGCCATGAGCAGTTTAGCAATGAAATCGAGTATGACGTCGTTTTCATGTTCACCACTAACCGTCTTCAGCGTGAGTGCAGTCATAATTTTTGTAACAACATTAAATGCGTCTTCCAGTGCTTTCTTGATTCCTTTATCTCCGAGCTCATTCTGTAGCGTGTCCCACATCGCCAACATCTTTTTGAAAGCACCTGACATACCTGACATCATGATCTCTGCGTCTGCTGCTGCCGTACCCGTCGCGTTCTCCACTTCTCCCATGATGTCTTCAAGCTTATCTATGTTCTGCGTCATATATGACAGCGTCGAGCCATAAGTCTGACCGCCTAACTGCGTGAAGAAAGCAGATAGATAGTCTCCGACATTAGCGACATTTCCTTCTTTTGAAGCTATCTCTCGCACTGACTTGTTGATCAGCGTGAACAGACCTTTCATGCCACCCGTGCGTTTGGCAGCTATCATCTCCTCTTGCTTGATTCCGATCTTGTCAAATGCGTCAATCACCATCTTTGAGCCACGTCCAAGCTTGACTGTAGCTTTAGCGACATTACCCAGCACTAACTGGAAACCTTGAGAAGCTGCTTCAGCTCGTTTTCCGCCACCTGCTGCTAGACCGAGTAGTGAGATGTATTCGTGCAAAGCAACATCTGCGTCTTTCATCGTCTGAGCTGAGTGCTCGTATGAACGTCCGATGTCTCCAAAAGTAGCAGGTGAAAGCTTTGCGATTTTCACCATCATGTCTGAAGTGTTCGCCATACCTTCAGCAGTCAGTCCGTATGTGTTCTTTATGACTGTCATCCACTGAGCTATGTCAGCGATATTTTCACCCGTAGCGACTGCTGCAAGTGCTGCTGTCGGAGTAGCTGCCAGAGCTTCTTCGTATGTCAGACCCAGTGCGACAAACTCTTTCTGTGCGTTGATGATGTCTGCCGTGTTGAGCGGTAAATCTGACCCGACTCTGATCGCTTCTGCTTTAGCACGAGCAATCTGTTCAGCAGTCAAGTCTCCACGTGCTTGAAGAGACTTCAGTGCTTCGTCTACTTTGTAGATCGTCTTTCCAACGACTGCGAATCCACCCGTCAGACCTGCACCGCCTAGCATGAGTCTGTTAGACAGCGTGTTCAGCGATGTCTGCATTGTCTTAATGCTCGCCTGAGCTCGTGCGACAGAAGCTTTGTCCATTCTGTACGCGATATTCACATACAGAGAATCAATCAAGCTAGGCATTATTTCTTACTGCTTCTCTCAGCAGCTTTACGCGCTTTGAGCTCATTCGTATGTCTGATGATGAGTATCTCATTCAGATCGCAGACATCATTGAGATCAAGCACTGGCTCGCCATCATCGTGTCGTGATCGTAAGTCTCTCATCGTGCATAATCCCGCGTCTATTGGGACTGCAAAGAAAGGATCTATGTTTCTGTACTTGGCGGGGGTATATCCTGAGCTGCTGCTGGGAGCAGAGACAATAGCTCGCTGAAACAATCGAAAAAATTTACCATGAAGCACCTCGCTGTCAGTTGATAAACGTCTATGGGACTCAGACCGATAAATGCTTCTGCTTCATTCCCTCCAACTGCTCTAGGTGTAGTAGCTAAAGAGTTTGTATAGAAGACTTCTGCAAACATTCTTCTCTGCAACTCAGCGACGACTTTGATCGGAGTCTGCATGATAATCGTGAACAACTGCTGAAACATCTGCAACTGCATTCCAGTATCTTCAGCGTCAGCAGTCGTAAGTTTTCCAAAATCCACGTCAGCGAGTTTTGACCCGATAGAAACTCTGACTATTTCCAGTGTTGAAAATGCAGGCATAGGCAGAAGCTTTCTGATAGCGAATCTCGTGCCCTTGCAATCCCAATTCTCATCTGTCCAATTTAGTGTGCTCATCTACTGCTCATCTAGAAAAGATCACTGAGTGCGTCTGCTAGACCTTCTGTGATCACGTCACCGACATCATCTCTGAAACTGCTCTGACCCGGACTTGGAGAGAGATTTGACCCGTCAAACTGTGGCAGAGACTCTTCCCAGACAAACACAAACTCAGCAGTCTGTCCGGGCACGAGTGCGACAGGTGCTTCTTTCAAGAATCCGCCACGTAGTGCAGTAATCGTCCCAAGAGCTTGATCGCCATATGAACCTTCCCAGTTCAGTCTCGCGCCCTGAGATATTTCTGCTGAGCGTCTCATCCACTTCTCTGCTGTCGTAGATGATGGCAGAAGCTTGACAGTCATCGTCACACCGCGTCTGCTCGTGCCCTTCGCATACAGCGTTCCGTCCTGTCCGTACATCTCTTCTGCATGAGTGATACTCTCAAACTCAACGGGCGGGTCGTCTTCTGAATAACCTGCAACGAGTTCCCCGTTGATAATGAGCTGACTATGTAGATGTGAATGTTGCGTTGTCATGTGCTACGCTCCCTGAAATGTGATTGCGATATCAACGAAATGTACTGCACTTCCACCACGTCCAAAGATTTTGATTCCCGGTGTGCGTCTGCTTGTTCTATGAGTAGCTTCTACGGGTGGAATGAAGATCAGATAACCGTTCGTCAGATTTCCGTCAAAAGCTGGAAGCACCTGTCTGATCTCGCCAGCTAGAGCTGGATTTACTTGACCTGAGTGCAGACCGCCATTTGAAATTCCCTGTCTACAGACACCTTCAATCACGTTTCTGATTGTTGCAAGACCTGAAGCAGTCATCGGAATGACTGAAGCATTTCTCAAGTGATTGAAAACCGCTGACTGAATGGACTCAACAAACCAGTCTAGCCAGTATCTGACTTCGATGAAGTCACCTGAACCTAGCCAACCTTCTGCGACCATGTTCACTCCACCATAAGGCGAGTAGTGATTGATTCTGCGACTGTCTAGTGAAGACTTCTGCGACAGTGTGACGTTGTCGGGAGCAGTAGACGGCAGAGACTTGAATTTCAGTGTACGCATAGAAGCTGGCTGATTCAGATTCATACTAGACATATAAGCTGCGATTGAAGCTGCTTTGTAGTCTGCTGTCGCCGACCAGACCATGAGCGTTCTAGGCGGTTGTAATACTGATAGACCCGTTAAACCCAATCCGTGTGAGCCTTCTAAGTCTCGACTGTCATTCGATTCAGCGATAAACATCTTTCTCGTCGCTGCAGTCGTCCATGCACTCGCGTCGTACATAGTCTGCGTCCCATTGAACTCAGACTCCAGCACGACAAAATAAAAGCTGTCGTCAATCTCGTTGATGTTGCTCAGTGCTTCTGCGACACTCTCCTGAGCATGACCGACAATCTGGCTAGCATTCTGACTATCTCTTAGTTGCAATAGACCTGATATATCTGTGCCCGTGCCCTGCGAGTGAGTGCTGAACAATGAACTGAATTCTGGATTTTGCGGAAATGTAAGCTGCATTCTTTGATTGTCGTATGAGCATGTAGCACCCGTCAGTCGCTGATCATTTTGTGCGTCCGCTGCTGAAGCTGCTCGAAGAGCAGTTTGTAGAGCTGCTGCTATGTCTGCATAGCTATTCGCTGAACTCGTGTCTATACCTGATATATCTGTGCCGTCAAGCTGAAATGCCCCGTCAGATACTTTCAGATCATTTACACTAGCAGCTATTCTTCCGCTATAGATGATCGTATTAGCACCAACATTCACCCAGCGACCGACCATGAAATTTCTTGGGTAGATCGACTGTCCAAAATAAGCTGCTGCTGCTTTATACACTTCATCATCTGGATCAAAAAAGTCTGCTGCGACATCTTCAAATCTGCCGTAAGCTCGTACTTTGTCAGCGCCACCTGCTGCTAATACTGTGTCGTCAGTCGTCAAAAACAACGTGCGACCCAGCTCTCTTCGCAGAGATCCCACAGGTTGCAGTTGATCTGTAATCCGTACTATGTCCGATATTTCTAGAGTCATCTACTCTCGTTCTCCACTTCGATAAATTCAGCAGCTAGATCATCTGTATGCACTTCAATCTCAACAGTCTCTACGTCAATCAGTGGCTGTGAGTCAATGTACCAGTAATCTACGTCTAATTCTAACATCACTCTTGACTCATATTCTGATGTCTCAGGCTCAGGCAGATTCGTCAACGGCGACGGTTTCTGTAACGTGATCTGTCGCTGTGCAGACTCAAAACGACAGTTATCCGTGAATATCCACCATAGCAGTCTTTGAGCACGAGTCATCGCACTTCGTCTATAGAAAGCTATCTGATAACTCGCTCTTCTGTACTGATAAGTCTCGTCCGCTCTGTCAGCAGACACTCTCTGCTCTGAATAGCCAATCGCATGATCTGCTGAAAGATGTAGTGTCGCAAAGCTCTCATTGGGTGTCACTCCGCTGTCATATGCTGCTATGACATGAGTCTTAGGCAGACCTGAACCTAGCACGACAAGCTCTTGTACTGCACTGTATAACGTGTCTGCGTTCATGCAGATACATCTGGCTGTGGGTCAAGCAACTCAGCATGAACTTCTAGATACTCTTCCCAGTCAAGCAGTTTTATGACTTGATAAAACAGACTTCTGAATCTGATCAGATCACCTGCTTGTCCGTCTCCATCTGCGTGAATCTGTATCGGATGAACGTCTGCTGATGTGTAAAAAATTGAGTCAGCTCGCTCTCGCACACCTGACTCACTTGCTTCTCTACTGATACCTACTGGGTCATGTGAGACTTTGATCTGTCTCGTCGTCAGTGTGCCTCTAACCCAGCGTCCGTGTGTGTCACGTGATCCCTGTGCTCTTGAGATCAGATCAGCAGTCTGACTGAACTGCCGTTCAATGAAAAAATTCGGAGTATCGCGCATGACACTCCGAATTTTATGTTAAGTCAATTCGCTGTATGACTTGAGACCCAGCCAGCTTCTCCGAAGTATCTAACTCCCGCTTCTGCATAGCCACGTTCATTGATCTCTATCCATTGACCTGCTATCAGACTGTGCAGAAATTCAACGTACTCGTGCAGAGCTTGAATCACCTGTTCTCTCATGCCGTCATATGCTGACAGACAGAGCGTCTTGTGCTCGTTGACTATGAAGCTCTTAGCGTTATTCTTCTCTTGCTTGATGTGAAACACTTCATAACGAAATTTCTTCATGTACGACATCAATGTCAGATAGGCTTTCCATTGCATGTGATCTGCATACTGCTCTAGATTGAGAGTAGATGATGTCGTCTTGTAGTCAATGATCGTATCTCCGTGAGCAGCGTCTATTCTGCCTGAGAGAAGCACGTCTTCTCCACCGATCTTGAACATCTGCCGACACGGATGTTCAAATAAATCTGGCTTGAGCAACATAGCGTCAACTTCCACCTGCCAGTAGTACAGCTCTGACTCGCCTGTCTGCATGAGCAGATGAAAGTCTTCTCCACGTGCCATCTCATCCGTTCTAGGTGCGAGTCTGCATAGCTCTGACACATATTCAGTCGTCGTCTTCATTTCATTCTCAACGAAATATCTGTAGTTGTCCAATGCACTGACACTCACTCGCAACATCAGAATGGGTCCTCAGTCTCTGCCGTTGCTTTTGTTGCTTCGTCAGTCGGTGGGACCACAAACAGCTTTGCAGCAGAAGACCACTCAAGACCAGCTTCCGTACCCTTTGACACTATCAGCTTTTTCACGTCAGGCGTTGCTTCACTCATAGACTTAACGAGCGCATTGAACTTGATCGGGTCAGATCCCAGCGAGTCAATATGCTCAAGCAACATTTTTCTAGCGTCATGCTCTTGCTGTGTCTTCTCAGCACTTAAATTGATGATGTCTTTAGCTGATGAAATAATCTTGGCGAGCGTGTCAGGTGATTCAGCAGGATCAGGCAGAACAACATCTTCCAACCCTACGTTTTTCGCATATGAAGCAAGCGTCGGATTAAAGCTCAGTATTCGCTCTTTCTGCGCATTGATATAGATACGCCCCATGATGTCCGCTGACTGATAGACTTCATTTCTAGATGAACCCGCCGCGACAATTCGCTCTATCACTTCTTCACCTTTCGTCTGCTCGTCCATATGTGCTACTAAGACGATATCTTTTCCGTACGAGCGCAGACTGTCTAGATACTGCTTGAATCGTGACTTCAAAACTCCGTATCCCTGCAACGTCAGAGCTCCACCGCTTCCATGTCTTGGATTACTCGCGATGATGTCAGCAGTCAGACAATCTATAGCTCGTCCCACTGTATCAATAACGATTGTGTTGAACTCCATCAGTCTGTCTTTTGTCATCTCTGCGTCGTCCCAGTTGACAATCTGTGCGATGGCTTTACCCGACTTGTTGCTAGCTCTGTATGCACCTTTGTCAAAATCCAGCAGAGCAGGTTTATCAGCAGTCAGAGCGAGTGTCGTCTTGCCAGTGTTTGGACTGCCGTAAACGACAGCTATCAATGTCTGAACCTTTAAATCAGATCCATTCATGAACTTAATCATGTCTTTTTTTCCTCTGTTTGAGTGTTGTGAAGAGTCAATCGTTTACTTGAGTGACTCTGTATATGACCGGGTCTCGTGCAAACAGCTCAATGTCTTCATAAGTCATTGAATCTCGCAGGTGACTCGGTCGGATTATCGGTACGACGATCAGTCTCTTAGCTCTACAAGCTAGATGTAGCGGCAGACTGCCCCAGACTGTCTTGTCATAGATGTCGTCAATCGTCGCTCTCTGCACGTAGAAATGTGCAGTATTGGACAGATACGTATCTTTGATGTATTCATAAGTGACTTCATGTGATGTCACCACCACCGTTTCTGAATCATCAAACAGATATTTATCTGCAGGATCATCTACGCGCTCAGTCTCTCGTCGTATCAGTCTGTTAAACGTCATTCGTCTATCTGTCATTCGTCTATCTCCTCGATGAGTTTGTTGAATTTTTCATTGAAGTCTGCCAGCAACTGCTTCATCTGCTCAGCAGTATTCGATGGATTGCTGTTATTCTCCAACGTGTCAGTCTGCTTCATTTTTTTCTCTTTCTTTTCAGATTCCACCAGTTTAGCTATAGCTATGTCTGCGGTGTCATCAGAAAATTTGTCTTCTCCGATCCAGATGATTCTCGCTTTTCTAATGCTCTCTCTGCCGTTGCTTCTGACAACTCGCACTCTGACAACATCTCCGTAAGATACAGAATTTGGGATGTCGCTGATTCTGACACCCCATGTATTCTCTTTCTTTAGCTTTGTAAAACGTCCTTCGTACAGATCATCCATACTGTTCACTCATCTTCTCTAGTTTCATCACATAGCGAATAAATGCAGTCGTCTCCAGCAACTCGTGATGTCTCTTCGTGCAAGCTCCAACTAGAAATTCAGTCATCTCTCGTCTGAGTCGCAATGCGTATTTGATCACAGCTTCAAAATTGTCTTCATCCACTTGAGCGATCAAAGCTGAACATGTCGCAATCAATGCTGATGTGTTGACAGGTATCTTTGCATTGTCTGGGTCAGCGATGATTTTTGATGGCGACTCTATCTGCTCAAACACATTGAGAAATGCACAGAACTCCACAGCAGCACCTTCGCCTACTGTGCCAGAGATGATTGATCTCTCAATGTCAGAATCATGAGCTCGCCCATTCTGTATATATGAGCTCACAAACTCCCATGTGCGCGGGCATGGAAACGTCTGAGTCTTCTGTTTTGGATCGAACTGCTGTAAGAGCTCGGGTCGCATAGAGATGAAAAACACTACTTCAGAAGCTAGATGATTGTCATTCGCCCAGTCTAGCCACCCGTTAGCGTCTGTTCTGACATTCAGATGTGTGAATCTTGAAGCAAGTGGAGTAGGCATAGTGTGAGATACTGCTCTGTCAGTCTCTCTGTTTCCACAAGCGATAATCGAAGCATTTTCAGGCAGCGTATACTCGCCACACTGTCTGTCTAGCACGAGCTGATAAAGTGCAGCTTGAACCATCGGCGGCGCGGCGGGAAGCTCTTCTAGATTGATGATGTATTTTTCTTGTGACGATGTGTCAGGCAGAAAAGACGGCGGCGCCCAACGAGTCATATCTCGTTCATCTCGCCATGGAATGCCGCGTAAATCCACTGGGTCAAGCAACAGAGCTCGCACGTCTATATATGTCGCGTTGAGATCGCGAGCTACCTGCTGCGCGACTTGAGATTTTCCGACGCCCGGCGCGCCCCAGATCATGACTGGCTGCCGCGACTTGACCAGTGAAGTCAATGCGACTTTTAGCTGTGCAGGACTTAACGAATAGTCTGCTGTGATAGTGTTTGCTGTTTTACTCATTTTGTCAGTTTCCTGTGTTTGAGTGTGTGAGTGTTGTTTACTACAGAAACAATCTTACTCCATCTTTTTGCGAATGTCAACATTTTCTTTGAACTTTTTTTGAGCGACTGACATCTGTGCATATTCTTTGATATAGAATTGACGACATGAATCTCTCTCGCAGAGATAGGAAAGCAGCGTTTATCGGGGTAACAACGTTTTGAGCTGCTCATATTCCTGTGCAAAAAAGGGCGACTGTCAAGCACTCAATGCAAGGTCTGAGCACAGACTGCGACAGTAGATGGTCAGACATCTAGAACTGTGCTAATCACTCGCAATCTGACTTGAACGAGTGATCACGATAATGCGAGCTCGGCTCCGAAGAAGTCAATCTCAGAAGCAACATTGTGCATGGATGTAGAGAATTCAAGCTATTCTCGTAGGCAGTTCTTTGCACAATGTCTGCTCACTCTCACCAAAGAAGTACTAGTAACTTAACAGTAAGAGTAACTAAACAGTAAGTCACTAACATGAAGAGAAGAGTCAAAAAAAAAGCACAGCAGCTGTCACCGTGTCTTAGTGAGAGCACATTCAAGTCTCAGATACTCAGAATTGCTCATCAACTCGGATGGACTGTCTATTCGATACCCGACTCACGAAGAGCAACATCAGTCGGATTCCCTGATCTCGTGTTAGCTCATCATCTCAGACACAAGATTCTCTATAGAGAGCTCAAGACTAACAAGCACAAGACTACTGCTGAACAAGAGCAGTGGCTAGCTACTCTGAAAGCTACTGGACACGACGCAGATGTGTGGCGGGAAACAGACTTGGACAGAATCATTAGAGAGCTCACTGACTTGATCTGAAAAGAAATTTGAAAAAACTTCAAAAAAAGTGGCACGGAGTCAACTTTTATGTCGTACAATTAAATCTCACAGCAACACTAACACTCAAACACTCAAGAGACAAAACATGAAAACACTTTTCTTCTCAATCGAAACTTTCCGAACTTCACAAGCTTTCGGTCCCGGCGAGTCTGCTTATCAGTTCAAAGCTGAAGCTAAAAGAGCAGCACTCAAAGAACTCAACGACTCAACTGTTACTAAAGTAGCTTTGTCTGCTTGTCTCTTTGACAAGAGCACTCGCACTCGCTACTACACTAATGCAGTTCATGCTTCTACTGCAACAGAAGTCAAAGACTTCTTCAAAAACAACTAAAGAAGCAATCACACTCAAACACTCCAGAGGATTTAAATCATGGAAAACTCCAACGTTAGCAGCTCAGTAGACATCACTCGCAGAGCTATGCTAGTCACACTGAATATCAGAGCATGGAGCGGAAAGCTCACTGATCTGGGTGTCTCAAGAGAAGTTTCTGACAGACACAACGCACTTGAAAAAGCTGGGTCATACAGAAAGAATCTTGTAGATCCCGCTGCCGTGAAAAATATGCAACGATCTAGATCAATGCTTCGTAAAACTCACTATGCACTCACAGTCCCATGGGACAACTCCAACGGACGACTGATCTCGATGAATCTGTATGAGAAGTACAGAACGCAGTTGGACATTTTGATTGAGCAACATCGTGATGAAGTGAAAGAATTTCTAGATCACTACGAAAATCATGTTGAATACGCTAAGCATATGCTCGGGGACATGTTCAAAGAGTCTGATTATCCGACTGTAGAAGAGATCAGATCGAAGTTTCATGTCAACTACGTCTTTGAGCCACTGACTCATTCTGATCATCTCATCGTTGAGATTTCCAATAGTGAGCTCAATAAACTGCGACGAGATATTGAATCTGTATTTAACAACAGAATCAATGAGTCTCTTCGCTCTATGTATGAGCGACTGAACGAGTGTATCGTGAAGTTCAATGAGAAGACTACTGGCACTGATGACAAGCAGAAAATCTTCAGAGATTCTCTGCTCACTAATTTGAGAGAAGCTGTAGAGCTCATTCCCGCCATGAACATTCATAACGACAAACAGCTAACTGAATGGTGCGAGTCTACGCTGAAAGAAATTGATGGATTGACTGCCAATCAGCTTCGATCCACTCATAAAGACTTCGATAAAGAGAAGACGGAAAAAGTTAGATCGCACACTCAGGACATTCAAGAGAAGCTCGCTGGATACTTTGGGAGCACTCACTGATGAATTTTCATGAGAGAGAGTTGAGAAAAGAGTCAGCGAGTAGAATGCGGTCGTCTCTTCGTGGTCTGCTGGAGCATGAGCCATTTTTTGGGACGCTCGCTCTGCGCATGGAGCTGAGCATGACTTCAGAGCACGAGTCTATCTCTTGTGATGGAAAAACACTCGCATACAATCCTGAATGGGTCGCTGATCAGAGTAGTGCTGAACTGCAATACTGCATAGCAAGACTCGTGCTGGGATGTGCTCTCAAACATCACACTAGAAGAGAAGACAGAGATAAACTCATCTGGAATACTGCTTCACTCGCTGTCTGTGGCTATCTGCTCAGACAGTCGGGATATTCAGAACCTGTGAAAATAGCCAGAACTGGACTCACTGACGTTGCTTATGAAGACGACACGTGCGAAAACATCTACGACCGTCTCAAAGATCATCAAGAGAGAGAATCACAATCAGAGTCTGATGATTCTGAGTCTGATGATGATCAAGATCAGCAGAGAAGAGCTGATGACTCAGCTCTCAACAAAGCAGGTGAACTGCTGGACTCAGTCGCAGACAAAGATGATTCTGAATCTCAGCAGATTGAAGAGAAAC
>MKWU01001007.1_pt1 | contig 51586 bp, 48 predicted proteins | sample 809101 | NCBI WGS metagenome assembly MKWU01 (sample SAMN05860141, study PRJNA318959) | sponge metagenome | host: Aplysina aerophoba | place: Slovenia: Piran, Adriatic Sea, Gulf of Piran | collected 2013-05-07 | reverse complement strand
TTCATTCAGATCGAGGAAGTCAATATGCAAGCAAGGCATACAAAGACTTTTTAGATGCACATCAGATCCTCCCAAGCATGAGTCGTCGAGGTAATTGCTATGATAATGCTTATGTGGAAAGTTTCTTTAGCACACTCAAAAAAGAACATATATACAGGCATAAAATTGACTGTCAAGAGGAGATGCAAGCCCACTTATTTAAGTATATTGAAGTGTGGTACAACCGCCAGAGACTCCATTCTTCCCTTGGCTATCAAACTCCGTTTCAATACGGAGAATCTCACTACTCCTCAAAGAAAGTTAGTGGTCAAAAACCCCACCCTCTTGATAGTCGGGTGGAACAAGGGGCTAAGGACGCCAAAGAGCTGGCCCATCCCGAAGTAAGTAATATATCATATTGAAGTAGTGAATTTAAGCTTGAAGAAAGGTTGCCGATACATTAGTGTAATGATGATCCTTGTCCTGTGGTAAAGATCATATATATGAAATTGAGTTGCGGGGAAAGGGAAAGGAGCCATCAGCATACCAAGAGCCATCAGCATACCAAGAGCCATCAGCATACCAAGAGCCATCAGTACACTAAAAATCTGGCGGGTATACGAGGTGCCATTAGCTCACTGTTGCATTAAAGATTTTATCTAACAGCAGGCTCGCAAGGGGAGAGGCTAAAAGCAAGAAGCAACTGACAGGTTAGTGAAGGAGTTACTGCTCCTGTCAGTTGCTTAGAGGTGAGACTAGACAAGCAACACCAATTGGTTGGAGGAAGTACTCACAAGGATCACCACCTAAAAAATTGGATTCTATTTCGTTATGAGCTACAGCACTATAACTATAGGTGCTCATAAGAGAAAGTGTTAGCAAAAGGATAATTGTTTTCATCAGGATTGTTTTCATAGCACGCTTTTCTTTTAAGTGGTGTTGTTTCTTGGTTTTCTGTGAAATTCGTTGGCTTTTTTAGTAAGACCTTTAGCAAGACCAAAACACACATCTTGTGACGTGTATAACATAGTTATTTTGAATGTAAATATAAAAACTGCTACTTTTTTCAGGTACAACCTTTCTTTATGTTTTAGGTGTTGAAGTCGATATCTGCTAGAACAGGGAAGTGTGTACATGTGAGGGAAGAAGAAATGTATCTCTAAGATCATGAATGATTTTGATGATATTTACCCTTCTTTAGAATCTGATTCAAAGTTGTTTCAGGCTTGCATATCTAGGTATGCAATAAGTAATAGGGATGCGGTAGGTGCTTTTGAGTTTGTAGATTTTTTTAGCTAGAGAGTGTTCCAATAGTGCAGCTAAGTAAGTTGCTGATAAAATTTTTTGAGGCGTTTTTGTTATGAAGCGATGTAAGATAAGTTTTGGTATTGGTATGTGTTTATTACTGGTTTTAGCTGCTTTGATAAGCTGTTCTGAAGAAACCAGTGTTGGAAGTGAAGGTGCTAAGAGTCAAGATCAGTTGCAGCTAGAGAAAGCATTTGCCTTCTCTGGTATGACCACTTATGAATTTCCACTGGAAGAATCTGAGCAAAAAGAAGACAGCATCTATTTTATAGGTATGGTGCTGCTTTATAGTGGCATGGTTTCTAAATTATTAGAAGAGGCAGGATCTAAGAACTTTATTCCAAAAGTGCTGAAGCAAATACAATCTTCTAATGCAGATTTTCTGCTCGAGTTTTTTAATGAGTCAGGTTTACGAGTCCCTTTGAAGGAAGGTAAGTACGATAAAGAAGATATTCTTTTGCTCGCTAATGGTTTGATTGCGGTATTAAAGATGATTCAAAACAGACTTTCAGCTAGTCTGGCAAGTGCAGAAAGTAAACGTTTGACATCTAACATTACCTCATTAGAGGAGTTTTATAAAGCAATAGAAGCTGGAGAGGAGATAGATCTAGAGGGGGAGAAATATAAAGCGGTGACACGTAAGGTTCAGTTAGATGTGATAGGTGCAAAGTTCACAGAAGATGAGCCACAAGATAACTCCAATGATCCTAGCGAGTTTTTCTTTGCCACACTTATGGCGAATACTAGCTTAATGGCAGCGGGTGCACTCGTAGCTGCTGTTTCGGTCTCAGATTCTAAAGTATTTGATGGTCCTGATGCAACAACTCCAGAAAAGGTATTGGTAGAAGTAGCATTTTCTAAAGCTATGATGTTTTTGGGAATGTTGGGGTCAGTGCCTGACAGAATGAAAGATGTGCTAACAGCAGGCGAAAAGACGTTTGTTAGTACGGTTGTTGATCAGTATGAGGAAATCTTTAAGGATTATTGTAAAGAGCTAGAAGAGTCTGTGACAGAATGCCAAGATGTTTGAGATTATTGAATGAAAAAGTGCCAAATAAAACAGCTTAATATATTGCTGTTATAGCATAAAGTATCTTTCAAGATAAGAGTATATATAGAAATAAGGCTCTGTTGTGATTAAGTCGTGATATGGAATGATCGGATTTTGGCTTAAGTTAATTTTTTAAAAAATAACTTAAAGTTTGTTATTTATGAGAATTCCAGAAGCTATTATATGATAGTTTAGTATGTAATAAAATGTTTCCACTCAAGCGGTGTAAAAATAGCAATACATATTGAATATCGATTATAAATGTGACCAATACGAGTATTGAAAAAAGAGCCCTTTTTAATTTCTCTAAGGGCCATCTGGTTTGATCTTATGTTTAAATATGTGGAGATGATACGTGCTTTAAATGTTTTTGCACATTCTGTGGCAGCCTTCTAAGACCACTCAAAGAGAGCTATATAATTACCTCATACTTAGCTACATCTTTGTCAGGGGCCAGAAATTCTTTGAAATGACTGTGTATAGAATTGACAGTTTGAATGTGATAAATACCTCTTACACCTCTAGAAGAAGACAGTTGTTTGTTGGCACTTTGCGCTTCCACTTATGAGATCCTTTTATTAAGGCTGCTTCAAGGTGTCTGTTTTCAATTTATGCCACCACCCATTTACAGGTTAATCCCCTACCTAAATTGGGACATCAAAAATCTCAATATCGGGACCACATTTTTACAAAAATGGGACTACAAAATCCACTACTTCACCTTTGCGTCAACCACCATCTAAACCCTCTCAACGTTTCTCATCAAAAATGAAATTCTTGTGTGAATATCCCCAAAAACAAGACACAGCTTTTGATCTTGGTTTAGAATTGAGTCCAAAATTTGGTGCATATAGATGTGCTATAAGCTTATCATTGCATGGAAGATATTATGTGACAGCAGGTTTGCAAAGGGAGGTAGGGGCCAAAAGCAAGAAGCAACTGACAGGTTAGTGAAGGATTTACTGCTCCTGTCAGTTGCTTAGAGGTTAGACTAGACAAGCAACCCCAATAGGTTGGGGGAAGTACTCACAAGTATCACCGCCAAAAGAAACGGCGTCCTCTAGATCAGGAGCTACAGTCCCATAGCTATAGGTACTCATAAGCGAAAGTGTTAGCAGAAGAAAAATTGTTTTCATCAAGACGGTTTTCATAACAAAGTCTCCTTTCGTTAGTAGTGTCGTTAGTAGTGTCGTTAGTAGTGTCGTTAGTAGTGTTTGCGAAGTCCACCGATCTTGTCAGCAAGACCAGGATCATAGCACGCATGTCGACAAATGTATCATAGAAAACCAATATTACAAAGAAAAAATAAAGATATTAATCACTTAGCAGTAATATGGGCATGTTTGCTAGCCTTAAAAGAACAAAAAAAGCTGAGAGTAGCTTATGTAGTTAGGGGCTTAGGGATGGGTGATGTGATTTTTTGCAAAATTTCAGATACCAGAATATGGCAGCGGAATGAAAAAATTGTATTACGTGCGGAGAGAAAACATTTACTTATGAGATGATGAACGCTGTTTCAGGTAAATCTAGGTATGCAGCAAGTAACAGGTATGTGATAGGTATTTACGAGTTTGTTTTTTTGTGGTATAGAGTACTCCAATGATATAGCTATGTAGGCTGTTGATACAATTTAATGAAGGACTTTTGATATGATACGATTAAAAATAATAAGCCTTGGTGTTTCTTTATTACTGCTTTTAGCTGTCGTAAGTTGTTCTGAGGACGATGCTGGTGCAAAAAGTCAAGGTGTACAAAGTGAAAGTGTACAAAGTGAAAGTGTACAAAGTGCAGATAAAAAAAGTCTGTCGCATCTCAGCCTCAGCCAAGATCAGTTGCAGTCGCAACTGGATAAAAAATATGCCGTCTTTGGCATGACAACTCGTGTATTTCCACTCGAAAAAGCTGAGCAAAAAGAAGACAGCATCAATTTTGTAGGTATGGTAGTGCTTTATAGTGCTCTGCATTCTTTCTTTTTAAAACAAGAAACACAATATACGAATTATACGAATGTTGTTCCAGGAGTTCTGAAGCAAGTAAAATCTTTCAATAATTCAGAATTTGGGTTCAGGTTATTTGATAAAGATGTTGTAAAAGAACTTGTGGAGAAAGGTGAATATAATAAAGAAGATATTCTTTTGATTGCGAGTAGTTTGGTCGAGATATTAAAAATGATTCAAAGCAGACTTGCAGGTAGTCTGCGAGACGTAGAAAAAGATCTTTTGGGATACTATATTACTCCATTAGATATGCTTTATAAGACAATAGAAGCTGGGAAAAACCTAATAAATGAGGAATATAAAGTGTTGGCAAAGTTGCATAGTGCAAGCGAGACGTTAGAAAAGCTCATAAATGAGCAGTCGGCAGGTCGCATATTTGGTGGTCCTGAAGTGTTTTTTGCAATGCTTATTATGACTACCGGTGTTATGGCAACGGGTGCACTTTTAGCTGCTGCTACTGTCTCAGGCTCTAGCAGTGAAGATCAGATTAATCAAGTACTTAATGATGCTGATGCTGATACTCATATTATTACTAGAACTAGAGGTACAGAAGAGATACTCCAAAAATCCTACTCGCTACCTGATGGTGGCTACGGTACATTTGGTATTCCTGCTTTATTTGTTAATATTTTGGAGACAGTTGATGACAGGATGAAAGATGTGTTAACAGTAGGTGAAAAGAGGTTTATTCAGCAGGTTATTGGTCAGTATGAGAGTTGCTCCGCAACAATGCACCACACTACTAGAGAGCACGGATGTTTGCTGCAAAGCAGTGATTAATAATGGTTCGGAAATCTGACAGACAGCAGAAGGCACTGATGATGGATGCCAGTGAATCATCATCAGATGCAGAGTACTTCGACCATCTCGTTATGTAGGCTGCTGGTAGTGACAAAGATATCTGGTTTTTTATGATGAAGATAACGGGATGTTTTTGTGTGGTGTGTTGGTGAGATTTTTTAAGAATGGATCATAAAATACTTTGAGATGATGCAAACACCACTGGGGATCCTCGGTGGTGAGATCATGTCCTGCTGCTGGATGGATCATGTGAGGGGCATGGAGATATTCTGCCAGTGCTAAAGAGCATTTTGGCGATACCAAACGATCTTTGGCTCCTGAGAGGATTAAGGTTGGGGGGAGATCTTTTGGCGATGGCAGGTGGCGACTGTGTTTGTGATGAAATAAGAGTTGAGAAATAAGTGCTTTATAGGTCCATGGCTTTGTCTCTTGCCATGTGAGTGCTTGTTTTTTGATGGATTTACGAATGGAAGGGCGGTTGATTGCGAGCTTAAGCATGGTCTTTTCACCGCATGAGCGAGACAATAAATGAGTGCAGAATAGATGTATGACAGCAAGAGGTGAGAAGCGTTGATGCAGTGAGGATAGTTGCCGGTGAGAGGGGTTGATGAGGCAGAGAGATTGACATTGCTTAGAGACATCTTTCATGTTGTGTTGAGATTGTAAAAGATGAAAAGCTGTGAGAGCTCCAAGTGAGGTAGCCAGTAGGTGAAAAGGCTTAGAGGTGTTGATATTGTGATGGCTCATGGATGCTTTAGTGTTCTTATAATGGAGAGCTTCTTTCCATGTGGATGGTTGAGGAGGCATATCTATGAACTGTACATGGGAGATATCAAGGAGATGTTGCAGTGCCTTATCAAAACCATACCAATGATATCTCCTACCCACAGGACCGCGGATCATGATGAGAGAAAAATCTTTTGACATAATAAGTGGCAGGTGAATGGAGGTGTGTGTTGGGTTTTTACTCATAAATCACATGTGTGTGCATCATGTGACTTGGGTTGGTGTATCTTCCGCATGAGAGTGTGTGACAACTCTATGGTACATGATGTGCGTGCAGCTTGAGCTTTGTTTAGCTCTTTTTTTGATATTTGGGATGCAGTTCGCTCATCTTGAGGACGATCAAAAAATCTATGCATTTGAGATCATTATCGACCCCTGCAGTGGAGCAAATTTTAGCACCTGAGCGTATATAGATTTTATAGAGATCTGGCATAGGCAAGACCTTTGTGTTAGAAAAGCCAGGCTCTGGTTGTTGCGAAGTGGAAAAGTTCAAACTGCGTGCTAGAGGGGTAGCGAGAGTTTCTCCAACATAGTTAAGACGTTGAAAATGCTCATAATATCTTTGGGCTAAGTCTTTATGGGTGGTTTTGATGCTTGGTAGTCCAAAGAGGTAGTTGATATGGTGCATGTGCGCGTAAACAAATATACCTCGCCATAACAGTAGAAAATGGATGCCTTTGCGGTGTCGAGGATGGATGCAGAATCGGGATATTTCGAGTTTTTTGCCAGGTTTTGCTAGGAGTGGTGAAATGTCAAATTCATGGGAGGCATAATAGCCTTGCTGATGATCAGCTTCAATCACCCGACATCCACTGATAAGCCGGCCTGTGGTGGTATTGATAAGAACAATCACTTGGGAGTGTGCATCCCATTGATCGAGGTCTTTTTTCATCTTTACCACATTGCCACGGAACTCACGCCCGAATACTCGGGAGCGAATACTGTAATAAATTTTTCGTTCTCTAGGTGATGCCACCTTGACACATACATCGTTAAGAGTAAGGAGTATGGGGTAGGCGTTTGGGTTGTTTTTGTTTGTTCTGCCCCTGAAATAGTAAAGACGTGTATCACCAAATTTGTTACGTAGATATGAAGGGGTATAGTATTTTGTGGTATTGATAAGAGTTTTAAAGAAAGGAAGATTTTGAGTCAGTGTCAGGACCTTCTTAGGTTTATACGTGATTTTAGCTAAGGTTTTTTTAGGCTTGATTTTATGAGGATCATTTTGAGGCTTGGATGGTGATTTTGACATCTTTGATCGAGCTGTTTTGAGCCGTGGCTGGGAAAGCATAAGGTTTTCTCCACATTGAGAAGCAAGTAGGTATAAGCTCTCTTTTTGTATTCAAAGATAAAAGATATGTATCCATTTATAAACAGAGAATTGAGCGGGGCCGTCTCTATGAGCATGGTAGCTACTTGAGGTCTGTTTTCAATCAGTACTTTCCTATCTCGGTTTGTGGACTGGAAACTCTATTAGGCAACATATGTCTTGACCGGAGAGTTATTTTTCTTGTGATTCTTGTGAAGAGCTAAACAAGGTTACGTCTAAAGTCGTTCGTCTTGATACGCTTTATGTCCAGCGAGGCATTGAGCGGTGATCCGGCTAAAAATATAGAGTGATTGTTGTCTTAAGTAAGCACTGGGTATCTGTGCAGGATCGATAGTGGACCATATAACTTTAACAGAAGTATGGGATCGTTTCACAATTCTGTAAAGAAGTTGCACAAAGGTTGTCTCTCCTATCCAAGCATTGTCCTTGGTGTCTTGGTAGCAAATAGACATGGGAATGATGGTAAAAGAGTGGTAGCTGAGAGGTTGCTTTTTATTCATAGCCCAGATGTTTCCTGATTTCCATTTGCCGTATACGGGAATGGTGGAGTCGGTGGTGGTGCCTTCAGGGAACAGACAAAAGGGCATGGTTTGTAAAGATGACTTCATCTTCATCAAGGCCCGGATACGTGAATAAACACTATTACGATTGACAAAATGAATGCCAGCCCAGCCGATCATTCTGCCAAGAATGGGCCAGCTCTGGACTTCTTGTTTGGCAAGAAAGGAAACATTAGCCACTGATCCAATTAAGAGAACATCTAGAAAAGAAACGTGGTTGGATTGCACCAATACTTTTTTGTTTGAGGTGTTTTTGTGAGAAGGAAAGTATTGGAGAAGTTCTTTACGTGATGAGGGAGTGAGGTTGTTTTCGTCAAGATATGATTTGTTGCAATCATAGCGATACACTTTGATTTTTACATTCATGGCTTGGCAAAAAATCCAGGAGTAAAAGCGGATGTAGGCTAGCTGCATATGTTGGATGCGTATACTCCAACGCTTTGGGCAATAAAAAGGTTTTAAAAAAAAGATGTGTTTGCCACAAAAGGCATATGTTCTTACAAAGATCTGCAAACACATCGTAGCAAAGTAACAACTGATGATGATCAGACAGATATAGCCCAATCGGATGAAGGCGCGAAGAGTGGATATCATGGAGGTTCTCTTAGCTGTTTTCTGTACGGTGTTGGATGTTGTTTTTTGGTTAGAGTTCTAAGCTAGAGTTCTAAGCTAGAGTTCTAAGCTAGGGTTCTGGGTTAGGAAGGATAGCGTCACTGGATGCTATGGCATAAGCATCATGGCTATGTAGGCTTTCGTAGTGAAATACTTGTGCTTCGAAGTGTTGGATATGCGGTAATTTGGCAAGATGAAAAGTCAACTTACGTGCTGCATCTTCAGCAAACATGGTGTTTTCAGCACTCAGTGCAGCAAACTGCTGTTCATCTTGGCGCTTCACGGCTGTTTGAGTGGGTGTGGATAGGATATCTTCTATGGTGTTGATCAGATCTTCGAAATCAAAGGCGTTTTGGCTGCGTTGCATGGAAATAAAAGCATGAGAGCGTTGCCCATGAGGTGTTGCAGTGAGGCCTTTTGTATTAAGCCAGTGGGTGACTTCTTCTTTCGTAAAGGTGTCTTTATGGGGATGTTGTGTGACAAAAGAGTCGCAAATATGACTTTTTGCCAGCGCTGTAGAGCAAGGGCATGTACTGCCGTAGTCCACACGTAGATGTATAGTGAGTTTGAGTGGTTCTTCTTTTGTCAGACTCGCTTGAATTTCAATGGGATACTTTTTCCATCCATGACTCTCTGTGATCAATGCTTTACGCAGCAGAGGTAGTTCAAAAGCAATATTGATAAACGCTTTGTCACATAATCCTTCTTGAGTGGCAATAAACTCACTGAGAAGATTGTGGATCATCTCTTGGCAAAGAGGTTGATGGGGTAGGGTTTTTTGAGCATGTAAGTATAACCGTGACATATGAATACCACGAATTTCTGGCTTATTAAGGTTGATGGAAAGCTGAGAAGTAGCTCCTAGGTTCAATAAGCCATTTTTTGTCTTCACTTGTACTGGGACAAATACCTCACTCATACCCACTTCATTTAAGGCAAGATGATGGTGAGAGGAGTTTTTGGCAACGTCAGGGAAGTTTTGAGGTGTCATAGTGGACATTCCTTCTTCTCTTAAATGTATAGAGAAGTTAAGATGATCAGAGTGTAGGGTATGAGTGATAAAAGACAGTTATAGCATGGTTATATTTGGATGATAGTTCTGAATGATAGTTTTGGATGATATGATTACGTTAAGCACTTATATCATATTAGGAAATACGAAGAAGCACTCTTTGGAAAGTTTACATATGTAAGACTTGTATGTAAGAGTCATCTAATGGTTGTTAGGGGCTGTATCTAGCTTGATATGATTGTGAGCGCATGCAGGCTGGTACGATATGGGTACAATGTGGTTACAATAAAAAATACAAAAAATATTAAGAGTTGTGTGTGGTTTGATATGAATGTACTGTGCTCATTGACCTACATGTTCTTTGGTGTAAAACTCTGAAGTTACTGTAGCATGTCGGTGATGAAAGTGGAAGTATTTTTGCCTCTTACCGATCAGTGAGCTAGCTTGCTCGCTAGTTTTATGGTTAGGGACGTGTATGTTTTCCTATTAGGCTATACGTGAGTAGCTACATGCATAAACGGAGCTTACATCTATTATAGATGATTTGCTTGTTATGTGTGGTAAAGAGCTATCCTCAGAACTTAAGAATATAAGCACTACTTAGTATGGTACTACTAACGTACTAAGAACATAAGCAAGAGTTCGTCACTCTATCAATTAAGAGTTAAGAATATGTCTGCATCACATACTCAAGGAATAGAGAGTTTATGGAGGCTTCGGCAAGCTCACAAAGGAAAAAATAGTTCTCCTCAGTTGGCTTTTTCGGTTTCTGTGCCCATAGGTGGTAGTGATACAGATGAGCAGAATGAAGGTGATCCAAGCGTGGAACAGAAGAGAGAGCGGCAAAGAATTGAGAGCATGGAAGCAGAGAGCATTAAACAAGCATGTCAGTGTATTAAGGATACTTTAACGAGCTTTGCAGATGCTCAAGGGAAGCTTGGATATATCGTGGAGTGTGGCAAACATCATCCTTCTTTAACTCAGCAGGAAAAAATAGATCGTTATCTGATTAAAGGCTGTTTATCTCAAGCATGGTTGATCAGTGAATACAGAGAAGGCAGAGTGTATTTGCGTGGTGATTCGGAAGCTTTGATTGTCAAAGGTTTGATAGCGTTGTTGATGAGAGTTTATAATGGGCGTTCTGTTTCAGAAATACTCTCTGTGGATGGAATGTACTGGAAAAGTGTTGGGATAACGGCTTTGCTTTCTATGAATCGTCGGAGTGGAGTGGCTCATATGCTTGAGCAGATTCGTTTGTGTGCTCTCACCTATGAGCTATTAGAAAAGCAAAGGAAAAGCAAAGTAAGTAGCGAACAAGGTGATAAGACGGCACATACCTGTGAGGATGTGAGAAAATAGAGGAGGCCTTTTTGATACTCACAGATGGTGAAATATTATCTCAAATGGAAAGAGGTCATATTGTGATCTCTCCTTTTAAAAGATCTTCTTTGGGTACCAATAGCTATGATGTGCATCTGGGTACAAGATTGGCTCAGTACACACATAATGAGCTGGATGCTAAAAAAGATAATCCTGTGCACTATTTTGATATTCCAGAAGAAGGCTTTGTGATGCAGCCTTCGGAGCTGTATTTGGGAGTGACAGAAGAATACACTGAAGCTCATCGTCATGTGCCGTTTCTTGAGGGAAAATCTTCGGTGGGGCGATTAGGTATTGATATTCATGCCACAGCAGGCAAAGGAGATATTGGCTTTTGTAATAGCTGGACCTTAGAGATTTCTGTCAAAAAACCTGTTCGTGTCTATTCAGGTATGCCCATTGGACAACTTATTTATTTTGAGGCATCAGGTGATATCCTTGTGCCCTATAACCATAAGCCAACAGCAAAATATGCTCAAAAAAGTCATGGTCCTGTGGCGTCCATGATGTATCAAAATTTTGGTCATAAAAATACAGCAGGTTTTCGTGTTTAAATCACGTATTTAGATCAGGTACTTAGGTAGCAAAGAGTTGGTTTGTATTTACCTTCACTTTCACTATACGAAGATATAGCTTTCTTTGCAGGGGAATTAAATAATTTCTCGTCCTGCTATATATCCAGAGCGTCGTGATTGACAACCACAGGAACGCTTGCCAGAAGATTCAAAAAGTTTATTGCAGACAATACATTTGCGTACTTTAATGGTAATAAGAGACAGACCAGCAAGTTGGCGTGCATGATTTTTAAGATCGATTTCACGGCGTACTGAAGGGGTGAGTCTTTTAACTTTACGCGGTGTATTGTTGTTTGGTGATGAGATATTTTCTTCTTCTTGTTCTTCTTTTTCCTCTTGTTCTTCAACATCAAGAAAGTATGCAAGATGATTTTTTGATGGCGAGTAGTCAGGATGAGTAGAAGATGGTTGATTTTGCGTGCTCATGGTGGACTCCTAGCAGAAAAAAGAGAAATCGTAAGTTATATAAATATGTGGTTTTATGTAATAAACGTCATGTGATAAATGTTATGAAAAAATCTATGAAAATGTGATGGTTTGTTTATATAGGGTATATTACAGGTTGTTCAATTGTTTGCTAAATGAGTGTTTTGCATATGCGAGCTAACTGATATGGTTAGCTTAAACGTTCCACCAACTACTTTAAGTAGTTGGTGGGAATTGTTTATGTGTGTTTATGTGTTTTTGTGAGATGTGTTTATAATGATGGATTATCTTTTGTCTTTTGTGTGTATGGTATATGAGTAAGTCATCTACCTTTTTTTGAGTGAGTTGTAAAAACACTTGCTTGTAATGTTTAAGTCAGTTTAATTAACATTAATCTAAAGATTAACCTAAAGTCTCAAGTGGCTTAAAGTAAGAGCAAGAAGTAAGAGCAAGAAGTAAGAGCAAGAAGTAAGAGCAAGCTTAATAAATCCAAGTAAGCGCGTTTAACAAGTGATCAAGTAAGTATAAGGACACGTATAAGAAGCTGAGTGCAAGAATTCTGAAACATCAAACACCATCTGCTGAGTCTTTGTCTCAGATAATCTAGTCTTTAATATATAAGATTTTTTAGTGGCTGTCAAGGATATTTTTTTGGTGTTTTTAAAGGCTTTTAAGTGGTTTTTAGAAAAATAGAAAATATAATGAAAAGGTGATTGTTGCATGGATCTATGTATGGATCTATGTGATTTTTGTTTGTAATCTTTATGACTTTTTTATGATTTGGATAGATCAATCTTATGGTAAAGAAAAATATTGTTGTGCCATCGAGCATACCTGAAATGCTTTCTGTGCAGAGATGGCAGAGTATGCCTGTGCCGGCTCGTCCCTTATCTGATGTGACAGTGGAGAGTTGTGGCAAAGTGATTATGACAGGAGAACATGCTGTCATGTATGGAGCTAAGGCAGTGGCTGCTGCTTTGGTGGATAAAAGGATGTTTGTTTCTGTATCCTTTCACGATGACATTGACTCAGGTGTGAAGGTGTTTTTGTTTGAAAAAGACTTTACTGCTGAATGTGTTTCAACCATCCACAAGGCTTTGGAGTTATTGAGGATAAAGGTAGAACGGGGCATGAGTGTGCATATTCAATCACATATTCCTTTAGGTGCTGGTTTAGGTGCTAGTGCTGCGCTATGTGTGGGTGTTATACGGGCCCTTGCTGCTTGTTATGACATCACTTTAAGTTCTGAGCGTTTGATGGGGCTTGCTAATATTCTCGAAGAGCGTTTTCATGGTTCGCCATCGGGTTTGGATGTGGCAGCGGTGTGTTTGTTTTCTGTAGCACCATTGATCAGTTTTGCCAAGCGTGAGGGCAAACCACATTATGTGACGTTGCCATCTCCACGTTGTTTTCATTTTTGGTTGGTAGATTCGACGTTACGCTCTTCTACGAAAGCTATGGTTGAGCGTAGTGGTGGTTATTTTTCATCTTCTCAATGCGCTCAAAGGGTGGCAGCTTTTGATGATTGTCATGATCTTTTTGTGAAAGCTTGCAGGTTACAAGATCATAACTTACTTGCCCAAAGTATGACGCGTTCTGCTGAGCTTCTTTCGGCAATTGATGTGGTGGGGGCTAGGCTTTCACAGATGATGGAAAAACTTTTGGACTTGGGAGTGCTTGCAGCAAAGCCCACGGGTTCAGGAGGTGCGGGGTATGTATTGGTGTTGCTGCCCAGTGATCCTCAACAAAGACAGAGTGTATGTGAGCATATTGAGTCCCATTACCCACAATCGGCACATATGGAATTGGTTATTTGATGGGTGATGGTAACAAGGGGGAGTATGTGGATATGTCACCGGTTTTTTCTATGGCTTATTCATCGGATAGCGATGATGCTTTGATGATATGGGCTTTAAAAAGAGGACTGAGTGATGTCTTTTTGCGTGATAAGTCAAGCCAAGAGTCTTGCATTCAAGACAATGCTTCCGATGTTTTTCGTTCACCTTTTTCCTATGCTGCACACAGGTGTGTTTATCTTGCTAGAGACATTGAAAAGCTTAACCAGCAGAGTCTTTATGGTACCTATGAAGTGAGTGCTTTATCTGCAGCGGTATTTCCTCAGGTTAAAGAGCGTTATCAGTTATTAAGTGTGGGGATGAGTTTTGCTGGTCGGGATTTAGGTCCTACTATTGTGACGTTAAAGGATTCTGCGGTGATCAAGCCAGCTGATTTGCGCGGCAAGGTGGTTGCTCTTCCAGGGTCCCATACATCTGCTTATGCTACGGCACGGATGTGCATTGGTGATTTTGAGCCGTATTTTTGTTCCTTTTCTCAGATAGCTTCTCGGGTATTGTCAGGCAAGTGTAGTGCGGGGATATTGATTCACGAAGAGCAACTGCAGCTTTCATCAGACAGGTTACGTGTTGTGGGGCATTTGGGTGATCTATGGCATAACCTGAGTGGTTGTGAGTATTTGCCTTTAGGGGTGATTGGGATAAGACGATCTTTGTGCGAACACACTAAGCATTGGTTGTTAGCTTGTTATCGTTTCTCTATTCAGTATGGTTTGCAGAATTGCCAAGAGATTTTGCCGGATATTTTAGCGCTTCAAAACGTTAAGCTGCCCATGGAGAAAGCCCGGGCATATATCCATCAATATGTGGGATCATCGGCGTTATCTTTAACTCCAGAGCACATAGATTCTTTGCAGTGTTGGTACAGAGAGGGCAGAAAAATAGGGTTATGGGAGGCATCATTTCATATTCAAGAGGATATGGTATGAAAAGGACCTGAAAAGAGATATATCTAGCTAGATACGACAATGAGCTAGATATCTCGTGAGTAAGAAATAAGAGAAATGAAATAAGCGTGATGAAAAGAACAGAAATCATTTATCAACCCGGGTTATGGTGATGCTCAAGCCTCTTATAAATGTTGCAAATAATGCAACAAGCGATACAAGCAATACAAGCGATACAATAAATATCCCCTTGCTGTGTGAGCAAGGGGATATAGATCAGCTGGTCTCATCTATAGTGAGTGGTCAGCGTTTATCTATGGAAGATGCTTTGTGGTTATACCATCATTATGATTTGTTATCTCTTGGCACGTTAGCAAGTAAGGTGAATGAGAAAAAGCATGGTTCTTCGGTGCTTTACAATATTAACCGTCATATCAATCCTACCAACATCTGTGTTTATGATTGTAAGTTTTGTGCTTACGCTAAGCGTGTGGGAGAGACGGGAGCTTATGCTTACTCCATTAAAGAAGTGGTGGATAAAGCTCTTCAAGCGGCAGCAGATGGTGCTTGTGAAATTCATGTGGTGGGGGGATTGCATCCTCGATGGTCATTGGATTATTTCTGCCAGATGTTAGAGGCTATCAAAGAGGCAGTACCGCATATCCATATTAAGGGATTTACGGCAGTGGAAGTGTATTGGCTTGCAAAGAAATCCCGTCTTTCTATAAAAGAGACTTTGTTAAAACTCCGTAAAGCGGGTTTGGATTCTATGCCGGGAGGTGGTGCGGAGATATTTGATGAGGCCATTCGTACTTTGATCACAGCCAAGCTGGATGCAGATGGTTGGTTAGATATCCATCGTACAGCTCATAGTATGGGTATGAAATCCAATGCCACCATGCTTTATGGTCATATTGAGTCTCCTGAGCATCGTATTGCTCATATGTTGCGCTTAAGAGATTTGCAAGATGAAACTGGGGGGTTTAATGCTTTTATTCCTCTGTCATTTCAACCGCATCAAAATGAAATGGGTATTCGTCATTACACTCTTGGTAGTGATGATTTACGTTTGATGGCTTTGTCGCGTTTGGTATTGGATAATTTTGCTCATATCAAAGCTTATTGGATTATGTTGGGTAAGGATATTGCTCAATTGGCTTTGCATTTTGGTGCTAACGATTTAGATGGAACGGTTTATGAAGAAAAGATATCCCATGCTGCAGGTGGTAGAGGAGGGATGCATGCTTCCACAGCAGATTTGGATCGTATGATCCAAAGAGTTGGTAAGGTCCCTCAAAGACGTACATCTCTTTATGAATGGCTTTCTTCTGCTCCACCTGCAGCTCCTCCTTTGCAGCATAGTCGTGATACACTGTCTTCCTTTCCTACTCAGTTGGTTGCGTTGTTAGAAAAGCCTTGGTTTTCTTTAATGCGTGCATCTGAGCTGGTTTTAAAAAAGCATTATCAACATAAGCGTACCATAGGTTCTTATGAGGTATTAACTGACGTTATAGCAGAGCCTAGCACAGATGCAGTCATAAAAGATTCTTCTGTTCCGTTGGGTATAGATGCTAGTGATGTGTCCTTGAGTGGCTTTTTAAGTCGTAAAGAACTGAGTCAAACACTTAACAGTTGGTTGGATGATCACATTCCTAAGCAGAGGCAAGATCGTTCTGTGGTGTTGTTTTCTGTGGAAAAGTTACTGTCTTCACTTGAGGGTTATGACAGGTCATGGCTTGTTGATGTATTTGCTTGTCTTTGTGATCGTCATATTCGTCAGTGTTTGCCAGCTCGGGATTTGAAGCAACGACTAGCTTATGGTAAGAGTGCTTCTTTGGCTCATCAGTTACAATGTGTGCGGATATGTTCAGAGAAAAATTATCCTATGCAGTTGCGTTTGACTTTACTTTTGACCACAGCAGAAGATGGTTTATTGGATGTGGCATCTTTTTTACAGCAGCTTGGTATGATCAAGGCATCAGCTTGTTATCAGAAGTGGGTGACTTGGGAGATTATTGCAGCACCTGGGAGTGCTATTACTCCTAGTGAGTATATCCAAATGCTAGCTTTAGCTCGTATATGGTTAGAGGATGTGTCTTTATCAGCGCCTTTATTGCATCTTCCTTTGCTCTCTCCATCGTTTGCTCAAGGAGTGCGTGCAAGTCAGCATCCTGGCGATAAAGTTGCTCCATTGTATATTGCAGTTGCTGCTAATGATTTAGGGGTATGGGAGAGTACTTTTTTAGACAAAGAGTCTTTAGAGCGTATCACTGCAGATGTGGGTTGCAGTCTTCACATCAATGAACTCGGCAAAACGAGCTTATAAGGCGAGCTTTCTAAGTTCTTATGAGTTTGTTAAGTTCTTATGAGTTTGTTAAGTTCTTGATTTTTTTTGATAAATCATCTTTTTTTAAGTGCTTTCCTGGTTGTTCGATGCTTCAAGTGTTGCATCGTTCTATCTTTTCCCATCTTTACCATTACAGAAAATGAGATATCTCGTCGGGATGTTCCTTTTCTTTCTTTGTGTTTATCTCAGAAAGTGTGCGTTGAGGTAGGTAGGGTTTGTTTGCTGCAACAACGATGGATTAAGGGTTGTTTTATTTCTATGTTGATTGTTGGAGGTTTCTAGTGAAAAAGCGAAATGTGGTTAGTATTCTTAGTGTTTTATGTATGTTTTTGATATCAACACAGGCATTTGCTCGTAGCAAAGTCTGTCATGACAAAACAGCTTTACAGAAGTTTAAGGTGCCTTCTCTTTCTGAGTATTATGTGGATCAGTTACTTGGTGCAGATTCGCAATGGGGTGGTTCTGTTCACGTCGGCTATACTCAGGTGTTTAAGCAGCATCAATACAAAAAAGCTCTGAAAGCTTTGCGTGAGGGCAAGATTGTGGGAACAGCTGATGTGAAGCGTTGTGCGCGTTTGAGTATGAAGCAGTAGCAGGATTTTATGTGGAAAAACCCCTGGATAACCTAGACAATAGATGTTTCAGGTTTATCTTGAAGGATAGAGACATGAGTGTATGTCCTGTGTCTATCTTGTTGAAGTGCTAGCTTTGATACTAGCTTTGAGATATGTTTATGGAAGGTATGTTTTCAGTGGTTGTCTAAGGGTTTTTTCTGTATTGGAGGGAATATTATGGGTTACAGTAATAAGAGTGAGAACACGGGCACACATTATAATAACAATGAAAATTATGATGCCGCTTATGATGGGTATCCGGATATGTATCCGGGATATCGTTCGACGTTGATTAATACGCCGCTACCGGATTTTAAGGCTCAAGCGTTTTGGAATAATGAGTTTAAGACAGTGACATCTGAGGATTTGAAGGGCAAGTGGTCGGTGTTGTTTTTCTATCCGGCAGATTTCACATTTGTGTGCCCCACAGAGTTAGAGGATTTAGCTGATCATTATAATGAACTTAAGGAGATGGGTGTAGAGGTGTATTCTGTGAGTACAGATACACATTTTGTTCATAAAGCTTGGTATGACACTTCACCATCCATTGGTAAAATCAAGTACCCTATGCTTGCTGATCCTACTGGTCATTTGTCACGCTCTTTGGGAGTTTATATTGAAGATGAAGGTCTAGCATATCGTGGTACGTTTGTGGCTAATCCTGAAGGATATATTAAGCTTGCTGAAGTGCACGATAATGGTATTGGGCGTAATGCTTCTGAGTTATTGCGTAAAATCAAGGCAGCTCAATTTGTGGCAGAACATGAAGGTGAGGTTTGTCCGGCAAAATGGAATCCTGGTGATACCACTTTAAAGCCTAGTCTTGACCTTGTGGGTAAGATATAAAATATATAAGGTATGAAAATATATAAAGAACAGTCTTAGGTTTAAAAACACATAGATAGAAAAACGCAAAAAAATACATATAAATACATATAAATACATATAAATACATATAAATACATATAAAAAACAGAGGAGTGAGGTGTGTTTGTACACCGAACTCCTCTTTTATGGTGTTATCATGATAGAGAAGAAAGCATGAGACAAAAAAATGAGGAATGAGGAATGAGGAATGAGGAAAAGAACTTTTTATGTTAACCCGTGAAATAAAAGATACTTTAGGAAAGCATTTTGCCAAGTTGGATGCTGCTGTGATGTTAGTGGCAAAAAGTTCTTTATCTGAGCATCAATCTTTGCTTGAGGAGCTTCTTTCTGAGACAGCTTCAACCCATGAACGGGTGCAGTATCGGTTGAGTGAAGAAGTATCTGATTTGCCGTATTTTTCCATACATCGAGACGATGGTCCCACAGGGATAGCTTTTTGTGGTTTACCTACGGGTCATGAGTTTAGTTCTTTGGTACTGGCTATTTTGCATGTGGATTTGAAGGGACAACTGCCTGATGAACATATTCAACAGCGTATTCGCTCACTGAAAGGGGAACGGCATTTTCGCACCTATATTTCGTTGAGTTGTAGCAATTGTCCTTTGATTGTTCAGGCTATGAATCTTATAGCTTCATTGCATCCATCCATCAGTCATACCATGGTTGATGGGGGGATGGCTGAAGAGGAATTTCAGCGTTTGGGTTCTTCAAGTGTACCTGCTGTGTATGATGGTTCGACATTGGTGCATGCAGGTCGTGCAACGTTAGCGGAGTTGCTAGCAAAGCTTGAAAAGCATTTGGGTGTTGTTGAGCGCGAGCCTGTTTCTTTTGAGCAAAAAGCTTACGATATGGTGGTGGTGGGAGGAGGTCCTGCGGGGGTTTCGGCAGCCATTTATGCAGCACGCAAGGGTATGAAAACAGCTATTGTTGCTGAGGCTTTAGGAGGACAGTTAAATGAGACTCAGGGTATTGAGAATTTTGTTTCTGTGATTTATACCCAAGGAGCTCAACTAGCAGGACAGATGGTGAATCATCTGCGAGAATATCCTGTGGATATTCTCGAACATCGTTTGGTGAGCTCTTTATCATCTGTAAGTGATCAAAGTGAAAAAAAGATCCTGACCTTAACCAGTGGTGAGGTTGTGACAGCCACTAGGGTGATTATTGCCACTGGTGCGCGTTGGCGTGAGTTGGGTGTTGAAGGTGAGAAACGGTATTTGGGTAAAGGTGTGGCTTATTGTCCTCATTGTGATGGTCCATACTTTAAAGGTAAAGATGTGATTGTTGTGGGAGGGGGTAATTCGGGAGTTGAGGCGGCTATTGATCTTTCGGGGATGGTGAAGTCCGTGACTCTTTTTGAGTTTTGTGATGAGTTGAAAGCCGATCGTGTTCTTGTGGATGTTTTGAAGGGTCGCAAAAACACTTCTATTATGACTTCTGTGGCTCTTCGTACGGTAGAGGGTGATGGTAAGATGGTCACTGGTGTGAGGTATCTTGATCGTAACAGCGAAGAGGTAAAAGAGCTGAAAACCTCTGCTGTTTTTGTCCAGATTGGCTTGCTTCCTAATTCCCAATTTCTTAAAGGATCGGTGGATCTTTCAGAGCATGGAGAAGTGGTGGTGGATGAAAAGAATCGTACGTCCATGAAAGGGGTGTATGCTACGGGTGATGTCACAACCATTCCATATAAACAGATTATTATTTCCATGGGTGATGGTGCAAAGGCAGCTCTGGCGGCCTTTGAAGATTCCATCCTTGGATAAATATCACATGTGGCATCTCAGCATGTGATGATAGCTTGCAAGCAAGGTCTTGTGAGCTTGTGAGAGGTTTTAGTTTTTGGTTTTGATAAGGTGTGCTAAGGCCTCATCTATGTGAGGGTATTGGTAATGGAATTTTTGCTGAACGTCTTTGCTTGCTATGACATATTGTCCTTGGGTGATATAGTTTGCTCCTTCACCAAGCACAGCTTTGAGAAAAGTTTTGGCCACAGGGAAAAAAGCTGGCAATTTGAGATGTTTGCTTAATGCTTTGGTGAGTTGGGAATTGGTTACAGGATGGGGGCTGGTGAGATTGTAAACGCCTTCTTGCCAGTGGGAGTCGGTGCAGGCTTGATAGAGTGCTGCTGTGAGATCGTGGATATGAATCCATGAAACCCATTGTTTACCGCTGCCTAATCGTCCTCCTAGGCCTTTTTGAAAAATAGGTAAAACTTTTTTGATCATTCCTCCGCGGGTGGACAGAACGATCCCAATGCGCATAATAGTTACTTTATCTATTGCGCCTTTAAGACGCAGGGCTTGTTGTTCCCATTTTTGTGCAACGTCTGCCAGGTAATCATGTCCTGCTGGAGATGATTCATCAAATTTTTCGGTTAAGGATGTGCCATAATAGCCCACAGCTGATGCTTGAATAAGATGTTTGCATCTTTCAGAGGGGGGTTGTGAGAGAACGTAGTCGGCAATATTGTGACTGCCTTGGATGCGTGAGGATTGAATGAGTTGTTTGGTTTTAGCGTTCCATCTGTGTTGAAATAAGGGAAATCCTGCAAGATTGATAATGGTGTGATGTCCTTTGATATGTTTACACCAAGATGCATCACGGATATCTCCTTGTAATAGGGAAAAAGATGTGTTCTGGCTTGATGGGGGTAAGGAGGATTTTCTGGAAAGTATGGTTCCTGAATGGCCAGCTTCAGCGAGTCTTTGTACAAGGCTTGTGCCGATAAGCCCACTACCTCCGGTGATAAAATGATGGTATGTTTTCTGATCATGGTGGTTCATAATGGGCTTTGGATTGTTGTTTTTGGTGATGCTGTTGGCAATTCTGAAGTTCTGAAGAAGTAAGGTAGTCTTTATATCTAAACACATTATGGGAATGCAATGAAAGATGCCAGTAGGCGGGTTGTGGTCACAGGATTGGGTGCTATAACGCCTTTAGCTGATGGAGTGGTTCCTAGCTGGCAGCGGTTGCTTGCTGGAGAGCATGGTTTATCGCCTTTAACAGATCTTTATAGTGAACATTATCGCGCTAAGGTTGCGGGCATTGTCAAAGATTTTGATACATCGGTTTTACCTCCAAAAGCTTTGCGACGCATGGATCGTTTTGTCCAATTTGCTTGTGTAGCCTCTCGGGAAGCTTTGTATGATTCTGGGGTGTTGGAGGATGTATCTGCTGATGATTACTGTGATTTTGGGGTGAGTATTGGTGTGGGGATGGGAGGAGTGGACCATCTTTACCGTACCAGTCTTGTTTATCAACAAAAAGGGCCTCTTAGAGTATCGCCTTTTTTAATTCCTCAGATCATTCCTAATATGGCCTCAGGTATGGTGGCTTATCTTCATGGTCTTAAAGGGCCTAATATTTGCACTACCACAGCGTGTAGTTCGGGGAGTCATGGTATTGGTGAGGCTTATATGTTGATCAAACAAGGGCTTGCTGATCGCATGCTTGCTGGAGGATCTGAGAGTGTTATCACTCCTGTAGCTTTAGCGAGTTTTGGTAATATGAAAGCACTTTCGGCTCAAGAGGATCCTCGTTTGGCTTCTCGTCCTTTTGACGCTGAGCGTGATGGCTTTGTCATAGGAGAGGGAGCTGGAGTATTGTTGCTTGAAAGATTAGATCTTGCTCAAAAGCGGCAAGGGAAAATATATGCTGAAATCATTGGTTATGGAATGAGTGGTGATGCTTATCATATGACAGCACCAGCTCCACAAGGCCAAGGAGCGAGGAGGTGTATGAATAAGGCTCTTGAATTATCATCCATAGCACCTGAGCAGGTGGATTATATCAATGCTCATGGCACATCAACGCCACTGAATGATGCCTATGAAACTCAGGCTATAAAAGATGTTTTTTCTGATCATGCTTATAAACTGGCTATTTCATCCACAAAAGGAGCCACAGGTCATTTGTTGGGTGGTGCTGGTGGTGTGGAAGGATGCTTTAGTGTTTTGACGTTGTATCATCAAATAGCACCTCCCACAATTCATTGGAAGAATAAGGATCCTCTCTGTGATCTGGATTATGTACAAGATGGAGCTCGCCAGATCGATGCAAAAGTGGTGATGTCCAACTCTTTTGGCTTTGGTGGAGCCAATGCCACTTTGGTTTTTAAGCATTATGAGAGTTCTATATAAGCTCATTTTATAAGCTTATTTTATACGCTAGGAACTCACAGAAAGGCATGCTTGCATGGCTTTCTGCCATGCTGTTCTATGCTGTTTTCTGAGCTCTGTGTTGATCTGTGGTTTGAAGTGGCTCGCTTCTTGGCTGTTGTTTTGGAGTTGATGGATGGTTTTAGCTCCTGTAAAGCCATGGGTGGCTATCATAGCAGCGCCGAGTGCTGTGCTTTCTATTTTTTGAGGACGGGTGATGGTTATGTTGGATATGTCGGCTTGAAATTGCAGCAATGCATCGTTTTGAGAGACACCACCATCCACTCTCAAAGAGGATAAAGATTGAGACAGATCGCTTTCAGCAGCTTCTATGAGATCAGCAACGCTGAAAGCAATCCCTTCGAGCATAGCTCGGATAATCATGGCTTTTGAGGTGTCCAGTGATAGCCCAAATAGAGCTGCTCGTGCGTTAGCTTTCCAGTGGGGCGAGCCCACTCCAGAAAAAGCTGGCACAAAATGCATATGAGGAGAAGCTGTGACATTTTGAAGGGTAGTTGTTGTGGCTTTGATATCTTTGAAGAATTGCCAACTGTCTTTGAGATAATCTATGCCTGTACCGGCTATAAAGCTGCTTCCTTCTAAAGCATAGTAGCGTTTGTCTTCAATTTGCCATGCTATGGTTGTGAGCAGTCCTGATTTGGAAAAGGTGGGTTTTTCACCGGTGTTGATGAGTAAGAAAGCTCCACTGCCGTAAGTGCATTTCGCTTGTAGGGGGTTGAGGCATTGCTGTCCGAGTAGAGCAGCTTGCTGATCACCGAGGATGCCTGTAATGGGGATGCCATCAGGTAGACCATCCACATTCTTGGTACTACCAAAGTGAGAACAAGACGGTAATATGGCAGCTAAATTGTTTATAGATGGTAGTGAAAATATCTGAAGAAGATCTTCATCCCAACTGTTTTTTTGTAGGTCCAGTAGTAATGTCCGGCTGGCATTAGAAGGTTCAGTGGCAAAGGTTTTGCCATGTGTTAATCGCATAAGCAAATAGGTATCCACAGTACCGAGTAAGGCTTTTTGAGAGGTGAGTAATGTTTTGATCTCAGGGTTATGTTCCATTAACCAAAGGATTTTGCTTCCTGAAAAATAGGGATCGAGTGATAGTCCTGTTTTGGCATGTAGATCTTTTGCATAGCCAGCTTTTTTGAGGTTTTGGCATTGTTCTATGCTGCGATTGCATTGCCAAGAAATGGCAGGTGCTAAAGGCTTACCATGTTCTTTATCAAATACACAGAGGGTTTCTCGTTGGTTGGTGATGCCAATACAGGCGATATTGGCTGCTGGATCTTGTGCTTTAAGTTGAGCCAAGGCTTGTTTGCTAGCATGTGTGATGGCTTGCCAGAGTTGTTCAAGGTCTTGTTCTACCCATGAAGGCTTGGGGTAAGATTGCTGAAGTTCCACAGAATACTGTGTGACTGGCTGAAGTGTGTTAAGCGAACACAAAACAGCTGTGGCAGAACTTGTGCCAAGATCCATTGCAAGGACATATTCGCTTTGCACTGATGGCATATGCTTTCCTCGTTTAGGTGAGTTGATACAACAAAATCTTTTGTTGAAAAGATTTTCGCATATTATGAGATCTCTCGGTAGATGAAATATCCCTATGTTAGGCCCCTGGTGTTTTTTGCTTGCACCCTGCAATCAACTTTGTGAGCTATGATCCTTTTTAAGATATGGATGAATAATCTGTACATCCTGATATTTTTTTGATACCCTCCCAGCTGCTTGAACAAAAGATACTTTTTGGAGTGTTTTTTGTGGATGGTGTAGGTTTTGTGTGTGGTTGTATTGTGTTATTTTAGAAAATCTTTTCGACTCAGTATGGTGTTGATATGAAAATAAGTGTTGTCTTTATCGTGTTGATGTTGTGCCATCCGTTTCATCTGGCTTATGGCAAGAATAACGCCATGGCTTTGCAGCAAGAAACTGAGCCAGTTTCTACGGTGGTAGATTATGAGCACTTACCAGCGGTAGAAAATGTGCATTTGGCTTTTCAGGTTTTGGGTGGTGTTTTATTGCCTGGTGTGTTGCAGCGTGGTGCTCACCAGAGATTGATGGCTGCAGGAGCGGCAGTGATGATCATATCTGGCTATCTAGCTTCCTATCTTGTGGGTCAGGATCATATTGTTTTTATGAAAACACCAGAAAATAATCCATCAGAGGTTATTACAGGAGATGTATTTTTATCACTTGAGGATCCACAGTCTCACAAAATACCACCATGGTTTCCTGCTCTAAGTGATGTTGGTGATGATGAAAAGGATAAGAAAGATAAGAAGGATAAGGAAAAACCTGCTGGGCGTTTAGCACGAGATGTTAAAAGCTTGGATATTCAGTTAAAAAATGTTCACTATGAAGCTCAGCTACTTGAAGAGATTCAAACGAAAGGTCTTGAATTGTATGCGTTTAAAAAAGGAGTTGCTGTATCTGATCTTACAGATGAAGAGAAAAAGGATTTTTTTTCACATGTGAATGTGGATTATTTGGCTGATGTCTCTGAGGCAACTTTAGAACGTATTCATGCTCAGTTAGGACAGCTAAGTGAAGAGATGCAAGCTTTGAAAAAAAATGGATCTTACAACGTTTCCCCTCGAATGCATATTATCAAGAAATATCTTACTTGGCTGGGTGGTGTGTGTGGTACGGTACTGCTTTGTATTGGGCTGCTTTAGATACAATCCTTTATTTTTTTTTTGTCTTAAGCTTTTTTGAGTTTGAAAAGAGTTTGAAAAGAGTTTGAAAAAAAACCACATAACATATTATGTTATGTGGCTACAAGTAGAGTCTACTGTATGATGTGTATGATTTAGGGCTTGATGTAATTGAGAGGTGAATTAGAGGTGGGCCACCACTGCTTTAAGGTTTTACACATGCGGCTGTATCCCTCATCTCTTCGAGGAAGACAATGTTGTGCCAGTTGTGTATCCGTAGCCCACTTCATATCTCTGATCATATAGCCTAGGATGGGCAACATTTCTGGTATTTTTGCTGGTGTAAATTCCGTTTTTTCATTTTTCAAGTGCTGGGTGAGATTTTTAAAGAACTTACCTGCCTCTTTTCTATTGGTTCCAGTAATAACCATTTGTAATCTATCTCGTGGATTTTTGACGTTATGTTCTCTGATGAAATTGTGAATTTTATCATAATCTACCGTTCCATCTCGAGCAGTGGATCTCTCAGCTATTTCGCCTAACAGTTCGGGATCCATATAGGTACTATCTATGTGAGGGTCGAGATGAGAAGATGTGGGAGGATTGATCCCATGGTATACAAACATGTTCGCTGGTGTGCTCAGTCCTAGAAACAGAAGAGATTGCTGGGCCAGTTTAGAGAGGTCAGACATTTTTGACATTGATTTCAGGTGTCCCCAAGCTCCTATGCCAGCAAACACCGCGGGTGTCACAAGTATTGCTGTCAATGTGATGAGAGTGGCATTGCGTGTGAAGGCTCCTAATCTTTCAACTTCTGCGCCTTTTCTTGCGATCGCACCTGATGCAGTGCCATGCATGATCATAGCTTTAGGGATGGAGAATTCTTCGCCATCTTGTGAGGCAAATGCATTGACGCAGTATTGTGATTCAGAAGGAACAGCAGGAGGTGCACTTTCTTGAAAGATATGGCATACATAAAAACCTAAGTAGTTTTCAGAAGGTGAGGAACTGATGGGTGCTGCTAGCAAGTAATAGTAACTATCCTTGATGGCACTGAGATCTGAGGCGGTGGGTTCTAAAGAAGAATTATAATGCGTTCGGCATCCACTAAAGGCCAATCCTACAATCAATAGAATGCTTAGAAGGGTTTTGGGGCTCAATGTGGCAAGATACTTCATGGTTTATTTCCCTTTATGCTTTTAGAATGAAGTTTTCATAGAATGTTCAGTGAGTAGGAAAGTGACTTAGTAAAGTAGTGTTCCAGGTAATTTGAATTCTGCAGGCTTGTTGTATTTCAAGAAACTTCCGGTATTCCATTTGGTGTTGAGATTTAAACACATACGTGGGTTGGCTTGCTCGACCTTTCTTTTAGGTAAGCAATGCCAGTGCACTTCACTTGTGAACCACTTGACATCTTTGAGCATGTTTGCGAGCAGTGGTAGCAAATCAGGTACTTTGGTGTTTACCAATGTCACGGTTTCATGGTCATTAAGATTGAGTGATAAGCTTCTGAGGTACTCAGCTACATCATGGCGATTTTGACCTGCCACAACAAGTTGCCAGCGGTCTGTGGGGTTGTTGAAATTGTATTCGTAAAGCGCCTTTTGGAGTTGAGCATAATCGACCTGGCCATTGGAAGTGGCAGCCTCAGTGAGTTTTCTATATATAGTAGGATCAATGTATTCTTCTACTTCAGATATGCCGCCTTGGTCCTTTGGAGGTTGCCAAAAGGCATTATGGAATTTCCAGTAAGCACCACCTATAGCCACAGCTGGAGTGGCAAAAAAGATGAACTCAAAGGCTTTTTCAAAACCCCATGATGAACTAGAGTGCAAAAGGTTGTGGAATGCTGATTTGGTGGAAAGAGCTGCGGGGACGAGAAGAATAATAGCGGGAATCCCAAAGACGATACGTTCTGTCCATTTCCCTATCTCTGTTTCTCTATTAATGTGATTACGGAAAAATTTCAGGTTGACAGTTGTTTCCACCAATGCTTTGGGGATGGTGAGAGGTTGGCCTTTGCGATCAGCAAAAGCGTTAACACAGTACTTTGAACCAGCTACATCTTTTGGAACATATTTTCCTTGGATATGACAGACATAAAAGGCATAGCTAGTGAAAGATCCGTTGCTATGTAAATCGGCTTTTGCCAGTACTAAATGGTAAAAACTGTCTTTGATAGCACTCAGGTCTGATGAGATAGTTTCTTGTGGTTCTTGCGGAAACATAGCTCCACAGCTGACTAATGTTACCCAGACAAGTCCTGTTAAAAGTGCCGTGAGGAAAGTCATAGACTTGAGATATTGAAGAATCAACATAAATATACTCATAATCCTAAAGTCCTAAAATGATGTTTGAGTGATGATAGAGGCTTGGAAATAACGTGACTGCACATCAAACGACATCGATAACGCGGTGCGTGCATCGACAAGAAGCATGATGACTGTAGCGGGTAATAGTTACACTCGCAGCCATGATGAGTCAAGCCAATAATGCCAGTCCAAAGAGTTTGCTAAGATGCTTTATGGATTTTATAGAGAGGGTTCTTGGTGGTGAGATGTTGATGATGGTGGGTTGTATGGATGCGTTGCATGTGGAGATGTTTGCCAGTACTTTGTTAAGCTTTGGTAGCCTCTAAGAAGTCTTTCTTTGGGTTCAGTGATTTTTTGCCAGTGTTTGATGCACTGTTGTTCATCGCCTTGACGAGCTGCTATGATGCCCAGCAAAGAATGAGCTTTTTCTTGTGTTTGTGGGTAAAGAGTGAGTTTGTTGAGGTGCTCTATAGCTTCTTTATGACTGCCTATGCTCATGAGGACTTTGGCTATTTTGAGGCGTAATGATGGGTTGTTTTTATAAAGTCGTAGAGCTTTTTGGTATTCGCTCAGGCTGTGGTGTTCCATGCCACAACGGATATAATCATCACCTAAGGCTTGATGATGTTGGGCTAGTCGTCTTAAGGTGAGATAGGATTGAGAGTGATGCTTATCGGTGTGGTGTTTTCCGGCAGCTAGTATATGTTTGGCGCGATGATATTCACCAAGGTCGCAGAGAGTGAGGGCGTAATTGATGCGTGCTTCTATATGGTGAGGATCATTTTCTGTGGCTCGTTGAAACGAGGCCATTGCTTCTTGGAATTTTGATTGGCGATGGTAGACAAAGCCGGCAAGATTATGCAGTTCTGCCATTTTTGCGTTATGGAGGCTGTCATCGTCTGATGGCTGGGAATGCTCGCTTGTTACACCGTTACTTTCGTGGGTTTCGATGGCTTCGTTTAAGAGTTTCTCGGCCACTTCATAGCGTCCCACAGAGAGGTACAACATGACCTTTTTGTGAAGCTCGCGATGAAGACTATGATGGTTGTCAGAGTGGCTGAGGTTCATATGTCATTCTGTAGGTGAGAGATCATTAAGCCACGGCTTGAGATTCAAAAATGCGTGAAACCTGTACTTTAATCTGTGATGGATAAGAGACATCTTCTTCGATTTTGCGAGCGATGTTATGGGCTAACTCTCGTGCTTTTGGCTCACTGACTATGCGATGGTTGACTTTGACATGGACCTCACGCCCACCATTCATCATGGCAAGATCACTGACACCGCGAAAGCTTCTGACAATTTCGGTGATGGCAGAGAGGCGGAGTTGATAGCCTTCTTCAATATTGACACGTGCCCCTGGACGTGCTCCTGATAGGGTGTCAGCGGCCATTAAGGTGTAGGCTAGTGGGCTTTCTACCACAAGGTCGGCATGATGACTCATTACGGTATCGCAGATGAGTTTATCTTCACCAAAACGGTCTGCATAATCACCTGAAATAATGGCATGACTACCTTCTATGCGGTAATCTAGGGCCTTGCCTATATCATGGAGTAGTCCGCATCTTTTTGCTGCTTGAGGATCTTCACCTATTTCAGCAGCTAAGAGTCCTGCCAGTACCGCTACTTCCATGGTATGAAGCCATTGATTTTGGCGGTAACTTGTTCGCCAGTTGAGTGATCCAATCAGGTATTGAATTTCAGGATGAATATCCAGCAGTTTCAGATCTTGGATGGCAATAGCTCCCAGTTCTCTGGCTTCTTTGTTGAGTTTTTCTGTGTATTTGCCATAAAGTTCTTTGATGGACGTATGGCTATTGCTAGCTAACATCTCGGTGAATGCTAGTTTTGCAGCCTCCCGATAAATACCAAAGCCACCAGCAAATTTTATGGAGGATGATGAGTCGGTAGAAATAGGGGTGATGGTGACACCGGATAGTTCATGGAGTTCATCCACAAGGTGGGGATGTATCTTCATGAGTTGTTCTATATGCCCTTCTCGTTTTTCTGTGACAACATGAGATACTTTTGGCCATACAAAGTCTGGGCTATAACGTGCATGAATGCTGGTTAAAATAAGATTAGCTTTTTTCTTAGATAAAGTCTGTGTTTCGGTCTCCATGAATTTGAGAGCTTTTTGATATTCAAGCGTTTTTTCTTCAACAAAATGGTTTTTGGTGTGTTCTTTTAATGTCGTTGCTTCCACATGACATTTTTTTTGCAAAGCTTCTTGTAGGGTTTCTTGTGATGCTTGCCAAGACATCATCGTTTCATTGTGTTGTTGCTTAGATAGACTGACTTTTGTGGTGTATGCCTCAATACGTTGATGACGTTTTTGGAGTCGTTGTTCTTCATCTGCTAATTTGTTTTCTCGTTCATCGAGAAGTTTCTCATCTTCACGCAGTGTGGTTTTAAGAGAATCCAGATCGGCTTTGAGTTCTTCTCTGGCAAGTTCTAGGGATTCTTTCTGAGAGGATTGAGATCGGATATTTTTCTGCTGTTTTTGGGCTTCTTGAATGATGCTTTTTGCTTGAGTTCTTGGTTGCTTCATGAAAGTGGCTGGAACGAAGGCTACAAGCAGGCGATACAACCCATACCCTGCTGATGCTGAAAGGATGAGTGTTATAGCTGTGTAAATATCAATCATAGGATGTTCTCCAATGTAATGTAAGACACGTACGAAAAAGACTATGGTGGGTTCTTTTTTGTGTGAAGTCTTGTGTCAAAGTGTAAACCTCAGGCGGTGTTTTCTGTGTTCGTTGAGTCAGTTTTTAAAACTAGCTCCTACAACTAGCTTCTAAAATCAGCTCTTAAAGTTAGCTCCTAAATGAGCGTAAAGCACAATCTCTTCATAACCCAGCTAGTGGGAGCTGTGATCTGTGTTTTTTCATAAGCTAGCTATTTTATAAGTTTATAAGCTGTCATCTGTCATCTTTACCTAACAAGGTAGCGAGATCTCGTGTGAGTAGATCTAGTATATCTCAGTTCTTTTAGTAGTTAGTAGTTAGTAGTTCATTGAGTATGGGTTATGGGTAGCTTGTTTGTGTGAGAAACGTGAGTATATGAGATGGTTTGTTGTTGTTTAAGTGAGTGATGAGGGTTTTTTTTATCCTTCATCCTTCATCCTTCATCCTTCATCCTTCATCCTTCTCTTATCCTTCCTTATCTTCCTGCCCTGCCCTGCCCTGCCTTCTTTCCTTTTCTTTACTATCGTCATTATCTTTGTGTCTTTGTATCTAGTGTATACGTGCTGTATTCATTTCTTTGATGTATGTGCCTTTTCTTGTCGGTTTTTTGGGTAACATCCGTTTTATTTCTTGTGGGTTTATATAGCTCTATATGTTTTTTTGTACATTTATACATGTATACATTTCTATATTACATTCCTTATATGTGATATTTTTGCAAGGAGAGCCTAGAGACTACGATTATCCCTGAGGAACTTCTTTGAGATACTACCTCAAAGAGAGTGGAACAAGAAGGATAAACTTACCTTAAAGTCAACCGAGAGTGTGTGGCAGGATGGGGGTTGTTAGCAAGGTTGTGGTTATGGTGGTGGCTGAAGAGATGATGTTATTTTATATAAATATATAGTTTATATAAGAAAAGAGAGCTATGGAATTGAGGGTAAAGTGTCACTTTTAAGTCAAGCTGTAGCTATTGCGCAAGCAGCAGGTGAGAGGTTAATAAAACACTTTCGCTGTGGTGTGAGCTATGATGTGAAAAAAGATCGATCTTTTGTTTCGAGTGCGGATATGGAAAGTCATGGGTTGATTAAGCGGCTTATTAGTGAGGTTTATCCTGATCATGTGATTTTGAGTGAAGAAGATGATCAAGATCAGGTGATGGCAGATTTACTGGCAACCATTGCTAAAAGATATGATATGTCTCAAGAGACATATCTTTGGGTTGTTGATCCTCTTGATGGTACATCAAATTTTATTCATGGTTTGCCTTATTTCAATGTTTCTTTGGCTTGTGCTCGTCTTGTGGGATTACCTGCCTGTTTTGAGACTATGGTCGGGGTGGTATATAATCCCATAAGTTTGGAAATGTATTATGCCCAGCGTGGTGGTGGAGCTTACAAGCGTGTCACTCCTTACACTCATCAGCTGTTGTCCCTTGATAGAGGAATGCCATTATCTCAGGCTTTTGTGGCTTGTGGTTATCATGGTAATGATCATTCATCTCATTTTGTGGAACGTTATCGTAAGATCATGATGACTGTGGAAAGCTCCCGTCGTATGGGTTCAGCAGCTTTAGATATTGCCAAGACAGCAGAAGGGCATTTTCATGTGTTTTTTGATCCCAAGGTGAAGGCGTGGGATATTATGGCTGGAAGGCTTATTCTTGAAGAAGTCGGTGGGTTATCTTTATCTTTTCCTTCTGTATCACCGTATAAGTCTGATGATATACGTCGTGAGGGGATCATTTGTGGTGCTCCGGTTACAGCTGAGCTGGTTTATCATCAATTCTCACAAAGTGTGAGTAAAGACCTAGCTGTTTGATGCTAGATGAAAGTTAACTTGAAATGATGATCCTTGTTCTGTGGTAAAGATCAGTTCTGTGGTAAAGATCAGTTCTGTGGTAAAGATCAGTTGAGTTTTCTTTCTGCAGTGATTACACTGCAGAAAGATTAAGGTGTGGTATGTAAGGTATTGTGCTTAACACACATACAAGAATCACAGTAAGCTACAAAAAATAAGCTACAAAATAAGCTACAAAAAGAACCACCAAGAACCACATTCACTTGTTTTTGGAGTGATGAGCTCATCTTTTTTCATGATGTGATGAGAGGTAATGAGCGGTGAAAAATGAGTGATGGGCAATGGAGAAAAGCACCATTATGAGACGATGTGTATATGTTGTCATAGGGCTATGTTGGTCGTGGATGGTGGTGTTTGCTCAGCTTCCTGAAGGGAGTGATCCACCCAGTCAACAAGATCAACAGCAACATCCTGTTGTCAGCGAAGACTCGCTATCATCTCAGTCTCAGTCGGAACAAGAGTTTTATTCCAGATCTCCATTAGAATCTCCAAAGAGTGAATCTAGCGGGGATGCTATGGAAGATATGGCAAAGGCAGAATCTGTGAGTGGTGCTGATGTATCTTTGGATACCTATTGGATTGATTGGGATCGATCGTTACTTCATCTTATGATCACACAAAAATCTGATGGATCATATAGTACGTTGGTAGAACAGGCCTGGCAAGAGGGGATGCAGTGGTATCTTAAGTTAGCCAGATGGTTGTATTATTTGCATTATAAAGATATGTCTTTATCTAAAATGGATATTTTGCAGAGGGTGATTTTTTGGCAAGATTCTTTGTCTGCACCTGTGGCTAGCTCTGGGATGATGGGCTCTGGAGCAGTTAGTTCTGGTGAGACAGGCGATGTATCTTTGTTTGAGGAGGCGAAGCAAGCATCACAGCGTGCTTCGCGTTATGTGTTTTCCACATTGAGTGAGTATTATAGTGATGGTAAGGTGAGGGTGCGATTAAGTTCTCGTTTAGCTCCGGTGTTTGCACGCCTTCATACGTCTCACCTTCTAAAATCTCCTGTATTGGTGGAAAAAAAAGAGGTTTCACGACTCTTAGTGCGTTTTTTATGTCCCATCTCACCTCGTCCGTCTTTGACTATTCGTAGTGAGGGAGAGGTTATATATGCACCACATCTGGTGGCTCAAGATGTGTATAGAGAAAAGCTTATGGGAACATGGTTGCTTAAAAAAAATGTATCGAAGCTTACAGACAGTCCGCCTCTTGGAGAGCTTGCCATGGCCAGTGAGGATATATCTATGTTTTACGGTAGTCCTTTATCGTTAGATGTGAGATGTACAGATCATCCGGCTATTTTTGATCTTGATCGTCCTGAACTGTGGAAGCACATGCCTGAGGGGTTACGGCAATGGCTGGTGAGTAGTGCAAGTGTTGCCTTTATTTATGAGTGAGTGATGGAGTAAGATAAAGCCAATACTTGAGTGTTAGGGCTTGTTTTTTTATGCTAGCTTTGTTAAGCTTCAAGCTTATTGTTTTGCAGTTTTTGTAACTTGAACGTGTAACTAACTGTAGAAAATCATGTTTATGAATGTTTATAAATGTTTATATGAGTAGGGATGGTATAAGATGCCCAAGATGAAAACACGCAAAGCAGCTGCGAAGCGTTTTCGAGTGACAGCTTCTGGTCGTATTAAACGTGCTAGCGCTTTTAAAGAGCACATTCTGACAAAAAAATCTCGTTTGCGAAAGAATCGTTTGAAAAAAGGATCTTTTGTTCACGCTAGTGATATGAAGAACGTTCGGCGTTGTTTGGCGTTGTAATGATAATGATGAACAAGCTAGTTAAGCAAGCCAGTAAAAAGAGGTAAGGTATATGTCTAGAGTTACACGTGGTTTTAAAGCCAATCGTCGTCGCAAACGTGTACTTAACTTAGCAAAGGGGTTTCGGGGCACGAGGCACCGTAATTTCCGTAGTGCTGTGCATGTCGTGCATCGTGCACTGTCTTATGCTTATCGTGATCGTCGGGTGAAGAAGCGTGAGTTTAGGCGTCTTTGGATTGTTCGTATCAATGCTGCTGCACGTGCTCATGGCTTGAAGTATTCGCAGTTTATGTATGGCCTGCAACGTGCTGGTGTGGAGTTGGATCGTAGCGTTCTAGCAGACTACGCTGTTCGTGACGAGAATGCTTTTGCGGAGTTGGTCAAAGTTTCTAAAAAAGCTCTGGCAGCTTAACGGAAAGCTGGTACATATTTTTCATATAAGCTCGGTTTTGTATCCTGCTTAAAGTTATCCACAGGTCTTGTTGTGCCTGTGGATATTTTTTTGGGGTGAGATTTTTGTGGCTATGACAGGGATGTATGGATGGAGTGTTCTGGGTTTTGAAAGGGTAGTGGGGGAGAGGCTAGAAAGAGTGCTATTTTAGGAAAAATATAATGATAACAAAGAGTTATATATGATTAGATGGTGATAGAAAAAGACATATAATGATGCTAAGACATTTTTTGCTTGCACAATGTTATGTTTTTTGTTGGGGGGATTGGCAAGATGGCTGCCAGCTTTATGGGTGAGTTATCCACAGGGCAGTTGTGTTGGGTTTAGTTGCAAAGTCTTCTGTGTTCAGCGTAGGTGGGGTTGCTCGCAAGTGTGACTTTTTCGATAACCACTTTCTTGGCTTTTTTGCCTTGTTGACTACAGGCATCAGGTAGGTCAATGATCATGGGTTGAAAGGTGGCTTGAAAGAAGGGAACACTATTGACATCAATACGAATAGTTGGATCTTGAGGCCAGTTATTATCGCCTCTTGAGGCCCAATAGTCATTTCCTAGGCATGGTGTGATGTATTCTGCTTTGAGGTATTTCAGTTTATCTTGAACCTTCAAGCCTCTTTGCATATCCCAGCCAATGATACGGTTTTGATCGGCATTGTTGGGTGTGTATTGGCCATAGATATAAGGGATGTAGAAGTTTTCAGAGAATTCAAAATGGTAGTTGACATTGCCAAGATCGAAGTTGCCTATGGCTACAAAAACACTGAATGATTCGATGGTTTTATTGAGAAGGCAGTTTGCGCCTTGAAGTTTCGTGCTGCTATTGCCAAAGGGCTTGCAGCTTGTCATAGAAAGTACAAAAGCTGCTGTACAGCAAAGATAGAAGAGGCGGGATATATGTTGGTTCCGTTGCTGACTGCTACGTGTTTTGTTGAATTCCGTGCTTGGAATCAAAGAAAACGTGGAGTGGAGCAGACGTATCATGGTGCAAACTCGTTTGGAATACCTATTTTATCTTTTATCACTTGGTGGTCTTGCCTCCGTTGCATATACCTCGACGATCAGGCCGATCCTTATCGGACTGTTTTATATAAGTATAAGGTTTTTTCGCTCATTTTTGCCATCTATAAAGATAGCTGAGATAAGTGCTTATCATGATGGGTTTTGTTGGAGATAGCTCGGGACAATGGGAAGAGAGTGGTGTTGTAGATCAACTCTTTTTAAGAGGGGATTACATGTCAATAAGTGCTTGCTCGTAGGTAATGGGAGATGAGATCGGTTTGTTTGGAAATGGTAGTGTTTGAGAGATGATGACTAAGGGATTGTGTGGGTGTTTTTGGTATAAAAACATCGAAGTCTCAGTGCCCGCATCATCTCTATTGAGGACTGGCTTTTAAAATCACCTACTTTCTATCCTTTATGAGGTGAGATCTTATGGAAAAGGGGAGTTGTTAACAATCAAAGTATGTGTCATGCTTTTTAAAATTTGGCTCATATCATCTTCAGAAATGGTTGGGTAAAGCTGAGCGAGCTTTGCAAGTTCGATGTCTTGTAATCCTAAGACCTTGGCTAAAAACAGATGCAGATAAGCCGGTTGATCTGCAATATTTATTTTTGCCATCGAATAGGCCATATTTGTGTTTGAAAATAAACGCTGTAAAGGCAGATAACCATCATGAGAGTGTTGAGACTTTCTGCGATGAAGTAAAAAGTCTCCTAATTGTTCATAGATCTTTAAAGCCTGTTTTTGAGTGATTTTACATCCTGAACATGTATAGGTGGTATATTGAATATAATTCAGGAAATGAATCGGTAGGTAGGTGTGTAGTATATCAGCTACGAGTAGCAATTGCTGCAAAGACATTGTTTCAGGAAACTTGTAATAATCACCTGCTATTTGGGTATACAAAAAAACATAGGTAAGATAATAATAAAGGTCTTGGGTTAAATACATCTGTGTATCACTGTACAATCCATCACTATTGTTTTGCCATGATGCAGGGATTTTATTACGAAGTTCTTCAGGAAGATCTTCATCAAAATGCAATACACCTCCAAAAAACACACCTAGAATAGTTTTATAATCAAGTTGCAATAAATTATTGTGCTCGATATCAAAAAAGCCTTTATCAATATCTTCTTTATGAACATGTTTTATAAATTTTTTCATATATTCTTGACTATTATTAAACAGTTTTTTAAATCCTGGAATAACCCCCAAGTTACCATCATGGAATAGCAAAGCTGTATTTTCAGAAGAAGGGAAAACATCAGATAGTTTTAAAGAAAGTAGCCTATTATTGAGATCGCTTGTAGATAATTGTTGAAATTTTTGTATATAGTAATACAAATAGAAAACTTCACGATTGAATAATGTTTCTTCAGCTAGGTCTGGAAAGTGCATCAAAGTAATAGCGCGTATTTCATCTATCTGCTCTTGAGACATAGGAGATGAGAAATGAGGAAATGTCTTATGAAAGGCTCGTGTTATTTCATTGTTATCCTGGGTCTGATTTGTTGTGGAAACGGTTAGGTCCATAAAAGGTGCATATGTTACGGTTGGGTTGGGTGAAGCCATTGCTTTGAAAGCACATAAAGATAACCCCGTGAGAGTGATCCATCCGATCATAACATTTTTGATATAGCTTGATTGTGTCATTCTTGAAAGCATTATGGTTACTCCGACAAAGAAGATTTTAGATGTGATATGTCTTTTGGGCATGAAAATGCTAAAGCTTTTTACGTTAATGCTTTTTGCCTTAAGATCTTTGAAAGAACAACAAAGAATCTCGTGTCACGTGTTACAGAAAGCTGAAACATAGGAAAAATCAGGACAGAAAACGTCCTTATAAGAACACAGGGTAAATAGCCATGGATGAACAGTGATGTAACGAGTGAGGGGGTATATAAAGATAAAAGCATATACCAAAGCGACACTCTCTGAGCTACCCTAGCACAGAAGGATCCAAAAAGCAAGCTTTTGACTCTTTTGGCTTGGGTTCTTTTTATTGTCTTTTCTTATTGTCTATGTGTTAGTTTGTCGTGGTTAAGGGGTTCGTCTCGTTGCGTAGAGCACCTAAGTGAGTTATGTACCATCAAAGCTGATGTCATGTTGTTTAAGCAGCACCAACTACTTCAGAATAATCCATGGAGTGATTCTTTTCTTGTTGTTTTTCGATGAAGTTTTTTAAGGCACGTTTATCTTCTGGTGATATTTGAATGATACTGATGGCTATCCCTTTGCGCAGCTCACCTTGTGATTCCATAGAATGAACCACTCGAGCCATCTTGCCATTTAAAAAAATCTTTTCACCGTCAGGTATTTTTAGCCATATCTCTAGGATCGAAGAGGGGAGGAAAGGAAATCGTGCTGGTGATTCAAATTCAAAAAAAAATCCTTGAGAGGATATATCATTGGTCATAAGGGTGTAGATGAGGCTACTACCAATACTTGCCAAACTTACCTCAAGAGGTTCTTGGAGGCGAATACGAGAAATCTTACGGTTATCTCTTTCTCTTTGTTCCATTCCTCGTTCCTTCTCTAGTTAACCTCAGACACTCTCTAGTTAACTTCAGGGGGTCTATATATCACAGCAGCTGGGTTTACTCATTATTTTATTATTTACTTGCTTGTTTTGCCTCAGCTAATTCTCTATCGATGGCTGCTTGAAAATCATCACCACTACGTACTTGTAAATAACGACCGTTTACGTAAAACGAAGGAGTTGAATTCATCCCATGTTTCGTTGCACTTGCAAGATTACGATCAACTCTTTCACCTACCTTCTCGGGTTTTGCTTGACAGTCCTTAAATTTATTGTTGTATATGCCAAGTTTCTTGGCATGCATCACAAAAGACTTATCACTTAGATCACTTTGATTTTTAAACAAGGCATGATACATCTGCCAGTACTTTCCTTGCTCATAAGCACAGCCAGCTGCTATAGCAGCTGGCCGACTACGGCGATGATGAGAAAAAGGGAAATCACGAACAATCCAGCGTACTTTCCCTTTATTCTTTTTCATGATTTTAGAGGTTATGGGAATGATAGAAGCACAAGCGGGACATTGAAAACCCGAATACTCTATGATGGTTACTGGGCATTGATCTCCTTGGCAACCAAAAGATTTGCCTTCATCTTCAGGCTTTTCTCCATAACGAGTATACTCATCTTCGTGCATTGTAAATTGAATAGCTGGAAGTTTTGGTAGAGGTAACATAAAGACCATCTGGCCACTGCGCATCGCATCATCCATAAAGTCACTTACACTTTGTTGCCTGACCTGTCCTTCAAAGCTATCCCTCACCATTTTCTTTTGCTCTTTTTTGCTCTTTGAGGCAAGGTCTGGATGATTGGAGTTATTTTTTAAGAAATCCTCTACCCTTTGATCAAGGAGCTTGCTATTTTCTTTTAACTTTTTAGCAAAATATTCGTCTTGTACCTCTGTGACACTCTTGCCAGACTTTTTGGCTAGTTTTTCAAAATAAGTTGTAAAGTACTGCTGTCGCATCAAGTTGAACATCTCTTGATACACTTTGGTTTCCAGATCATAGATAGCTTTAGGATTGCTACGCTTGAGTTCTTCTAAAGTCATAGACTTTCCATTTAGCGTATAGATCGTGGTGTCACTCTTTAACATAAACGTTGTAGCATCAGTATCCTTGGTTACTTTTTTTTCTGTTGTTTGTCCATATCCCGCTCCCACAGGAAGCAGTATCAATAATACCAATACTCTCACTATCCATATGCATTGAGCTTTCATAGCTACCCTACTTTCCTTAGTATCCTTAATATTTACCATTTACATATTTCTAAGATATATCTCATAGCCATCTCTTGGTGATCTATTCTCAGTTAAGAGATGATCAAAAGATTATGGTAGACCACAAAAACACAGTACTTTCTTTCTGCATGGTTTTCTGTCTACCTGTCTCTCTATCTTCTTGTCCCCAGCGTTAACGGTTTAAAAAGAGCAAAACTTTCTACAAAACTTAGAAAATGCTGCCTATTTTTTCGTGTCTGTATATTCTTTGTATTTTACCATGTGTTTATATCTTGATATCATCTATATTCTTTATACCATTTAGGACGGTTTAGAAACTCTGTTAGTACTGGATAGTATTAGAGATAGTAGCCTTAGAAAGAGTAACATAAACCGTTTGAGAGTAGTGCACTAAGGTTGTTGTTGTCTCATCTCAAGGATAGACTATGATAGTACCGATATGGTCTGATGGTCTTTATTTTAGCAATGATGCTAATTACACGTTACTTTTCTAGGAGCCTTGGATGAGCTTTGACTCCCCACCTTCGCACTTTCCTAAGCACAATAATATGTCTTTTCGTACGAACTCTCAAAACAACGGCAGCCACAACGCCTCACATAAGAAGCGCAAATTGGTTAACAGTCACAATTCTGAATCACCCCCTGCACTTGATATTGTCTGGATGGACCTGGAAATGACAGGTTTGGATCCTCAGCGTGATCTTATTATTGAAGTGGCCACATTGATAACGGATAAACATCTGAATATTTTGGCCACAGGACCTGAGCTGATCATCCATCAGCCGCTGAGTGTTTTAGAGAACATGGATTCTTGGAACCAAAAGCATCATCAAAAAAGTGGTTTATGGGATAAGGTGTTGGCATCAACCACAAAGCTTGCCGAAGCTGAAGTGTTGACGGTGGAATTTTTGCGACAACACTCGAAACCTTCGACACTGCCTTTGGCAGGTAACAGTGTGTGGCAGGATAGGCGCTTTCTTAGACGTTACATGCCTGAGGTGGATCAACATTTGCATTATAGATTGGTGGATGTTTCAGCCATCAAGGAGCTATCGAAAAGGTGGTATCCTCACTTGAGCTTACCTACCAAAAAAGGTCAACACCGAGCAATGGATGATATTAAAGAAAGCATCGAAGAGTTGCGTTATTTTCGAGAACATATCTTTATACAAATCAGTTAACCCATTTTCACTCATATGTGATGTATGTCGATGGATTCATTAGCTCCCTTTTTTTTCACCTCAGAGTATGCTCTCTATTTTCAAAAATCCAGCATCACAAAGCATGCGCACAATAAGCATAAGGATACTCATAAGAATAAGAACCAACTATCTACTGTTGATACCATTGCTAGGTTATGTAACAAAGATAGACAATGGCTGAAATCTTGTAAGCATCCTCAAAGGCGCAACAATTTTTTGAGATCACGTCGGATGCTTTGTGAGTTATTCTATCCATATGCACCGCGTCGTCTAGACAATGGATATGTGTATATAAACCCTTACCATTGCGTGAGTATAACTTATAAAAAAGATCTAGTGATCGTTGGAAGAACTACCGCCTTCCCGGCTCATCAAGGGCTTTTCTTTGGTGTTGATATTGAAAAAAGACATGTTTCTGATCGTCTCTCTAAGCGTTTGCTCTCAGAGATAGTACGCCCCTATGATATGGCAGTTCTTTGCAGGCATGCCAGTCAAGCCAGTCAAGCCAGTCAAGGAGAACCACAGGCGTTGTATAACTTTCTAGGAGCTCTGGCTTTTTCTGGTAAAGAAGCTATCCACAAGGCTTTGGGACGTTATGGCATGGAAAAGTATGCCCTTCATTATGAGCTTTACTTTGTTAGATCTCACAAAACTCACCGCTATCGTCTTTATGAACAAGAATGGTTGTGTACTTTCAAATACAAGAATAAAGGTCATATCATATCTTCAAAGCTTCCTTTATACCTGTATCTAAAAGTATATCCCTTTAGCCAAGCAGGATCGTCTTATATCCTTAGCATTCTCTACCAGCATCACCACAAACACCCTTATGGGTTTTTAGGCAAGAAAAAATAGAAGATGTAGAAGCTGATGATCCTGAGATGAGGAACATCTTATATACAAGCAAGAAAGTGGCGGTAGGTTTATTTCTCATCATCCATAATATGAAACAAAAAAAGAACCTCTTCAGCTATGAAAACGAAGAGGTTCTTTTATGAGGTCTTATGAAGTCATTCAGGTCCGTATCACACAAAATCTTTTAACGTTTTTAAAGGACGAACTTTCACAAGCTTTCGTGCAGGCTTCGCTTTTACAGTCATAGGCTCTCCTGTAAAAGGATTGGTTGTCTTTTTTGATTTAGTAGCTTTTTTGTGTACCCTCGTCAATTTCAAAAGACCTAATAATGAAAACGCACCTGGGCCTTTTTTGCCCAAATCATAAGCAATCAGATCACTTAAAGCTGCAAAGACCGCCTTAACATCATTGCGTGACAGCGCTGTTGCTTCTGAGACAATGTTAACCACATTTGTTTTTGTGCGTACTTTCAAAGTCTTAGGTGCCACTTTACTGACGGCTACAGGTGTGTGTAAAACACTTGCTTTATTTTTAGCTGCGCTGGACTTCTTAGTAACCACACTCTTGGATACAGCAGATGTGGATTTTTTAGGTCGTCCTACTTTTCCTTTTCCAGCAGATTTTTTCTTAGCTTTTGCAGCACTTGTGGTTTGTTTCAAAGCTGCTTCTGTTTTTTTAGGTCGTCCTACTCTACGTTTGCCAGTAGGTGCTGCGCTTTCTGTTTTTTTAGGTCGTCCTACTCTACGTTTGCCAGTAGGTGCTGCGCTTTCTGTTTTTTTGGGTCGTCCCACTTTACGTTTGCCAGTAGGTGCTGCGCTTTCTGTTTTTTTAGGTCGTCCTACTCTACGTTTACCAGTAGGTGCTGCGCTTTCTGTTTTTTTAGGTCGTCCCACTTTACGCATGCTAGTAGGTGCTGCGCTTTCTGTTTTTCTAGGCCGTCCTACTCGTCTCTTTACACCTGAAGATAACCCACCAGCAGCTTTACTAGCCGATACCGGTCGAGGTGTTCTTCTGTTTACTCCTCTGCTTGCTCCCGCAGAACTTTCATTCTTCATTAGCATTGACAACCCTCCAAAACATATTTACACACCTGTTAGACTATACAATCGGCTTCTGTTTCATCAGTATCTTGTTATCATATTCTTAACATATCTTTAACACTAAAACTATCACATATTATATTTTCTTGTTATATTCTTATCGCATTTTTATCATATTTTTATACATATGGACTTTATGTTCATGTTTTTTTATTTCTTTACTTTTTTTATCCTGTTATCTTTTTAGATCGTTATAACTTCTATCTGTTAACTCTACCTGTTTTCTTATGATTTTTCTAGGCATCATTCACAATCCATCATCATTATATCGCACTTGTGGGTGTTATTTTACAAATACATGCTTATCTATGGTTTCATCATAGTACATATTTGTATGGAAAGCATCCTAGATATTCATGAATACAATGGGTGGTGGTTTTTTCAACTCTTTTTTTTCAGGTCCTTGAGGCAGGCTATGCGACACATTTTCTGGTAGGTTATTGCTGTGCGCTTTGTCCGCATCTCTATTTGTATATTTGTATCTATCTGTTTCTTTTTGCTGTCTCTCTTTGCAAACGTGGCTACATTTAGCGGACCGCAAAACATGAAATAATACTTATCCAATGTTTATAACACATATAGCAGATCTAGTTATCACGTTAAACGGATTATTTTGCTAATGCAAGCATAATGCAAAAGCATATCATTAACAACATGTTTATGAAGAGATATATTTGAGTCATCGAACAAAGCTCAAAAGTTTTAAAAATCCATGAACTATCTTAATGTATATGATGTGTTTGTGTCATAGTTAAAGTATTTTTTTCAATAAATTCAAATAGTTATATTATTTTTCCAGCTACTATTCGTTTCGTGGGTTAAGCGTTCTATTTCTGAGAACAAACATCAGCTAATGGGTATGTAGATCGCTTTTATTAAAATTAAGCTTTAGCAAATTTTGGCACAAACTCTATACCTTGAGATCATCTTAGAAATAATAAATGATACCCAATCGACTGCCTATGACAGGCCACTGAAAAGTAAAGTTCAAAGAGGGTGCTTCTTTTGGTTTGAGTAGTAAGTAAGGTTTATAGACTATTTTGCCCCAAATACCTGATATGACTAACGCCATAGATGCATCAAGATAGTACGCCCATTTTATCACCCATTTCATGTCTTGGGCAACAAAACCTACCGTTGTTCTCTTTGAACTGGTGGTGTTAGGGGCATTGCCTGAGGAGCTTATGCCTTTTTTTGTATAAGTAACATTCTTCAGTAGACGTAATGCATATTCTCCAAAAATCCAGATACTGTGAGATGTGCCAAGATGCAATGCAAGACCTCCAATAAAAGATGGCACATTATAAGACCAAGGAATATAAACTTCATCACTATTAGGCAAGAAACTTGCGTTTAAAACAACTCCAGTACCTACAAAATAGTTAAGAGAACGGTATAGATTCAGATGATAACTGTAATCAAAGCCTAAAGAATATATGGGGATAGTCTTTTCTATAAGGTAGTCTTTATCGTCTTCGATACCTGTATAACTTAAGCTATATGTACCACTTAATACACCTAAACTTACGTCCACAAAATGTCCCATTTTTTGCGACGTCTTGCGACGTGCAATGATGTCACTCAGATCCTCGTCTGGAGATGATGAAGATTTTTGAGCTTCGTTGGCAAAAGCTGTTTCCCATACCAAAAACCATATAATCACTCCACTTAAAATCATCAGAGAATATACTATAATAATGTGCCACACTATACGCATATGATATAAAACCATTTTTTCAAATACCCAATACAGCTAAGTTCGCATGTTATATCTTATAATCATAAAAAGCATAGCATTTATAAAGTGTTCATTCATCACTTCATCAACCATCGCTTTTATGAGAAATAGAGATCATCCCAAAGAAACATATTCAATCCATCATCAATATATGTCAGCATACATATTCAAGAGTATCTTAGCTGTTGCTAATATGTAGTGACAGAGGCGTTATGAATAAGTAGTTGAAGACTGTCAGGTTTTTTAGATAACATCATGGATTCTACCATCACACATGAGGAATAACCCGTGGATAATCATATCAATTCTGTTTTTGATGGCATCGATTTATTCATAAACAATCCCACCATACTCATTGTCTTTGGTGTTGTTATTGGCATCTTGTTGCTCTTTTTTGTGGCCGTGCTGATTTATACAAAACGCTCGCATGCTAGCATCACCGATGCTATGAATGAGATCGAACAAGAAAGCGAGAAGTCCCTTCCAGCTGATTCTCCAGAACCAGTAAGTTATGATCCATTCTTAGAAAAGGAAACAGCAGCAGAAACAAAAGAGGTCATAGAAGAGGATGCAAAAACGGAAACGTCCTCTTCAGAGGAGCCTTCTAAAGATACAGAAAGAGTAACTGTATTAAGCGAGTCTGACTGGCTGGGTAAGCTAAGAGGGGCTTTGCAACATTCTCGAGAACGGCTTAGTGTTCAGATCAAAAAGATGGTGACATCAGAACAGCCTTTTTCTGTAGAAGCCATAGAAGATATCCGCAAGATTCTTTATCAAGCGGATCTGGGAGTAGATACAACGGAGAAACTGACGAGCTATTTAGAAAAACAACACAAAAGCTCTGCGAAAGCTTTCACATTTGCTGATATCACCCAGCATCTCAGTACGTGTATGCTTTCTTTGCTTACTTCTCAGGATGCTCCTAAGCCTACAATACCTTTATCAGGACCTCGTATTATATTGATTGTGGGTGTGAATGGAGTGGGAAAAACCACCACCACAGGAAAGTTAGCAGCACAATTTTGTGCTGCTAACAAAAAAGTTTTGCTATGTGCTGCTGATACTTTTCGTGCAGGAGCCATTAAACAATTGCATATTTGGGGCGAACGTCTTGGTGTGGATGTGATTAGCAATAAACCCAAATCGGATCCTGCAGCAGTGGTTTTTAATGGTATGGAAGCAGCTAAAGCTCGTGAGGTGGATGTGTTGCTTATTGATACTGCAGGACGACTACATAATCGTAAAGAATTGATGGATCAATTGCTTAAAATCAACCGGGTGATCAAAAAACATATTCCCGAAGCTCCTCATGAGATTTGGCAAGTGATCGATGCCACCACCGGTTCTAATGCTAAAGAACAGGTGAAAGCTTTTAAAGACATTCTTCCTTTGAGTGGACTTATTGTGACAAAGCTTGATGGTACTGCCAAAGGTGGAGCTATCGTGGGTATTAGTCATAGCGAAAATATTGCTATTCAATACATTGGCATTGGAGAAAAAGCCTCAGATCTAAGAGCTTTTCATGCACAGGCTTTTGTGGATGAGTTGCTCACTATCGAGGAAGGTACATAAGCATGTTATGATCACATATGCCACTTCTTCTATGATATAAAGGTTTTTTGAAGGGGGGCTATAGCTCAGTTGGTTAGAGCGCTACGTTGACATCGTAGAGGTCTCCTGTTCGAGTCAGGATAGCCCCACCACTTTCTATTAACTGTTTTATGTGTCGTCTGTTCCATCTGTCCACATACGTGATTTGGCTTTCACTTCTTCATATTCTTTTTCTGCCACAGAATGGATGACAATTCCTGAACCAGCAGCGTATTCTGCTTTGTGAGTTGTGAGATGTAGGGTGCGGATAAGGAGTGAAGAATCCAAAAACCCTCCTGGGCGTAACCAACAGATATGTCCCATAAAATAGCCGCGTCCTTTCTGTTCATATTCTCTAATGGCTCCTATCACTTCTTTTTTGGGAGCTCCGGTTATGGAGCCTGCTGGTAGCAATGTACGACACAATCTATCCATATTCAAAGATGAGTCCATAATTCCTTGAATATGCGCCATACGATGAAACACCGAACGAAACCCATGAACACGTCCTGGATTCAATACGTTGACACTGCCACGCTCACACACCTGGGCAAGATCATGGCGCATCAAATCCACAATCATATTCAGTTCGGCTTGGTCTTTGAGTGAGGCTTTCAAGTGTTCAGCAGAAAGGCGATCTTTTTGTTTCGAGGCATATCTCGGCGCTGTACCTTTAATAGGATACGTGGACAGAAGATACTTTAAGTCTTGTGAGGATCCATAAGGGACGATATCCACAAATCTTTCTGGAGAAAACGAGACCACAGCTTCTTCTTGTAAAGCTATGACAGCAGACATATGTTCTCCAAAACGAGCAAAACGCTGCATAATCCAATGCAGATTTTTCGCATTTTGAAGATGTTCTTTACTTTTTGTATGCACCTTGGATAAAGAATACGTGACATTTTTTAGGATAAAATAGCGCAGATAATTGAGTTGATAGTAACGGCCTTTTTCAATGTCTTTTTGAATGTTACGTACACACTTTAAATAATCCTCTTGAGAGTTCTGACTGACCCATTCTATGGTGGTGTCATTGGCAGAAAGGTCACAGCCTTTCTGCCATAATCGTCTCTTTTCTTTAGGAAAATTCTGACAGTATCTATCAATATAAGATCGTGTTTCTTCGGAAATGTTACCTTTCAGTTCTATATCTAAATGATCATCGATACACACTTCACCATGGATTTTAAAGAGTCGTGAGGGAGACATTGTGTCAAGAAAAGAAAAATCATCATAACTTAGCAGTGCCACATAACATGACTTAAAAGCGTTGTCTTGATGGGATGTTACATCATCTAAACGTGTGACAATGTCAGAATAGGAAAGTCCTTGTATGTCTTGCCACGAACACTCTTCAAAGTCACAGGAAAGCAACTGCTTTGATGATCCCATACCTCCTAAATAGATACACTCTTTGTGGGAAAATAACTCAGCTAATAAGTGACAGCTAGCCTGCCACTTAGGATCATCATAAGCTTTTTTCACAAGCCTTCCTTTTTTTAGGCAAATGTATAGTCATTGTGCATCTCTTTGGAGCATATGTTCTTGTTAAAAAATACGAAGAGTATTATCAAAATTTTATCTAGAATGTATATTATGGTACTATTGGAGTGTAGGTTATGGTCTTATAGTTCAAAAAACATCATAAAATATTCACGTCTCCTTTTCTCATATTTCATTCTTTTATATATTCGTAGGCTCACACTTACCGTTTTAAGAGCATATAACACATAGGACATCATACATGAAATCATCACAGGGGCCGGCATCTAAACAGCAGGATAGCAAGCAGCATGAAAACACACATCAATACGAAGACTCTTGGGAAGCTTTTGTGGTTACCGCTTTAGGTGCTTTAAAAACGTGTGCAAACAATGCGCGTGATAACTATCTCAATGATGAAAAAAAGCGCACTATCTGTTTTTTCACAGAAAAATGGCCCTCTTGTCTGAAAGATCCTATTCATGATTGGCTTTACCCGGAGCCAAAATCAGAGCCAAAATCAGAGCCAAAATCAGAGAAAGGTACATCTCAAAAAGAAGACCCATCTCCTGAAAAGGAAAACACAACAACTTCGAGGCAGTCACAAAAAACATCTGCCCCTTCAGAACATAAGACACAGAAGCCAGCCAAACAAAAGCCTCCAAAAGCTCAATCATCAAGGACTGCTAAAAGTACTCCATCTAAGCTTCAATCTAGGCCTCAGTCTAAACAAGCCAAAACCGCAACTTCTCGGGCCAAAACGTCAGTATCAAAACAGACACATTCAAAAAGTAAAGTCAAGTCTCAAACAGCTAAAACATCTCAAAAGAAGAAGCAATCACCATCAAGTGCAGCCAAGAAGAAAAACACATCTCGCAGTATGCAAACACAACGCAGTAAGTCTAAGGCATCTTCATAAATATGGATGTTTGTATGAGTGTTTGTCAGGCTTTTCTTCGTTAAAGTTGTCTTTTAGTTCTTGCTTGTGGTTTATATGAATAGGAATGTATATCTGAGAGATTTACGGCTTTGATCATATTTCCTGATTTTGAGCACAAACGTTTTGTAGCGTTCTTGCTTGATCATCACTTGCAGCATCGTAAAAAGCGTCCTTGGCGTACGCTTTTTCAACAATCTAAAGATCCTTATGTTATCTGGGTGGCAGAAGTTATGCTGCAACAAACCACCATAGAAGCTGTCATTCCTAAATATATTCGCTTTATGGAGCGCTTTGCGACTGTCCAACAACTTGGCTGTGCTAGTGCTGCTGATCTCAGGCCATATATTGTGGGTCTTGGCTATTATAGAAGATTTGGTTGGATGCATGAGAATGCCCAAAGACTTATGAAGTATCAGCAAGCTTTCCCTAGCTCTTACGAACAACTGATCCAATGGAAAGGCATCGGTCCTTATACAGCAGCTTCCATAGCAAGTATCTGTTTTAAGCAGCCATGTGCTGTGGTGGATGGCAATGTTAAGCGGGTCATGATTCGCTTATACGATCTTCGAGTGGATCTCAAATATTCTCAATTGACTACGGCTTTGCAGGCACATCTGAATAGCATCATCCCTAACGTGCAACCAGGATGTTTTAACGAAGCACTCATGGAACTTGGGCAAAGTATTTGTATAAAAAAACCACATTGCTCAATGTGTCCTATCAAGTCACTGTGTTTAGCTAACAAAAGAAAGACTCAAGCCTTAAATCCCGCACCATCGGAGAGAAGAAAACAGACTTTGGTTTACATGCATATGACCATTTATGTGCAATCATCTCATCTCTATATAGAAAAACGAACCTCTGATGTGCCTTTGTTAGCCAATACCTACGGTTTTCCTTTTACAGTGTGTAAACAGCAACATGTAAGCAGACTATCAGAGGAATCAAAACATATAGGATGCTTTAAACATGCTATTACACATCACAAAATCATGGTGCACGTGTACTTCAAAGACCTCTCTCGTTACAAAGGACACGCAAAATCATCCCAGCTTATCAAAATCCCCTATAAGACATTTAAGGATTATTGTGTCAGTTCTTTAGATCATAAAGCTTTAAAGTGTGTCATAAAACATCAAAATGTGTCCTTATCTTGATATCGTATCACTCTCAAGCTTTAAGCACTGAATTTTTCATAAAAAGAGACAGAGCATTTTTAGAATTCTTGAATGATATAAGCTGGTGATGATTCATGCGAGATACGGAAGTTTCGCAAAATTCATAACAAAAAACGATATAACCCATTGATACTAAAAACATTTTTTCAATATTGAATCAAGGATTTGGTGTCTAGGATTTTTGGCTAGGCTTACTTCTTAGCTGTTTACACATCTCTAAATCTTGCCAGCATAGAACGAAGAAAGACTTATCAAGCTAGTGCTTTAGATAGACGGCTGTGTCTGAGTGGTCACAGGACACAGTTTGCATCTTTAAGTGTTCTTCTTGAAGAGATAGCAGCTTAGTTGTCGTTTGATCCTATTTTCTTTAGAGGGTTTCGATGAGGTGGCGGTGTAAAGTGTAAATTAACAGTTGAAGGAGTCTTATATTGTTTGAAGGTACCCTTAAGAAAAAATTCGCCATGATCTTTGGCATAACTCGTATGTGACTCATGACAAAAGATCTTTGTAGTACGCAAAGATAAGATTGTCTATAATTCAAATGGTCATAAATCAACATACTTGATTTCAATGTTATCACCACTCTTTTTGTTATTTTCTGGATCATCATCAGCCTCTAGTTCCTTGAGTTTAGTCAGATAGTTCTTTCCCTCTACACTACAAGAGTCTTCTTCGAAGTGCATTTCGTTGATCATTAGTCGTAAAAAAAGCGGGTCTTGTGGTTGTATTGTCTTATGGATGTATCTATTAAGTGACTTAATTACACATCTATTAGCGCCATCAATACTAGCAAGGTAAGTGGATTTATTTGATCCATTGACATGAGTTAATTTAATGGATTTAATAGGGCCTTCAAAGTCATTATAAACATTTTTTCTAACGTTTTTACTATAGCTCTTTTCACTATCGTTTTCACTAGGAGGTAGACGTATTAATCCGGGATTATATTCTGAAAACCTACTTCTTGATTCTTTAATCTTATGGATAAATTTGTCTTCTATTTGTTTTTTTCTGCTCTGACGATACTGGTGATCACCTTGTATATGACAAAAATTTGCTTTTAAACCACCAAAAAATTCTTGAAGCTTTATATATTCAACACCTACTCTTTTAACATTGCATTTTTCTTTTTCGTTTTGTTTTGTAAGATTTTTTAAGGTGGTAGATTTATTTGTACTGGCAGTAACTAAAAAGCACTTCCCTTCAAATGCTTGTATGGTAGGATCATAGGGTAATTCTGAAGCTTTGGTGTACGCAGCAAGTATCTCATCTAGGGTTATATTATTATGGTCTCCTTGTAAAGTAGTATGCATCGATTGACACATGTTTATAGAAGGATTTGTTAAGTCTTTTAAATAATTATAGTTTATATCCTGATTGATATAAATTTTATTGCCATATCTCAAATATGCTATATCGCCTCCGTAAGCGCCACCCTTTCCATGATTTATATAGTCTCGTGTGTACCTCCAATTTTGGAAAGAATTAACTTCGCATGTACTAGGTTGGGTATTGCTATTTAGGCCTTGCCAATTATCACTTTTATTGTTTAAAATAGTTTTCTTAAAAGATGCGTCTAAAGCCGCCAATGAATGTTCACAAAGTATGTGTGAAAAGTGCCGTAATTTATCATCGTTGTCATTGTAAAAAACAAGACCAGAATCATCGTGTTGTGTTTCTAGCAATTGTTCATAACTACTTACTAGCTTTTTATTAGTCTCTAAATTATTAAGTCCTAAATGCTCTTCATAACAATAAAGTGGATTATTTTCGTGGAGTTTAGCTATTTCCAAACAGCTATTAAATTCTCGATTACTCTCTTCTTTTTGACTTTTCACAAACTCTTTGTAGTCTGTTGCTGTTAGATGTCGATAAGTTTTACTATATATATGTCTAATCAGATAGTCTTTATAGAGTCTGTGACACAAAAGTAAATTTTTTCTAAAATCATAGAAAAAATAAATTATAAGAACGTATTTTGATGAGAATATTATTATTATATTAATAGATAGTGTAAGATTTTATAAAAAATTTATATATTGCAATAAAAAAACCATCTTTTTGCAAAAAGATGGTTTTTTAAGTTGTTTTTGCTATTTATGACTTTAAATAAGAATGAAGACGATATAAATTCTGCACTAAACACACCAGATTCCATTCACCTTTGACATGTTCAAGGCCTCGAATACAAAATTGCTTAAATCTACGCCCTCGTTTTATCCAGGCTATTGGAGTCTCTACAATCCATGCACGATTTCGATATTCATTTCTACCTTCTGGTGTAGAAAGTCGTTCCGACATCCTACGTGTGGCTTCATTCTCTACTTTTATTTTTTTGTTTTTTTCCTTATTCTTTTTATGTTTAAACTTCTTAGTTGCTACATAACCCTCTATGTTTCTACGCT
>MKWU01001006.1_pt1 | contig 51596 bp, 46 predicted proteins | sample 809101 | NCBI WGS metagenome assembly MKWU01 (sample SAMN05860141, study PRJNA318959) | sponge metagenome | host: Aplysina aerophoba | place: Slovenia: Piran, Adriatic Sea, Gulf of Piran | collected 2013-05-07 | reverse complement strand
CAAGAAAACCCGCGAGAGAATCGCGGGCCGGCGGGAGCCCGAGAGTGTATCGTAGCACGGGCATCAGACGGTGCGGAGAAGCCTCTATGAACGTCCTGGTCGTGGGCTCCGGCGGGCGCGAGCATGCGCTCTGCTGGCAGCTTGCAGCATCGCCGCTGCTGGGGGCGCTCTGGTGCGCGCCGGGGAACGCGGGCATCGAGAAGGAGGCGACCTGCGTTGCCCTCGATCCCATGGAATTCGACCGGCTGGTGGCGTTTTGCCGCGAACAGGCGGTCGATTTGGTCGTGGTGGGGCCGGAGGCGCCGCTTTGTGCCGGCCTGGTCGACCGACTCGAGGCCGAGGGCATCGCCGCGTTCGGCCCGCGCGCGGCCGCCGCACGGATCGAGGGATCCAAGGGCTTCATGAAGGACCTCTGCACGCGCCACGGCGTGCCAACCGCCGCCTACCGGCGGATTGGCTCGCTCGCGGAGGCCGAGGGATTCATCGCCGAGCTGGGGGCGCCGCTCGTGGTCAAGGCCGACGGACTCGCCGCCGGCAAGGGTGTCGTGCTGGCAGAAGCGGAAGACGAAGCGCTTGAGGCGGCGCAGGCGGCGCTGGGCGGCGCCTTCGGCGAGGCCGGCGCCGAGCTCGTGATCGAGGAGATGCTGGAGGGCGAGGAGGCCAGCTATTTCGCCCTGGTCGACGGCGAGACCGTACTGCCGCTGGAGACGGCGCAAGACCACAAGGCGGTCGGCGAGGGCGACACCGGGCCCAACACCGGCGGTATGGGCGCCTATTCGCCGGCGCCCGCGATGACCCCGGCGCTTTGCGAGGAGGCGCGGACGGTCATCGTCGAGCCGCTCGTGCGCGGCCTCGCGGCGGAGGGCGCACCCTACACCGGAGTCTTTTACGCCGGGCTGATGCTCAATGCCGACGGACCGAAGCTGCTGGAGGTCAACGCCCGATTCGGCGACCCCGAGTGTCAGGTGCTCATGCCCCGGCTCAAGTCCGACCTGCTGGCCGCGCTGATGGCGGCGCACGACGGCGAGCTCAGAGACTTCGACCTGCGCTGGCGCGACGAGGCCGCGCTTTGCGTGGTGCTCGCCACCGAGGGCTATCCCGGTGCCTACCGGAAGGGCAGCGTGATCCGCGGGATCGACGCGGCGGAAGACCTCGACGACGTCACGGTGTTTCACGCAGGAACCGCGCGCACCGATACCGGAATCGTCGCCGCAGGCGGGCGCGTGCTCGGCGTGACTGCGCTGGGCGCTGGCGTCGCCTCGGCCCAGAGCCGCGCTTACGAGGCCGTCGGGCGCATCGACTGGCCGGAGGGATTCTGCCGCCGGGATATCGGCTGGCGGGCGGTCTGAAAGCAAGCGCCTGCTTGGCGAACCGCGGCGTGGGCCTATAATCACATATATGACCAGCGAAAACCGCCCGCTCGAGCGCCAGGACCCGGTGCGGACGCGCGCGCCGCACGGCGGTGGTCTGAGGTTCCTGGGTGTGACGCCGCTCCGCCCCTGCCCCTACTTGCCGGGGCGTCTGGAGCGCTCGATCGTCACCCCGCTCGCGGGGGCCCGCGCAGACTCTGCCTACGACGACATGCTGCGCGGAGGCTTTCGCCGCAGCCACCTTGCTGCCTACCGCCCGGCCTGCCCCGGCTGCCGGGCCTGCGTCTCCGCGCGGGTCCGTGCCGACAACTTCGTGCCGAGCCGTTCGCTCCGCCGCGTCATCGCGCGGAACGCAGGCATCACGCTCAATGTGCTTCCGGCGCTGGCCCGACCCGATCACTACTCCCTGTTCAGGCGCTATCTGGCGGCACGGCACCCGGACGGCACGATGGCGGCCATGGGGCGCGAGGGCTACGGCGCCCTGGTCGAGGAGAGCGCGGTCGAAACGCGCCTCGCCGAGTTCCGCAGCCCCGGTGGGCGGCTCTACGGCGTCTGCGTGTTCGATGTCGTCGCCGACGGCTTGTCCGCGGTCTACTCCTTCTACGAGCCCACACGGATCAAGGACAGCCCCGGCAGCTACATGATTCTCAGGCTCGTGGGCGAGACCCGCGCCATGACGCTGCCCTACCTCTATCTCGGCTACTGGATCGACGGCTGCGACAAGATGGACTACAAGTCGCGCTTTCGCCCGCTGGAAGTGCATGGCGCCGACGGCTGGACGACCCTGGACGCTCAAGAAGGTGCCCAGGACGTCTCGAATCACTGACCGCAACCATCCAGGGGAGACCCAAGGACATGAGCATGAAGATTGGACGACGCAGCCTTCTTAAGGGAACGGCCATTGCAGGAGCCGCCGTGGCGGCCGCCGCGGCATCGTCGTTCCCCGCCCCCGCGATCTCGCAGGGCACGAGGCAGCTCAAGATGGTCACGACGTGGCCGAAGAACTTCCCCGGCCTCGGCACCGGCGCGCAGCGTCTCGCCGACCGGATCACCAACGGCACCGAAGGCCGTATCGAGGTCAAGCTGTTCGCCGCGGGCGAGCTTGTGCCGCCCTTCGAATCCTTCGATGCCGTCTCCCAGGGTACGGCGGACATGTACCACGCCGCCGAGTACTACTGGCAGGGCAAGTCCAAGGCCTTCAACTTCTTCGCCACCGTCCCCTTCGGGCTAACCGCGAGTGAGGTCGACGCCTGGATCTACCACGCGGGCGGTCAGGCGCTCTGGGACGAGCTCGGGGCGGAATTCAACCTGAAGCCGCTGATGGCCGGGAACACGGGTGTCCAGTGGGGCGGCTGGTTCAACAAGGAGATGAACTCGGTCGAGGACTATAAGGGCCTCAAGATGCGCATGCCGGGTCTCGGCGGCGAGGTGCTGCGCCGCCTCGGCGCGGCGGCCGTCGCACTGCCGGGCGGCGAGATCTTTCCCGCTCTGCAATCGGGCACGATCGACGCCACCGAGTGGGTGGGGCCGTGGAACGATCTCGCCTTCGGCTTCTACAAGATCACCAAGTACTACTACTGGCCCGGCTTCCACGAGCCTGGCACGGTCCTGAGCTTCGGTATCAACAAGGGCGTGTGGGATAGCCTCAGCGCCTCGGATCAGAGCCTGATCGAGACCGCTGCCGCGGCCGAGAACAGCTATGTGCTGGCCGAGTTCAACGCGCGCAACAGCGATGCGCTGGACACGCTCATCAACGAGCACGGCGTCGAGGTGCGGCAGGTGTCGAACGAGATGCTGAACGCGCTCGGTGAGGCATCGGGGACCGTGGTCGCCGAGGTCGGCGCCGAGGGCGGCATCACTCAACGTGTTTACGAAAGCATGATCGCCTTCCGCCAGAAGGCGCTGGCCTACGACAAGCTTTCCAACCTGGCTTACGGAAACGCGAGACTTCTTCCGTTCTCCTACGGCAGCTAGACGCATATTCGGGGCGGGCGGTGCAGGCCCGCCCCGAACCTTGCCGGCGTGACGGAATTGGCCCGGCGCTACCCTGAGGCGCGGGCGCGACGCGCGTGAAGGCTGCTGCCGCGCCGGAGCCCGGCCGCCCGATATGAGATGCAACCGTATCTCTCCGCATTAGCCGCGTTCACGCGCGTGATCGACGCGGTCAATGAGCACGTGGGCCGCGTCGCGTCGTGGCTCGCCCTCCTCATGGTGCTCCTCCAATTCATCGTCGTGGTGTTGCGCTACATCTTCGGCGTGGGCTTCATCGCCATGCAAGAAGGCGTGATCTACCTCCACGCCACCCTCTTCATGGTGGGCGCCGGCTACACGCTGCTGCACGGCGGCCACGTTCGCGTCGACATCTTCTACCGCGACGCGCGCCCGCGCCGGCGCGCACTCGTCGACCTCCTCGGAGTCATCCTCTTTCTGCTGCCGGTCTGCGTGGTCATCGGCTGGGCGAGCTGGCCCTATCTGGAGCAATCCTGGTCGGTGTTCGAAGGCTCGAAGGAGACCAGCGGCATTCATGCAGTCTACGCGCTCAAGTCGATGATCATGGCGTTCGTGGTCCTTATCGCGCTCCAAGGATTGTCGCTCGGGCTTCATGCGGCGCTGACCCTCGCCGGCCTTGAAGAGCGCCACGACGCCACCGCGGAGACAGGCGGCGAAGCCGTCTGACCCGCCATGGCAATCGGCGAAATCGTGGTCATCGTCATGTTCTTGACGACTTTCGCCTGCCTTCTGGCCGGCTTCCCGGTCGCCTTCACACTCTCCGGCGTAGCCGCGCTGTTCGGGCTCTTCGCCTACGCCTTCGGCGTCTTCGACATCAGCTTCATCCGTGCCATGCCCCAGCGCATCTTCGGCAATGCGATGTGGAACGAGGTGCTGATCGCGGTGCCACTCTTCGTCTTCATGGGCGTCATGCTGGAACGCTCGAAGGTGGCGGAAGAGCTGCTCGAGGCCATGGGGCGCCTCTTCGGCGGCCTGCGCGGCGGTCTCGGACTCTCGGTCATCGCGGTGGGCGCGTTGCTTGCCGCCTCCACCGGGATCGTTGGCGCGACGGTCGTGACCATGGGCCTGCTCTCTCTGCCGACGATGCTCCGGCGCGGCTACGACCCCAAGCTCGCGACCGGAGCGATCTGCGCCTCAGGCACGCTCGGCCAGATCATCCCACCCTCGATCGTGCTGGTGATCCTCGGCGAGCAGATCTCCAACGCCTATGTCGATGCACAGCGGTCTATCGGCAATTGGTCGCCGGAGCCGGTCTCCGTGGGCGACCTCTTCGCCGGCGCCCTGCTGCCGGGGATGGTGCTGGTCGTCCTCTACATGGTCTATCTGATTTTCGTCGCCTGGTTGCGCCCAGCGGCGGCACCGGCCATCCCGCGCGGCGAGCTGGGCGATGACTGGCGCGAAGCGTGGCGGCGCACCGGCCGCGCGCTGGTGCCGCCGATCGTTCTCATCATCGCCGTGCTGGGTTCGATCCTCGGCGGCATCGCGACCCCGACCGAAGCCGCCGCGGTGGGCGCCGTGGGCTCGCTGATCCTCGCGGGCGCCCGGCTCGCGCCAGAGGGCGGCACCAGAATTGCGCGCAGCGCCGGCGGCGCCCCGCTCTATGCTGCCGGCGGCGCCTTGATCGTTATGATGATTCTCGCCGGCCAGTTCGATCTCGTGATCACGCGGGCCGGCGTCGGCGCTCCGGCCATCGCCGCCTTCATTTGTTGCGCGCTTCTCGTCTACGGGATCGGCACGAGCCTCTGGCGGGTCTGGCGTGCCGGCGTCCTCGTGCCGGTCATGCGGTCCACCATGCAGATCAGCGCCATGGTCTTCGTCATCCTGATCGGCGCCGCCCTCTTCTCACTGGTCTTCCGCGGCTTTGGCGGCGACGACATGGTTCACGAGGCGCTGTCGAACATTCCCGGCGGAGTGATCGGCGCGATGCTCGTGGTCATGCTGATCATGTTCTTGCTCGGCTTCTTCCTCGACTTTATCGAGATCACCTTCGTGGTGGTGCCGATCATCGCGCCCGTGCTGCTGCAGATGGACATCAACCCGATCTGGCTCGGCATCATGATGGCGGTGAACCTGCAGACCTCGTTTCTGACCCCGCCGTTCGGCTTCTCGCTCTTCTACCTGCGCGGCGTGGCGCCCCGCACGGTCCGCACCAGCGAGATATATCGGGGCGTGATCCCCTTCGTCATCATCCAGCTTGCCGCGCTCGCCGTGCTCGGCTTCTTTCCCGAGCTCACCACCTGGCTGCCGTCGGTCGTCTTCGACTGAGGCGCGCGGCCTAACGCTCCCGCGACCAGGCGGTCACGACGTCGATCAGCGCGTCCGTAAGGCGGGCGAGGTCGTCCTCGTCGATGGTGAACGCGGGCGTGACGTAGACGATATCGCCGAAGGGTCGGACCCAGACGCCGGCCTCCACGAATCGCGCCTTGAGCCAGTTGATGCGGCTCATGTCGTCGAGCTGGATAACGCCGATTGCACCCCGCACCCGGACATCGACCACGCCAGGCAGTCCTCGCGCGGACTCCAGGGCGGCGGCGAGATGGCTCTCGATGGCGCGCACCTGGGCGAGGCGTGGCTCACTCTCGAACAGATCGAGAGAGGCATTGGCGGCGGCGCAGGCCAGGGGATTGGCCATGAAGGTCGGCCCGTGCATGAGAGCCGCGTCGGCGTCGTCCGACAGGAAGGCCTCGAACACCGGCTCGCTCGCCACGGTCGCAGCCAGCGCCATGGTGCCCCCGGTGAGCGCCTTGGAGAGGGAGACGATGTCGGGCACGACACCAGCCCGCTCGCAGGCGAACATGGTGCCAGTGCGGCCGAACCCGGTCATGATCTCGTCGGCGATGAACAGGAGGCCGTGCTTGTCGCAGGCCGCACGCAGCGCGCGCAGCACTTCCGGCGCGTGGAAGCGCATGCCGCCCGCGCCCTGGACCAGCGGCTCGACGATGACCGCCGCCACGTCGTCGCCGTGCCGGGCGAGGTAGGCGTCGAAGGCGGCGATGCCCGCCTCGTCCTCGGGCAATGGCACGACGTGCTGTTCCGGCAGCGCACCGGCGAACAGGCTGTGCATGCCCTCCTCGGGGTCGCACACCGACATGGCGGCGAAGGTGTCGCCGTGGTAGGCGCCCTGGAAGCTCACGAAGCGGTGGCGCCCGCGAATCCCCTGGTTGAGCCAGTACTGCAGCGCCATCTTGAGCGCGATCTCCACCGCCACCGAGCCCGACTCCGAGAAGAACACCCGGCTGAGGGGATCGGGGAGCATGCCGGCCAAGCGGCGGGCCAGCCGGAGCGCGGGCTCGTTGGCGAGGCCGCCGAACATCACGTGGGGCATGCGCTCCAGCTGCTCGGCGACGGCGGCGCGAATGTGGAGGTGGTTGTAGCCGTGGCAGGCGGTCCACCACGACGCGATGCCGTCGATCAGCTCGCGGCCGTCGGCGAGGACAATGCGCGTGCCCCTGGTCGCGGCCACCGGCAGCGGCGGCGGCACGGTCGCCATCTGGGTATAGGGCAGCCAGACGTGGCCGTAGCCCTCCGTGAGCCAGTCGGGTGCCGACGGCACGGAATTGTCTTCGAGCGTTTGGAGGCGCCGCGCTCGCGGGCTAAGCCGGCATCGGCATGATGCCGAGGCGGGCGAAGAGCTGGCTGTCGCGTTCGCGCTCGGGATTGGGGGTCGTGAGCAACTCCGGCCCGACGAACACCGAGTTGGCGCCGGCGAGGAAGGCCAGCGCCTGCATCTCGTCCGACATCTGCTCGCGCCCGGCCGAAAGCCGGACCACCGAACCCGGCATGGTGATCCGCGCCACCGCCACCGTGCGCACGAACTCGAAGGGATCGAGCGCGTCGGCGCCGTTGAGCGGCGTGCCCTCCACCTGCACCAGCATGTTGATGGGCACGCTTTCGGGATGGCTCGGCAGGCTCGCGAGCGTCGCGATCATGTCCGCGCGGTCGCGGCGCGATTCACCCATGCCCACGATGCCGCCGCAGCAGACGTTGATGCCCGCGTCGCGCACATGGCCCAGGGTCTCGAGCCGGTCCTGATAGGTGCGCGTGGTGATGATCTCGCCGTAGAACGATTCGGAGGTGTCGAGATTGTGGTTGTAGTAGTCGAGGCCGGCATCGGCGAGGCGCTCCGCCTGGGGGGCGCTCAGCATGCCGAGGGTGACGCAGGTCTCCATGCCGAGCGCCTTGACGCCCGTAACCATGTCGGCCACGGCCTCCAGGTCGCGGTCCTTCGGGCTGCGCCAGGCGGCGCCCATGCAGTAGCGGGTGGCGCCGGCTTCCCGGGCGCGCCGGGCCTCGGCCAGCACCTCGTCGCGGGACATCAGCTTGCCCGCTTCGAGCCCGGTGTCGTAGCGCGCGCTCTGCGGGCAGTAGGCGCAGTCCTCCGGGCAGCCGCCGGTCTTGATGCTGAGCAGCGTCGACATCTGCACCTGGTTAGGGTCGAAGTGGCGGCGATGGGCAGTCTGAGCGCGGAACATCAGCTCGGCGAAGGGCAGCGCGAGCAGCACCTCGACCTCCGCCGCCGACCAGTCATGCCTGAGCGCGGGCGCAACACTCGGCGGCGCGTCCGCGCCGATCGCCTCGACAGTTTCCATGATCGCTGGTCTCCGGCTCTCGACCGGCGCAGGATAGGCCCGCCCGCCGCCGGGTCAAGGAATCCGATGGGATCAGGAGACGCCGTGCGCGTCGCGTATCGCGCGCGGCCAACGGATATGCCGACCTTGGCATACAATATGTTGGGCTGTCGTCCGTTGACGGACTACAAGAACGGCACAATACATTGACGAGAAGCCGCGCCCGCATCATGCTTGCCACGATTTTGACAAAATTCGAATACCGTGAGACCGACTGCCGCATCCGCTGCGCTCGACTTGATCGAGCATGACGACCTCGCCGCCGCCCGCCGTGTGGTGAGCCAGGAATCGCGCGCGCTCGCGCGGCTTGCCGAGGCGTTGACCGGGCGCTTCGTGGAGGCCACTGAGCTGCTCGCCGCCACGCAGGGCCGAATCGTGCTCTCCGGCATGGGCAAGAGCGGCCATATCGCCAACAAGATCGCCGCGACCTTCGCCTCGACCGGGGCACCGGCGCTCTTCGTTCATCCGGCGGAGGCGAGCCACGGCGATCTTGGCATGATCACCGAGGCGGACACGCTGCTCATGCTCTCGAATTCGGGCGAGACGCCGGAGCTCGCCAATCTCGTGACGTACGCCAATCGCTTCCGCATCCCGCTCGTCGCCATCGTGGGGCGAGCACCGAGCACGCTTGCGGATGCTGCCACCATTGCGCTCGTCCTGCCCGACGAGCCGGAGGCGGGCACCCTCGGTCTCGCGCCGACGACATCCACCATCATGATGCTGGCGCTGGGCGATGCGCTCGCGGTCGCCTTGCTGGAGCGCAAGGGCCTCACGGCCGAGGATTTCAAGCTCTACCACCCCGGCGGCAAGCTCGGCCGGCGGCTGGTGCGGGTCGCCGACATCATGCACGCGGGCGACGACCTGCCGCTCGTCCCCGCCGTTACCTTGATGGCAGAGGCTTTGATCGTCATGACGGCGAAGCGCCTCGGCTGCGTCGGCGCAACCGACGCGCAGGGCGCGCTGGTCGGCATCGTGACCGACGGCGATCTCAGGCGACACATGGACGATGGCCTGCTGCAGCGGCCGGTTACCGAGATCATGACCAACGATCCGGTGACGATCCATGCCGGCGCGCTCGGCGCGGAGGCCGTGCACCTGATGAACCAGCGCCAGATCACCAGCCTCTTCGTGGTCGAGGCGAAACGGCCCGTCGGCGTCGTGCACGTTCACGATTGCCTGCGGGCGGGACTGGCATGAGCAAGGGACCGGGCGGAGCGGCGGGCGGTGTCGCGCCGGCAGGCCGGCTCCGGCACTATCGCGCAGACGGTAGCGGCAATGTCGGCCGCCCCGGTCGCTACAGCGGTTTCGTCGGCCTCATGCGCTACCTGCTGCCGGTGATGGCGGCGGCCCTGCTGGGTCTGGTCGTGGCGTGGCCGCTGGTGGGCGACGGGGAGGAAGGCATCCACGTCCCGCTGACCGAGGCCCCCGAGATGGACGGCCGATTGACCATGGTCAATGCCAACTATCAGGGGACGGATGCGAAGAATCGGCCCTTCACCGTAAGGGGGAAAGAGGCGTTTCAGCCCGAGAGCGATTCGCCTATCGTGCATCTCAGCGGAATTGAGGCCGACATCTTTGGCGATCAGGCGCGGAATGGCATGATGGCGCTGACGGCGAACGAGGGCCTCTACCAGCGCGATGCCGAGCAGCTAGACCTCACCGGGGACGTGACGGTCTGGTCCGACGAGGGTCACGAGTTCCGTACCACCAAGGCCCATATCGATTTCCCGGCTGGTATCGCGAGCGGCAACGAGCCGGTGAGCGGCAAGGGCCCGTACGGGTTGGTCGACGCCGGCAACTTCGCGCTCCTCGAGCGGGGAGAAGTCATGACCTTCGGTGGCCGGGTGCGAATGACTCTATTGCCGCATGCGTTGGGAGGTATCGATGGCGCTTCCGGGAGACAAGGCGATGAGAACCGGGGCTAGCCGGTCGGATTGGAAGCGGCGCCCGTGGCGGCTGGGTCTGCTCGCGCCCGCGCTCGCAGCAGCGCTCATGCTGGCAGGCGCAGGCGCGGCGCAGGATGCGGATGACGGGGCCGGCCGGGCCAGTCAGGCAATCGAAATCACCGCGGACACCCTCGAAGTGCGGCAGTCGGAGAACGTCGCAGTCTTCGAGGGCAGCGTCCACGCCATTCAAGGCGAGCTGGTGCTGAACGCCGACATGCTCACCGTCTATTACCGTGAGGTTGAGGGCGACCAGGGCGACCTCGGGGTCTCGCGCATCGATGCCGAGGGCAACGTCGTCATTTCATCGCCGGACGAGACGGCACAGGGCCAGCGCGGCGTCTACGACGTCGAGAACGCTCGCATCGACCTCGCCGGCGGCGTGGTCTTGAACCGGGGCAACAACATCGTCAGGGGCGAAGTGCTGACGATGGACCTGGAATCAGGGGTCAGCCGGGTCTCCGGCGGCAGCACGCGCGTGCAAGGCCTGTTCGTCCCGGAGGATGAAGGAGAGTAACGCGTGCAAGGCAATGAGGTGATCGCCGCATGACGCCGCCCGTGACCGCCGGCGTCGAGGGAAGCCCCGCGACTCCTGTCGTCCTCTCCGGCAGCCCGGGCCTGCGCACGGAGAACCTGGGCAAGAGCTTCAAGAAGCGGCCGGTGCTGCGCGGCCTGAGCCTGACCGTCCAGCGCGGCGAGGCGGTCGGCCTGCTGGGCCCTAACGGTGCGGGCAAGACGACCTGCTTCTACCTGATGACCGGGCTGATGGCGGCAGACTATGGCCGTGTCTTCCTCGACGGGCACGACATCACGGGGCTCCCCATGTACCGGCGCGCGCGCCTCGGCCTCGGCTACCTGCCGCAGGAGGCCTCGATCTTTCGCGGGCTCAGCGTGGAGAACAACATCCGCGCCGTGCTGGAAGTCTCCATACCGGCGCGGAACGAGCGCGAGCTCGTGCTCGACGAGCTGCTCGCGGAATTCTCGATCACCCATTTGCGGCGCACGCCTTCGCTCGCGCTCTCTGGCGGCGAGCGGCGGCGGGTCGAGATCGCCCGCTCCCTCGCCTCGAAGCCGCGCTTCATTCTGCTCGACGAGCCGCTATCGGGAATCGATCCGATTGCGGTCGCCGAGATTCGCGAGCTCGTCGCCCACCTCAAGGACCGCGGCATCGGCGTGCTTCTGACGGACCACAACGTGCGGGAGGCGCTCGACATCGTCGATCGCGCCTACATCATCAACGAGGGCACCCTGCTGATGGAGGGCGCGCCCTCGGACATCGTCTCCCACGATGAGGTTCGCCGGGTTTACCTCGGCGACCGCTTCCGCCTCTAAGCGTTCCTTCTCTAGGCGACCTGCTTCGCCATCTCGGCACGCCGCGCCTCGGTGGCGGGCATGTCGACCTCCAACGCCTCGGTGAGCACGACACCGTACGCCTGATAGGCGTGCTCGCGGGTGCAAAAGTCGTCAAGCACGTCGTCCCGCACCTGCTCGGCCGGCCGCTCCAGCGGGTCCCCGTAGCCGCCCCCGCAGGGACCCAGGAAGCCGATGCAGTCCCCTGTCTGGTTACGCAGCCCGTGGATCTTCGCCGGCAGGTCATCGATCCGCTCCGGCTCCGCGATGTTGTACTTGATGAGGCGCCCGCCTTTGCCGGCGGTGCCGCCGCGGAAGCCCCAGGGCGGGTCGTCGTGCCGGTCCGCCTCGTGGGTGAGGAAGCCCGGCGTCAGATAGCGCTGCACCTTGATCACGCCGATGCCGCCGCGATGGCGCCCCGCGCCCGGCATCACGTCGTCACGCAGCTCGTAGCGATCGCAGAGCAGCGGCAGGTGCATGCCGAGGTCCTCGATCGGATTGTTGCGCGTGTTGCGCATCAGCTCCTCGATCGTGTCGGGCCCGTCGGAATAAGGCCTGCCGCCGCAGGCGCCCTCGTTGACCTCGATGAAGACCCAGTACTGGCCGTCGGGCTTGACCCCTGAATAGGCGATGGCCGAGACGTCAGCCGAGGAGCCCGCGGTCACCTTGTCGGGTATCACCGGCGAGAGCGCCTTGGCGATGCAGTCGACCACGCGCTGGATCTGGTTGAAGCGCGCCTCCGCCGCCGCCGGGTACTCGGGATTGAAGATCGTGCCCTTGGGCGCGGTGACCTTGATGGGCCGGAACGAGCCTTCGTTCTGCGGCACGTGCTCGGTGATGGTCGCGGTATCCAGAAGCAGCGCGCGGAAGGCGAAGTAGCAGGCGACCTTGGTCGAGCCCTCGAAGGGCACGTTGAAGGCGGTCGGCACCTGCGGCGATGAGCCGGTGAGGTCGACCTCGGCCGAATCTCCCTCGATTCGCACCGCGACCTTGACCGGGAGCGGCTGCTTCCGGTTGCGCCCGTCATCGTCCAGGAAGCCCTCGGCCCGGTATTCCCCGTCGGGGATCGCCGCGATCTGACGGCGCAGCATATGCTCGGAATAGTCCATGAGCTGCTCGGTCGCGGCGAACACCACGTCCTTGCCGTGCTGGTCGAGCAATTCGATGAAGCGCTTCACGCCGAGCTCTGCGGAGGCGACCTGGGCCTCGATATCGCCCATCACCTGGCTCGGCACCCGCGTGTTGGTCTCGATGAACTGCCAGAACGCGCGGTTCAGCTTGCCCCCCTCGTAGAGCTTCACGCCCTTGAACAGCATGCCCTCGGCGAAGACGTCCGGCACGTCGATGATGAGGCCGGGCGTCGCCGCGCCGATATCCACGTGGTGCGCCGTGTTGGCGGAGAAGCCGACCAGCTCGCCCTCGTAGAAGACCGGCGCCACGGCGGCGATGTCCGGCGAGTGGCTCGCCCCGTAATAGGGGTGGTTGTGGATCACGATGTCGCCGGGCTGCCAGGGATCGTGCAGGGTCTCATCGATCCCCCTCAGGTAGGCCGGGATCGAGCCTATGTGCATCGGCGTCGAATCCGATTCGCAGAGCGTGTTGAAGTTGCCGTCGAAGAGTCCGGCGCCGAGATCCTCCGATTCCCGGATGATGGACGAATAGGACATGCGGTAGAGCACATGCCCCATCTCCTTCGCGATCGTGTGCAATGCGCCGCCGATCACCTGAAGGGTGATCGGGTCGACCTCGGTCTTGTTGGCGGTCATGACTCAACGACCTCCCTGACGTGAAGATTGCCCGAAGGCGCGACCATCGCCTCGTAGCCGGGTGGCACCAGCGTGGTCGAATCGGTCTGGATGACGATGGCCGGTCCGTCGATGAGCTGCCCGCCCTTGAGCTTGCTGCGGTCGAAGCGGGGCGTCTCGCAAGCGCGGCCGTCGTCGAAGGTGGTGGCGCGGCGGTAGAGCAGCGCGTCCTGGGGATTGCGGCCGCCGCCCTGTGGCGCCTCGGGCCAGCTGAGCGCGCCGATCCCGGCCGAGGCAACGACCCGGAGCGTGATCACTTCGACATCCTGGTCCTCGAAGGCGTGGCCGTAGTCCTGCCGGTGGCGCTCATGGAAGCTCGCCAGAAGCTCCGATCGGTTCTCCAGCGTCAGCGCGCCGTCCGGCATCGTGCCGCGCAGCTCGAAGCCCTGCCCCTGATAGCGGCACTCCGCGACCTTGACGACCCGCTGGTGTTCGGGCGCGACGCCGTCCGCCGCCAGCGCCTCTTGCGCGCGCCGCACCAGGGCTTCGGTCTGCTCGTTGAGCGTGTCGATCTCGTCCTGGCTGGCCTTGGTGAGCACGCAGAGCACCGAGCGGGTGAACTCGTAGCGCATGTCGGTCGCGAGCAGCCCGGTTGCGGCGTTGATCCCCGGCGCCGGTGGCACGATCACCTCGCGTGCGAAGACCGAACGCGCGAGCGCCACGCCGTGCAACGGCCCGGCACCGCCGAAGGCGACGAGCGCGTAATCTCGCGGGTCCACACCCTTGGCCACGGAGTTCGCACGAATCGCAAGCGACATGTTGGAGTTGATGACCCGGATCACGCCGAGCGCAGCCTCCTCGAGCGACATGTCAAGCCGGCCGCAGAGGTTGTCCTCCAGCGCCTTGCGCGAGCGCGCCGGGTCGGTCTCGAGCCCGCCGCCCAGGATCGGCGCGGGGTCGAGCCGGCCGAGCACCACCTGGGCGTCGGTCACGGTGGGCTCGGTGCCGCCACGGCCGTAGCACGCCGGTCCCGGCTCCGCCCCGGCGGAGCGCGGGCCCACGCGGAAGGCCCCGCCTTCGTCGACGTAGGCGATCGAGCCACCGCCAGCGCCGATGGTCGAGAGATCGATCATGGGGGCCAGGATCGGGTAGCCGCCGACCTGCGTGTCCCGCGGGTTCATGATGCGGACCTCGCCGTCCGGCACCACGCTGATGTCGGCCGACGTGCCACCGATATCGACGGTGATCAGGTTGCGCACACCCGACATGTCGCCCGCCCACTGGCCGCCGATGACGCCCCCGGCGGGTCCCGACATGAGGATGGTCACGGGGCGCTCGGCGGCACCGGCGAGCGTGGTCACGCCGCCATTGGACTGCATGACGCGGATCTGGGCTTCGACGCCGTTCTCCTGCAGCGCCGTCGCGAGATTGTTCAGGTAGTAGGACGTGCGCGGGCCGATGAATGCGTTCATCGCCGCTGTCGAGAAGCGCTCGTATTCCCGGATCACGTCGACCACCTCGGACGAACAGCCGACGTAAGCATCCGGCATCACCTCCTTCACGATCTCCTTGGCGCGCAGCTCGTGCTCGTCGTTGAGGAAGGCGAAGAGGAAGCAGACGATGACCGAGTCCACCTCGCGCAATTTCAAGAGCTCGGCGGCGGCGCGCACCTCGTCCTCGTCGAGCGCGACCTCGATGCGGCCGTCGGGCGGCAGGATGCGCTCGGTGATGGGGATGCGGTTGCGCCGCTTGACCAGCGGGCGCGACTGCCAGGGCACGTCGAACTGCATGGAAAAGTTGTGGGGCCGCTTGTGCCGCGCCATGTGCAGGATGTCGCGGAAGCCCCGCGTGGTGAGCATTCCGACGTCGGCGCCGGAATATTCGATCACCGTGTTGGTCGCGATCGTCGTGCCGTGAACGATCTGCTCTATGGTGCCGGGTCGGACGCCGGCCTCGGCACAGATTTCGAGGACACCCTGGATGACCCCGAGCGACTGGTCCTCCGGCGTGCTCGGCACCTTGTGCACGAAGACCCGGCCGCCGCCGTTCGCAGCGGCGTTGGTCTCCAGGATGAGATCGGTGAATGTGCCCCCGACATCGACGCCGATTCTCGCCATCGCCCCCTGTCCCCAAACATGCAAGTCGCGGCCATGGCGGCCGCAGGCGCGGCATCCTAACCCGGAACTCTCGCCAGGGTCATGGTCCGCGCGGCATCAGGGAGCCCGGACCGCTTGGGCAGGGCAGGCTCGGGGACCAGCGTCAGCGCCTCTTCGATGACCTCGGCGCCGGCACCGGGGCGATGACTGCCCACGCCGAGTGCACGGCGCCAGACGCGTCCGCCGGGCTGGCCCGCGAAGAGTCCCAGCATGTGCCTGGTGATGTGGTGGAGCGGCACGCCATCGGAACTCATCCGGCGTGCATAGGGCAGCATGGCGCGGGCGATGTCGTGCCGGCTCGGCTCGGCGCGCCCCAGCGCTCCGAAGATGTGGCGGTCGGCGGCGCGCAGCATGGCGGGGTCGGCATAGGCCGCGCGCCCGATCATGGCGCCGTCGACCCGTTCGAGATGCGCGTCCACCTCGTCGAGGCTGGCGACGCCGCCATTGATGACCACCTCCAGCGTCGGCAGGTCCTGCTTGAGGCGGTACACCGCGTCGTAACGGAGCGGCGGAATCTCCCGGTTCTCGGACGGGCTGAGGCCATCGAGCACGGCGATCCGGGCGTGCACGGCGAAGCTCGTCACGCCGGCGGCGGCCACAGTCTCCACGAAGGCCTTGAGATCCTCATAGGCGCCCCGGCCATCAATTCCGATGCGGCACTTGACCGTGACGGGAACATCGATCGCGCGGATCATGGCGCGCGCGCAGTCCGCCACCAGAGCGGGTGTCGCCATGAGTGCGGCGCCGAAGCGGCCCTTGCGGACGCGGGGGCTCGGGCAGCCGATATTGAGATTGATCTCGTCGTAGCCGAAAGCCTGGCCGACCTCAGCCGCGCGGGCGAGCGCGTCGGGCTCCGCGCCGCCGAGCTGAAGCCCCACCGGGTGCTCTGCGTCGTCGAAGGCCAGCAGCCGGGCGGCATCGCCGCGCAGCACCGCGTTGGCATGGATCATCTCGCTGTAGAGGAGCGTGCGCACGCTGACCAGCCGCAGCAGGTAGCGGCAGTGGCGGTCGGTCCGCGCCATCATCGGCGCGACGCTCAGCCTGCGATCGAGCCTGCCCACGTGTTCTCCGCCGATCCTTTCATGTCCCACAATCGCCGGCCGTCGGAACTTTCTCCACTATACGCCCCATGGCACCGCGCCGCGCGGCAGCTTGCGGGTCGGTCGAGAATGCGGCTAAAGCGTTTCCTGACTCAGGGAGGGACCGATGACCCAGATCCAGGCCGACTTTAGTGGCCGCAACGCCTTCGTGACGGGTGCCGGCGGCGGCATGGGGCTGCAGATCGCGCGCGACCTGCTCGACGCCGGCGCACAAGCGACATTCTTCGACGTGAAGCCCGCGCCGGACGACCTGCCCGCAGGCGCCCACTATGTGCAGGGCGACCTGCGCTCCCCGACCGACGTCGCCCAGGCGATGGCCAATTGCTACGAGGCGGCGGGGCGGCTCGATTACCTGGTGAATGCCGCCGGCGTACTCCTGCTCGGCCGCGACCGTTCCCTAGTCGATATTGACCTCGACGTCTGGGACGACGTGCTCGCGATCAACCTCAAGGGCTCATTGCTCGCTGCCCGCGAAGCCGTGCCGCTGATGAAGCGGACCGGCGGTGGCGCAATGGTGCACATCGCAACCATCCAGTGCGTGCGCGGCGACGATGCACCGCAAGACGGCTACCAGGCCTCCAAGGCCGGTCTTGTCGCCATGTCGAAATCCATCGCGATCCAGTTCGCGGGCGACGGCATCCGCTCCAACTCGATTCTACCGGGGCCCACGGAGACGCCGATGCAGCGGCGCTGGGTCGACAACCCCGCGCTCAGGGAGGCGACGGAAGCGGCGGTGCCGCTCGGCCGCGTCGGCACCACGCGGGACATGGCGAACGCTACGCTCTTCCTGCTATCGGATGCGGCTTCGTACATCACCGGGACCGAGCTGATCGTCGACGGCGGAGTCCTGGCCAAGCCTTAGGGACGCCGGCCCTACCCGCTGCTCTATTCCAGGGGCAGCGGGGGCAGCTCAGCGACCTTGATGGTCGCGACGGTCAGCGTGCCGTCCTGCGCCGTCACCGGCACCCCGCGCAGCACCGGGGGGCCGCCGTCTTCCGGCTTCTCTGCCAGCATGTTGAAGGCGACCTTGGCGATGAAGGCATCGCCGAGGGGGATCATGTTGCTCATGATCAGCGCGTCGATGACATCGCCGTAGCCGATAATGTCGGCGGTCAGCGCGGCGATCGGCCGCATCGCCCCGTCGAGCGCGATGGTTCCCGCCGATTCGATCCCGAGCGGCCCCCAGCGGACGCGGAAGCCGGTCAGTTCCAGCGTGCCACCGGCGTCGCGCCAGGCGGTGATCGCCTCGTTTGTGCCCCGCTCGCTCGGGATCGAGCCGACCACGCTCGCGTCGATGTCGAGGAAGTCGAGGGTCTCGCCCAGTCCCTCGGCGAGGTCGCTCGGTAGCACGGCATGGCGCACGGCAATCGAGGTCTTCAGGATATGTTCGCCGCTCCCGTCGTCGTCGATGGCAATACCGTTGGCCTGCAGGCTGTCGACATGGGCAACCCTCTCAGGCCACACGCCCGCGACCTCAACTCCCTGCAGATCGAGCGTGACCTCCCTGAAGCGCCGGTCGTCGTCGAGCCGTACGACCATCTGCCCGCCGCCGACGTGCGCATCGATGGCGCGCCATTCGCCGCCCTCGGCTAGAACTTGGACCGCATTGCGGCGGTCAGGAAAGACGGTGACCTCGCTGAAGTCCCAGGCACTGGCCTCCGCGCGCAACGAATCCGTGGCCCAGCGCCATCCGTTCCGTGTGTCGTGAATGCGCGGCTCGCGCAGGGTGACCTCGAAGCGGAGAGGGAAGCCGGATACGTACGTTCCCCCGGACTCGATTTCGAGACCGTCGGCCCGCTGCTTCTCGGCCCAGTCGTCGATCCGGTCCCCGATTTCGCCCGCGGCGATGAACCAGTAGCCGGAGTACCCGGCCACGGCGATTGCTATCGTGCCGACGACACCGGCCGTCACCAAGAGGACGCGCCTCATCGAATTTCCCATGGACGGACTCGGTCCGCAGAACGGTAATCAGAGCGCCTTAAGGGTTCAAGCGTTAGCCCGCATGTCTCACGCGCACTTGGAGTAGCCGCAGGCCGGGCAGAGATCGCACCCCTCTCGGTGCAGGAGGCCCGGCTGCCCGCAGCGCCCACAGTACCGCACCGCCCTCGCCGACGCGTCACCATCGTCGCCCGCCGGCGCCTCCAGGCGCACGGTCCCGCTCTCCGGCGGCGCGAGGGCGCCGATGCTCACCAGGTGCTGCTCGATCACGCCGCCGATGGCGGCGAGGATGGAGGGCACATAGTGGCCGCCCATCCACTGGCCGCCCCTCGGGTCGAAGACGGCCTTGAGCTCCTCCACGATGAAGGACACGTCGCCGCCCCGGCGGAACACGGCGCTGATCATCCGCGTCAGCGCCACCGTCCAGGCGTAGTGCTCGGTGTTCTTGGAATTGATGAAGATCTCGAAGGGCTGCCGCCGCCCGTCGCGCACGATATCGTTGATCGTGATGTAGATGGCATGGTCGCTCTCCGGCCAGCGGATCTTGTAGGTGCTGCCGTGCAGCGCCTCCGGCCGCTCCAGCGGGCGGGTCATCTGGATGACCGCGCCGGCCTCGAAGGCATCCTCGGGCCGCACCGGCGGCGGCTCCAGCGGGAGTTCGCTCTGCCGCACGGCCGGCAAGTGCGCGGGGACCGCCGCGATCGGCACAGTAGCGTTTTCGGCGCCTGCAGCAGGCGCGGCGTCGCTCCCCTGCTCTGCTCCGGATGCGCTCTCCAGCACCGCGCCGGTCACCGGGTTGGGCCGATAGGTGCTGCAGCCCTTGCAGCCGAGGTCGTAGGCCCGCATGTAAACGTCCTTGAAGTCGTCGAATGCCATCTCCTCCGGGCAGTTGATGGTCTTGGAGATGGAGCTGTCGACGAAGGCCTGGACCTGCGCCTGGACGGCGAGGTGATCCGCCGGGCGGAGCGACTGGGCATCCACGAAATAGTCTGGCAGTTGGACCGCGTCGCCCTTGAGGCGCCGAAACAGCAGATAGGCGTGATCGTCCACCGCCTCCGCCTGGCGCGTGCCGTCCGGCATCAGCACGTTGCGCGTGTACGAATAGCTGAACACGGGCTCGATGCCCGAAGAAACGTTGCCCGCAAGCAGCGAGATCGTGCCGGTCGGCGCCACCGAGGTAAGCAGCGCGTTGCGCACCCCCGATGCGGCGATCGCCGCCCGCACGTCATCGTCGAGGCGCTGGATCGTCGGGCTCTCGGCATAGCGCGCGGCGTCATACAGCGGGAAGGCGCCCTTCTCTGCCGCAAGCCGTGCTGATGCGAGATAGGCCGCCCGCTGCAGGCCGCTCATCCACTGCTCGATCAGCTCGTTCGCCGCATCGCTGCCGTAACGTGCGCGGCACATGATGAGCGCATCGGCGAGCCCGGTGACGCCGAGCCCGATGCGCCGCTTGGCCTGCGCCTCCTCCTGCTGCGCCGCAATGGGGAAGCGCGAGCAGTCGATCGCGTTGTCGAGCATCCTGACGGCGGTGGCGGTGAGCGCTTCCAGCGCCGCCATGTCGAGCGCCGCACTTGGCTCGAAGGGATCCTGCACCAGGCTCGCCAGGTTGATCGAGCCCAGGAGGCAGGCGCCATAGGGCGGCAACGGCTGCTCGCCGCAGGGGTTGGTGGCGAAAATCTCTTCGCAGTAGGCGAGGTTGTTGGCCCGGTTGATGCGGTCGATGAAGATCACGCCGGGCTCGGCGTAGGCATAGGTCGAGCGGATGATCCGCTCCCACAGCGCACGCGCCGAGACGGTCTTGTAGACGACGCCCTCGAAGCGCAGCTCCCACGGCGCGTTGTCCTTGACCGCCTGCATGAACGCATCGGTCACCAGCACCGAGAGGTTGAACATGCGCAGCCGGCCGGGGTCGCGCTTGGCCTCGATGAAGGCTTCGATGTCCGGATGATCGCAGCGCAGGCAACCCATCATCGCGCCCCGGCGGAAGCCCGCGCTCATGATGGTGCGGCACATCGCATCCCAGCAGTCCATGAACGGCAGCGGCCCTGACGCATCGGCACCGACGCCCTTGACCGGTGCCCCCTTGGGCCGGAGCGTCGAGAAGTCGTAGCCGATGCCGCCGCCCTGCTGCATGGTGAGCGCGGCTTCCTTCAGGTGCTCGAAGATCGCGGTCATGTCGTCAGCGATCCGGCCCATCACGAAGCAGTTGAAGAGCGTGACCTGCCGCTCGGCCCCGGCACCGGCGAGGATGCGGCCGGCGGGCAGGAACTTGAACCCCTCCAGCGCGCGGTAGAACGCGGGCTCCCAGCGCCCGGGCTCCGCCTCGACCGACGCGAGCGCACCGGCCACCCGCCGCCAGCTATCCTCGATCGTGCCGTCGACGGGCGTGCCGTCGGCCGCCTTCAGCCGGTACTTCATGTCCCAGATCCGGGACGAGATCGGCAGCATGTCAGTCATGGCGCGCCAGCCGCTCCCCGACGGCCTTTCATCGGCTCGAAGCGCTTGTATGTTCTATGTTTGTTTCCCACAGCACTCACTCTACCCGTACCGCGCTGTTCGTTCAATATTGGGATGGGCGCACTACTTTGTCACCGGCGACCTGCCACCGGGGGCTGAATCACCGGATGCGAAGAAACCCCGGCGCCTGCGTCGCATCTAAACCACGTGTAGGCGAGTACTCCTGCGACACTCCGCGGTTCACGAATCGCCCGGCACCGTGCCCTTGGGCAGGCTCTCGATGTGGGCGCAGATGTCGCGCGGGCGCGTCAGCCAGATACGCTCGCGCTGGGGTGCGATGTGCTCGAAGAAGCGGCGCAGGTGGCGCACGCGGTAGGGCCGCCCCATCACGAAGGGGTGGATAGAGATCGGGAACACCAGGGGCTGTCCTTCGCTCTGTGCCAGCATCTCGTCGAAGCCGTCGATCAGCATGTCCACGAACTCTTGCGCGGTGTGGCCGTACCAGACGATGCCGCGGGTGTCGTTGCACTCGACCGGGTAGGGCATCGCCAGGATGCGGCCCGCGCGGGTCGTCATCCAGATCGGCTGGTCGTCGCAGGTCCAGTCCATGAGGTAGCGATAGCCCGCCTCCTGCAGCAGGTCGGGAGTGAGCGCGCTGTTGGAGAGCCAGGGGCTCATCCAGCCCGCCGGGCGGCTGCTTTCATGGCGCTCGATGGTCTCGGTGACTTCGGCGATCAGCGCGACCTCGGCCGCCTCGTCGAGGTGCTCCTGCATGTCCGAGTTGGTGATGCCGTGGCCCAGGATCTCGTGGCCGCGCTGCCTGAGCGCCTCGGGAATGTCGGGGCAGTGCTCGTAGACGCCGAGGTTCATCTGGGCTTCGACGGGGATGTCGAAGGCGTCGAACAACTCCAGCAGGCGCCAGATGCCGACCCGATTGCCGTAGTCGCGCCACGAGAAGACGCTGTGGCTGTTCGCCTGGTCCGGCGGCGCGATGGCCGCGCCCTTGCCCTCGCCGAAGCTGAACTGCTCGATGTTGACCGCGACGTAGACGGCAAGGCGAGTCCCGTTCGGCCAGTCGTAGACCGGGCGCGCGGTGATGTTGGAGTAGGGATAGCGACCGTGGGTGCGAATCATGCCGACTTGGGTCCCGTGCGCCGCTCCGGATGATCCAGGCTGCCCTAGTCCTGCGTCGCAGCCTTGCCGACCGGATTGAAGTCGTGCTCGCCCACGCCCTGAACCAGGGTCACGCGGCAGGCTCGGCCGTCCTTGCCGGAGACCCGGTGCGCGGTCATGGGGAGCACGACGCAATGGTCGCCGGGCTCAAGCTCATGGCGTGCGCGCGGCGCCCGGGTCTCGATCACCACGGTTCCTTCGACGCCGACGAATACGTCGGTAATGACCGTGTGGTAATGCCAGGGAACCTCCTCGTCCGCGCCGAGCGTCATGACCTGCACGCGCATACCATCGGCTTCGGCGACGATGTCGTGGTCGGTGATCGTGTAGGGCAGATCTTCCAGCGCGGTCATGACACCTTCCAGTCGTCTACAGTCTGGCTCGGATCGATCAACATAACCCTTTTGGTCTCGGTCGGACGCGCATCGTCCCGTTCCACCAAGAGCGTCAGGCGCACACCGGCGCTCGCGCTGCGGTGCTCTCCCTTCGCTTCCCCCTTATTCGCTTGAATCGTCCGGAGTGTCTCCCCCGGTCCTGAACGTCTCGCTCAATACGGTGTACACGCCCCAGAAGAACCCCCTGCTCCCGTCTTCCTCCTGGAAGCCCGCATCCTTGAACCCCGCGATCAGCCTCGGATTGCCGTCCTCGTCGTCGAAGGCTGAGACGCTCCCACCCCAGTAGCCGTGTGACCCCGTCACCTCGCGGTCGGGATGGCGCACGCTCGCCGCGGCGCTGCTGAACTCGGACTCGAAGCTGCCGTCGGCGCTGTACGCTATGGGTGCGAAGTGAATCTCGTAGTCCTTCAGCGGAGCATCCACTTCCGGCAGGAACCGCTCGGGGATCTGCTCGAAGCGGTACTCGAGGTGCGTGCGGTCCGCAACGAGGTCGCCGGTGCATCCGAGGCACCCGCTCAGCGTGCCGGCCTCGAAGTCTGCGACGACGTCCATCCCTCCCCGGTACGCGTCGTAGGTGTACCCGCCCTCGTGCTCGCCCCAGTTCGATCCGAAGGCGTAGCCGAATATCCCGCTGCCGCGCCCGAGATAGCTCGCCGTGCCCGTCACCGGCAGGTCGGGCGGATTTATCAGAGGGTCGATTTCGGGCCCGTCGACGAAGATGACTCTTTCGGGGTACCGCTCGCCCTGCTCATGGTGCAGCCACCACCCGGCGGCAAGATAGTCGGTGGAATTTTCGTTGCTCCAGCTCACGAGGGCATAGACTTGGGTGGTGCTCTCGTGGGCGGTGTTTCGCATCACCCAGGACCGGCCTGAGTAGTTCGGAGCCTGAGGACGGAACTCGTTCGTCTCGACGGCGTCGCGCACCGTGTTCAGGTGCAGCTTTCTTTCCCCCTCTCCTCCCTGCCTCACGAACACGGTCAGCTTGTCGCCGTCGAACGACGTTGTTCGGGAGAAATCGATGCGTCCTTCCTCCATCTCCCCCATCTCGCCGGTCATCGGGTCCGACCCAGGGTTGTGGAGGCACCCTCCGATCGCGAGCATCAATGCGGTCGCGAACACGATCGATGCTGCTTTCATGCCATTCGCACTCCTCTCAGTTGTTCGGTGGTGGTTGCTGTCCCGCGGGAACCCTCCGCCACTCTGCCTCGCGCGGTCCATGCAGCAAGAGGCAGACGGAGGCCGTTTAGCACCCGATTCACTTCAGAGGTTGAGATGCGAGTCTGGCCGAAGAGGCTCACGGCGAGCATGCTCCCAATATCCTCCGAATCGCAACTCACGGTGAGAAAGCTTGCCGAGTCGTTAGCGATGAAACTATCGCAATCCCGAATCGGGGAGACAGGCCATTGGAGGCCTCTCTCCGTTCACGTATCGACAGCGCAGGAATAGCTCTCCGACATGGAGGACGCCTCCCCGTCTTAGGCCGCGTCGGGTTGTGAGGACGAATGCTCCTCCTTCTCCGCTTGCGGGACGCCGCAGGCTTCCGCGTAGAGGCGTTGCGACGCCTCCTCCATGGAGGACTCGAGGCGCTCCAGGAATTCCCGCCTCGGCAGACCCGGCGGGATCGGCGGCAGATACTCCATGACGATGGTGCCGGGATAGCGCCTGATGGAGCCCTTGGGCCAGTGCATCCCTGAGTTGAGAACCACCGGCACCACCGGCACGTCGAGGGCGCCGTAGAGCGCGGCGACGCCGGGCCGGTAGGGCAGCTTCTCCCCCGGTTTCACCCGCGTGCCTTCGGGGAAGATGACGACCGGGCGGCCGCGGGCGACGGCCTTCTTCGCGCCCTTGACCAGCGCCCGCAAGGACTTTCCGCCGCCGTGGCGGTCGACGAAGATCATGTTCACCTTGGCGGAGAACCAGCCGTAGCCGGGAACGTAGGAGAGCTCCTTCTTGATCACATAGGCGGGGTCGTCGAGCTCGTGCAGGAAGACGTGGGCCTCCCACTCCGACTGATGCTTGGATGCGATGATCGCCGGGCCCGTGGGCCTGTACTGGCGGTTCCGAATCTCTGAATGGACGCCGGCGATGATCCGGAGCAGGACACCGTTACCCGCCGACCAGGTGACCACGAAGCGGCGGAACAGGGGACGCGGCGTCAGCAGCATCGGCACCATCACGGTGCCGATCATCACTCCCCAGGTGTAGAATGCGACCGTGCATAGCGCCGAACGGAGCGTGTTCCCAAGGGTGTGCGGCGGCGCTTGCCAAACCCGAGCGTCCGGCGCGCCAGTGCCCACAGATACTTGGTGAACTCGCTGGCGATCAGGGCCGCGGTCCCGCGATAGCGCCACCAATGCTCGACCTTGACGTGTTCCGGAAACACAGGGTGTGCCACGAGAGTAGCATTTGGCATGGCGCTTCGGAACTCCATCATGGCCCTCGGCATGTGGTAGCCGCTGGTGACCAGGCGGAGGCTGCCGAAGGCGCGGTCCGCCATCCACGCCGCCGCTTCCTGCGCGTTCGCAGCGGTGTCCTCGGCCTCGTAGCCGAGCTCCACGCAGCAGGCCCAGAGCGAAGGATCGTGGCGAGCGCGCAGCTCGGCCCTCTCCACCCCCTCGGCGACGCCGGTGACGAACAGCGCCTGCGCGAGGCCGCTTTCGAGCAGGCGAAGCCCCTCTTCCAGCCGGCCAGAGCCGCCGGTCGGGACGATGATGGCCTCGGTGGCAAGATCGGGCCGCTCGGACCCCTCGCCCGCCGTGTCGGCGAACCACGCGAGCCCGCCGGACCAGAGCAGCGCGAAGAGCGCGACCACCACGAGCACCGCGCGCGCGGTGCGGCGCGTCCATCGCCGAATGCCGAGAGAGGGCTTAGACTCCATCGTGCGCCGCCGCTGCAGTTGCGGGCCGTGGCACCTGCCCGCAGCGCGACCGAACGCCGGGCTTGACAGGGCGGGCCGCACGTTGACTTGGTCGGAACGCCCGTGCGATGGGCCTTGATAAAGAGAGAGGACGCCTGCGTCGCCCCCCATGATCGTACGCTGCTCCGCCTGCAAGACACGCTATCTGATCGATCCGGCCGCACTCGGTGAGACAGGCCGCCAGGTGCGGTGCACGAACTGCGGTCATGTCTGGCATCAATCGCCCTCGGCGGACGCGCCCGCAGCGCCCCGGCCCGCTGACTCGGCCGTGCCATCGGCCCCGGCACCCCTGAAGCGTCCGCCCGAGTGGGCCGGTTGGGCCGCAGCCGGGCTTTTCGTGATTGCCGCCCTCGCCGGCCTCGCGCTCGCGCGCAATGCGATCGTGGACAGTTGGCCGGGAACCGTCAGCATCTACGATGCCGTCGGTCTGCCGATCCAGGCCCCGCAGGCGCAGGGCCTGCGCATCGTCGACGTGCAGTCCGAACGGGTGCAGGACGGCGACAGGATCATCCTGCTCGTGCGTGGCGCGGTCGAGAACACCACGGCCAAGGGCCGCAGGCTTCCGGGGCTGCGCGCGGTGCTCGCGGACGAGACCGGCACCGAATTGCACCAATGGCCTGTGGCCGCGCTGTTGCGCGTTCTGGACGGGGGGCAATCGACCGCCTTCGAGAGCTGGCTCGAAGACCCGCCAGAGGGGGCGGCCCAGCTCTCGGTCGACTTCGTTACGGACGATCAAGGGTAACGCGGCGCGGCGCGGGATCGGCGTTCACCCGAGCCAAGGCGGCACGAGGTCACGCGCCAGCAGCGCCTCGTGGTCCTGGCGCGGCCGGATCGAGGCCAGCGCGTCGCCCCGCACCATGACTTCGGCAGGCAGCGGACGCCCGTTGTAGGTCGATGCCATGACCGAGCCGTAGGCACCGACGTCACGCACCGCCAGCAGGTCGCCGGCTGCGAGCGGCGGCAGCGCCCGGCCGCGACCCAGCACGTCGCCGCTCTCGCAGACCGGCCCTGCCACATCGGTCTCGACGGTTACATCGTCTGGCGCGGGCTCCGCCACCGGCTCGATGGCGTGCCACGCGTCGTAGAGAGCCGGCCGCATCAGGTCGTTCATGGCGGCATCGACGATGGCCCAGCAGCGCGCGCCGGCCTGCTTGACCGCGATTACGCGGGTGAGCAGGACGCCTGCCGGCGCCACCAGCCAGTGACCGGGCTCGGTTACCACCGTCACGCCGAGGCGCTGGCGGACGCGCTCGACCAGCGCGCCGTAGGCCTCGACATCGGGCGGCGCCTCGTCCCGGTAGCGCACGCCGAGCCCGCCCCCGAGGTTGATCCGCGTCACCGGGTGACCGGCCGCGCGCCGGCCCTCCACCAAGGCCGACAAGCCGCTCAAAAGCGCCCTGAAGGGGCGGGAGACGCGAGAGCTGCGAGCCGATGTGCACGGCAAGGCCGAGCGGCTCGATCCCCTCCAGTGCCGCAGCCCTGGCGTATAGAGCCGGGATGTCCGCGTCGTCGATCCCGAATTTGTCGCCCCGCCGGCCCGTGGCGATCTTGTCGTGGGTTTCGGCATCGACATCGGGGTTGACCCGGAGCGCGACAGGCGCGCGCGTGCCGGCGGCGCGGGCAGCTGCGTCCAGGGCCTCAAGCTCGGCCGGCGATTCGACGTTGAACTGCCCGACCCCGCTGGCGAGCGCGAGGTTCATCTCATCACGCGTCTTGCCGGGTCCGGCGAAGACCAGACGATCCGGCGCGACGCCTGCCCGGAGCGCGCCATGCAGCTCGCCGCCCGAGATGATATCGGCGCCGGCGCCGAGACGGGCGAAGGTGCGGATCACCGCGAGAGTGTCGTTGGCCTTGACCGCGTAGCAGATTCGCGCGTTCGGCGTGGCTTGGGCGAGCGCCTGGTAGCGGGCGACCAGCACCCCGTTCGCATAGCAATAGGTCGGCGTGCCGAATTGCGCCGCGATGGCGGGGAGCGAGACACCCTCGGCGTGGAGAACGCGGCTGCCGCTCTCCTCTCGATAGACGAATGCGTCCACAGCAGGCGCCCGTCAGGCCCGGCTCGCCGTGGCTGGGGCGGAATGTACGGCCTGCGCTTCGTCGGGTGGCGGCTGGAGCGGCCCCATTCTGCCGCAGCTCGAGAGCGCCACGATCAGGCCGACCGCGGCGACGATCGTCATCAGGAGACTGAGTTTTCGTATCATGTGATCCGGCCCTCCTAGCGGCCCCGGCGCAGTGGCCGGGGCGCGCCTCTATAGGAAACGCTGCCGGGCGCGCGCAAGCTGCTTCGCGACCTCGCTGGGCGCGGTGCCGCCCTCGCTGGTGCGGCGGGCGATGGCCGCGGCGGGGTCCAGCAATGCCACCACGTCGGCGGTAATCCGGGGCTCGACGGCCTGCAGGTCAGCGAGTGTCAAGTCCTTGAGATCGCAAGTATTCTCGTCGGCGAGGCGCACGATCCGCCCGGTGATCGCGTGGGCTTCGCGGAAGGGCACGCCGGCCTCCTGCACCAGCCAGTCGGCGAGGTCCGTCGCCGTCGCGTGGCCGGTGCCGGCGGCGCGCGCCATGGCGTCCGCATTCACTGTCATGTCGCGCACCATGCCGGTCGTTGCCGCGAGACAGAGCGCTAGCGAATCGAAGGCATCGAAGAGGGGCTCCTTGTCCTCCTGCATGTCCTTCGAATAGGTGAGCGCGAGGCCCTTCATCATGGTGAGCAGGCTTATCAGCGCGCCGACGATGCGCCCGCTCTTGCCGCGCACCAGCTCGGCAGCGTCGGGGTTGCGCTTCTGCGGCATGATCGAGCTGCCGGTCGAGAAGCGGTCGGAGAGCGCGATGAAGCCGAACTGCGCGCTCGACCAGAGCACCAGCTCCTCGGCGAAGCGTGAGAGGTGCATGGCGATCAACGCCGCCGCCGCGAGCGCCTCCACGACGAAGTCGCGGTCGGAAACCGCGTCGATGGAATTGGCTGCCGGCCGGTTGAAGCCGAGCGCCTCGGCTGTCATGGCGCGGTCGATGGGAAACGAGGTCCCGGCGAGCGCGGCGGCGCCGAGCGGCGATTCGTTGAGGCGCCTGCGGCAGTCGGCGAGGCGCCCGCGGTCGCGGCCGATCATCTCGACATAGGCGAGCAGGTGATGGCCGAAGGAGACCGGCTGCGCCACCTGCAGGTGGGTGAAGCCCGGCATGACCGTGGCCGCGTGCTCTTCGGCCCGGTCGATCAGCGCGGCCTGAAGGGCCCGGCAGGCCTCGTCGGCCTGGTCCAGCCGCGCGCGCAGCCAGAGGCGCAGATCGGTCGCAACCTGGTCGTTGCGCGAGCGCGCGGTGTGGAGCCGTCCGGCGGCCGGGCCGATCAATGCCGCGAGCCGGGCCTCGATGTTCATGTGGATGTCTTCGAGCGCGCGGTCGAAGGGGAAGCCACCGGCCTCGATCTCCGCCTGCACCCGGCGCAGCCCGTCCGCAATCGCTGCGGCGTCGTCCCGCGAGACGATGCCCTGCTTGGCCAGCATGGTCACATGGGCGATGGAGCCCGCGATGTCCTCGGCATAGAGCCTGCGGTCGAAGTCGATGGACGCGTTGATCGCCTCCATCACCTCGTCGGGCGATGCCTCGAAGCGGCCGCCCCACATGCGGTTGGGCGCGTTCGCGGAGTCCGACTCGGGCGCCGGCGGCTCAGCCGGAGATGTCCTGCGTGTCATGAATCGGCGACTCCACCGCTACTTCAACTAGTATCGCAGAGTCCTGCCGGAATAGGAGCCGGATGCAGGGTTCTGGAACCCGGCGCAAGGCCGTGGCACCCTGCGTCCCATGCGGACATTCGTGGTCAAGCCGGATCCCGAGGACGGGCGCCTCACGCGCCTGCTCGACGGCGTGGATCAGGACGGTGCAGCCGTCGAAGCACGGGTCATCGAAGAACGCCCGCTGACGCTTTTCCTCAATGGGCAGGAGATCGTCACGGTGATGACGATCCGCGATTACCCCGAGTATCTGGCTTTGGGTTATCTGCTCAACCAGAACATGCTGCGCCACGACGACGAGGTGACGGGCATAGACTACGACGAGGACATCGAGACCGTCGTCGTCCGCACCAAGCGCGAGACCGATTTCGAAGAGACGCTGCGCAAGAAGACGCTCACCTCGGGCTGCGCCCAGGGCACGGTGTTCGGCGACCTGATGGAGCGTTTCGAGGCGACCGTGCTGGACCCGGAGGCCCGCCTCAAGACCTCATGGCTCTATGCGCTAAGCCGGGCCATCAACATGCAGCCGAGCCTCTATCTCGCGGCGGGCGCCATCCACGGCTGCGTGCTGTGCGAAGAGTCGCGGCCGCTCATCTACATGGAGGATGTCGGCCGGCACAACGCCATCGACAAGATCGCGGGCTACATGTTCCAGAACGGCATCGGGGCCGCCGGCAAGATCATGTACACCACGGGCCGGCTCACCAGCGAGATGGTCATCAAGACGGTGACGATGGGCATCCCGATCCTGATTTCGCGCTCGGGCTTCACCGCCTGGGGTGTCGAGCTCGCCCGCCAGGCCAATCTCACGCTGATCGGGCGCGCGCGCGGCAAGCGCTTCATCGCGCTCGCGGGCATCGACCGCCTTGTCTACGATGCCGATGCGTCGGCGATTGCCGACGAGGCGAAGCGCCACCGGCGCAAGGGCAGCGTTGCGGCCGAGGACGCGGCCTGACCGGCCCGCCCGCCCCGGAGCGCAGGCAATGCAGGAGAGACCGCGCTGAGCGCCTATACCGAACTGACGCCGATTATCGTGCTGACGGGCTTCCTGGGCAGCGGCAAGACGACGCTGCTCAACCGCCTGCTGAAGCATCCCTCGCTCGGCGACGCAGCGGTGCTCATCAACGAGTTCGGCGAAGTCGGCATCGACCACCAGCTCGTGGAATCCGTGGACGAGAGCACGGTCCTGCTCTCTAGCGGCTGCCTCTGCTGCACCATCCGCGACGACCTGAAGCAGGCGATCATGGAGGTCCACGACAAGCGTGCGCGCGGCATCGTGCCGCCCTACCGCCGCATGATCGTCGAGACCACCGGGCTCGCCGACCCTGCGCCGATCCTGGCCACGCTGATGAACGACGTCTCGCTTCGCTACCACTATCGGCTCGGCACGATCATCACCACGGTCGATGCCGTGAACGGCCTTGACCAGCTCGACCGCCAGGAGGAATCGCTCAAGCAGGCGGCGGTGGCGGACCGCATCGTGCTGACCAAGACCGATATCGCGGAGGCAGAAGCGGTCGAAACGCTGCGGCAGCGGCTAGACCAAATCAATCCGTCCGCCGAATTCCTGATCGGCCAGCACGGTGAGGTCGATGTGGAGCGCGTGCTCCGCGCCGATGTCTACGACCCTGCCGAAAAAGGCCAGGAAGTGCTGCGCTGGATCGAGGCGGAGGCGGAGGCGCCGCACGCACACCGCGGCCATGGTCACGACGTGAACCGGCACGACGCCAGCATCCATTCCTTTTGCCTGGTCCATGACGAGCCGGTCGATTGGACCGCCTTCGGCATCTGGCTCACCATGCTGCTGCACACCCACGGCGAGGACATCCTGCGGGTGAAGGGGCTGCTGAACGTCGAGGGCGTGGAGACGCCGGTCGTCATCAACGGCGTGCAGCACATCATCCACCCGCCAATGCACCTCGACGCCTGGCCCGACGAGAGCCGCCAATCTCGCGTCGTCTTCATCGTGCGCGGGCTGGAGCGCGCGCTGATCGAGGAATCGTTGGCCGTCTTCAACCGCTTGGGCGGCGGTCAACCGCTAGGCTCCAAGGCCGCCTGAACTGATGCTGTATTGATCGACCAGGCCACCCGCCCCGGTCGTTGCCCCGATAGCCGATCCAGAGGAGCCCGATGATCGAGATCAACGGCTTGGCACACGTCGTGCTCACCGTTAGCCGCTTCGACGAGGCGCGGGCGTTCTACTGCGAGCTGCTGCCCTTCCTGGGCATGCAAAAGGTCTTCGACGGCAACCACTTCGTCTATCACGTGGGTGGGCGTACCGCGCTCGGTATTCAGCGCGCGGCGCCCGATTACGAGGGCGAGCGCTTCGTGCAGAACCGCGTGGGGCTGCACCATCTGTGCCTGCGTGCGCGTTCGCGCGAGGACGTCGACAAGGCGGCGGCAAAGCTGCGCGCGATGGACGCAACAATCGACCGCGGGCCGATGGAGCGGGAGTGGGCGCCCGGCTACTACTTCGTCGTCTTCGAGGACCCCGACGGCATTCGCCTGGAAATCAACCACATCCCGGGCAAAGGTTTGCTCGCGGGCGAAACCCCGGCTGCGCCCAGCGACGATCCGGACTGGGGCGCGAACCCTTAAGTCCCGCCAGTGGAGACACCGCGATGCTGACCGACGAGATGCAGACGCTGATCCGGCGGTTTTCCGCCGGCGCCGTCGCGACGGTGAATGCCGACGGAACGCCGTCGGTTTCGCCCAAGGCGACGTTCGTGGTTCTCGACGACCGGACCCTCGCCTTCGGCCATATCCGCTCGCCGGGAACGGTGGCGAACCTGCGCCGCAATCCCGCAATCGAGGTGTGCTTCACCGACGTCGTTACGCGCAGGGCGGTGCGGGTGACAGGCACAGCCGCCATCGTTCGCCCGGGTGACGCCGATGCTGCGCTCAACGACGCCTTCGATGCCGCGTGGGGTCCCTACCGGCCCCACATGGGCGCCTACGTGAAGATCGCCGTGACGGCGGCCGAGATGATCCTCTCGCCGGCCTACGATCTCGGCCTGACCGCGGACGACTTACGGAGGACCAACCTCGAAAAGCTGAACACCTATTGACGGGCAGCGGAGCTACCCCAGCACCTCCTAATGGGCGATCACGACCTTGCCGAAATGCGCGCCTGAGGCGAGGCGGCGGTATGCGGCGGGCGCCTCGGCGAACGGGAAGCGCCGGTCGATCACGGGCTTGAGCCCGTTGCGGGCGATCGCCTTTGTCATCTCTTCCAATTCGCGCCGGTTGCCCACCAGGATGCCCTTGAGGGTGACGTTCTTCCAGATCAGCGCGAGCGGGTCGTTCTCGATGCCGACACCGCCCAGCATCCCGATGAGCGCGATGCGGGCCTGGAAGGCGGCGGCCTCGATGCTCTGCGCCAGGGTGGCGGCGCCGCCGGTCTCGATGATGAGATCGGCGCCGCCGGTGAGCTCGGCGACGGTGCGGCCCCAGTTCGGGTCGTCCCTGTAGTTGATGCCGTGGGTGGCGCCCAACGCGCGGGCGCGGGCGAGTTTCTCGTCGCTCGACGAAGTAATGACCGCGTCCGCTCCCATCATCCGCGCGAGCTGGAGGCCGAAGATGGAGACGCCGCCGGTGCCGAGCAGCAGCACCGTGTCGCCCGCCTTCATCTGCCCGAACTCGACCAGCGAGACCCAGGCGGTGAGCGCGGCGCAGGGGAGGCACGCTGCCTCTTCGTCGCTGAGCGAGTCCGGGATCGCCACGAGCGACGAAGCCGGGAAGGCGGCGAGCTCCGCCAGCGTCCCGTCGCAGCCGCCGCCGAGGTCGCTGCCGAAGTGCGCGGACTGCAGCGGGCCGTCGAGCCAGCTTGTGAAGAGGCTCACCATCACGCGGTCGCCGGCCTTGACCTGATCCACGCCGGCTCCCACCGCTACCACTTCGCCGGCACCATCGCTCAGCGGAATCCGGCCCTCGGGCTTGGGCGCGCTGTCGATCAGGTTAAGGATCATGTGATCGCGGTAGTTGAGGGCGCTGGCCCGAATCCTGACCAGGGCCTCGCCTGCCGCCGGTTCCGGATCGGGCCGTTCGACCATCCGCAGGCTGTCCACGCTGCCTTGTCGTGCGCCGAGCTCCCAGGCTCTCAACGTCGCTCCTCCATTCGTTGGCGTTCGTGTGCTGGCGTCAGACGATTCCGCGCGCGGGCGCAGGCCGCATGCCTTGGCGTCCCATACTACTGTTGAATGTCGGGAGTGAAATTGGCCGTGCAGCGCCGCCCGTCGAGCGGCCGGGCTTCAGGCGATGGCGGCGACCGGCTCGCGCTCCGGCTCTCCGAAGGCCGCATCATGCTCCGTGCCGACGAGGCGCCACGCGCTGGGATCGTCGAGCAGGGCAGAGAGGAGCGCGTGGTTCATGCCGTGGCCGGAGCGCAGGCAACGAACATGGCCGATGATCGGCGCACCGGCGAGGTAAAGGTCTCCGATGAGGTCGAGCGCCTTGTGGCGCGCGCACTCATCGGCGTAGCGCAGTCCATCCTCGTTGAGGGGGCCGTCGTCGCCGATGACCACGGTGTTTTCCAGAGACCCGCCCTGGCCCATGCCGGCGGCAAGGATGCCAGCCACGTCCGACTCCCGGCAAAAGGTCCGGGCTCGCGCGAGCTCGGTGCGGAAGCAGGCACGAAGCGGATCGAAGACAACCGACTGATAACCCAGCTCGGGATGATCGAAATCGATATCACAGCGAAGCGAGAACGTCTCCGCTGGAGCGACGCTGATATAGCGGTTCTCGTCGCCGAGCCTGATCGGCTTGAGCACCTCGATCATGCGCCTGGGCGCACACTGCTCGACGATGCCGGCGCATTCGATGAGAAAGACAAACGGCGCGGCGCTCCCGTCCATCACGGGAACCTCCTCGCCGTCCAGCTCGACCACAGCATTGTCGATGCCGCATCCGGCGAAGGCAGCCATGAGGTGCTCGATGGTCCGGACCGAGACCCTGCCGTTGCCGATCGCCGTGCAGAGAGTCGCGTCGACGACGTTATCGTAGATGGCCTCGATCACCCGGTCGGAGCCGGCCGGCCGATCGGTGCGGCAGAAGACAATGCCGGTGCCCGGCGGTGCCGGGCGCAGCTCCATGCGCACCTTGCGGTTGCTGTGTACGCCAATACCGGCGCAGTGAATGGCCGACTTGAGGGTTTGTTGTGGGATCATACTTGCATGGGCGCGAGTCGCCCCCTTGGCCATTCATGTCGAATCGCCGCTCCTTGGTCTCGCTGGTCATGCTACGGCAGACGGCACGCTTGCCAACCGGATCCGGCATGACCCCAACGGGGATCGGCGATCTAGATCGCGACGATCCTGGCAAACGCGCCGTCAGCGCGCAAATCACTGTTTGTTACGAGTTGTTACAGCCCTTTCCCCTGCTCAAGTGCCGATCCGAGTTATTGCAGCACCATCTCCCGCTCAATTGACCTTATACCAGTTTCAGTTGGCCTGACGGCGGAGGAACGCCGGGATCTCCAGTGGATCCTCCGCGCCGCCCGGCGCCCTGTTGGAGGGCGAAAACCCGTCGAGGAACGGCTCCGGCGTCGGGGCCGGCTTTGTGGCCGCAGCGACCCCGCCCGGGGGGCGCAACCCCGGCGAGGAACGGCTCCGGCGCCGGTGCCGGCTTGGGCGCCTGAGCCCCCAGTGCGGGGCTCGGCCCCGGCGCCGCCATCTCACGCGTCGCACCTCCCAGCGTCGGTGCGGGCGTTGACGTCGAGGTTGCCGGCCTTGGCGTCTCCCTGCCGAGCGCCGGCGCCTTCGCGGAGAGCGACGGCGCATCGGAACGGAGCCGGGTCTCCGGGCCGCTCTTTTGCAGGTCGCTCGGCTTCGGTTTCGTCTCTGCCGACATGGGCGTGCGGGACTCCGTGCGGGCAGGAGGCGTGTCTCCGTCGGCGCCATTGCGACGCGCCCGCCCGGTCCCGGTCATCCGCTCGAACAGCGACGGCCTGCCGGGCGCGGCCGCATCGCTCCCTTCCGCGCGGCGGGTCGAGGGCGCAGGGCGCTCGATCGCCGGACGTTCGATAGCCGGGCGCTCGATCCGCTGGCGGTCGGTTGCCGGGCGGTCGAGCGGCAGGCCCCGGCTCTTCGGGGGCGCCCGGGCTCCGGGAGGCGTAACCCGCCCCGCAGGCCGCTCGGCCTTCGCTTCTGCGGTTGCGACGGTCGCCTGGGCCGCGACAGCGCCGGAAGCGCTCGCCGCCACCGCCCTGTGCTCAGACATGGCCCGCGCCTCGGGTGACGCCGGGCTCTGAGCGCGCGGAGAGGCCGACGGTTGCGGCGTGGTAGACACTGCCGGCGCGGGCTGGGTCCCGCCGCCGCCCACGGCCGCCGCCGACTCGGCGACTGCCTCGGCCACGGGGATGACGATGTCGGAGGGGTCGGTTCCGGTCGCGGCGGAGGACGGGGCCACTTCCGGTTCGACTGTCTCCTTCTCGGGCTCTGCCGCCGACATCGTCGAGCCACCGCCGCTCGCGCCCTTGCGGTCGGAGAAGCCGAGCACGTGGATGTTGTCCGTGGAGTCCGGGATCGGCGCACGAACCTCGTCCGAATCGATGCCTGTGGCGATCACCGCAACGCGCATGTAACCGTCCATCTTCTGATCGAGGCTGGTGCCGAAGATAATCGTGGCTTCTTCGTCGACCTGCTTGCAGATTCGCGACGCCGCCGTGTCCACCTCGTGGAGCGTGACGTCGGTGCCGCCGGTGACGTTGATCAGCACCCCGCGCGCGCCTTCGATCGAGGCATTGTCGAGCAGCGGGTTGTTGATCGCCGCCTCGGCCGCTTCTGTGGCGCGATCCTCGCCTTCGGCCTCGCCCGTGCCCATCATCGCCTTGCCCATGGTGCCCATCACAGTGCGGATATCGGCGAAGTCGAGGTTGATCAGGCCGGGATTGACCATCAGGTCGGTCACGCCGCGCACGCCGGCGTGCAGCACGTCGTCGGCCATGCCGAAGGCATCCGCGAACGTGGTCTCATCGCTCGCGACCCGGAACAGGTTCTGATTCGGGATGACGATCAGCGTGTCCACATACTGGTGCAACTCCTGGATGCCGCGTTCCGCGACCCGCATGCGCTGCGATCCTTCGAAGTGGAAGGGCTTGGTGACGACGCCCACCGTGAGGATGCCGTGCTCCCGGGCCGCGCGAGCGATCACGGGCGCCGCGCCGGTGCCGGTGCCGCCGCCCATGCCGGCGGCAATGAACACCATGTTGTTCCCCTGGAGGTAGCTCTGAATATCGTCGAGGGCTTCCTCAGCGGCCACCTTGCCGATGTCGGCGCGGGCGCCGGCACCCAGCCCCTGTGTGATGTTGACACCGAGGCGGACCCGATTTTCGCAGAGCGACTGGAAAAGCGACTGCGCGTCGGTGTTGGCGACGACGAAGTCGACGCCCTCCAGCTCGCCGGCGATCATGTTGTTGACGGCATTGCCGCCAGCGCCGCCGACACCGAAGACCGTGATGCGCGGTCTGTTTTCCGGCTGCCGTTCCGGCATGAAATCGATGGTCATAGTGCCCTCCTTTACGGTGTTCTTTGATCCGTGTGTTCCCAGAAGTTGCCCCGCAGCCAGCGGCCGAGGTGCGTCAGGGTGTTGGTGAAGCGCCCGACCGACTCGTCGCGCGCGTGCTTGGCCCAAGGCTCCGTGTGCTTGCGCGCCGCATAGACGAGCAGGCCGGCGCAGGTCGCGAATTCCGGGCCTGAGACGGCCTGTGCCAGGCCGGGCAAAGAAAGCGGGCTGGCGAGCCGCACCTGCTTGTCGAGGATGCGGCCAGCGAGCTCGCCGAGACCGGTCGTCTGGCTTGCGCCGCCGCTGATGACGACGCGACTTCCCGACCACTTGTCGAGCCCACTCGCCTCGATACGGGCACGGGCGAACTCGAAGATTTCCTCCAGCCGCGCCCGCACGATCCGCGTGAGCATCGAACGCGGCACGTGATGAGCGGTGCCCGAACTGCCGTTCTCGGGCCCGATCTCCGGCACCTCGATGCTCTCGCTCGGGTCCGCCGCATCGTCCGCCGGACTGCCGTGAAGCCGCTTCATGCGCTCCGCGCTGGCGATCGGCGTGGACAGCCCCTGCGCAATGTCGTTGGTGACGTGATCCCCGCCGAGGGGGAGCGTCTCGGTCCACATCAGATTGCCGCCGCCGAAGATTGCGAGCTTGGTGGTGCCGCCGCCGATGTCGATGCAGGTCGCGCCGAGATCGAATTCGTCGGAGACCAGGCACGCGAGCCCCGAGGCGTAGGCGGCGGCCACCGGGGCTGCGACCTGCAGGTCGCAGCGGGAGACGCAGGAGAGCAGGTTGCGCAGGTTGCCGTGGGCGACACTCACCATGTGCAGGCGCACCTGGAGTTTGTCGCCATACATGCCGCGCGGGTCCCTGATGCCGGGCGATCCGTCGAGGGCATAGTCGATGGGCACGGCGTGCACGATGTCGCGCTCCTGCTCATCGTCGGATATCTGCAGCTGGTCGAACGCGCGCTGGATGTCGCGCTCGGCGACCTCGCGCCCACCGATGCCGACCTCTACGTCGGCGAAACTCGAACCGGGCGCGCCGCCCGACGTGCCGACGAAGACGCTGCGGACGTTCTCGCCCGCCATGCGCTCCGCGCGATGGACCGCGGTGCGGATCGTCTCCTCCGCCGCCTCCATGTCGATGACGCGGCCGGCGTGCATGCCGGCTGCCACCTCCTGGCCGCTGCCGGCGACGACGAGCGCGCCCTCGGCGTCGCGCTGGGCGACGAGGCAGGCCACCTTGGTCGTGCCGATATCGAGGGCGGCGATCACGGTCTCTGGGCTCCTCGCCTCGTCATGTCCTGTCGTCCGCCGGCGGCTCGGGCGGTCGGGTGCGAAGGATGGTCCGGTCTGGGAGGCGCAAGTCGACCACGGCAATGGGCTGGTCGAGCAGGCGATGGTCGCCGATCTCCCGAACCAGACGCGCCCATGCCGCGCCGATCTCGCTCTCCGGCAATTTGGCCTCGAGGCCGTTGTCGAAGTGGAGCGTCCAGCGCCGCCCACCGATCCAGATCGCCGCCTGGACCCGCCGGGAGAGCGCCGGATCGGCTCCCATCGCATTGAGCAGCCTCGGCATATGGCGGAGCGCGCCGTCGCCCACGATGATCGGCAGATGAGCAAACCGGCTGACGGATTCTGAATCGATTTCGGTGCCGGCACGGTCGACCATGACCAGCCGCTGATTGTGCTGCCAGAGCGCGACCGGCGTGCGCTCGACGATCTGCACGTGCAGAGTCGACGGCAGACGGCGTTCGACCGTCGCGTTGTCAACCCAGCCCATTGCCTGAACGCGGTCGCGCGCGGCGGCGAGATCGACCTCGAAGATGGGCGTGCCGATTTCGACGCCGACGGCGGCGCGGAGCGCCGAGGCCGAGGTTCGCTCGGTACCCGACGCTTCGACTTGCTGCACCGTCATGCCTGCGCCTGCGGTCACCGACACGAAGCCCGCCCGGATGTCGTCGCCCACCTTCGCGAGTGTTCCGGGCTGCACGACCCAGATCGCCGCAGCGACCATGCCACCGCCCGCCAGTGCGAGCGCCGCCCACTTGAGCGCACGCCTGGAGGCGAGGCGGTAGACGCTCGGGCGCGGCTCCGGGCCCGTGGCCTGCTTGCGTGTGCCGAAGAGGCTCAGCTGTCGCATGCGGCGTTCTCCACGAGCCAGCAGACCAGCTCCTCGAAGCTGATGCCGACGTCGGCGGCGATTTCGGGTACGAGCGAGAGCGGCGTCATGCCGGGCTGTGTGTTGATTTCGAGCAGATAGAACTGGCCGGGCTCGCCGGCGGTGTCGTCGTAGCGGAGATCGGCACGAGTGACGCCGCGACAGCCGAGGGCCCGGTGGGCGGTGAGAGAGATTTCCAGCGCCTTGTGGTACGCATCGGAATGAATCGGGGCCGGCATGTGGTGGTCGGCGCGGCCCTCGGTGTACTTCGCCTCGTAGTCGTAGAAGCGCCCCTTCGGCTTGATCTCGATGGCGCCGAGTGCACGCTCCCCCATCACCGCGACCTGGATCTCGCGGCCCGGGATGTAGCGCTCGACCAGCACCTGCTCGCCATAGGACCAATCGCCGTTGAGGAGCACGTCGTTATCGCCGGTGAAAACCAGGTGGACGCCCACGCTGGAGCCCTGGTCGAGCGGCTTGATCACGTAGGGTGGCTCGCCTGCGGCGCCGGCGGCGATGGCAGCGCGGTCCAGGACCCGGCCTTCGGGGCAGGTGAGGCCGGCGTCGGCGAAGAGGCGCTTCGCCGCGGGCTTGTCCATCGCCAGCGCCGAAGCGAGCACGCCCGAATGGGTGTAGGGCAGGCCCATCACCTCGAGCAGCCCCTGGACGCAGCCGTCCTCGCCGATGGAGCCGTGCAGGGCGTTGAACACGACGTCCGGCCGGACCTCCGTCAGCGTCGACGACAGGTCTCGGGTGACGTCGATGCCGGTCACGCGGTAGCCGCTCCCAGCAAGCGCGCGCTCCACGGCGGCGCCGGAAACCAGCGACACCTCGCGCTCGGCCGACCACCCGCCCATCAGGACGGCGACGTGCTTGCCTGCGGCGCTCATTTCGCGCTCTCCCCGCCGTCGTGCGGCCAGCGCCCGTGGCGGCCAATCCTGCGGATTTCCCACCGGAGCGAGAGACCGGTCTTCTCCTCGACACGGCGGCGGACCTCCTCGCCGAGCCCCTCGATATCGGAGGCCGTGGCGCCGCCGGCATTGACGATGAAATTGCAGTGCTGCTCCGAGATCTGTGCTCCGCCGCGCGTGAGGCCGCGGCAGCCGGCCTCGTCGATCAGCTCCCAGGCCGAATGACCCGCTGGGTTGGTGAAGGTGCTGCCGCCGGTGCGGGCGCGGATCGGCTGGCTCGCCTCGCGCTGGGCGTTGATCTCTTCCATATGGCGGGCGATGGCGGCGGGCTCTCCGCGCCGTCCGGTGAGCACGGCCGAGACGAAGATCCAGTCGTCCGGCACTGCCGAGTGGCGGTAGGAGAGGCCCATGGCGTCCGGCGTGAGCGCGTGCATGGCGCCGTCGCGATCCAGCGCCCGCGCCTCGACCACGACATCGGCCAGCTCGTAGCCGTAGGCGCCCGCGTTCATGCGAAGCGCGCCGCCGATGGTGCCGGGGATGCCGCTCAGGAAGGCCAGCCCATCGACCCCCTGATCGCGGCAGTAACGGGCGACGTTCACGTCAAGGGCACCGGCGCCGACCTCCACCAGCGCGCGATCGCCCTCCCAGCGCACGTGCACATCGCGAAAACCCTGACGCAGTCGGATGACGACGCCTTCCACGCCGCCGTCCCGCACCAGCAGATTGGAGCCGAGGCCGACCACGGTCACCGGCACGTCGGCGGGCCGGGCGGAGAGGAAGTGCGACAGGTCGTCGATGTCCGCCGGCCGGAACACCACGTCTGCGCGCCCACCGGCGCGAAACCAGACGGTGCGGGAGAGATCCACGTCGAGGGCGTAGCGCCCGCGCACCGCCGGCAGCCGTTCGATCCAGTCCGTCATCTCGCTGTGCACAATCATGAGGGCTGCCCGGCCGGGCTTGCCGCCCGCGCGCCGCCGCTCAGTTCATCGAGGGCATCGGGCAGGGCCCGCGCCCAGTGGGTGATGCTGCCGGCCCCGAGGCAGACCACCAGGTCGCCCGGCTCCACCAGGGTCTCGATCAGCGCCGGCAGTGCGTCGGGCGTTTCCAGCGGCAGCACGTGACGATGGCCGTGGCGCCACAGGCCCTCGACCAGCGCCTCGCGGTCAATCCCCTCGATGGGCTCCTCACCGGCGGCATGAACGTCGGCGACAACGACAGTGTCGGCGTCGTTGAAGCAGGAGCAGAACTCCTCGAACAGGTCGCGCAGGCGGGTGAAGCGATGGGGCTGCACGACCGCGACGATCCGCTGCTTGTAGGCGCTGCGGGCCGCGCTGAGGACCGCGGCGATCTCGACCGGGTGGTGCCCGTAGTCGTCGATCACCGTGACCCCGCCGGCAACGCCGACCTTGGTGAAGCGCCGCTCGACGCCCCTGAAGTCTGCCAGTGCCCGGCGAATCACACCGTCGGAGAAGCCCATCTCGCGGCCGACGGCGATCGCCGCCAGCGCGTTCTGCACATTGTGTGCGCCCAGCATCGGCAGGCGCATGCCCTCCAAGGCGCCGTGCCGCTCGTGAACGTAGCCGGACACGACGACATCGAAGGTCGAGCCCAGTGGGTCGCCCGCGACGTTGACCGCCCGCACCTCGGCCTGGGGACTCAAGCCGTAGGTCACGATGCGCCGGTCTTCGATGCGCCCGATCAGGGCCTGCACCTCGGGGTGGTCGATGCAGAGTGCGGCGACACCGTAGAAGGGGATGTTTTCGACGAAGGACTGGTAGGCCCAGCGCACGGCGTCGAAGTCGCCGTAGAACTCCATGTGCTCGCGGTCGATGTTGGTGATGACGGCGGCGATTGCAGGCAGCTTGACGAAGCTGCCGTCGGACTCGTCGGCCTCGACGACCATCCAGTCGCCGGCGCCGAGCCGCGCGTTGGTGCCGTAAGCGTTGATGATGCCGCCGTTGATGACGGTCGGGTCCAGCCCGGCGCTGTCGAGCATGGCCGCGATGATCGAGGTCGTGGTCGTCTTGCCATGAGTGCCGGCGACCGCGACAGACCACTTGAGGCGCATCAGCTCGGCCAGCATCTCGGCCCGGCGCACCACGGGGATGTGGCGCTCGCGCGCGGCCACGACCTCGACATTGTCTTCGCCGATGGCAGACGAGACGACGAGCACCTCCACGTCCTCGATGGTCTCGGCGCCGTGGCCGCGGGCGATGGCGATACCCAGCGCGCGCAGCCGCCGCACGGTGGCGCTCTCGGCGATATCGCTGCCTTGGACCCGGTAGCCGAGGTTGTGCATGATCTCGGCGATGCCGCTCATGCCGATCCCGCCGATCCCGACGAAATGGATCGTGCCGATGGTGAAGGGCATCACCTTCATGCCGCGCCCCCCACGCCCTGCGCCGAGGGCTCCGGGGCTTGCGCGCCGATCAGGCCCTCGACGAGGTCGGCCAGTGCGCGCGCCGCTTCGGGCCGCGCGAAGCTCGCCGCCGCGGCCGCTTGCTGCGCCAACTGCGCAGGCTCCGCCATCAGGGTCTCGAGTTCCTGAGCGAGCCGCGCGGGCGTCAAGGAGGCCTGCTTGATCATGGTCGCAGCGCCGGTCGCGACCAGGGCCCGCCCGTTCGCGCTCTGATGGTCGTCGGCCGCGATCGGTAGCGGCACCAGGATTGCCGGCCGCCCCGCTGCGGCGAGCTCGGCGATGGTCGATGCACCTGCACGGCAGATCACGAGGTGCGCCTCGCCGAGCCGCACCGGCATGTCGTCGAAGAAGGCTGCGAGCCGCGCCTGAACCCCTGCCTCGGCATAGGAGCGCTCGACGCCGGAGAGATCCTCGGGGCGGCATTGCTGGCTCACCTCGATCCGCCCTCTGAGATCCTGCGGCAGTGCCGCGATGGCGGCCGGCACGACCTCGGCGAAGATGCGCGCACCCTGGCTTCCGCCCGTGACCAGAAGCCGGAATCGCCCGTCCGGCGCAGGCGGGTCGTAGTGGGCGCCGCGCAGCGCCGCGATGGCCGCGCGCACCGGGTTGCCCACATGGGTGACGAGGGCCGCACGGTGGCGCGGGATGCGCTCGGTTTCGGGGAACGAGGTGGCAATCGCCGATGCGCGGCGGGCGAGCATCCGGTTGGCCCGGCCGAGCACCGCGTTCTGCTCGTGCAGCACGCTCGGAATGCCGAGCCTGCCGCTCGCCACCAAGGGCGGCACCGACGGGTAGCCGCCGAAGCCCACGGCAGCGGCCGGTCGAATCCGCCGCAGCACGCGCGCCGCCTGCATGACCGCACGCATGAGCCCGAGCACGGCGATGCCGCGCGCCAGGGGCCCGCGCACGCTCGGGCTGCGCGCTGCGATGGCATGTCTTTCGATGCGCCCAAGAACGTCGCCAAAGGCGGCGCCCCTCCTATCCGTCATGAGAACAAGACGACGGCCACGTGCCTCCAGCTCTGCCGCGAGGGCTTCAGCCGGAAACACGTGGCCGCCAGTTCCGCCTGCTGCGAGAAGGATGGGAGGGTTGGGAGCAGGCGTTCTCAAAGTACGGATCCCTCATTGCTCCGCCGCTCGCGGGTCAGCGCGAGCACCATGCCGAGGCCGATCGCGGTCGCCATCGTCGACGAGCCGCCGTAGCTCAGGAACGGAAGGGTCATCCCCTTGGCGGGCAGGAGCCGGACAGCGACTCCCATGTTGATCAGGGCCTGGAAACCGAATTGGGCGAGCAGGCCGGCGACCGCGATCAGCGAGAACAGATCGCCGCCGCGCATGGCGCGGGCGAAGCCGCGGAAGACGATGAAGCCGAACAGCCCGATGATGACGATGCAGGCGATGACGCCGAACTCCTCGGCGGCAACGGCAAAGATGAAGTCGGTGTGGGCATCGGGCAGCGTGTTCTTGACGACCCCTTCGCCGGGCCCGCGGCCGAAGAGCCCGCCGGCCTCGAAGGCGCGGAGCGAGGTGTCGACCTGATAGGTGTCGCCGGTCGTGGGGTCGATGAACTGGTCGATGCGCGCCTTGACGTGCGTCAGGTTGTGATAGGCGAACACGAGGCCGCCGGCGGTGGCCGCGGCACCCAGCACGGCGAGACCGAGAGGCATGCCGGCCACGAACATCTGCACGAACCAGACGGCCGCCACCGTCGTCGCCATTCCGATATCGGGCTGGAGCACCAGGAGGAGCGCCGCGAGCACCACGGGCAGCGACGCGAGGAGCGTGCCGTAACGCAGCTGCTCCTCGCGCGGCCGTGCGAGGACGGCGGCCATGAACACCGCGAGGCAGGGCTTCACGAACTCCGACGGCTGCAGGTGGAAGCCGCCCAGCGGCAGCCACCGGCGCGCGCCGTTCAGCTCCGCACCGAGGATGAGCGTGAGCGCCAGCAGGACGATACCGAGCACGGTGCCGGCCGTGCCGATGCGCTGAATGCCGGTGCGCGAGAGCAGCGACACGCCGATCATCACCACCAGCGCCACCGGCAGGAAGAGAAGCTGCTGCCGCGCGAAGTGGAACGGATCGAGGCCAATGCGCTCGGCCGCAGCCGGGCTCGCCGCAAGCGCGAGGGCCGCGCCGACCAGCATGAGCAGCAGAACCGCCGTCAGCACCCAGCGATCGACGGTCCACCACCAGCGGCCGAGCAGGCTGTTATCCGCGCGGGAGAAGGGGGTCACCGCGTGCACGGCGTGGCCTCCCCCTTGGTGGCGCCCCGATCCAGCGGCACCAGCGCGCGGAAACGATCGCCGCGCTGCTCGAAATCTCTGAACTGGTCGAACGATGCGCAGGCCGGCGAGAACAGCACCACCGTTCCGTCGCGGCCATTGCTGCACGCGGCATCGAGCGCCGCCGCCACCGCGCGATCGAGCGTGCCGCAGCGGGTCACCGGCAACTGTCCCTCGAGAGTGGCGGCGAAGGGCTCCTCCGCCTCGCCGATGAGGAAGGCATGGGCGATGCGCGGGAAGAGGGGCGCCATGGCGTCGATCCCGCCCTCCTTGGGCCGCCCGCCAGCGATCCAGTAGACGTTCTCGAAGCAGGCGATCGCCCGGGATGCCGCCTCGGCGTTGGTGGCCTTGCTGTCGTTGATGACCGGGATGCCGCTGATGCTGCCGATCGTCTCCATGCGGTGCGGCAGGCCGGGAAAGTCGAGAAGCGCCGACGCCAGCTGCTCGGGCGCGAACCCGCAGGCCCGTGCCGCCGCGTAGGCCGCCGCGGCGTTCTGCCAGTTGTGCCTGCCCGGCAGCGCCCCCGCGTGCAAGAGGTCGCAGACCGGCTCGCCTTCCTCGTGAAGAACTCCGTCCAAGACGGAAATGCCCTCGCGCGACGTGGTTCCCACGGTCACCGGCGCCACGTGAAGCTGGTGCCGCTCCCCGAGTGCGTCGCAGACGCTGCGCGAGATGGGATCGTCGATGCCGACGACGGCGGTTTGGAGCCGGCCGGGGCGGAAGACCTGCCGCTTCGCGTCGACGTAGGCCGCCATGGTGCCGTGGCGGTCGAGATGATCCGGGGCGACGTTCAAGAGCACGGCGATGTCGAAGGTCGCTTCGATGGTGAGATCGAGCTGGTAGGAGGAGAGCTCGAGGACGATGGTCCCCTCCCCCGGCACTGGCGTGAGATCGAGCGCAGGCGTCCCCAGATTGCCGCCGACGCGGATGTGGCGGGCGCCAGCCGAATGCAGCAGATGGCCGATGAGCGCCGTCGTCGTCGACTTGCCGTTGGTGCCGGTGACGGCGATGTAGCAGGGCTCCGGCAGCACGCGCCACAGGAGCTCGATATCGCCGACCACCTCGATGCCAGCGTCATGCGCGGCAGCGATCATCGGGTGCGAGAGCGGAACGCCGGGGCTCGGCACCAGGGCGGTGATCCCGTCCTCAGGCCCGGCGGGGCGCACTTCGAAGCCCTGATTGCGCGCCGCCGTCCGCGCATCCGGCGCATCGTCCCAGCAGAGCACGCGGGCACCGCCGGCGCCGAGCGCCCGCGCCGCTGCGAGGCCGGAGCGCGCAAGCCCCAGCACGGCGACCGTGCGATTGCGATAGAGCGGGACCCGAATCACCGGCTCACCTCAGCTTCAGCGTCGACAGCCCGATCAGGGCGAGGATCACGGCGATCACCCAGAATCGGATGACGATGGTGGGCTCTGCGACCCCCTTCTGCTCGAAGTGATGGTGCAGCGGAGCCATGGCGAAGACCCGACGACCGAGGAGCTTGAAGGAGGCGACCTGCACGATCACCGAGACCGCTTCGAGCACGAACAGGCCGCCCACGATGGCGAGCACGATCTCGTGCTTGGTCATCACCGCGATGATGCCGAGCGCCGCGCCGGTGGAGAGCGAGCCGGTGTCGCCCATGAAGACCATCGCCGGCGGTGCGTTGAACCAGAGGAAACCCAGCCCAGCGCCGACCAGGGCGCCGCAGAAGACCGAAAGCTCGCCGGTGCCGGGCACGTGGTGGACCTGGAGGTAGTCCGTGAACACGGTGTTGCCCACCACGTACGCGATCAGCGCGAAGCACGCGGCGGCGATCATGATCGGCACGATCGCGAGGCCGTCGAGGCCGTCGGTCAGGTTGACAGCGTTGGACGAGCCAATGACCACGAAGGCGGCGAAGGGCACCGTGAACCAGCCGATGTCCAGCAGCACGGACTTGACGAACGGCAGCGCGAGCCCGTGGTCGAGCGGTGCCTCCAGGATCATCGTGACCCAGAAGACGGCCCCGACCGCGAGCACCAGCTCGGCCGCGACCTTGATGCGGATGTTGAGGCCACGGTGGCTGCGGTTGAGCAGCTTCATCGCGTCGTCGGTGAAGCCGATGGCGCCGAAGCCGATCGTGACCACCAGCAGCACCCAGATGAGCGGGTTGGCCATGTCGGCCCAGAGCAGCGTCGAGACCGTGACGGCGAGGAGAATTATCACTCCGCCCATGGTGGGCGTCCCGGCCTTGGCCGCGTGGCTCTCCGGCCCGTCGCTGCGGATCGGCTGCCCGTGCTCCTGACGCGCGCGCAGCAGGCGGATCAGCGGGGGGCCGAAAACGAAGCTGATCAGCAGTGCCGTAAGCACCGCCGCCCCGGTGCGGAACGTCAGGTACTGGAAGACGTTGAAGATGCCGATCGAGTCCGAGAGCGGATACAGCAGGTTGAAGAACATCGCCCGGCGCGCCCCTCTCAGTCATGGCCGGCGAGCGGCCGACGCGTCGGCGACGAGACGCCGCACAATCGGCCCCATGCGACTGCCGAGCGAGCCCTTGACCAGAACCACGTCGCCTGCGCGGATCTCCGCGCGCAGGGCGTCGGCCAGGCCTTCGGAGTCCGCTGCGTGGGCGCCCTGCCGGGCGGGATCGAGGGCACGATGGAGGTGGGCCATCAGCGAGCCCGCGGTGTAGACGAGATCGATTCCGGCGGCTTCGAAATCGGCGGCGAGATCGGCGTGCCAGCGCGGCGCATCGTGGCCGAGCTCCAGCATGTCGCCGAGCACCGCGATGCGCCGTCCGCCTGGCGCGAGCGGTGCGCTCTCGGCCAGCGTCGCGATCGCGGCGCGAACGGCGGCGGGGCTCGCGTTGTAGCTCTCGTCGATCAGCTCGTAGGAGCCGTCTGCCAGCGGGACCCGGTGGCGCACGCCGCGGCCCGCAACGGGGGAGACGGTCCGAAGCGAGCCGGCGGCATGCTCCACCGGTGCGCCGGCCGCATGAGCACAGGCCAGCGCAGCTACACTGTTCAGCGCCCAGTGCCTGCCGGAAAAGGCGATTTCGTAGTCGATCTCGGCGCCGTCAATTAGGGCGGTCACGGTGCCGCCTGAGGCAGCCGGCTGCCATGCGAGGAGCCGGGCATCGGCTTGCGCGTTCTCGCCAAACGAGACGATCCGGCCTGCGCCCGCGCTCCGCGCGGCGGCTGCGAGACGGTCGAAGTAGGCGTTGTCCCGGTTGAGCACGGCCGTGCCGCCGGGTTCGAGTCCCTCGAAAATCTCGGCCTTGGCGTCGGCGACGGCGTCGAGGCCGGTGAAGAATTCGGTGTGGACCGCCGCAATCGTGGTGATCAGCACGGTGTGCGGGCGGACCAGATGCGAGAGCGGGGCGATCTCCCCGGGATGGTTCATCCCGAGCTCGAATACGCCGTAGTCGGCGCCTTGCGGCAGGCGGGCGAGGCTGAGGGGGGCACCGATATGGTTGTTGAGATTGCCAGCGCTCGCGAGCGTGGTGCCGCAGCCTGCAAGCGCGCCGGCGAGCAGCTCCTTGGTCCCGGTCTTGCCCACGCTGCCGGTGATCGCGACGATGTGGGCCGCGCTCCGCTCGCGAGCGTGGCGGGCGAGGGGCCGCCGGCCCGCGCGCGGGCGGGGGGGGCGGGGGCCGGCGGGCCGTCGTAGGTGTCGACCACCAGCAGCAGCGGCGCGCCGGCGGGTTGCGCCTCGGGCCGGCGGCTCACCATCGCCGCCGCCGCCGCGCGCTCGAACGCCGCCTGCACGTAGTCGTGGCCATCGTGGTTGGGGCCGGCGAGGGCGACGAACAGGTCGCCTGCTTCAACGCTGCGGCTATCGATGGAGACGCCGGTCGCGCTCCAGGCCTCGGGCACCTTACCGCCCGTTGCCGCGGCGGCTTCCGCCGAGGTCCATAGCGGAACCTTGTGAGCAGGCCGGCTCATGCCGGCCATCGCTCTCCGGGCCACGCCGACATCGTCGAATGCGATCGTACGATCGCCCACGACCTGTTCCTGCTCATGGCCCTTGCCGGCGATGAGCAAGCCGTCGTCCGCGCCCAGCCCCTCGACGGCGGTGCGAATGGCCCGCGCCCTGTCCCCAATCTCCTCGGCACCGGGACAGGCGTCGAGAATCGCCTGGCGGATCGAGGCCGGATCCTCGCGGCGGGGGTTGTCGTCGGTGATGACGACCCGATCTGCGAGCCTTGCCGCGATCTCGCCCATCTCGCGCCGCTTGCCGACATCCCGCTCGCCGCCGCAGCCAAAGACCACCACCAGCGTGCCGGGAATGAGCGGACGCACGGAGCGCAGGGCCGTGGCCAGAGCGTCGGGCGTGTGGGCGTAGTCCACGAAGACGGCGGCGCCGGCCAGATGGCCTGCCACCCGCTGCAGCCGGCCCGGCACGCCGTCTATGCCGTGGAGCGCCTGAATCGCGTCCGCCGCGTCCACGCCCGTCGCCAGTGCGAGGCCGAGAGCGGCGAGCGCGTTCAGGACCTGGAATGCGCCGGGGAGCGGCAGGGCGACTTGGTGAACCGCGCCGGCGACAGCAATGCTGAGCCGCTGCCCCGCCTCGGTGTCGTGACGAGCCAGGAGCCGGATGTCCGCGTCGCCGGTGCCGAAGGTGAGCACGCGCTGCCCGCGCGCCCGGCAGCGGGCCGCGAGTACCGCCACGCGCTCGTCATCGGCGTTGAGCACGGCCGTCCCGTCCGCCGCCATGACCCGCTCGAAGAGGCCAGCCTTGGCCGCGAAGTAGGCGTCGGCGTCCGGGTGGTAATCCATGTGATCGCGGGTGACGTTGGTGAACGCCGCCGCCGCCACGCGCACTCCGTCCAGCCGGTACTGCGCGAGCCCATGACTGGATGCTTCCAGCGCCAGATGGTCGATTCCGTCTTCCGCGAGTTCGGCCAGCACGCGATGCAAGGCAATCGGATCGGGCGTGGTGTGTTGAAGGGGTCGCCACGCGCCATCCGCGTTGACGCCGAGGGTGCCGAGGGAGGCAGCGTTGCGGCCCGAGGCCCGCCAGATCTGGCGCGTGAAGTCCGCCGCCGAGGTCTTGCCGTTGGTGCCGGTGACGCAGACCACGACTTCGGGTTGAGGACCGTGGTAGCGCGCGGCCGCGACCGCGAGCCGGAGACGCGGGTTGGGGTCGGTCACCAGGCTGACCCCCTCTGCGAGGGCGGGGTCGGTCCCCTCGGGCGCGAGCACCGCGGCTGCGCCACGGGCCAGGGCATCGGGGATGAAGTCGACGCCTGTGGCGCGGGTGCCGGCGAGCGCCGCGAACAGGTAGCCGGGCTGCACGTCGCGCGAATCCGATGCGAGCCCCGTGATCTCCACGTCGGCCGCCGCCTGGGGGATCAGGCTAGAAAGACGCATGACTTCCCCCGCCGGCCCAACGGGCGAACGCGGGTTCCTCTTCGGTCTCGTTGGGTTCGACGACGGCCGGCACGCCGAGAAGCGGCGCGATGCGCTCGATGACCGCGCCCGCGACCGGCGCTGCGGTCCAGCCCGCCGTCGCGAAGCCGAAGGTCTCCTTGGTCCCCTTGGGCTCGTCCATCATCGTCAGCACCGCGTAGCGGGGCCGGTCGATGGGGAAGACGCCGACGAAGTTGGTGATCATGCTGTCGTGCTTGTACTTGCCGCCGATGGCCTTCTCGGCGGTGCCGGTCTTGCCGCCCACCAGGTAGCCGGGAACCGCCGCGTTCTTGCCGGTGCCCTCTGCCACCACGGCGTAGAGCAGCATCCGCATGACGGCGGAGGTCTCGGCGCTGATGACCCGCTGCTGCACCAGCGGCTCGTCAGGCTCGCGCTTCAGAAGCGTGGGCGTCACCGTGACGCCGCCGTTGACCAGCGCGGCGTAGTTCGCGATCACGTGCAGCGGGGTCACCGCGAGCCCGTGGCCGTAGCTCACGGTCATCGTGGTTTGCTTGGACCAGCGCCGGGGCGCGAGGGGCCGGCCGCGCTCGGACGACTCCAGGGGCATCCGCTCGAACATGCCGAGCGTGCCGAGGAAGGCCCGTTGGCGCTCCGCACCCACCTCTACCGCCATCCGCGCCGCGCCGATGTTGGAGGAGTGGATGAGGATCTCCGGCACCGTGAGCCAGCGGTTCTCGGGATGGTGGTCGCGAATTAGATAGCGCGAGATCCTGATCGGCTCGGTGGCGTCGTAGCTGTCCTCGATCCCGGCGATACCGAGGTCGAGAGACATGGCCACGGTGAAGGGCTTGAAGGTGGAGCCGAGCTCGTAGGTGCCGAGCGTGGCGCGGTTGAACAGCGCCTCCGACGGGCTGCGATCCGGCGCCTTGGGATTGAACGAGGGCAGGCTGACCAGGGCCAGCAGCTCGCCGGTCTGCACGTCCATCACCATGCCGGCGGCGCCGAGCGCCCGATGGGTGGTCATGGTGTCCTGGAGCGCCTGGGCGAGAACGTGCTGCACCCGGATATCGAGGGAGAGCGCGAGCGGGCCGCTGCGGTCCCGGGCGCGCCGGCGCAGCTCGTCGTCGACCGCCTTCTCCACGCCTGCGAGGCCGCGGTTGTCGACGTCCGTGAAGCCGACCGCGTGGGCGAAGAGGCGGCCCTGCGGATAGAAGCGCTGCTCCTGGCGCTCAAGCCAGAGGCCGGGATTGCCGAGCCGGTTGATGGCGTGGGCCTGCTCCGGCGTAAGGTTGTGCCGCAGCAGGGCGGTCTTTCTGCCGGATGCGATGAGGGCAGCCGCGCGCTCCAGGTCGAGATCGGGGAACACGCGCCCGAGCGCGGCCACCGCATCTGCGCGATCGAAGATCTTGTCCGGCTCGACGTAGAGCGCATGGGTGGGCAGGTTGGAGGCGAGGAGCACACCATTGCGGTCCACGATGTCGGCCCGCGCGACAGGCTCCAGCACGGTGACGCCGCCGGCGGCGCCGATGCCGGCCGGGGCGCCGATCACCGCCACGTCGAGGGTGCGCACCACTACAGCGCCGAAACAGACAGCGAGGATCACGCCGGTAGCCAGCAGGCGGATTCGCGCGCGCTCCAGACGCGCAGGAGGCGCCGGCTCGGAGGCGGCACCCGAAGCCTGCGCCCGATCGCGGCGCCACCAGCGCCGTATGGCCAGATCTCTCACCGCTCGAGCCCCCCGCCGATCGGCAGCACCAGGGCGGAGGGCCCGGCGGGCCGCTCGGGCAGCCAGCGGACCTGCGAGGCCTGCACCTGCTCAAGCGGAAGGTGGCGCTCGGCGAGCGCCGCCAGCCGTGACGGGCGTGTGAGGTAGCTCCACTCGGAGCGGAGCACCCGGATCGCCTCGACATGGCGCTTGCGGTCGAGCTCGAGCCCGGCGAGTTCGCGTTCGAGCCCCCTCACCTCGTGCTTCACGAGGAAGAGCCCGAGCATCGCGACGACGAACGCTGCGATCGATATGAGGACCAGGTGCCGCATCATGCGACGAGCCTCTCGTGCCACGGCGGCGCGGCTGTGCGCTCG